>PPCM01000070.1_pt1 | contig 177491 bp, 170 predicted proteins | sample 1555541 | NCBI WGS metagenome assembly PPCM01 (sample SAMN05284479, study PRJNA326546) | Marine sediment metagenome, whole genome shotgun sequencing project. | isolation source: marine sediment | place: Germany: Wadden Sea | collected 2012-09-05
TCGGTGTTCCTGGGTCTGTATCCGCAGACATTCCTGAACTTCGTCAACATCTTGGGCAAGTTCTAGGGGGTATGTAATGAGTCAACAAGGATTAGGCGGCTTACTCGCCAAATGGAGAGACAACGCAAAGACGTGGAAGTATATCTTCTTCGCAGTGCTCATCGTGCTGCTTATACTGAACGTCCCGTTTGTCACACACCATCCTCACTTCGGCCTCGATAAGTACCCCGGCTTCTTTGCCGCGTTTGGTCTCTTCGTCGGTCTGGGCATGGTCATCATAATGAAGAAGGTCGTACAGCCCTTCATCAAACGCCGGGAGGACTTCTATGGAGATTAGTTTCTACCACCCGGCCATTGCTTTCCTGGCTTTCGCAGCACTGGTTCCTCTGGTTCCCGGCGAAGTTTGGAAAAACAAAGCACTGCGCGGTATCATGGCACTCATCCCTGCGCTCATCGCACTGACTTCGGTCATGACGGTAGAGCCGGGCATGTATGGCGCCATTGAATACCTTGACCAGACATTGACGCTGGGGCGTGTGGACAGTCTGTCCATCGTCTTCGCTCAGGTCTTCGCGATTATCGCGGTCGTCGGTGCTATCTACGGAATGCATGTTGAAGACAAAGGGCATTATGTAGCAGGCTCACTCTATGTGGCAGGTGGCTTCGGCTGCGTGTTCGCAGGGGATCTGCTCTCCCTGTTCCTGTTCTGGGAACTCATGTCCATCGGTTCCACGTTCCTCATTTGGCAGGCACGTACTGAGGAATCGGTTGGCGCGGGCTTCCGTTACTTCGTGTACCACACCGTCGGCGGGCTCTTCCTGCTGGCTGGTCTGTTACTGAAATACAAGGCCACTGGTTCCTTCGCATTCGTTGCGGCTGACCCGAGTGGTGCACACCTCTACGACTGGCTGATCCTGCTCGGATTCTGCGTCAACGCCGCTGTCGTGCCTTTGCACGCATGGCTGCCCGATGCATATCCCAGAGCATCCATCGCCGGTGCGGTTTACATGTGTGCCTTCACCACCAAGACTGCAGTATACGTTCTGGCTCGCGGCTTCGCAGGCTGGGAAGTACTGGCCATCGCTGGTACCTGTATGGCGGTTTTCGGAGTGCTGTACGCGTGTATTGAAAACAACGCTCGACGCATCCTTTCCTACCACATCGTATCCCAGGTTGGTTACATGGTAGCGGGTATCGGTATCGGCACGGCCATGACGCTGAATGGCGCAGTGGCTCACGCTTATGCTCATATCCTTTATAAGGGACTGCTGTTCATGGGCACTGGCGCCATCCTTTATTCGGTTGGCACCGTTAAACTGAACAAGCTCGGCGGTCTGGCTTACAAGCTGCCTTGGGTCATGGTTTTGTACATGATCGCGGCTCTGTCGATTTCCGGTATGCCGCTGTTCAACGGATTCATCTCCAAGACCATGACCATCGCTGGTGCTGCTGAAGCACACAGAGTGGTTCTGGCTCTCGGAATGGAAATCGCAGCCGTCGGTACGTTTATCTCCGTCGGTATCAAGCTCCCGTACTTCGCGTTCTGGGGCGGAAAGAAAGAATACACGGGAGAGGTCAAACCTATTCCCGTCAATATGTATGTGGGTATGGCCATCGCAGGCCTGCTCTGTATCGCTCAGGGTGTCTACCCCGAGATGTTGTACAAGTACCTGCCGTTCTACAGCGAGCAGTTCTACACTGCATCTTACGGTTGGATGAAGATGACCAGCACCGTGTTCGAACCTTGGCATCTCGACAAGGTTATCAACTCCGGTCTGCTGCTCGGTTTCTCTGGTTTGGCATTCTATCTGACTCGGAGCATCATCACTCCGCATGCATACCTCAATCTTGATTTCGACTGGTTCTACCGTCTGATTGGTCGCGTGACCATGAAGGCTGTTTGCTGGCCCGTATCCAAGATTGATGATGTCTGGACCGAAGTCTACCGGACTGTCGGCCTCAAGGCATTGATCAAGGCTGGTGATGGTACAAGTGTCTTCGATAAGAAGGGCATTGATACTGTGGTGGACGGAAGTGCTTATTCTGTCAGGAACGTCGGTCGATTCGGGGCGAGAGTCCAAACAGCGAATCTGCAGGACTACCTGGCATATGCGGCCGTTCTTGGTTTGGGCATCTTCGCCCTCGTATGGTACTTCGGCTAAGCCGGTTAATCTAAGGAGATAGTTTTGGACTTCGGATATCCGGTACTCACCATATTGATTGCATTTCCGCTCATAGCGGCATGTGGTCTCTTCTTCATCAAGGCCGCGCCAGTGGTGAGGTATTACACCCTTGTGGTGTCACTCATCGAGTGCCTCCTCGCCGTGCCACTGTTGAACTTCCAACACAACGCTGAATTCCAGTTCGTCGAGAAAATGGATTGGGTCCACCAATGGGGACTCCAGTACTACCTCGGCGTAGACGGTATCAGCATACTCATGGTCCTGCTGACCATCGCGGTCTTGCCGCTTTGTGTTCTCTGCTCTTGGACCTACATCGGTAAGCGGGAGAAGGAATTCCACTTCTGCCTGCTGTTCATGACCTCATCCGTTCTGGGAGTATTCTGCTCCCTGGATCTGGTACTGTTCTACGTGTTCTGGGAAGCTATGCTTATCCCCATGTACCTGCTTATCGCAGTATGGGGTGGCGACGATCGCAAGTACGCATCGCTCAAGTTCTTCCTGTACACTTTGGCCGGTTCCACTCTGTTGCTGGCAGCGATTGTTGCCTTCCGCATCACGGGCGGTACCTTTGCCATTCCTGAACTGATGGAAATGAACTTCAGCTTCCGCTTCCAGTTCTGGGCATTCCTCGCAATGGCTCTCGCCTTTGCCATCAAGGTGCCCATGTTCCCGTTCCACACCTGGCTGCCTGCAGCACACGTACAAGCACCTTCGGCTGGTTCCGTCATTCTGGCGGCTGTCCTGTTGAAGATGGGAACCTATGGTTTCCTCCGCTTCTGTCTGCCGCTCACACCGGGTGCTAGTGATTACTTCGCTCCCATGATGATCGTCATCTCCTTGGTGTCTATCATCTACGGTGGCGCGATTGCGCTGGGACAAACGGACATTAAAAAACTGATCGCCTATTCGTCGGTTGGGCATATGGGATTTGTCACCCTGGGCATCTTCCTGTTCAACATGCGTGGCGTACAGGGCGCACTGTTCCAGATGCTGAACCACGGTATCGTCACAGGCGCACTCTTTATGATGATTGGTGCTGTTTACGAACGCAGCCACTCTCGTGAGATCAAGGACAACATGGGGCTTGGCAAATACATGCCAGCATACATGTTCTTCTGGGGCCTGATGGCTCTGGCTTCCTTCGGTTTCCCCGGAACCAACGGTTTCGTTGGCGAGATTCTGGTCTTCGTAGGTGCCTTCCAGGAAAACACCTGGATCGGTTTCCTCTGCGTACCTGGAGCACTGCTGGCCGCTGCATACATGTTCAAGGTCTCCTTGAAGATGGCATGGGGTAAGCCCGGCACAGCTTCCAAGTGGGCTGACCTGAATGCACGCGAATGGGTCTACCTGTCCATTCCCGCTGTATTCGTCTTCTGGATCGGTCTGGCACCGGCTCCGTTCTTCAGCATCATCGACCCATCTGTAGAGAAGTTGCTCAACGACTTCGACAAGCGGAAGGTCGCGCATCTGGAAACGGAACAACCTGTACAAACCGCTGCGAACGATATCTTCGATATCCTCGCAGGCAAGAAATAGGGGGGCGACGACGTGTTGAACTTCAATACAGCTCTGATTGTCCCGGAACTCTACTTCTTCGCCCTTACCGTTGGCCTGATCATTCAGAGCTGCGGGGACAGGACGTGGAAACCTGATGTTGAGAAATGGCTGCCATTCGGCGCATTGCTCGGCCTGTTTACAACCATAGCTGCCTACCATGTACACGGCGTCATGTTCTATGATGTCTACAAAGTGGACATGATGTCGCAGTTCTTCAAGATTGCCATTGCTTTCGGTTTCTTCGTGATCGTGTTTAACACCTCACGCCAACCGACCTTGGCCGATGAAAAACGAACTGACTATTACATGCTGCTCAGCTTCTCCACGCTGGGGCTGATGATGCTCTCTTCCGCAGTGGAATTGATCACCATCTACCTTGCTCTGGAGCTGGCATCATACTCCATGTATGCAATCATTCCCTTGCGCGCCAAGTCCAAGGGAGCCGCTGAGTCTGGCGTCAAGTACATCCTGTTCGGTGCCGTTGCCACGGCTCTGGCTTTGTATGGCTTGTCTTACGTTATGGCTGGAATGCATACGACGTACATCGCGGAACTCGCTACCAAGAACTGGCATTTCGCTGACAACCCAATGGCTGTCGTCGGTCTGACCTTGTTCTTGGGTGGTATGTTCTTCAAGCTCGCACTCTTCCCGTTCCACTTCTGGTGTCCAGATGTGTATCAGGGCGCAAGCAACGAGACTGCTTCCTTTGTAGCAACCATGCCCAAGATGGGCGCCATCGTGGTGCTTGTTCGCATGGCCATGTTCCTCAAGCCCGGTCTGGAAATCACCACACTGCTCGCAGTGCTTGGTGCCTGTTCCATGACCTTCGGTAACCTCTCAGCACTCGCGCAGACAGATATCAAGCGTATCCTCGGTTTCTCTTCCGTGGCCCACGCTGGTTACATCATGGTCGGTCTGGTTAGCGGAACGCCGGAAGGATTGGCAGCTGCCGCCTTCTATGCGCTCGCTTATCTCGTCATGAACCTGCTCGTATTCTGGGTTGTTTCCCGTGTGGCTGTCGATGGACGCAATCTGCAGTTGAGCGACCTCAATGGTCTGTACAAGAGAGCCCCAGTTCTGGCGTTTTCGCTAGCTGCTGGAGCATTCGCCCTTGTTGGCCTTCCGCCGACCATGGGCTTCATGGGTAAGTTCTTCCTGATCACCTCCGCTTGGGATCATGGATACAATTGGCTTGTGATCATTCTTGTGCTGAACTCAGCTATCGCCATCTTCTATTATCTGAGCCTCTTCCGTCATGCCTTCACCGAAGACAAGACACCTGAAGAAACTCCGGCTCCGGATACCAGCTTCATGTCCAATGCTGGCGCTGGCATGCTTGCCCTCGCTGTATTGCTCGCAGGTGTTATTCCGGCTCCGTTGTTCAACTTTGCAGTTGCTGCAAGTCAGAGTCTCTACGGTATCGTCGCATCTGGTGGTGGTCACTAGATCTTGTAAAGATCAATTATACCAACCTGAAAGGGGAGTCGCTAGCGGCTCCCCTTTCTTTTTGTGCGAATAGAGAATTGTAAAAGATTGTACAGAGGGTTGACTTTCAAACACTGTTTGAATTAGACGGTTCAAACAACGTTTAAAATCATGTTTGGAGACTATAGATGAAGCAGGACGACACACATAGCAGAATACTTTATGCCGCAAGTGACGTGTTCGTAGAGAAGGGGTTTAAGGGAACCACGGTGCGAGACATTTGCACGGCTGCCGATGCCAATGTTGCTGCCGTAAATTATCATTTTGGAGATAAGAAAAGGCTCTATGGTAAGGTTCTAACCATGTGGATGAATGAATTCGTGGAAACTGGTGAGCCAACCAAAGGTATCACTGCGGATTCGTCGCCAGAAGATCGGATGCGTGCGTATTTCCGTTCAGAGCTTAAAGGTCTGTGTACATATGACGATCCTGATAACATCCGGCGTAAAAGATCGCGCCAATTGCTCAAGGTTATCACTTCGGATGATTCGTCTGAGGAGGTCTTCGAATGCCATGAATGTGGTATGCGTGAAGTTTTGCATCCAATCGTGGAGGCGCTCGTCGGGCCTATGGATGAGGTCGCCTTTTTTAAAACATGTGACGTGGCTTCCGGCATGTTGACTCATTATTTTCTAGAGTCTGTTTATGATCCTGACTCCGGCTTCAAGACTGTTGAAGAGCTGGAAGAAATGACTGATTTTCTAACTTCGTTCGTCATCGGCGGGCTGATTGCTATCAAAGAGAAATATAATGCATAAGAGTATGTTGAAATTTGCTGTCGTCGGTATGTTGCTGGTCGGGCACATTGCCTTGGCTGGTTGTACTGATGCCGAATCTGAAGCTAAAGTAGAAACTCCAGTCAAATCTGTGAATGTCGTAACGCAACTGGTTGAGCCTGTGATATTAAACGATTACCTTTCCCTTCCCGGTGAAACTGAGCCGGATGCTGATGTGTGTGTCTCTTCAGAGAGCGCCGGTATTGCCACCTGGGTTGGAGCGAAAGAGGGCGATCGAGTGGAGCGTGGTTCAATTCTGGTTCGTTTGGATGTAGCATCCAGCGGGGCCCGTTTTGATAAGGCTAAGGCCGCCAAGAAGCTTGCATCGGAACAGGTTCGTCGTCGTCGTGAGCTTCTCAAGAAGGGTGTTCTGGCTCAGGAAGAATTTGACCGTATGGAATCCGAGCTGGCTCAGTCCGAAGCATCTCTCAAGGAAATGCAGGTTAATGTAGGCTATGGTATCGCAGTGTCTCCCATCTCTGGAGTCGTGAACAAGCGGTATGTTGATCGTGGTGAACGCCTCAAGGCTGGTGACAAAGTTGCTGACATTGTTGATCCGTCCATTATCCGTACTACCATTCATGTGCCTGAGATGGATATCCCATACATCAACCAAGGTCAGGAAGTGGTCGTGACAGTGGATGCTATCCCCGGTCGCACATGGAAGGGCGTAGTCGATTTCGTGTCCTTCAAGGCGGATCGTGCATCCAAGACATTTGAAGTACGTGTACTCACCGATAATCCTGACGGCATGATTCGCGCTGGCATGCTCGCTCGCGTTTCCCTGCTTCGTCGCTCGTTGCAGGGTGCAATCACTACCCCGTTGTTCGCAATCATCAATCAGGGTGGTGAGCGTCTTCTTTACGTGGAAGAGGATGGCGTTGCGCGTGCACGCACCATCAAGATCGGTGTAATCGAGGGTGAACATGCTCAGGTTGTTGAAGGTCTGAAGTCCGGCGACAAGCTCATCATAGCTGGTCATAACATGGTCGAAGACGGCACTAAGGTGAACGTTCAATGATCATCAACAAAGCTGCTTTAAGCCGCCAGTCCACTGTTATGGTGTTGCTGGTGTTCATTACACTTGCGGGCATAGTTAGTTATATCGGCCTGCCTCGGGAAAGTGATCCTGACATTACTATTCCGTACATTTTTGTACAGACCAACTTCGAGGGCGTGGCCCCGGAGGATATGGAAACGCTGGTCACCATGCCCATCGAGCGAAAGCTCAAGGGACTGTCTGGCACCAAGGAAATTACATCTATCTCTGACGATGGCGTGTCCATTATCAAGGTTGAATTCAATCCCGATGTGGATATTGATGACGCCTTGCAGAAGGTGCGCGATAAAGTGGATCAGGCTAAGCCTGATCTGCCGCAGGATTTGCCGGATGAACCCGTTATCAATGAGGTCAATCTTTCTGAGATGCCTATCCTGAACGTGGTTCTGTCTGGTCCATTCTCGCTGAAGCGACTTAAAGTCTTTGCCGAAGATTTGGAAGATAAAATCGAGTCAGTACAAGGCGTGCTGGATGCCAAGATCATTGGTGGCCTGGAACGTGAAATCCACGTTGAATTTGATATGGATCGCGTGGCTTTTTACAATATTCCACTTTCCAGTCTGCTTGCCTCTGTCCAGAATGCCAATGTCAATACGCCCGGTGGTTCTGTTGAGATTGGTCAGGCAAAATATCTTGTTCGCGTACCTGAAGATTTCAAGCACCCTGATGAGATTGATCGCATTGTTGTTCATGAGAACGACGGCCGTCCCATCTATCTTCGGGACATCGCCAACATCCGTGACCATTACAAAGACCCGACTTCTAAGAGTCGTATCAACGGCGTGCAGTCTGTGACCATTGAGGTCAAGAAACGGGCTGGCGAAAATATTATCGATATCATTGATACGGTGAAGCAGATTCTGAAAGAGGAAAAGGAAATCCTGCCTCCTTCGCTTGTGATCAATTTGACAGCAGACCAATCTGATGACATCCGCAATATGGTGGCTGATCTTCAGAATAATATCATCACCGGCTTACTGCTGGTGCTCATCGTGGTCTTCGCCTTTATTGGTGGCCGTTCTGCCTTGTTTGTATCCTTGGCGATACCGCTCTCCATGCTCATCACGTTCACGGTGTTGGATATCTTTTCTTACACTTTGAATATGGTTGTACTGTTCTCGCTTATTCTGGGCCTTGGTATGCTTGTGGATAACGGCATTGTTGTGGTGGAGAATATCTATCGCCACATGGCTATGGGCAAGACTCGGATTGAAGCAGCTCAGGATGCCACGGACGAAGTTGCATGGCCTGTTATTGCCTCTACTTTGACGACTGTGGGCGCATTCTTCCCTATGGTTTTCTGGCCCGGTATCATGGGCGAATTCATGAGCTATTTGCCTGTGACCGTCATCATTGCGTTGTTTGCTTCGCTCTTCGTGGCACTGGTGATCAACCCGGTGCTGTCTGCTAAGTTCCAGACCATTCCCAAGACAGGGGATGATGTGAAGCCGAGTTTTGTTGACCGCATGATGGAGTCGCTGAAAAATGTATATCGACCTATTCTTGAATGGTCGCTGAATAATCGATTCAAGGTGCTCGGATTCTCCTTTGGGTTCCTGATTTTCTCCATTGTTGCTTTCAGCATGTTCGGAAAGGGCGTTGAGTTCCTGCCGATCACCGAGCCTAAGCGCACGGATGTAAAGATCAAGGCACCTGTTGGTACCAACCTCGATGCCTCTGATCGTTTTGTTCGCATTGTTGAAGACATTGTCAAAGATTATGATGATATTGAGTATACAATCGCCAACACAGGTGAGTCTGGAGCGAGCGATCAGATTGGAACGCATTATAGTTTGGTAAAGCTGGACTTTGTAGATATTCAGGATCGTTCTCGTCCTTCCTCTGAAATCACTGCAGAGATCCGTGACCGCTTGCAGGCCACAGTGCGTGGTGCGGAAATTCAGGCTGAGGCAGAGAAGATGGGACCGCCTACGGGCAAGGCCATCAATTTGGAGATCTATGGCGAAGATCTGCGCAAACTGGGTGAACTCGCCAAGAGCATCAAGCGTACTATCCGTGATGTGCCCGGTCTGGTTGACCTGAAAGACAACTATGTTGCAGCCAAGCCTGAGATTCGCGTTGATGTGGATAAGGAAAAGGCAGCACTGCTCGGTCTTGATGCCTACACCATTGCGCAGGCTGTGAAGACCGCGATTAATGGTTTCAAAGTAGGCGTATATCGTGAAGACAAGGACGAGTACGATATTGTTGCTCGTCTGCCCAAAGAAAACCGTGATTCGCTGGATGATATCAAACGCATCACCGTGTCCGGTACCAAGGGTGAACCAGTGCCCATTACCAGCGTCGCAGAGGTCACTCTGGGCGGCGGTCTTGGCGGTATCAACCGTATTGATCAGAAACGTGTAGTCACGCTCTCTGCGGACGTAGACGGGCGACTGGCTGAAGAGATCATCGCTGATATTGAGCTTCTGCTTGCCGATGTAAACATGCCGCGAGGATATAGCTGGCAGTTTACTGGTGAGCAGGAGGAGCAACGCAAAGCATCCGAGTTCCTCGGTAAGGCGTTTACTGCAGCGCTGTTCCTCATCTTCATTGTTTTGGTCACACAGTTTAACTCGACGACTACGCCGTTCATAATTCTCACGGCAGTCATATTGTCGCTGGGTGGCGTCATGCTAGGTCTGCTCATTACTGGCACTGCATTTGGTGTTATCATGACCGGTGTTGGTGTGCTCAGTTTGGCTGGCGTTGTGGTTAATAACGCTATTGTACTCATTGACTACTATGAGCAATTAAAGAAGCAGGGAGTTGCGTACCGTGACGCAATCGTTGAAGCAGGCCTCACTCGTTTCCGTCCCGTGTTGCTGACTGCAATCACCACGGTGCTCGGTTTGATCCCCATGGCAACGGGCGTGAGTTTCGATTTCCTCCATTTTCGGCTGGATACAGGGAGTGAAACATCCCAGTGGTGGGGACCCATGGCTGTAGCCGTTATCTTCGGATTGGCTGTCGCAACCGCGTTGACCCTCGTTGTTGTTCCGGTGCTCTGTTCCTTGCAGGAGAGCTACAAGTTGCGCTCTGAGGCACGGAAAAAAGCAAAAGCTGAGGCAAAAACCGCAGCAGCCTAACTGAATATAGAAACCAAAAAACGCCGATCGTACCTTGCATCAAGGTGCGGTCGGCGTTATTTTATGGAGAGAAAGGGAGGCTGGAATGCACGAAACTAGTCTTGGCGGAACACTTCGCGACTACCTGTCTGGTGATGAAATTGACGAAACCACATTCGAGGAATTTCGTCAGTTACTGGCCCGTTTGCTGGTGGAAGAAAAGGGGTACCCCAAGGAACAGCTTAAGGCCAAGGTACCTCTTACATATTGCGTAGACGGCGAGGATTTCGAGCGCCCGCTGGATTATGTTGTTTATGATGAAAAGGACAAGCCTATCTTTGTCATCATTTTTTGCGCTGGGGATGTGGGAACATTCGAGCGGGAAACTGTTTGTGCAGGGCGCTTGGTTGATGGTGGTCCAGTGCCTTTCGCATTAGTTACAGATACTATGAATGCCTCTCTTCTGGATGTTCGTACCGGGGAGCTCGTGGCACGGAGCATGGCCGCAGTACCGAGTTGGGATGATTTGCTGGCTATGGTAGAAAAGGCCGAGATTAAGCCACTCACCGACAAGCAGCGCGAGATGCAGACTCGTGTGTTTCATACCTATTGTGGATTTATTTACGGCACCTGTTGTAGCGAATCCTGCTCGCTTCCCCCTATGCCGAAGAAGTAGATAATCCCTCCAAACACATGCACCCCCTCGCGCAGGAGATACGCAAGGGGGTGTAGGCATGTGTTGCAGCGAGTTGGAAAGGCTTCTTTCCAACTAGCAATCAACGAAAATTATACAGTCCTCAGGACAAGTGTTCATGATGTCTCGGACTTCTTCCTCTGTCACCTGTGAACGGCTTACAAATGGAATGTCTAGAACATCATCCCATTCGAAAACGTCCGGGTTCAAGTCAATACAGCCTTGGCAGGAGCGGCAATCGCCCAGCTCAATGGCGACCTCTCGTAATTGTATGCATGTCTTTTCTGTGTTCATGACCTGATAATAGTTACTAACATTCTCTTTGGCAAGCCAATTCTATTTATCATTCTCGCCGTACACTTTTTCTGGTAGAGAGCATTGATGAAATTTTATCAATCTCCCATTCTAAAGCCCTTGGCTGTATTGGTTTGTTGCCTATTCTCCATGCTATTCCTGTTTGGTTGTTCCAGCGATAATGAAAAACATGGCATTCTGTCTCAAACTTGGAGCGAGATAGAAGCCTCTGCTGATGGAGGCCAAGTAAAATTTTATATGTACGGCGGCAATCCTGCAGCGAACAAGTGGGTTGATTCCTATGTTGCAGAGGTGGTGAAGGAACGCTTTGGTATCACTTTGGTTCGAGTTCCACTTGCTGCCGATACCGTCGTTGCCAAGCTTCTGGAGGAGAAGAATGGTACTGGCGATGCCGGAGGCGTGGACTTACTCTGGCTTAATGGGAAAAATTATCGAGTGGCGCGCGAAGGCGAATTGTTATTCGGACCTTTTTCGGAAAAGCTGCCCAATTTCATCAAGCATGTGAACAAGCGACTGGCCGCGTTCGATTTTGGCTATCCTGTAGAAGGCTATGAATCGCCGTTGGGACGGGCGCAATTTGTTTTTGAGTACAATAGTGACAAGGTGAAGAATCCACCGAAGTCGTATATCGATCTGCTCAGATGGGTCACGGAGAATCCTGGGCGCTTTACCTATCCTGCGCCACCAGATTTTACGGGGGCTGCGTTTGTACGGCAGCTATTCTTTGACGTTGCTGGAAGTCCCAAACGATTTGAACCGGGATGGGATGAAAAGCTGTATAATGGCGCAGCTAAGCGTGTGTGGGAGTATCTCAACGAGATGAAACCGTACCTATGGCGAGCAGGGCTTGAGTATCCTAAAGATACGAGAGAGTTGGATAAGCTCTTTGCATCTGGGGAGATTGATATTTCCATGTCCTACAATCCTCAACACGCCAGCGCAAAGATTCGCGAGAAGGTGTTTGGCCCGCAGACAAGAACATTCGTGCTTGAGCTGGGAACACTCTACAACATTCATTTTGTAGCCATTCCACAGAGCGCTCCCAATAAAGCTGGTGCTATGGTCGTGGCAAACTTTCTGCTTTCACCAGAAGCGCAGCTTTCCAAATTCAAGCCAGACAATTGGGGCGATTATCCCGCATTGGACATCAATAGTTTGAATAAGGAACAGTGGGATGGGTTTGTTGCTGTAAAACGTTCTCCTGCCACCATTCCTCCCAAAGAACTGGTGAAGAAAGGGGTGCCTGAAATTCCGTCTGAGTATGGGGAAGCTCTTGATCGCGATTGGCAGAAAAATATAAAATAGCTTGAGTTTGATTACCTGAAATAGAAAAGCCGCTTCAATTCGTGAAGCGGCTTTTCTATTTTCATTATGAGAAATCTAGTAATATGCCAATGCTTGAGGCGGCGTCTTGCCATCAAAAAAAGATTCGACCTTTTCTTTATCTGCTCCGCTGATTTTCAATTCGGAAACGTTGAGCACGGTCCCTAACCCTCCGTATGTCTTAACGGCTCGGTCAATGAAATCGGCATCCACAAAGGCCGCTTTGATGGTAACAGGGCTTCCGCCCCAACTGACAGTCAAAGGAAGGAGGGGATTGCGGTCCGGTGCCTTGGTAATGAAGTTCCCAGTTTTCACTAATGCTTCAGTGACGTTGTCGGGCAACATGCCGCCGAATCTGCCAAGCTGCTCCACAAAGGCGGGCATGACTGCGAGGTAGTAGTATTGATCCACTTTGCAAGCCACAGACTTACCGGGCATGTTCAATACCCAAGGTTCATCGGCAAAGGCTTTGCCCAGATTCTGCTGTAACTTCTCTACGATCCCAGTGTAATCTTTCAGCGGCATGATTCTGCTCCTTGTGGTCTATACATCACAGAATTTCCAATACTTCAAGGTGCTCCACAAAAAGAAACGCCCCGATAGGCGGGGCGTTCATTGTATCAAACTATTTCTTGGCAAATCGCTCAAGGTATTTGGCGTGAAGCTTGGCGTCCACTTCAGCTTTAAGCTTCTTAACCATGTCTGCACCGACATCCGGTGCGATCTTAGCCAGCATCTCGGGGATGATCTTCTGGCAATACTCGCTGCGAGCATAGGTGTTCAGATTTACATGGGTATCATTGGCGACTGCGTAGCAGGCTACGATTTTAGCTGCGTAGTAGTTCTTGTATGCAGCAGCAGCGTTGCCTGCTTTCTCAGCACAACGGCCTTTGAGGAAGAATGCGTACCCCAAATCCATGATGTCATCGGGAGAAGCAATGGTGTCATCTAGGTACGGTGCAGCTGCAGAGCAATCTCCAGACTTCACCAGATCATGGCCCGTATCAAGTTCGTTTTTCTGCGCACCGCAAGCGGCCAGCATCAAACTCATGGTAACCATGGCAATAAACAGACTCAGTTTTTTCATTGTCATATCCTCTCACCAAAAGTGAAATTTTTGTTAGCGTGTCGAAATAGTTAGCCTAATGCGTATCGGAAGTCCAGAGGGAGCTTAGTCCCTTACACCGAGCCGACGGTCGATAAGTAGCATATCTGCCAGAGTCAGTGCCATCATTGCCTTGAGAACCGGATTTATCCGGGGGATGGCAGCAATGTCGTGTCGTCCACCGATAGTGATGCTGGTGGATTCGCCACTGGTTGTCACTGTTTGCTGTTCCTGCGAGATGGACGGAATCGGCTTGATAAACGCGCGTACAATGATGTCCTGCCCGGAGGATATGCCGCCGAGGATTCCACCTGCGTTGTTGGACAGAAAACCATCCGGTCCGATGGGGTCGTTGTTCTGACTGCCAAGAGAACAAGAGGCCTGCATTCCAGAGCCTATCTCTACACCCTTGACCGCGCCGACAGACATGAACGCGTGTGCGAGCTTCGCATCAAGCTTGTCAAAAACAGGCTCACCTAATCCGGCTGGAACAGAGGAAGCGCGAACTTCCACAATCCCACCAATGGTATCGCCTTGGGATTTCACTTCCTTGATACGGTCGTCCCATTTCGCCGGGGCGTTCGGATCAGGGCTGAAATATGGTTGTGACTGTGCGTTTTCGTAATCCACGATTTCGGCAGGGATGCCACCGAGTTCAACTGTGTAAGCATGAATAGCAATGCCTTCGGAACGCAGCAGTTCTTGCGCTATGGCACCGCCTGCAACTCGGGAGACAGTTTCGCGTCCAGACGAGCGGCCGCCGCCACGGTAGTCGCGGAAGCCGTATTTGGCATTAAAGGAAAAATCTGCATGACCGGGGCGGAATACGTCCTTGATTTTGGAATAGTCATTGGAACGGTGGTCTGTATTCTCAATATAAAAACCAATGGGAGTGCCGGTTGTCTTGCCTTCAAATACACCGGATAGAATCTTGACCTGATCCGCTTCCTTGCGTGCAGTGGAGGCGAGTCCGCCCTGACCGGGCTTGCGTTTGTCGAGTTCCAGCTGAATGATGGATTCGTCCAAAGGAATTCCTGCCGGGCATCCGTCTACGACACCTCCGAGACCGGGGCCGTGGGATTCACCAAATGTAGACAAGGTGAACAATTTTCCAAAACTACTGCCGCTCATATCTGCTCCCTAAAATTTCTCGATCTTGGTCATATCGTCGGTCTTGCCAATCAGAACCAGAACATCGCCGACCTTGAATTCGCGGTTGGCATCCGGGACAAAGCTGAATTCTGCTTCTCCGCTGCCACGCCAAGCTATGACTTGAACATGAAACGTATTGGTCAAATCCAGATCGCGCAAGGTCTTTCCAGCCCAGTCGTCGATGATGATTTCGCGGGTCACCACATCGGTGCCGAGTCCGAAGTAATCCTGAATGCCCGGCATGGTCATGCGGTGGGCCAATTGGAACGCTACAAATGCTTCCGGGAACACTACATAGGGAACGCCGAGTTTGTAGAGTACGCGTTCGTGCTCCTCGCTGATTGCCTTGACCCAGATATCTTTTACACCGAGGGATTGGAGATTCAGCACCACAAGGATACTCGCCTCCATGGATTCACCAGTGGAAACAATAACTCGATCCAGATCCTTGAAGCCGATCTGCTCCAATGCCTTTTCGTCCGTGGCGTCGGTTTGATAGACCTGCGCCAATTTATTCTGCGCCTTACGTATATGGTCGGCTCGCTTATCGACACCAACCACATCCATGCCGAGATCGGTCAGGGCTGCCGCAAGGGCATAACCAAATTTTCCGAGGCCGATGATGCCTACTTCCTTAATCTCTGTCATATTCGTCTCCATGTTTATCCAAGCGGCAGATCAGCCGTTGGCAAACGGTAACGAGGATCTTCATGCCATGTATTCAATGCGGACAATAACCATATCGGGCCAAGTCTGCCGATAAACATCAGCAGGATGATCATGGTTTTTTCCGCGCCGTTGAGGGTCGGCGTCAGGCCAGTGGTAATACCCACCGTGCCGAAAGCCGAGATGACCTCAAACATATTGACCATAAATTTTTCGCGTCCCATCAGATAGGATGCGCTTACGCTTTCCAGTGAAGTTAACACCATGGTCCCGACTCCCACCAGAAGGCAGGTCATGACCACCAATGAAATGACTTTGTTCATGGCGTTTGGACTCAAAGCGTAGCGTCCAATTCGGACTTGCTCCTGTCCCTTGAGTTGTGCTGCAACGAAACTGCACAGTGCGCGAAACGTAGTTGTTTTCAAACCTCCAGCACACGAGCCAGGGGAGCCACCGATGAGCATGAGTCCCATCATGAACAATAGGGAAACATTGGTCATACTGCCGATATCTACTGTGTTGAATCCGGCTGTTCGGCAAGTCACAGACTGGAACAATGAAGTCAGTATCCGATTACTAAGGCTTTCAGGAACGTTGTTGGCGAGTCCTTCGGCCAGAAATATTACGATGGTACCGATGAGGACGAGAAAAAGAGAAGTCTTCAGTACAATTTCCGAATGCCAACTCAGGAGATAAGCCTTTTTACGAAGTGATCGACGGTCCAGTAGGGCTTTTTTAATGAGCGCTGTGCATTCGTACAAGACGTAGAACCCAAGTCCACCTGCGGTTATGAGAATCATGAAGACGGAGTTAATGCCCCAGTGGTCGCTCCAGCGCATAAGGCTGTCCGGGTACAATGAGAAGCCCGCATTGCAGAACGCGGAAATAGAATGAAAAATCGCGGAATAGGGGTGGAACCCGATGGGGTCCATCAGCCAGAGCAGGATTGCGCCAATCATCTCTAGAGTAAGGGTGGCAATGACTATGCGAGTCAGGAATTTTACAAGACTGAATGAGGGGTCATGAAGCAGGCTTTGCCCCACTGCCATACGGTCATTGAGCGAAATCTTTTTCCCGAAAAGGTAAATGAATAGTGTGGTGAACGTCATTATTCCCAACCCACCAAGCTGAATGAGTAGGAGGATGACGTTTTGTCCGAAGCGAGAGAAATGTGTGCCTGTATCGACTACTGCCAGCCCTGTCACACACATGGCAGAGGTCGCTGTAAATAGTGCGTCCACCAGAGAAAGGGGACCGCCGGGGTGGCTCATATCAAGGTACAATGTGAAGCCACCAATAAAGATCGCTCCGGCAAAGAACCAGACGGGGAGCCAGTATGGAGACAGGAGTTTTGTACGCATAGAATTACTCGGTTGTCGGTACTAATCCATTTTCGAGAGGACCGACTCACCTCCTATATGCCTGTTGGCACAACCTGTCAAAAAAGTTCAGGAAAGACGTGCTACTTCCTGTGCTGCCGTGTGTACGACAAATTCCAAATCGCCCTCAGGTAGAATTGAATCCGCACACCCTTCATAAAGTGGTGCTCGTTCTTTCAGAATTTCGCGCACTTCATCAACAATGGACTTCCCTGTCAGCGATGGACGTTGTGCCTCATTCGGGTCGTGCATTAATCTATCTGCCAGAACTTCCGGGGTAGTTTTTATATACAGAACTACCCCATTTTTCAGGATATCTCGGTTCTGTTCACGCAGGACAATGCCTCCGCCACAACCGACAACACGGATAGCTTCTCCAGCTACACGTTCCAGTGTTTCCGTCTCTTTATCCCGGAATCCATCCCAGCCATTCCGTTCGACATATTCAGCTATTTCCATGCCGACCGATTCCACCAGAGTGTGGTCGGTATCCACAAAATCAAGGCCGAGTTGTTCTGCCAATGCGCGTCCAACGCTCGTCTTGCCACAGGCGCGGGGGCCGATAAGAAAGATGTTTCTCGTAATTTCCATACCATGAACCGTAGTGGAAAATGGCGTCAGCTTCAACGGTCTGCGGTCATCAACTTTGCAATCGTTGCTTTAGCTGATAGATTTCGACCACCCATAGAAATTTCACGTTTAAGGAGAGATAGATGAAAACCGCCATTTTTGGATTTTCCGGTTCAGGCAAGACGGATCTTTTTGCTGCTCTAGCGGGTCCCGATGCGGCCGCAGCAGGCAACCGAGCCATGGTCAAAGTGCCTGATTCTCGCCTTGATCCGCTTATCGAACTCTTCACTCCCAAGAAAATTACATACAGCGAGATTGAGTATCTTGATATTCCCGGTGGTGGCGGGAAAGGTGCAGGGCTTGGGGAGCGGGTACTTAATGAGGTGCGTCCTTACGACTGCCTCATCGGTGTGCTGGATGCTTTCTCTGGTATGAATGACCCCAAACAGCAATGGCAGGCGATTGAGGCCGATATGATGATTGCGGATATGGCTGTCATCGAGAAGCGGTTGGAGAAGCTTGCTGCTGATAAAAAAAAGAACGCCACGCTGGTCGATCCCAAGGAAGAAGATGCATTGATCAAAGCACTTGCTATTCTTGAAGAGGAAAAGCCCCTCCGTGTGGATCTGGATATTGCTGAACTGCCCGAGTTGAAAGGCTACAGGTTTCTTACTGCACGCCCTGTCCTTTATGTGTGGAATTGTCCTGAAGGCGAGGAGGGGGAGCAGGTGCTTCCCGGAGATGAGCCGGGGATGACGCATATTGCGGTTTCAGCGAAGCTCGAACGAGAGTTAGCTGAGATTGATGATCCTGAAGAGAAGACCATGTTCCTTGAAGATTTGGGCATAACTGAGTCTGCTCTTGATAAGGTTATCGGCAAGACCTATCAGTTACTTGGTTTGATTTCCTATCTCACTGCGGGTGAAGATGAGTGCCGTACTTGGCCTTTGCGTCGAGGGTCTACAGCTCCGCAGGCTGCCGCTGTTATTCATACTGATTTTGAGAAGGGATTTATCCGTGCTGAGGTTATCGGGTATGATGATTTTCTTGAATTAGGGGATTTTAAGGCTGTGAAGGATGCGGGGAAGGCTCGGTTGGAAGGTAAAGAGTATATTGTTCAGGATGGGGATATAATTGAGTTTCGGTTTAATGTTTAGGTGAATAGAGGGGAGGGAGGCCTGTGGCCTCCGATGAAGAACCATAGAAACTACCGTTGGTCGCCCTGCGCGGGCGGGGCGGTCCATTTCTTTTGTTGGGGCAAAAGAAATAGACGAAAGAAAAGCCCCTTGTTGCTAGCTTGCTCGCTTAGTCTTTCGTCGGCGAGAATCTGATCCACGCTAGCAGCTCTCAAACTAGCATTCTTCCGCTTCGCTCCAGTGCCGGTTTGAGCAGAGACGCTGCTGGTCGCGTGGTCAGCTTCTAGGCCGCTTGAAACACAGGGCTGTGATTGTCCTTCGGTTGGTTAGGTCGGACGCTTGCTAGCTTGAATTGTTGGTGCCTGAAATGAATTACAATTAACCTCCGCGATTAAAGCCAAAATAAAATCCCAATTCACTAAGCGTAGCGTCAGTGAATTGGGATTTTATTTTGGCTTTAATCGCCTATGGGATTCTTAAGGCCCTCGGCCTTGAGACCCCGCTGGTAAGCGACCGCCGGTAGGCTTTCTTATACGTCGGAGAATTGTTTATCCAACATGATTTTGAGGATTGTTTGGTCTGTCATTACCATGCCGTCTGTGGCGAGTGTGCCTACGTTGCGCATGGTGTCTTCGGAGGAGTTGCCGATGATACCGTCTGTGGAGTGCACGTTGACGCCCTGGAGTGAGAAGAGGGCGGCTTGGACGGCGGTTCCGGCAGCGGTGGCGAGCTTGAGCGCGCAACCAGCTTTGGCTCCGTCACAGATAATTCCTGCGAGATCTTCGAGGAGGTTCTTGATGGCTCCGGCAATGTGGTGTGCGTCGCCGCCGAGGAGGAATGTGACTCCGGCGGTGGCTCCGGCTCCGGCTGCGACAGAACATCCGCAGACAGCGGTGAGTCGTCCGGTGTGCGCTTTGACGTAGGCGGTGACGATATGTGAGAGCGCGATGGATTCGAGAACCACCTTCATGTCGACGGCCTTGACGTGATCCTTGACTGCCCAGATAGGCAGAATGGCGGTGAGACCGTGGTTACCTGAACCAGCGGAACTCATTGCAGGAAGCGGTACGCCGGACATGCGGGCGTCGGATGCTGCAGAGGCGTAAATACGCGCTTCTAGGATCATATCCTTTTTGATGAGGCCCTGACGTACGAGACGTTCAAGGGTCTTGCCTACGCCGAGACCGAGGCCGAACTTGAGACCTTGTTCGACGAGACGCATATTGACGTCCACACCTTCACGGAGGAAAGCGAGGTCTTCATCATCCAGTTTGTCTGTGAGGGCAATCAGATCATTGAGATCGAGGCTCTTGAGCCATTCTTCCATGGCCGCAACCGGGTTCTCGGTGGAACCGGGGGCTGTGGAGAGGAGTGGGCTTTCAACCGGGCTGCCATTGAGAGTCAGGGACACGATGTTGTCGTGCAGCCCTTCGATGATACATTCGGCAACGTCGTCGCCGCGTGTGATGACATTCTTTACCAGCAAACCGCGTTGATCCTTGAGCAGGATAACCTCGACCTTGTTCTCGGCGAGGGCCTCTTTAGCCAACTTGATACCATCATCATTGATGGGTTGGAGGACTTCCAAGCGAAGGGCAGGGTCACCACATACGGCACCAAGGGCGGCTGACATGTTTAGCCCGGAGAGTCCGCCAGTGCCGGGTATGGAAACCGCCAAGGCGTTCTTGTATACATTGGGGTCCAGAGAGAGTTCGATAGAATCGAAATCATCGCCAGGCAGGAGCGACATAGCTGCCGCTGCGCCGAGGGCGATAGCCACAGGCTCAGTACAGCCAAGGGCTGGGGCCACTTGCAGATTGAGAACGTCTTTGACGGTAAATGACATAATTAGTGCTGCTTTAATGTAGATTTAGGACACGATTCACTCAGATAACACACTTCACAGCCACCTGTGTAGGGGTAAGGAGTAAGAACTGCGTATTTGCGGTTGACGGTTCCTTCATCATTCCAGGTGAGGCCGAGTTCTTCGAATGCACCGAGGACACCTTCGCCCGGACGGGGCAGGGGAGCACATTTGCCGTCCTGCAATTCGGGAACAAAGCCCTGTGCGGAACTCATGACCATGGTGATGGCGAGTGCGTGGAAGAGCAGACCGTGAGTTGGAGAGTCCTGCCAGATGCCTTCGATGGAGCTTTCGGCGGATTCATCGAGATAAATGAGCAGGAAGCTACCTTCACCTTCGGGGTTTTTCAGTTCGTAGGCCTTGAGGTTATTGGCAGCCCATTCGTCCCAGAAAGGCTGAAATTCATCCATCATTTCTTGGTCAACGCGAGATTCTCCAGCGATTTCCAAGTAGTACATCATGTCGAATTCCGGCTGTGGGGTCATCGGGGTGATTTCATATTTGGCCATGTATATTCTCCTAAAATGGTGTTGTTCGTTTGGGGAGGCTTTGAGTACCTTTTTTCCTCATTCCCCTCAAGTTTTGCAAGCAAGTGATTGCAAGGAAGAAGGAAGTTAGGTTACATTGCGAATACGTTGAAATATATCGGGCGCATCCATTGTCAACACCGAGCGAACTGCGAACTGAGGAGTTTTCATGCCCGACGAAAGAGGTGAGCCACTCTTTCAGAGACTGAAGCGGCCTAATGTACAGTATCTTTTTCTCGCCATTCTGATCGGCGTTCTCGCCGGATATGGCGCTGTCCTGTTCAAATATATCCTTAAATCCATGCAGTGGATTTTTTATCAGGATACCAACGATTTTCTTTTTATTTCCGATACGATTCCGCTGTGGATGAAGATTGTCATGCCCGCTGCAGGTGGGTTGGTGGTTGGCCTTGTGGTGAACAAATTTGCCAGCGAAGCCAAAGGGCATGGTGTGCCTGAGGTCATCCAGGCTATTGCCTTGCGTGGCGGCCGAATTCGAAAGCGCGTAGCAGCGGTCAAGATTTTTGCTTCAGCAGTGACCATTGGTTCTGGTGGTTCGGTTGGACGCGAAGGACCGATGGTGCAGATTGGTTCTTCAATTGGCTCGTCTATCGGGCAGCTGTTCAAAATTCCCAGTGTTCATATGCGGACGATGGTTGGTTGTGGTGCTGCTGCCGGTATTGCCGCCACGTTCAATGCGCCCATTGCTGGAGTTTTGTTTGCGCTGGAGATCATCATCGGCGATTTTGGTGTTATGCAGTTTTCGCCTGTGGTTCTGGCATCTGTCACGGCTACCACTATTTCTCGCTATTATTTCGGTGATTTTCCTCATTTTGACATCCCTGAATATTCTATCGTTTCGCTATGGGAATTCTTTTTTTACCCCATTCTTGGCGTGGTCACAGGATTTGTGGCCCTTGCGTTCACCAAGATTCTCTATTGGGGTGAGGATGTTTTCGATAACATCGCCATACCTGAATGGATTAAGCCTGCCATTGGTGGTGCCATGCTTGGTTGCGTGTTTGCTATCTTTCCGGAAGTATTTGGTGTCGGTTATGGGGCCATGAACGCAGCCCTTAATAATTCCATGGAATTGTCCGTTGTATTCATACTCATCTTTGTGAAGATTCTTGCCTCTACCATCACACTTGGCTCTGGCGGGTCAGGTGGAATTTTCGCTCCATCGTTGTTCATGGGGTGTATGACGGGCGGTGCGTTTGGTTTGGTTCTACATGCTTTGTTGCCGGGGCAGACAGCATTGCCCGGAGCTTACGCATTGGTTGCCATGGGCGGCGTGGTAGCGGGGACAACCTATGCGCCGATTACTGCGATCCTGATTATCTTTGAAATGTCAGGTAATTACTCGATTATTCTTCCGCTCATGCTTACCTGTATTACTGCCACGGTAATGAACTCCACCATCAGGCGTGCATCCATTTATACAACTAAGCTGCTGAGGCGAGGTATTGATATTGAAGCTGGCCGCGAGCGGCATCTCCTTGAGCATATTATTGTTAAGGAAGTGATGACTCGCGATGTGGTGACTATTCCAGAGAATATGTCACTGGCGCGGATAATCTGGACGTTCAAGACAGAGAATGCGTCATATCTGCACGTGGTGGATGGTGAGGGGTATCTCACCGGGATGATATCATTCAGGGATATTCGAACCTTATTGAATGAAGATGGTTTGTTAGATCTGATCATTGCGAATGATATAGCTACCCGTGATCTTGTGACGGTGACGACAGAAGATACATTGCAAGATGCGCTGGACCGGATCACAGAACGTGGTGTCTCGCAAGTTCCCGTACTTACTTCCGGTTTACGTGGTAAGCTTTCAGGGACATTGACTGAATCCGGTATTAATGCGGCATACAATTCCGCCATCGTTAAGGATGAAATTCTTAAGGACGATACTTGATTAATGGGGTTTGAGAAGGGAAACGGAATGTGCTAATCGCTGACCCGTCGGGTGTACCCGGCATATCAGCAAGGAATAATTATGAACGATATCCGAATTTCCGCGACCCTTTCTCTGGATGAAAAAAATCCGGATGACGCCTATCTCGACTTCAACTTGTCGGTGGATGGCCAATATCTGCACGACGTTGGCGTATATGTAGACCCGGCGAATCTCATTACGTCTGCAACCATGTCAGGCGAGTTTTTCATTTATACTTGTGATTGCGGCAACCCCGCTTGTCAGGGAATTGATGAAGGGGTGAATGTCTCCCACTCTACTGACACGGTAAAATGGCGGCTGCGCAATCCCATTTCATGGCCGACAGACGAGCCTCGTCCCGAATGGGCGCACGAAGGTGAGTTCCATTTTTCCAAAGAGGATTACGTTCAGCAAATCACTATTGCTCTGGATCACGCCAAGCGGCTCGCGCGCGGATGGCAGGACAACGGTAATCTTTGGGTCGGCCCCGGTTTGACTCTACAGGGCTTACTCGCGTTGGAAATGCCTCAGGAAAGTGACTTCTTTACTCATGAACCGGAAGGGCGTGCGGTTCATTAAAGGGCCTTGTTTCTCATTCCGCTAAGTAGGGAACTGATATGCCGAAGATGAGCATGAGATCGTTAAGCGTGCCATCCCGTTTGATCTCTCGCAGTCCCTGATTGAATAGTTTTAAATTCTCTTTCCAGTTCGGTCTATTGCTCGAAAACATGACGTGAAGTGGTTTTCTCTCAAGTTCTGGTGAGAGGAATTTGATGTCGCTTATCTCTGCTTCAATGGTTGGATTGTTTTTGATGAGATGAAGTGCCTGATATTTGTCGATGACGATCAGATCCACGCGGCCATGGATCAGTTTCTTCATGTTGAGCACGTCACTTTCTGCTTCATCTTTCTGCAGGTTTTCAGCGCTGTCAATCGCAACTGTATTGACGTAGTTTCTTACAACACCGAGTCGGTAGGGGAGTAAACTCTTCACCGTACCATCATACTGGATATCAGTATCTGCTTTGGTGCACAGGACTAGTTGGGTCTGGAAATACGGTTCTGAGAAGGCATAATCTCTTGCCCGCTGATCGCTAATGTAGGCATTATACATTGCGTCGAACTTGCCCGTCTTTGTCTCCTTCATCCCCCTTGTCCATGGTTGGAAGTGAAACTCGGGCTGTAATCCGACTCTCTTGCATGCTGCCGTAACTATTGCTGCCGTAATTCCATAATCGGGCAACCCCTTTGCCGTATATGGAGCCCAGTTGTCAGCTACGAATGACAGTTGAGTCTCTTTTGCTTGAATTGGTGTGGCACAAAGTACGAGTGCGATTGTCAGACTTAGCCATAATTTCATACCATTCTCCCCTCTATTTTGGCTCCTATTATGTAGTCATGTACCTTAAAATATCGGCTGCTGCTAGAGAGAGTATCTTTTTTTGGGGAAGAAAGGCTGCTCATCTTGTTTCTCTGTACTGCTGTATGAAAATATCGTATAAGTAACTTGCTCAAGGCTGCTTCCCCGCCGGGATTCTCTCGGCAGGAGGAGCAGTATGTCTGTTATCCATCCACACCAGAAATCATTGAAACGTGCCCGTTTGTTGCGTGCGCCGCCTTTTTGCGTGGGGTAGTTTGTTCTGCCCTCTGTGTTTGACTGTGGTCAGGACTCGGGTCATTGGGCCTGCGGGGGGAGTACCTGTTTCGGGAGTGAGTTTTTGTGGCTTGCTGGAATTATTACCGGAAACAAGGTGCACCTATGTTGTACGTACCAATTAAAATTTATCCCAATGAGCGGAGCGTGAGGGCGTGTGTCGTTCTCGCTGCTATTTTCTTGGGATTGTCGATTGCAGGCTTTTGGGGAATTGAAAAGCCGAATTTGAGACTGGCAGCTTCATTGCTTTGCTTTGTCGGTTTGAGTGTGGCCGCGCTGACGGCTATCGCAGCTATGCGGCGGCAGCCGATGCTTAAAGTGCTAGACGATCGATTCTCGCTGTATACGCCATTTGGGTATGCAATGGTCCGATTCGGTGAAGTCCTCTCTTTTAAGAAGAGTGGACTTCCGGGAATGCGTTCTTTGCGCGTTGAGATTAACAAATCCGCGAGGCCGAGATTCCCGTCCAGTATAGGGCGGCTGCTTTATTCGCTGGTCTGGTTAAGCTTCACCAACACCGTGTCCATCCAGAGCTATATGCTTGGCGCAGAGTTGGATTCAGTAATTACCATGCTGGAGAAGCGCCGATTGGCTGCTGTGAGATTAGACGCCATTGACGAATATGACCCCACTGCATTGACTACAGTGGGGTGATTGAAAACACGGTCTTGTAATATCTTGTTTTAATAAGGCTTTGGTTTACAAGGTCCTCATTGGGTGTGAAACTGAAGTCATCTCGCTTTCTAAGGTGTATCCATCGCGTCTCCACCAGTCGATGCCGCCGAGGAGTTCCTTTGTACGAAATCCAAGGCGGGTCATATTGAGCGCTCCTTTGGTTGAGGCATTACAGCCGATGCCGTCGCAATAGGTGACATAGAGTGCAGAGTGATCAAATGAGGCCGTTACAGCTTCTGTCATGTCGCGGTGAGGAAGGCTTATGGCGCCGGGAATGTGGGCTTCGTCAAAAGCTGCTTGGGAACGAGCGTCAATGACGATGACATTGTCTTCGGACTTGAGTGCTTCGTTGAGATCCCAAGAGTCGATTTCATAATTGAGCTTGTTTTCGTAGTGGCGGATTTGATCTTGCATAGTGTGCTCCTTGGTTACTGCATAGAGTAGAGCAAAGAGGAGCCTTTTGCATAATCATGAGTTCTGAATGGTCGATTTGAAAAGCTGAACACAAAAAAAGGGCATCCCCTCGAGGATGCCCTTTTTTATTGGATTATCGATCGATTAGTCCACTTTCACCTTAACGACGACCTTGTGGATTTCTCCGAAGGAGATCATGGGAACGTGCCCATCTTCCGGGAAACAGATGGCGAATTGGCCTGGCTGGAGTTGGACCCATGCATCGGGTTCGTCATCGTAGAAGATGACGTCCGCTTCAGGATCTTCCTTTGGCCTTGGCTGGACCATGTCCTTCCGTGCCTTCCAACCGATGAGATCGGTGCCGTCGAGCACGAAGTGGATGTCGATATATTGATCGTGTGTCTCAAGCGGTGCTTCGCCCGGCTTCCTGCCTTGGCCTCGGATCACCTCGGCGTAGACATTGAGCCCGTCCACTTCCAGCCGTCCTTCTGTAAGGGGGGCTAGATTGGCGCGGTTGAGTACGGCGTAGGCTGTGGCAAAATGCGGATTCAGCCGGACGTACTTGGCGAATTCTTCGAGACAGTCAATGATCATTGTATTTTAGTTCTCTCCGCTTTGAGGGCCATGAGCAGCGACTCGTCTAGAGACGGGTGTGGGAAGATGGTGCCGTGGATATTATCCTTGGTCCATTCCTGCTGCACTATTAGAGTGGCGGCCATGCAAAGGCGTGAAACGTCGTGTCCCACTGCGGTGATGCCGACCACTTTTCCAGCAGACCATACCACTTTAACGAAACCTTGTGTAGCGGCATGCGCCTGAGCCATGGGATTGGCTGCAAGTTGTGCTTTCGAGGTCTCAGTGTTCTCAAAGTCCTGCAAGAAAGCTTCGTTCTCTGTCAGGCCTACACGCATGACTTCGGGAGCGCCGTACAACACACTCGGCACAGGGCCGGAGGAGTAAGGTGCATCTGTCTTGCCTGCAATGCGAGAGGCTACGTAATGCGCCTGATGCGATGCAGCATGCGCCAGTTGAATCTCACCGTTGGCATCGCCAATAGCGTAGATATTGGGTGCGGCTTGAAGGTTTTCGTCTACTACAATTTTATTGAATTGGAGTTCAACGCCCGCTTCTTCGATGCCCATCTCCTGCGTGACGGGACCACGGCCCACAGCCACGAGAATTTTCTCGGCTTCGATTTTATCTTTTGTATCAAAGGTCAGCATGCCTTTGCCGTCTTCTGTGACGACGCCGGAAACGCGTTTCTCCAATTGAATATCCCATTTCCAACGCTTGAAGACGGAACGCAGCGCCTTGGAAACCTCGGGGTCTTCCAGCGGGGCAACGCGATCCATGGCGTCGACAACAGTCACCTTCGCGCCGAAGCGGTGGGCTACCTGCGCCATTTCAAGGCCGATGAAGCCCGCGCCCACAACGATGAGGGACTTGGGCATTTCTTCCATGGCGAGGAACATGTTGGAGTCGAGGACGCAATCGCCATCAGGCTCCAGGCCGGGGAAGAAGATGGGCTTGGAGCCGGAAGCGATGACCAGATTCTTGTATTCCAAGGTCTGGGTGCCGTCTTCGGTATCCACATCCACTTTGCCTTCTCCAGCAAGCTTGCCAAAGCCTTCGATCAAATCGATGCCGAGCTTTTTCAGCTGCATCCCCATGGCCTTGCGAGTGCCGACAAGGTGCTTTTGCACACGGTCTTGCAGGGCGGTGAAGTCGACGTTGACTTCACCAGATGCCACTTTCATCTTAGCTTGATTGTGCAGCTCTTCAATAGCTGAAGTCGCACCGAGCCAGAGCTTGGTGGGAATACAACCACGGTTGAGGCAGGTGCCACCGAGGAAGTCTTTTTCCACCAGCGCGACTTTGAGGTCGTGACCAGCGGCTTCGACTGCGACGTCAAATCCGCCGGGGCCTGAGCCGATTACCACGAGATCATAAGTCATCAGTCAGCTCCATGGAACGTGCAGCCTTGGTTTCATCCAGACGGGTTACGGGTAAAGTAACCGGTGCGGCCTGGACGACCTCAGGATTCGTCTCGGCCAGCTCAGCAATCTCGATGAGATCGTTGATGAAGGTGTCCAGAGTCTCTTTATTTTCTGTCTCGGTAGGCTCGACCATGATTGCTTCTGGCACGATGAGTGGGAAGTAAACTGTGGGAGCATGATGTCCCTTGTCGAGGAGCGCCTTGCCGATATCAAGAGCACGGACGCCGCCTTCTGCCTGCTTGGAGGCGGAGGCCACAAATTCGTGCATGCAAATGCGGTCGTAAGGAATCTCGAAGTGTGTTTCGAGACGCTTGCGCATGTAGTTGGCAGCAAGGACTGCGTTTTCAGTGGCGCGGGTAAGGCCGACACCGCCGAGACGCAGCATGTAGGCGTATGCTTTGAGGTATACGCCGAAGTTGCCGTAAAACGGGGCCACGTAGCCGATGGATTTCGGGTAGTCGTAGTCCAGGAAGAACTGGCCGTCTTCACGTTTTGCAACGCGGGAGATGGGCAGGAACGGGACCAGACGTTCGGAAACACCGACCGGACCGGAACCGGGACCGCCGCCACCGTGTGGGGTAGCCATGGTCTTATGCAGGTTCCAGTGGATGATATCAAAACCAACATCGCCCACACGCATCTTGCCCATGATGGCGTTCAGGTTCGCTCCATCGTAGTAGAGCAGTGCGTCGACGTCGCGGAGCATCTTGACAATTTTCGGCAGGTGCTTTTCAAACAGGCCCAATGTATTCGGACAAGTCATCATCATGCCTGCGACTTCATCGTCCAACACTTCGGCCAGAGCCTCGGGGCTGACAATACCATCCACGGATTCAACCGTAACAATGTCGTAGCCAGCGATGGCTGCGGATGCCGGGTTGGTGCCATGCGCGGAGTCGGGTACGATCATCTTGGTTTTCTTGTTGCCCTTGTCGCGGTGGTAGGCGGCCATGAGCATGACGCCGGTGAGTTCGCCGTGTGCGCCAGCCATGGGGTGCATGGTGTAGGCGGCCATTCCGGTGATCTCGGCCAGCAGATTCTCGGTCTCATACATGACTTCCAGCGCGCCCTGGCAAAGTCCGCCAGCGCCTTTCAGCTGTGGCAGGACAGGGTGCAGGCGAGTGAAGCCGGGCAGGGCTGCAACGCTTTCCGTGAATTTGGGGTTGTACTTCATGGTACAGGAACCCAGCGGATAGAAGTTGCCGTCCACGCCGAAGTTGCGTTGGGAGAGCTTGGTGTAGTGGCGGACTACATCCAGCTCGGAAGCGGAAGGCAGGCCAACATCGCCGTCACGCAGCAGTTCGGAGGGAATGTATGCTTCTTCAGCCAAGCCTTCGCAGGGCCAGCAACCTTCACGTCCGGCTACGGATGTTTCAAAGATAGTTTTCATTACTTCAGCGCTCCTTTGAGCATCTCGGCAAATATACCGATCTGTTCTTCACTGGTCTTCTCGGTGCATGCCACGAGCAGACCGTTTTCCAGTCCTTCGTAGTAGCGACCCAGCGGGAAGCCGGGAACAAAGCCTCGCTCGGTGAGCTTGGCAATGGCCTCGTATGCGTTGACTGGCAGGGAGATGGCAAACTCGTTACCAAATGGTCCCTTGGTCAGCATTTCCACGCCGTCGATAGCGGTGAGACGATCAGCGCAGATGTGGGCGCGTTCGATGGAAACGCGGGCAGCGCGCTTCATGCCGAGTTCGCCAAGAGTGCTCATATGGATAATGGCACGCAGGGCGCAGAGCGACTGGTTGGAGCAGATGTTGGAGGTCGCTTTTTGGCGACGAATGTGCTGCTCGCGAGCCTGCAGGGTGAGGACGTAACCAGTGCGGCCTTCGGTGTCCTCGGTGCGGCCGACGATACGGCCGGGCATCTGGCGAACCATTTTCTTGGTGCAGGTCATGATGCCGAGGTACGGGCCGCCGAAAGAGAGCGGCAAGCCGAGGGACTGACCTTCAGCAACGGCGATGTCTGCACCCATGGCACCGGGTGTTTTGAGCAGAGTCTGCAACACCGGGTAAGATGAGATGATGGACACGGCTTTCTTTGCCTTGGCAGCAGCGAACAGCTCGGTGAAATCGTTGATGGAGCCGAAGAAGTTCGGGTTCTGCACCAGCAGAGCAGCGGTGTCATCGTCGATGGCCGCTTTCAGCCCCTCAATGTCAGTCATACCTTTCTTATGAGGAACGGTGACGAATTCGAGATCGAGGTTGGTGGTGTAGGACTCCAGCATGGTGCGGTAAATCGGATTCAGCGCTTCGGACACGATGATTTTGCGGCGCTTGGTTTTGCGCACGGCCATCATCAATGCTTCGTACAAGGCGGTGCCGCCATCGTATACGGAGGCGTTGGAGCACTCCATGTCGAGTAGACGGGTCACAGCGGTCTGGTACTCGAAGATCGCCTGGAGCGTACCCTGAGAAGCCTCGGGCTGGTACGGAGTGTAGGCGGTGTAAAATTCGCCGCGCATGGAGAGCGCGTCAACGGCTGCCGGAATGTAATGATCGTAGAAACCGGCACCAAGGAAGCTCACGCGGTCGGTGGCGTTCTTGTTGGCCATGGCTTCGAGCTTGGTGAGAACTTCCATCTCGCTCAAGCCTTCGGGCAGATCAAAGCTCTTGGGGCGCATATCCTCGGTGATCTCGGCAAAGAGATCGTCGACGGAATCCACACCAATAACTTCGAGCATCTCCCGAACTTCATCTTCTGTATGAGGAACGTAAGGCATACTTCACCTATGGATGATTGAAGTTGGTATAGAAAGAAAAAGGCCGAGACATGATCGTCCCGGCCTTGAAATTACGTCTTAGTGACTGTCGGACTCGATGACGTCGGTGTAGCCGTCGGCGTCGAGCAATCCTTCAGGTTCACCCTTGATCTTGAACTTGAGCATCCAGCCGTCGCCGTAAGGTTCTTCGTTAACCTTTTCGGGAGCGTCTTCCAGCTCTTCGTTCACTTCGATGACTTCGCCAGTTACGGGAGCATAGATTTCACTTGCTGCCTTAACGGACTCAACAGAACCCATCTCGTTACCTGCTTCGAAGGTGTCGCCAACTTCGGGCAGCTCTACGAAAGTAAGGTCGCCGAGCTGCTCCTGAGCAAACTGGGTGATACCAACAGTAGCCACATCGCCTTCAACCATAACCCACTCGTGGGATTTGGCGTACTTCAGATCTTTGGGAATCATATCTCTACTCCTTCTCTTGGGGAAAAAACTTGACGTAAGTTGCTTTAGATCGGCTGTCTTTAACACGGGAAAAAAATGTTGAAAACAGTAAAAAAAATGACGCTTTTCCTCTTGGATTTTGCTCTTTGCGAATTGCTTGCAATAAGTGTCAATTAAATGACGAATCGAGTGTGAAGAAAGAGAGGTTTTTGCGTTGTATTTGTTTAAAAATTGGTGTCAAAGTAGGGTAAAGATTGTTTGAGCGTGTATTATAGAGGCCTTAGTATATGGAAATGACTCACTAATAGTGAGACTTGGGGGAGTCTTGCTGTGGGCGGATTAGTGAATTGCTTGTATAGCTGTTGTAAACGACTCTCATCGTACAACGTGAATTTATTTGTCGAATGAACTGCTTCGGGGGATTTTATGCGCAGTCTTAGTTTTAATTCTAAGTTGATGGTTTCTATTATCCTTTCCACTTTGACTCTCCTGCTGGCCGCTGTCGGCACGACTTATTTTATTTCTACAAACGCATTGGACTTTCTTGGTAAATCTACCATGAAAGATGTCATCACCAGTTTGAATGACACCATCGAAATGCAAAACAGTATCACGCAGGAAAAGTTGGTCTCTGATTTGGGACTTATGCAAAACGAGATTGCCGCGATTGGTGGTTTCAGCTTTGATGAGTACCAGCCTATTAATACGAAGATGGTGAATCAGGTTACCAAAAGTGCTGATACTTCCGACATCCCGGCTCTCATGCTCGGTGATTCTGCCATTAACAACAATTTCGATTTGGTCGATGGTGTGCAGAAAATCGTTGGCGGTACCTCCACTATTTTTCAGGTCTTGCCCGGTCGTTTGCTGCGTGTTTCCACCAACGTCATGAAGCTTGATGGCAAGAGGGCTGTTGGCACATATATCCCGGAGAGTAGCCCTGTTTACAAAACAATCATGCGTGGCGAAACATTTCGCGGTAAGGCGTATGTAGTTAATGATTGGTATCTGACTGCGTATAAGCCCATGAAAGATTCTGCTGGCAAGATTGTGGCAGTTATTTACGTTGGCCGTAAGATCATGACGCCGCAGCTCAGGGAAGTACTTGGCAAGATTACCTACAATGGAGAAGGCTCAAGCTTCGCAGCGCTTTCAAGCGGCAAGTTTCTTTATAAGAAGTCCGAGCTTGGCACGTTTGATGAGTCTACCATGAAGACAATATTTGATACTCATGGCGGCTTTGTTGAATACAATAATGGTGTCACTGAACAGCTTGCCTATGTGGATTATTACAAGCCGTGGGATTGGCACATCGGTTTTGCTCTCGACAGGAGCAAGTTGAGCATGGGTGCAGATAGGACCATGCTGCTTGCTGGCGTAGGCATTATGGTTGTTGGTATCCTGGTAGCCTGTCTCTTCTTTGTTTTCCTTATTCACCGTCTCGTGCAGCCGCTACGTGATCTTTCCGAGGTCACTGGTCAAATTGCAGAGGGTGATCTTGATGCCAAGGCCTCGTATGATGGCAATGATGCCATTGGTGAGACAGTGGTTTCAGTGAACAAGATGGTTGATACCCTGCGGAGCAAAATGCAGGAGGCCGAACAGCGAGGCTCTGAAGCACTTAAAGAAAGTGAACGCGCTAAAGAAGCCATGAAGGATGCAGACAGCGAGCGGAGGAGAGTAACGTCTTTGCTCGACACCATTCGCAGTGTAGCTGAGCAGGCTCTGGCGATTGCCACCAGTCTTGCCAGTGGGGCAGATGAACTTACGGCGCAGGCTGAACATATTCGTACAGGCAGTGATACTCAGACAGACAGGACGCAGGAAACCGCGACTGCCATGGAAGAGATGAATGCTACTGTTCTGGAAGTCGCACAAAATGCCAGTGCTGCTGCCGAAGGTGCTGATAGCGCCAGTGAGCATGCCACCAGTGGTATGGAGGTTGTTCGTCAGGTCATCAGTTCTTCCAAGGAAGTTGGCGAGAAGGCGGCTAATCTGACCACGGTTCTGAACGATTTGGGAGCACAGGCTCAAGGTATTGGAACCATCATGGGCGTGATCACTGATATCGCAGACCAGACCAACTTGTTGGCGCTGAACGCAGCCATTGAAGCTGCACGAGCTGGTGACGCCGGGCGCGGATTCGCCGTTGTTGCTGATGAAGTCAGAAAGCTTGCCGAGAAGACAATGTTGGCCACAGGTGAAGTAGAGAAATCTGTGCGCGCCATTCAGGGCAGTGCGGATAATAGTATCTCAGCCATGGTGGAAACGGCATCGCTGGTGGAAAAGAGTACGGAGCTTTCCGAACAGTCAGGCGAAAAACTCGACGACATCCTTGCTCAGGTTGCTGAAACCGCTGATAGGGTTCGCTCTATCGCGACTGCCGCAGAAGAGCAGTCCGCGACATCTGAGCAAATCAATCGCTCCACGGACGAAATTCATCAGATCTCGATGGATACTTCACAGAGCATAGTGCAGTCTGTTGAAGGTATCCGTCAGGTGGCGGAACTCTCAGGCAACTTGCAGGTGCTTATTGGGCAGTTGCAGGAGCAGAGCAACAATTAGTTCGCGATCATATCTAATAATAAAGGCCGCCGATTCACTCAGTGAATCGGCGGCTTTCTTATTGATGATAGAGAATGGCTATGGGTTAGCGAGGCGTAACAAACGATTGGACAAACTCTTCAATTTGCTGAGGCGCTTCATCTGGGAGCTGAGAAGGGACACCACATTTGCCAATATGAAGTTCTGCAGTGCTATCAGCGATAAGGAATTTTGAGAGCTTGTCGAATGCGATAAAGGTCCCTTCGGCGTTGTTTTCAAACGCGCCACCACCAGTGGTGAGCAGCCCAATTCTTTTGCCCTTCATCAGCGAAGTGTGATCCGGCTGATGGTACTGCGTTACAAGAGCATAGCTCCGGTCAATGAGCGCCTTTATCTGGGCTGTGAAACCCCAGAAGTAGATGGGAGAGGTGAAGAGGACTGCATCGGCTGCGATCATTTTTTCAAGAATTTCATTGGCATCATCTTTCTGCACGCATGCGATCTCTTCGGGGAATTCACGACATTTGTTGCATCCGAGACAGCCTTTGATATTCTTGCTGTTGAGGTAAACGTGCTCAACTTCGTGACCTTTTGTTTCGAGTTCTTTTTCGATCAAGGTCAGAGCTGTTGCCGTGTTGCCTTTTTTCTTCGCGCTTCCGAGTAAAGTCAGTACCTTCATTGCTCTTCCATTTGTTGTATGAGTTGCGGGTTTGCTTTCTACTAATAAGTACGTGGAGGCAAAGGTCAACTCGTGCAATTTATAACACAACAAGGCTGTAAAGCGTGTTGTTTGTATTACGAATCCTGTTGACGATAGCACGAGTGGCTTGTACTGTCTGCTTGCTTATGAGTAAATCCGTTATCATTACCCCGCCAGAAAGTTCAGAGGATACACTGATCCCCGGCTCTCGAGTAGAGGTCGAAGTTGAAGGCCGCAATTGGCTTCTCGACCGTGCTGCCGACATGGAAGCGCTTTGGGATCAAATGGATGAAGACGACCTCGACGAGGATGAACGTCTGCCTTATTGGGCTGAAGTCTGGCCTGCCAGTGTGTTACTGGGCAGACATATTTTGCGTAATGAGGACATGCTGCGTGGTAAGCCTTGTCTCGATCTCGGATGCGGGCTTGGACTTACCGGGATGATAGCCAGTTCTATCGGGGCAGATGTGGTGGCCTTTGATTACGAATGGCCTGCTGTTCGATTTGCTCATCATAATGCTGAACTGAACAACGTTCCTCAACCTCTCTGGATGGTCATGGATTGGCGAGAGCCAGCCGTGCAGAAACACGCTTTCGATTTCATCTGGGGTGGCGACGTCTTGTATGAAAAACGATTTTTCAAGCCGCTGATCGAGTTATTTCGACACGCCCTTGCACCGGGCGGGAAAATCTGGATCGGCGAACCTGTTCGAACCGTGTCTCGTCCCGTGTGGGATGAGTTGCGGAATGAAGGCTTTTCCCCGGAAAAACTGACCGTAGAGAAAGTCGCTTTGTGCGGCCAGAATATGACAGTTAATTTGCGGGAAATAACGATTCCTTAATTGGAGGATATCATGGGTAAGACTATACGCTTCGGCGTCTCTCTCGATTCCGATCTGTTGGACAAGTTTGATAGTCATTGTGAAGAGCGTAGCTATCAGACACGCTCCGAGGCCATTCGTGATCTGATTCGTAATACACTGGTTCAGCGAGAATGGGAGCAGGCTGAAGGTGATCTCGCTGGAACCTTGACCTTGGTTTACGATCATCATAAGTCCGGTCTTTCTCAACGTCTCACCGAGATTCAGCATGATGCGCACGATGTTATTCAATCTTCGCTGCATGTGCATCTGGATCACCACAATTGTCTTGAGGTGATTATTCTCAAGGGTGATGCGGATACTATTAAAGATTTGGGTCAGAAGCTTATTTCCACTAAGGGTGTGAAGCATGGCAATCTGGCACTGACGACCACCGGGAAGGATCTGATTTAATGGAAGATGTACAGAAGCAGCAGGCGTCCATTGCCATGCCTATCGATAGGGTAGGGGTGAAGGGACTCAGGTTGCCTATTATTGTTCGCGATCGGGAGTCCGGTGTTCAGCACACTGTGGCTGAAGTCTCACTCTCTGTTGATCTGCCTGCCGAGTTCAAAGGCACGCACATGAGCCGTTTTGTTGAGGCCCTGGAACATTGGTCTTGTGAGCTAGATTACAATTCTTTTCGTACGTTGCTTGATGATGTTGTAGTGCGTCTTCAGGCTCGCAGCGCCCATGTCCGCTTTACTTTTCCATATTTCCTGCGTCGCCAGTCCCCTAAATCTGGGGCGAGCGGGCTGATGGATTATACGTGCCGCGTGGATGGCATGCTGAAGGACGGTAAGCTCACCTTTATTCTGGGGGCTGATGTTCCTGTAATGACGGTCTGCCCGTGTTCCAAAGCTATCTCTGATGAAGGGGCGCACTCTCAGCGCGCCGAGGTCCGCATTCGTACGCAATTTGATGGATTCCTGTGGTTGGAAGATCTTATCGAAATTGGTGAGCGCTCAGGTTCCTGTCAGGTCTATTCTCTGCTCAAACGCGAGGACGAGAAGTTTGTCACTGAAGCCGCTTTCGCCAATCCGACTTTTGTTGAGGATGTGGTGCGTGAAGCAGCCAAAGGACTGGCCGAGCATGAGCAGGTGCATTGGTTTAAAGTGGAAGTGGAAAGCTTTGAGTCTATCCACAACCATTCCGCCTTCGCAGTAATCGAAAGTAGTTAAGTGTTGTCGTTGACAGAACACAAACTTGGTATAGAGTATTAGTTATCACTTTAAGCCAAGAGTGTTTGCCAAATGAGACATTTTCTATTTTTGATATTGAGTTGTTTTCTGGTCCTGCTGCTATTTGGGGGGCCAGCGTCCGCCGAAGGGAAACCGGTGGTGGTTCATTTTGTTGTCCTGCCAGAGAATTTGCCGGACGGCAGCAGTGCCGAATCAGCTTTCAAGACGTTTCAGGCTGAAATGATCATGCTCGCGGGCGGTTTCTCTGAGCTTGGCCCGTCGCAAGGCGGTTCCCTGCATCCTGGGGGCGTGGTTCCCAAAGACAATCGAGCTTATCTGGTCAGCGCCAAGAAAGACATCTGTGATGATATTAAGATAGTCGTTCAGCGGATATTCAAAATCAAAAAAGTCTTCATTCTTTCATGGCAGGGAAATATGGTCCGTTAGGGCCTCCCTTGCCTTGTCCTTCCGAAAGGCGTACTCTATTTCTAGCTGCTTCCTTCACTGCTCATGAAGGGATGATTACGTATGTCCGATTCCAATCTGTCCGCACTTTCCTCTTTGGGTACAGCCCAAGAGGTTTCCGCAAATAATATTGCTAATGTAAACAGCGATGGCTTTAAGGCTAGTTCTGTTGTGCTTGAGACCGGTCCCAACGATCAGGGCGTCTTTGTTGCGGCCATTAATGAATCCACCAATGCTGGCCCCATGCTCGATGGTGTGGAAGGCTCCAACACTGATCTCGGTACTGAAATGGTGGATATGATGACAACCGGGCATGCTTTTTCTGCAAACGCCGCGGCCATTCGCACGACCGAAGAGATGACTGGACACCTCCTTAATATGATCGGTTAACCCTACGATCCCGATGAGATGAGTGTTTTATTGCATCTTATTTTCGATTAATTCCCTCTCTTTTCTTTCCTACTCAAGATGACTTGACACTTTCTCATTTTGTAACTTACGGTCTATCATGGCCCGTCTGCGCGCGCTCCAAATGTGTGAGTGCCCCCAGTGCGGGCCATACTTGCGTTCGCAGGATGGACCTTCGAGTTAACGCAAAAAGCATAGGCGTGCGGGTTGCGCGCAGCGCCTATAAAAAAGTTTAGGAGATTCTTAAGGACCTTTTACAAAAGGTTCTTAAGCCCTCGGAGAGGCCCCCGACAGGGTCCCCGAAGGCTTCTTCGGGAGATTAAAAACATGACTACAAAGACAACAAAAACTGATTATGATGTGATTATCGTAGGTGGCGGTCCTGCAGGACTGTTCGCTGCATATCACCTTGGTGAGTATAGCGACCTCGATGTATTGGTCATTGATAAGGGCAAACGGCCCCTGAAGCGCGATTGTCCGCTGTCCGGCGATCAGGAGTGCATCAAATGCCGCCCGTGCAACATCCTCTGTGGTGTTGGTGGAGCAGGCCTCTTTTCTGATGGTAAACTGAACTTCATCCATAAGCTCGGCAAAACTGATCTGACTCAGTTTATCGGCCAGTCCGAGGCCATGGCATTGATTGATGAAACCGAACAGATTTTCAATCGTTTTGGTATGGACGGTCAAGTTTACCCTACAGACATGACCAAGGCTCATGATATCCGCAAGGATGCGCGTAAGCACGGTATCGATCTGCTGGTTATCAAGCAGAAACACCTTGGTAGCGATAATCTCCCGGGACATATCGCTGGCATGGCAGATCATATTAAGACCAAAGGCGTGACCTTCCGTACTTCCGAGACGGTAAAAGATCTCGTGGTCAAGAAGGGCAAAGTTGCCGGAGTCGTGACCAGCCGCCATGAATACACTGCAAAGAACGTCATTTTGGCCCCGGGCCGTGTTGGTGCGGAATGGGTCGGTAGTGTCGTTCAGAAGCACGGCATTGAGGTTTCTCAGCGCGGCATCGAAGTCGGCGTTCGCGTCGAGGTCCATAATGAGATCATGCAGGACCTTTGTTCGGTCATTTACGACCCGACATTCTTTGTTCGTACTAACAAGTACGATGATCAGACGCGTACTTTCTGTACCAACTACGGCGGCTTTGTTGCTCTGGAAAACTATCAGGACTTTGTTTGCGTTAACGGCCATGCGCTTATGAACACCAAGTCTGAGAACACCAACTTTGCTTTCCTGTCCAAGGTCGTACTGACTGATCCGGTCACTGACAATCAGGCGTACGGTGAATCCATCGGCCGTCTGGCTACTCTTATTGGTGGTGGCAAACCCATCCTTCAGCGCTTTGGCGACCTGCGCCGAGGCCGTCGTTCCACATGGGATCGTATCGGCAATGGTTACATTGAGCCGACCATGAAGAATGTTGTTCCGGGTGATATCGCTATGGCGCTGCCTGAGCGTATTGTCACAAACCTTATGGACGGTTTGGAGCAGCTTAATAATGTCGTTCCTGGCGTGTCCAATGACGAGACATTGTTGTATGCACCGGAGATTAAATTCTTCGCAACTCAGGTTGAAACCGGAGCGCATCTGGAGACTGCCATCGAAGGATTGTTCGTGGCTGGCGATGGTCCCGGCGTAGCTGGAAACATCGTTGGTGCAGCCGCAACTGCATTGATTCCTGCCAAGGAAATCATTCGTCGCAAGTAAGTTTGTGCATTAATAGATACTATTGGCCCGGCTAAATGCCGGGCTTTTTTTGTGCTGCCTGCTAATTTATAAAATACAGCTCGTTGGGAGCTGTGTTGCGACCTCGAAAATCTTTTAGTTGTCATTATATCAAGTTGTTAGAGTATCTGTTTTGAATATTCATATTTGAGTTATTCTTCTATCCTCGTCTTTTTCTAGATTTTTTTTAGTAATTCTTTCCCTGCAATGGTTGACTTACTGTCAGTTTCTTGACAGGGAAGATGTATATTATAGAAATAGGCTGGGGCTCGTTAGTCCCGCTGTAGAGTATATCCACGTGACTTTGGAGGATAAATGGCGCTCAACTTGGATGGTATCATCGGGGACAGCCCGGCCCTTGCGGAGGTCTTCAAGGTTTTGGGGAAAGTTGCTCCGACCGACAGTACCGTACTGGTGACCGGCGAGTCTGGCACAGGTAAGGAACTGCTCGTCCGCGCCTTGCACCATAATAGTGTGCGTCGAAAGCAGGCGTTCATCCCGATCAACTGCGGTGCTATCCCCAAAGAGCTGTTGGAGTCTGAACTTTTCGGTCACGAAAAGGGTGCATTCACTCACGCCATTCGTTCCCGCCCGGGCCGTTTTGAACTGGCCGATGGCGGTACAATATTTCTCGACGAAATTGGTGAGATGGATCTGAGCCTTCAGGTGAAGATTTTGCGTGCTCTGCAAGAAAAAGAAATCGAACGCGTCGGTGGCACTTCCATCAAGAAAGTCGACGTTCGCGTGGTTGCCGCGACCAACCGGGAGCTTGAAGCCGAAGTCAAAGCTGGCCGCTTCCGTGAAGATCTGTTCTATCGCCTTAATGTAATTCCTCTCCATCTGCCGCCTCTGCGTGAGCGTGGCAATGATATCCTGGCCTTGGCGCATCACTTCCTCGGTGGGCATTGTTGTAGCAAGGATCGCAAGGAAATGAAGATTTCCGAGAAGGCCAAGGAGATGCTCCTGACCTACTCATGGCCCGGCAATGTGCGTGAATTGGAAAACTTCATGGAGCGCCTTTCCATCTTGTGCGACGGGAATGAGGTGACGCCGGAAGATCTCCCTTCGAAAATTTTTGAAGATATAGGCGAGACTCCACTCAAGAAAGTGGAAGACGTCCAGCCCATGCGCCCGGTCGGTTTTGAATGGCCGATGCTTAAGGACATGACGGACAAGGATCTCAAGCTCAAAGAGTTTCTGGAAGCTATCGAAGGCCGTCTGCTCGGCGAAGCTTTGGAAAAAGCGGATGGTGTTAAGAACAAGGCTGCGGAACTGGTCGGAATCAAACGCACAACGCTTATTGAGAAGCTTAAAAAGAGGGGCCTGCTGTAACTGGCAGGAGGATGACGAGCGTGAATCGTCACCGCGTTGCACAACATTTGCATAAACGTTCGGCGTGACTGTGAAAAGTGCCAAAAAAACATTCATGCCCATTCTTTGGGGCCTCCTTTTCGGGCTGCTTCTTGCCGCTCCGGCACATGCTCTGCGCGTAAATTTCAAGGCGCAAGGCGACTCCGATAAGGTTACTTTTTCATTTGATTCCGGAAATTTACCGGATATAAAGGTTCGTCGAACCGGTACTAAAACCATGATGGTGACGTTCCCCGCTGCCACGTGGAGCAAAGAGACCAAGCCGGGGAGCAAAGATTACCCAGGTAAACTCGTTAAATCCATCCGCGCTACGGAAAATGGTGTCATTTTAGACACCAAGACCAACGCGTTCGGTTTTATTTCCGTTCCTGTTCCGGGAAAACCGCAATTTGTTTTGCAGTTGTATCGCGATCCCATCGGCGCACGCTGGAAGCCACGTACGCCGAAGCCTGCTCCTACGCCTGCCGCCGCACCAGTTAAGCAGACCTCTGCTCCGGCTCCAGCGCAGCCTCAAGCACAAGCTCCGGCTCAGACTTCGATTCAGGCACAACCTGCACCAGTGGCGTCTCCCGCTCCAGTGAAAGAGGCAACTCAGCAAGTACAGCAGGTTCAACAGCAGCTTGAGCAGGTGCAGCCTGTACCAACTTCTGCGCAGCCGATAGCGGCGCCGACTGGTGAGGGCGACCTTCCTCCGGAAACCGCCACTGGCGAGCGTAAACCATTTTTCTCTGTTCCCTATTCCGTCCGTACTTCGGTAACACCTCCGGGTGGAGGGGCGCCTCAAGCTGTCGGACAACCCACTCCTGCTCAGCAAGCAGGAGGACAAGTTGCTACAGCTCCGGTTCAAGGACAACCTCAAGCTGTTTCCGCTGCTCCAGTGGAAGCGGATACGGGCGTATATCCCCCGGCTAGTGAGTTGCGGTTCAAAGCCGTGAATAAGATGGCCGAGGAAGTAAAATTTGCTGAATTGGCTGGAGAAGCCGCAGGGCGTGCTCCGGTTGTGGGCCAAGTTACCACCCCGGATCAAACTGCAGTGAGCGGTTCGGTCGGTGGCGCTGTGAGTGGAACGACTAATCCACTGGAATCCGCAGGCCAAGGCGCAGCCGGGGGTGTTGTTGCTCCTCCGCCCGGTATTGTAAGTGGGCAGGTGGGTACACCTGTCGGCGGACAGGTTGGCGGTCAAGTTGCTGCTCCCGATCAAGCTGGCGGTGCCGTAGCACCCCCTCCGGCAGCGGTTTCCGGTGCTGGACAGGCTGGCGGTGGCGTAACACCACCTCCAGGTGTACAGCCAGTTCAACCACAGCCCGTGCAGGCTCAGCCTGTACAGGCGCAACCAGTGCAAGCACAACCAGTACAGGTGGCTCCAGTTCAAGTTCAGCCCGTGCAAGTACAACCTGTGCCACAACCTATACAGCAGGCAGATGGCGGCGTTGCCGGATCAGTCGCAGCTCCTCCAAGTTCTGCTGGTGGTAGCGTGGCTCCGCCTCCTACTGTGATCGCAGGTGCAGCTCCTCCTGAAATGTCTCCTGAAGAAGCAGGGCAGTTGGCTGCTCGAGAAGTTGCTCCTCCGCCAGCGCCTGTTGAAGAGCCTCCGGCTGATGCAGTCGAACCTCCTCCGTTTGAGGAAGGGCTGAATGGTGCCGAGGATTCGGAAGAAGTCACGGAGGAAGATGTTCCGGTTGACCCCAATGCACCGCTGACTCCCGAGCAGCGTATTGCAGAGATGAAGAACAAGCTGAACGAAGCGCAATCCATGATGTTCAATGGTGCGCTTGCAACAGCTTTGCCGTTGTATGAGGACATCCTCAAGCAGCTTGATGTGCCACAGGATATTCGCGAGGAAACGCTCTACGCCGTGGCTGACATCAAGAAAGAGATGCATAAGGATGAGCTGGATGATTATTTCAGCGAAATATCTCAGGCATATATCGAGGCGATGAACACGAATCTGGAGTCAAATAAGGTTCCCCGTGCATTGCTTAACCTTGGTTTGCTCAATCTGCGAGTAGGCAACTTCCCGGAGGCCAAGGCATACTTTAAAATTTTACAGGATAAGTATCCTGACGACGACAACATCCCATCCATCAGCTACTATTGGGGTGAATATTATTACCGCAAGGGAGACCTGAAAAAGGCTGCGGATCAATTCCAGTACCTTATTCAGACTTACCCGGAGCACGAGCTGGTCAAGGATGCCGCTTTTTATCTTGCCGATGCCCTTAATAAGACTGGTTTCATCGAGCAGGCATTCCAGATTGTGGATTACATCGATAAACGTTGGCCTGATTATTATATGGAGAACACGCAGTTCCTCCGTTTGGCAGGTGGCGTGGAAATGAAGCTCAAGAAGTGGCCTCTCGCAAAGAACCATTTCTATACATACTACAACCTCAATCCCGAAGGGGAGGGGGCTGATGTTGTCCTGGCACATCTCGGTGATATCTACATTCGTGAAGGCGAGAAGGATGCTGCCGGACAGATTTACCAGAAGGTTGTAGAGGATTACCCGGACAAGGAAGGCGGCTTGATCGCCAAGATTCGTCTCGCGGAAGAAGGCATCTATGACGAACCGTCCATGTCACAGATGGTATCTGTCTTCGATCGCCCGTATAACAAGCGGCCTGAAGATATTTATAAGGAAATCGTTGAGGATCATCCCGATAGTCCGTTGGCTCCCATTGCGCAGTTGAAGCTCGCCATGTGGAATGCCTTTAATAAAAAATATCCCGAAGCATTGGCTGCGGCGCAGGACTTCATTGAGAATTATCCAGACAGTCCACTTGTGGATCGTGCTCGCACTCTTGGTGATTCAGTCTTTACCCTCGCCGTTCCCGGTATGGTCGCTGAAGAGCGATATGGACGCGTAGTCCGTTACTGGGAGGCGTACGACTTCATCGGGCAAAAAGACACCAAGGTGGACGACCGGACTCGCTTGAATGTGGCTTTGAGTTACTGGAAGGTCGGTCAGCCAGCTGAAGCTCTCAAAATTATAACTCCGTTCCTGCAAAAGCGTCAGATTGATAAGATCTCTGACGAAGCGCTTGGCATGGCCGTGAATATTTATCTCGACCAGCTCGCTTGGAAGGAGATTGCAGACCTTATTTCCATGGCCAAAAAGAATTGGAAGCTTAAGCCCACGCAGTTGCGCCAGCTTGATTATGCTCGTGCCATGTCACTGCAAAACCTTGGCGATGCCAACAAGGCCTTACCCATGTGGGCAGAGCTTGCCAAGGATTCGAAGGTTGAACCAGCATTCCGCGCCTACGCGATGTATTACATGGCAAAGGCTGCCATGGAACGTCAGGATTTGCGCAAAGTCTTTGTGTACGCACAGGAAGCACTTGCTCTCTTGCTCCAGACTCGTGGGGATCAGGAGAAGATCAAGGATGCCGTCCTTATGTCCATCTACGCTACAGAGCGTTCAGGGCGCTATAACGAGGCGCTTAAGTGGGCCAAGGAATACGATCAGTATATTGATGTGGATAATCCGGAATGGGCATCCACTCGATTCAAGCTCGCACGCATTTACCGCAAGGCTGGTGCACTTGGAGAATGGAAGCAGCTTCTCAGTGATATTATCGAGAAGAAGCCTGACACACTTCAAGCACAGCTCGCCAAGTCCGCACTCGAAACCTACGAGTTAGAGCAGCAAGCCCAAAAATACGCCCCAGGTGTGCAGTAGCGACGGCTTTCGATAGCGACGCATCTAGACTGCGTTGCCGGGGACAAATAAATCCTTGACGTAGGAAGACTACGCCTGCGGTTTCTTTTTCCCCGTCGCCTTGCAGCTGCATCACTCTCGAAAGCCTTACGGCGTGCTAGTTTGTTCTTTTTGAAACTGGTATAGTCTGATTTGATGGTTTAATCACGTATTCATGAAGGTGTTATTATGAATAGGCAGCCGGTTGTTGCTGGGCGGTTTTACGATGCCAATCCAGAGAAAATGAATGAGATGGTAGATGGCTTTCTGGGTCTTGCGGAAGAGAAGCGCGAGAAACGGACATTGCTCGCCATGGCTCCTCATGCGGGCTATGTTTTCTCAGGCGCGGTCTGTGGAAAGACGCTCGCTATGGCGAACTTGGAATCGACAATTCTTTTGCTCGGCCCTAACCACACTGGGATGGGTGATCGTTTTGCTCTGTGGGCGGATGGAAGTTGGGATATTCCCGGTGCGTCTGTCCCTATAGATACAGAGCTGGCTCAGGCATTGCTTGATGCTGATCCCATGATTACTGCTGATAGAGCTGCTCATGAGCAGGAACATTCACTTGAGGTTATTGTGCCGTTTCTGCATCGCTTGAATCCAGAAATGACTATTGTACCAATCGCTATTTCTGCACATGTATTTGATGATGTTGCCGCAGTGGGAAAGGCTATCGGACAAGCTCTCAAGGAGTTTGATCGGCCTGTGTCTATCGTGGTTAGTTCGGATATGAGTCATTATATTTCTGATGATGATGCGCGCAAGATGGATGGATTGGCTCTTGAGCCTGCCGTCAATCTGAATCCTCGCAAACTGTTTTCGACAGTGCGAGAACATGAGATATCCATGTGCGGCATTTTGCCTATGACGACAGGATTATTCGCAGCCCTTGAACAGGGCGCTACAAAAGGCGAGCTTGTTGCTTATTCTACATCTGGTGAAGTCTCCGGCGATTTCGAGCAAGTCGTCGGCTACGCAGGTCTACTCGTCAGTTAGTTTTTTAATATGAGAAAAGTAAAAAAGCCTCCCCAAACTGGGGAGGCTTTTTTTTTATTCAATCCGACAACCTGCCGGGGAAATTATACGTTTCATGAACCGCCATTGAAACCGATGGTTGTTTCTCCGTTCTCTACGATGACAGGAACGCGCCTCCGCCCTTCCGAGAACTTGAGCATTTCATCCATGTTGGCTTGGGTTTCCAATACATCAACAAAGAGTGCTGTTGGATGCGCATCCAGCGCACGAAGTGTGTGAGGTCAGGTGGGCTTGCCGTATATTTTTAATACATCTGTCATGATAATTTCTCCTTGTGGCGGGGAATTTACCACTGTCCTATAGTTTTTGTCTATGCTTTCTGCGCGAGAGGTGCAGGAATTCTAATTCTCATTAATTCTTACACAAACATAACTACTATACCGACTGGTTAGCAGTTTTAACTGTAACCCCATCTCAAGCGTTAGCGAGCAAGAAAAAATTTAGGAGGGTGAGAGGGGGTGCCCTCTCTCCCCTTCCCCAGCCGCCGGAGGCCAAAAAGAAACCGCCCGATTCAGCATAAGCTGAACCGGGCGGTTATTTATTGCGTTAGTCCGGGACTAGCGACGGCCACCGCCGCGATTGTCACGACCACGTCCACCGCGATTGTCACGGCCTCGGTTGTCACGACGCGGTCCACCGCGATCGCCACCGCGAGGTGCGGGACGCTTGAAGTCTTCGATGTTGACTTCCTGGCCGGCTTCTTCCATCAGCCATGCCTTGCGGGACAGACGGATACGTCCGCCGGGCTCCAGTGCGATGCACTTGACCCATACTTCCTGACCAAGCTGGACGACGTCTTCTACACGTTCCACGCGCTCGAAGTCGAGCTGGGAGATGTGCAGCATGCCTTCCATACCGGGCAGGATTTCGACGATGGCGCCGACTTCCAGGACCTTGCGAACAGTACCGAGGTAGTTCTTACCGGGCTCTGCTTTCTGGTCGTAGTAGAGGACCATTTCCTTGGCTTTTTCCATGGACTCGAGAGTCGGGGCGAAGATGGAGATCTTGCCGGAATCCTCGATGTCGATGTCAGCCTGAGTCTCGGCAGTGATTGCCTTGATATTCTTACCGCCGGGTCCGATGACAGAGCGGATCTTTTCGGGATCGATGTGAACGACAGCCATCTGCGGAGCCAACTCGGAGAGAGACTCGCGCGGTGCTTCGAGAACTTCGCCCATGTGACCGAGGATGTGCAGACGCGCGTCCTTAGCCTGGTGAAGTGCCTTCTTCAGGACGTCGGAGGGGATACCTGCGATTTTGATGTCCATCTGAATGGCGGTGATGCCGTCTTTGGTACCGGCAACTTTGAAGTCCATGTCGCCCAGTGCATCTTCATCACCGAGGATGTCGGTGAGGACGAAGTACTGGTCGTCTTCTTTGCAGAGACCCATAGCGATACCAGCAACTGGCTCGGTGATGGGGACACCCGCGTCCATCAGGGACAGGGTGGCACCGCAAACGGAAGCCATGGAAGAGGAACCGTTGGATTCCATGATCTCGGAAACAACGCGGATGGTGAACGGGAAATCTTCCTGGCTCGGGAGAACCGGAGTCAGAGCGCGTTCAGCAAGTGCACCGTGACCGACTTCGCGGCGGGAGGTACCACGCAGCATGCGGGCTTCACCGACACAATATGGCGGGAAGTTGTAATGGAGCATGAAACGTTTGGTAGCGTCGCCGAGCAGGGAGTCGTAACGCTGCTCATCGCGAGTGGAACCCAGGGTGGCTACTGCCAGAGCGCTGGTTTCGCCGCGACGGAACAGTACGGAACCGTGAGTCTGGGGCAGAAGGCCGGTCTCGATGGAGAGCGGACGAACGGTGGTGGTGTCACGACCGTCGATGCGCAGACCTTCTTCGACAATGCGGCCACGAACGAGCTTCTTGGTGATGTCGCCGACAATGCCGCTGACAGCCTTGAGCTTTGCTTCGTCTTCGGGGAACTTCTCTGCGACAGCTTCCTTGGCTTTAGCCTTGGCAGCGTCCTTGGCAGCGTAACGAACCATCTTTTCGGGAGTGGTTACTGCGGCCTTGATGTCTTCGGTGATGAAATCGCCGAGGAAAGCAACGAGTTCTTCGTCCTGCTCGGGAGCGACGGGAACGAGCTTCTCAACACCGACTTTGGCGCGGAGTTCGTCCTGAAGGTCGAAGAGCGGCATAACCTGCTCGTGACCCCATTCCAGAGCGTCAGCGATCATGTCTTCAGAGACGAAGTCGCCGCCACCTTCAACCATGACCATTGCGTCGCGAGTAGCGGCGAAGACCAGGTTGAGGCTGGATTCTTCGTTCATGCCCTTGTAAGTCGGGTAGAGAACGAATTCATTGTTTACGTAGCCGACACGGGAGCCGACGATGGGGCCGAGGAACGGCATCTTGGAGATGTGCGTTGCAGCAGAAGCACCAGTCAGGGCCAGAACGTCCGGGTTGACGTGTTTGTCAGCGGACAGGACGGTGGCGATGATCTGTACTTCGTCAGCGAAGCCATCTTCGAACAGGGGGCGGATGGGGCGATCGATGAGGCGGGAGATCAGAGTCTCACGCTCGGATGGGCGGCCTTCACGACGGAAGTAGTTGCCCGGCACACGACCAGCGGCATACGCCATTTCCTGGTAGTTACAGGTCAGGGGGAAGAAGCCTCGGTCAATTTTGCAAGGCTGTGTGGTCGATGTGACCAGAATAACGGTGTTGCCGGACGAAATAGTCACGGCGCCACTTGCCTGGCGTGCGTATTTGCCAGTCTCAAGTGTGATGTCGATGCCGCCGACTGTCGTGGACAGGCTAACGGGCTCGAAAGGGATCATAGTCATAAGTGATCTCCTATGAATGTAATAGGTGAATCACTTCCTGCGTAAAACCCTCGTATTTAGGGTTAGCCGGCTTGGGGAGGAATTCTTGGGGTAAGTGAACGATAACGTCCAAAAACGCCTTCCGCAGCCAACTAAACGCTTTGCATGAGGGGATGAGTGTGGAACCGAAGACGGCTCCGTCGCAGGGAGTGATCTAAAAAGGTTCGGGGGAGACAAAAGCCTCCCCCGAATTACTATCGTGTCAAAGAACTACTTACGCAGGCCGAGACGACCGATGAGGTCACGGTAGCGCTGAACGTCCTTGGCAGCCAAGTACTTCAGCAGCTTACGGCGCTGGCCGACCATCTTGAGCAGGCCGGTGCGGGAGTGGTGGTCCTTTTTATGGGACTTGAAATGCTCGGACAGGTACGAAATGCGGGCGGTCAGCAGAGCGACCTGGACTTCCGGGGAACCGGTGTCACCTTCGCAGGTTTTGTACTCATCAACGATCTTTTGTTTGTCTTCAGCAGTCATTACCACAGCAATATCCTCCTAGCTATAATGTTTGTTTTTCGTAGCGCATTTCATACGGGCCTAATGGCGGCTCAGCTCTGTCCCCATAGACCTCTGAGAATACTCCACTTGGGAGTGTTGTCCTGGAGTTTTACTTCCACCAATGCGATTGGTTCGCCTTCATGATCAAGCATCATAGCCTGATCGCCGAGCTTGCCAGCCAGCAATTCGCCTGGTTCGTCGTTGACCGGGAGCCACGCACCGTTCTTTACAAGTCCGGTAAGTGGTTCAGTCAATTGGAACCGAGGCCAGTGGGGTAGGGTGTCCTTTATGGGGATCACCTTTTCCGGAAATGATTCCGGATTTTCCAGGACGTCTGAGAGGTCGTAAGCTCGCTCAAGCCCAAAGGGCTCGCTCGCTTCACGGTTCAGACTGGTCAGCACCGCGCCGCACTCCATTCGTAACCCCAAGCTGTGGACCAGGGATCGTATGTAGGTTCCGGCGGAGCAACTAACCCTGAACGATGCCTCAGGCATTCGTACGTCCAGCGCTTCCACATGAGAAATAACAATGGGCTTAATCTTGACCGGTGTTTCCTTGCCTTCGCGGGCAAGAGCATACAACGGTTTACCCTTATGTTTGGCAGCCGAATAGGCTGGAACTTCCTGCTCTGTCAACTCTTTCCAATGATTAATTTCAGAAATGACATCCTCATCTGAGGCGGTCACAGGCTTTTCGTCTGTAACTTCTCCTTGAATATCAAGGGTGTCCGTGGTCATTCCGAGCTTGAATGAGCCTGTGTAAGTCTTGGTGCCGCCAGTGAGATACGGAGCCATTTTCGTTGCACTGCCAAGTAGCACCAGCAACAGCCCCTCAGCCATGGGGTCGAGAGTGCCGCCATGGCCAATCTTGAACTGCTTGAGCTGATATTTGATGTCATTCAGGCAGTCCGCCGAAGTCGGGCCGGATGGTTTCTTGAGCAGCAACAATCCATCGAGCTGCTCAGCACTGCGTTTTCTTTTTCGTCCCATTTATTTGATACCGAGATTGTCGCGGATAGCTCCGACGAGTTGCATTTTGGCTTCGTCCAGCGGAGCTTTGATAGTGCCACCGGATGCATTGCGATGACCGCCACCATCAAAGGTGGCTGCGATCTCCTGCACATTGTCCTCACCATAAGAGCGCAAGCTGAACTTATAAGTGTCCGGTGCTTCTTCTCTGAGGATGGCGGCAACGCGTACAGTTTTGAGACGGCGAATGAAATTAATGATGTTTTCAGTATCATCGGACGTGGTGCCCGTGCGTTGGAACATCTCATCGGAAATAGCTGCCAGAGCGATTTTCTTGCTTGCGAACAATTCAACGCTGCTCATGACCTCGGTCCACAGGCGCATGCGCGGCTCGGACCACTGTTTGGTGATAAGCATGTTGATGCGCGGCAGATCAAGACCATCGCGTAACATCTGGGCTGCCAGTTCCAGAGATTCCGGTGTGGTGGAACCGTAGGTGAAAAATCCGGTGTCTGTTGCAACGGCGAGATAGATGCACTCGGCCAGTTCGCCTTGAATGGGAATGTCCAGTGCTTTCGCCAGTTCGGCCATCATGGATCCAACGGCAGGCTGGTCTACGGCGACCCAGTTGGCTTCGCCGTAGTCGCCATTGCCGAGGTGGTGATCGATGTCGATGATACGGGTTTCGCCGGAACGCTCGAAGAGGGCATCGCCCATGCGTTCCTTGGCTCCACAGTCGAGAACGATGGTCCATTCGGGCATCGTCTCAGGCAGTTCCGTTTCAATGGGCGCAGGCAAGGGCGCATAATCATAGCGCTCTGGTAAACCCGAGGGATTGTAGAGAGTGAATTGTTTACCCAGCGCCTTGAGCATGTGGCCCATGGCAGCAGTGGAGCCGATGGCATCGCCATCTGGGTTGTAGTGGGCAGCAACGAGGAAGTTGTCCTCGTTACGAATGAGATCACTAATCGTTTTTACTGGGCTTTCCATAGACTACATCCTCAAGAAAATCGTCGAAAATGAATCGGAGTTCAGGAGAGAACTGGAGTTGCAAGTTCTTGCTGACGCGAGAGCGTAGGAAACCTGCTGCCTTTTCGAGGCCAGCCTGAACTTCTTTCTTGTGTGCTTCGTCGCCAGAGACGGAGTAGAAAATTTCTGCAATGCGCAGGTTGGCGTTCATGCGAACACCGGACAGGGTGACAAGTTGCAGGCGGGGATCGCGTGCTTCTTCCACCAGCAGGGTGGCAACTTCGCGCATAACTTGATCGCCCATACGGACGGCGCGACGTGAGCTTGATGCTTTCATTGTGTTTTTGCCTTATGGCCGCTTTGCGGTTGGCCTTCGGCGACCCTGCCGGGGGCCTCTCCGAGGGCTTAAGAACCTTTTGTAAAAGGTTCTTAAGGATCTCCAAAACTTTTTGGTGCCGCTTCGCGGGGTGTTATTTAAAATTTAATCACTGAAAATTTCTGTGTTGCAGTTGGTGAGCTCGGCAGGGGAGATGGCTTCGATCATTGCCAGTGCTTTGGCAAGGCGGCTTTCAACTCTGTCGGTGGCATTGGCTGTGGTGACCACACCCAGTACCAGTTTCTCGTGGACATCCATGGCCTCGGTCTCGGCAACAGCTACGTTGAACTTGTTGCGAAGTTTTTGTTTCAGGCTTTGGGCAATTTTACGTTTTCCTTTGAGGGAACGATTGCCGTGGAGTCTGAATTCGAGGGTAAGGACGCCTATTATCATATAATGTCCAATCTACAAAATAAGACGGGCGGCCCACTTTGCAATGGACCGCCCGTTTTTTTCTATTTTTCGTCTAGTCGATCGTACGGGCGATTTCCTTGGTGTCGAATGCTTCGATTGCGTCACCGACTTTGATGTCGTTGAACTTATCGAGACCGATACCGCACTCAAAGCCCTTGGCAACTTCCTTGACGTCATCCTTCATGCGACGCAGGGAGGCAACCTTACCAGTGTAGATAACTACACCGTCACGGAGCAGGCGAACCTGGGAGTTACGAGTGATCTTACCGTCGGTAACGTAGCTACCGCAGATGAGACCGATCTTCGGAACGCTGAAGGTCTCACGTACATCGACTTGGCCAACGTAGACCTCTTCGATATCCGGAGCGAGCATACCGCTCATAGCGTCCTTAACTTCCTGCACCAGCTTGTAGATGATGTCATAGTAACGAACTTCAACACCTTCCTGCTCTGCGATTTCCTTAACCTTGAGGTTAGGACGGACGCTGAAGCCGATGGTGATCGCGTCGGATGCACCAGCCAGCAGGATGTCGGATTCGGTGATAGCACCGGCACCGCCGTGAACCACGTTGATCTTGACTTCGTCGGTGGAGAGCTTGTTGAGCGCTTCGGTGACTGCTTCCAGGGAACCCTGTACGTCGGCCTTGAGGACGAGGTTGAGTGTCTGGGAAGTGTCGTTGGGATTGCTTGCCAGGAAGGATTCCAAGGTGACCTTGGACTTGCTGGAAAGAATCTTCTCGCGCTTCTTCATGGCACGGGACTGAGCGATGCGGCGGGCCATCTTCTCTTCCTCGACCACGAAGAACTCATCACCAGCTTCGGGCAGGCCGTCAAAACCCTGAATTTCAACAGGGATGGCCGGACCGGCTGTTTTGATCTTCTTGCCTTGGTCATTGAACATGGCGCGGACCTTACCGAAGTGAACACCGGATACAAAGCTGTCGCCCTGATTGATGGTACCTTCAGCGATGAGCATGGAGCCCATGGGACCGCGACCCTTGTCGAGTCGTGCTTCCACGATGTGACCACGAGCAGGCTTGTCCGGGTTAGCCTGAAGTTCCATGACTTCAGCCTGGAGCAGGACTACTTCGAGCAATTCGTCGAGACCGGTTTTCTCTTTTGCGGAGACGTGGGCGAAAATAGTGTCGCCACCCCAGTCTTCAGACGCGAGGCCGAGTTCAGCCAGTTCGCGCTTGACGTTATCCGGGTTTGCGCCCGGCTTATCTATCTTATTAACTGCGACCACGATGGGAACGCCAGCTGCTTTGGAGTGGCTGACTGCCTCACGGGTCTGGTCCATTACACCATCATCGGCAGCAACGACCAGGATAACGATATCCGTTACCTGAGCACCGCGCATACGCATGGTGGTGAACGCTTCGTGACCAGGAGTATCGAGGAATACGATTTCTCCGCGTTCGGTCTGGACGTGGTAGGCACCGATGTGCTGCGTGATACCGCCAGCTTCTCCGTCAGTCACATTGGACAGGCGGATGGCGTCAAGCAGAGATGTCTTACCGTGATCGACGTGACCCATAATGGTAACGACAGGGGGACGCGGCTTGAGATCTTCGGGCTTATCTACTTCAGTGGGAGCCAGGAAATCCTGTTCGTCAAAGGAGACGTTTTCCACTTCATATTCGAATTCGTTGGCCAGCAGGGTTGCGGTATCAATATCAAGTGACTGGTTGATGGTCGCCATAACGCCCATGCCAAACAGAGACTTGATGAGATCCTGCGCTTTGATACCCATCTGATGAGCCATGTCGGAAAGACGGATGGCTTCATCAAAACGTACTTTGCGCTTGGCTGCCTTCATTGGTGCAGCCTGCGGCATTTCCTGCTGTTGCTGCTGTCCACGACGACCTTTCTTCTTGCGGCCTTTCTTGCCTTGCGGGAAGCCGCCGTCGTTGAAACGCTTGCTAGGACCGTTGTTGCCGAATTCGACTACACGGCGATCCTTCTTGCCTTTCTTCTTCTTGCTGCGACCATCGGGAACGGGAGGCTGCGCTGCAGGTGCTCCGCCGCCAGGACGTCCACCAGGGCCGCCGGGACGACCGCCACCAGGACGGCCACCAGGACCACCGGGACGACCACCAGGGCCGCTGGGACGACCGCCACCAGGACGACCACCAGGACCGCCGGGGCGACCACCACCAGGACGTCCACCACCGCGACGTGCGGGCTGGGACATGGCCTTGGCTTCTTCGCGTGCCTTGATCTCAGCAGGATCGGGCATGGAAATAATTTTAACTTTGGGCTCAGATTTCTTGGCGGCCTTTTTCTTCTTGGGCTCGTCTTTCTTTGCCTTGGTTTCTTTCTTTTCAGCAGGGGCTTTCTTAGCCTTCGCCTCTTTCTTGACAGCTTCCTCAGCAGGAGCAGCTTCAGCTTTTTCAGGCGCGGGTTCGGGGGCGGCCTCTTCGGCTTTGGCTTCCTTGACCGGAGCTTTCGCTTCCACTTCGGCCTTTTCAGGGGCGGGCTGTTCGGCTACCGGCTCTTCCTTGGGCTCGGGGATCTCTTCCACTGCGGGCTTGATCACCTTTACCTGAGGAGCTTTCTTCTTCGGTGCCTTCTTTTTGGCAGGCTTCTTTTCCGCAGCAGGAGCTTTGGCTTCGGATACTTCCTCGGCTTTCACTTCTTCAGCAGGAGCTTCCTCTTCCACCTTTTTGGCGGTTTTGGGCTCCTCTGCGGGGGCTTCGGCTTCTGCCGGAGCTTCGACCTGCTCCTCGACAGCTGGTGCTTCTGCCTCAGCTTTCTTGGATTTGGTACGACGACGTCTGACGATAACACCGCCCTCGGTCACGCGACGCACTTCTTTGGTGCTGCCGCCCTCTTTCAATTCCGCCTTGAGGCGGTCCACATCTTCTAGTTCGACCTGAGTCTTCTGGCTTTTAGCCTGAACACCGATCTCACGGAGATGCTGCATTATTTCCTTGGTGCTGAGCCCAAGCTCAGTTGCCAAGTCTTCTACCCGAACCTTCGCCGTCATTGACTTACCCCTTTGCGTTTCTTCATCAGACCGACAATCATTTTAGGGAATATTTCCCTGCATCGATCCTGGACGCATACGTAAAAACCTCGACCCGGCAAGTTCTTTCCCGGGTCTGGAACTGGGCCATTATCGGCTAGTTCCTGCAATTTTTCCGGACACACGTACCGCTCCAGTTCCGATTTAGGGAACTTGTTGCGGCAGACAACGCACATGCGTTCAGGCTGCTTTACATTAGCCTCGCTCATGCGTTGTCCCTCGACGGTGCCTATTTCTCCTCCTCGCCTTCGGCGGGAGTTTCGGATTCCTCTTCTGTCTCAACAGCTTCTTCCACTGCCTCTTCGGCTACTTCTTCCATGACTTCTTCGGTTTCCTCGAAAGTCTCTTCGTAAGTATCTTCAACTTCCTCTGCTTCTATTTCAGGAGCGAGCATGTTGATGGCGATGCGGATTTCAGCGATCTTGGACTCGTTCAGCCCCTTGACTTCGAGCAACTCTTCATCAGAAGCGTTGACGATGTTTTCCAAGGTCTCAATGCCTGCATTGGTGAAGTTGGATACAGATACTTCGGCAACTGCCGCGATCTGGTCCATACCTTTGCTGGCTGCGTTGATTTCGCTGTAGCGAGACTCGGTGAAGATGTCGATCTTCCAACCAAGCAGCTTGGCTGCCAATTTGACGTTCTGTCCCTTGCGGCCAATGGCCAAAGTGAGCTGATCGTCGGGACAGACTACTTCCAGGGATTCCTCTTCCTCGTCTACGAGGATGCGGGTGATCACTGCTGGAGAGAGTGCGTGCTGACCGTACATAGCGATGTCCGGAGACCAGACAACGATGTCGATGCGTTCGCCTTTGAGCTCCTGCACGACGTTCTGGATACGGGAACCGCGGATACCGACACATGCGCCGACGGGATCGACGTCGCGTTCGCGGGACATGACTGCAACCTTGGCGCGCAGGCCCGGGTCACGGGATACGCCCATGATCTTAACGGTTCCATCTGCCACTTCAGGTACTTCGCGTTTGAACAGCTCCACCATGTAATCAGGGTGGGAGCGGGACACGACAACCTGCGGGCCGCGGGATTCCTTGAGTACATCAATGATGTATGCCTGGACACGATCACCGCGTTTGTAACGCTCTCTGGGGATCTGTTCGTCCTTGGGCAACAGCGCTTCGGTACGACCGAGGTTGATGATCCAACCGGTACGGTCGCGACGCTGAATGATACCGCTGGAGATTTCGCCCATGCGGTCTTTGTACTCTTCAAAGATGATTTCCTGCTCAGCATCACGCATGCGCTGGATGATCACCTGTTTGGCGGACTGTGCTGCAATGCGGCCCAAGTCCTCGATTTTGACCGGGAAGCCCATTTCGTCGTCGACTTGGGCGTTGGGGTCATGCGCAACGGCATCTTCTGTAGAAATTTCACTGATAGGGTCGTGCACTTCTTCAACGACGACCTTGAATTCGAAGACTTCGATTTCACCGTTGTCTTCGTTGAAAGCGACTTCAATATCCATGGTCTCACCGTACTTGCGAGCCACGGCAGAACGCACGGCCTCTTCAAGGGTATCGATGAGCAGGTCGCGGTCAATGCCCCTGTCTTTGCTAATCTGGTCGATGGCTTTTTTCAGCTCCGACATGATCAAACCTCCGCTTCTCCCGGTTTATGGTCTAGAACCAATCCGGTGAGATATGCTTGTATACTGTGGTTTACCTGAGTAATCCTTAAAATTCGTGTACCAGACGGACATCTTTTACAGCCGTCCAGTCGAGGGTTACGTCCTCGTTATCGACATCCAGGGTAAAGGCGTTTTCGTCGTAGCCTTTCAGTTCTCCGGTAAACTTGCGAGAGCCATCAATGGCTTCGTAAGTTTTGGCCAGCATTTTGCGCCCAACATATTTCTCCATCTGTGCGGTGGAGAAGAAGCGGCGTTCCAGGCCTGGAGATGATACTTCCAGAATAAATGCCCCTGGAATGATGTCTTCCACTTCGAGCATCAGGCCAACCTGACGGCTTACAGAAGCACACTGGTCAATGGTCGCTCCATCCGGGCCATCCACGTAGATACGAATCACACGCTTCTTGCCCGTGCTGGGAGAGGTGAGGCCCCAAAGTTCAACGCCAAGCGCTTCCACTTCTGGGCGGATCAACTCGGTCAATGTTTCTTCAAAGGTCTTCATCGTCATTTTCTCCCGATACAAATAAAAAAGGCGAGCCCGAGCTCACCTACGCGAACCCCGCAAAGCCTTAAAGGTCAAGCCTTGCGAAAGGCAGTGGAGCGGGCGACGGGGGTCGAACCCGCTACATTCAGCTTGGGAAGCTGACACTCTACCAGTTGAGTTACACCCGCTTGGAAACGAGCCTATTTATACACATACAATATTAATGTCAACTAAAGAGGGGGCAACACGCCATTCTCAGCCCCTTGTCTGCAGCTTGCAGAAGAGGGTCAAAAGCGAGGTGCAAGTGAAGTGCAGAACACTCCTCTATAGTAATGATCGCTGATCTGCAACCATTCAAATTATGGAGTGCCCGATCTGCTCTTAGAATACTACATTATAAGTAGGGCGAAGTCGAAGATTGAGCGTCGTGTCATTTAGTTGAAAGATACTGGCAACGATCACATTTCATTTCAACCAATCAATTCCCTTCACGCGAAATTCAAAGCGAATAAGGTATCCTTTGGGCGAGGAGTGTTCGAGTGCAAGGCGCAAGCATCATGCAGGAACGCCGCGTCTTTTAATACGCAAGTTTCTGCATGATGCGCAGCAACGCAGCAATCGGATGCTCCTCGCCCAAAGGATTGGCACGTATGGTGCAATGTGCCTCTGCGAATAGGAGGACAAACTATGCGTGATAGTAGTTTAAGCGCGTTATTCGGCGCTTTATCCAATGAAATCAGGACCGCAAGCATCGCCAATAATTTGGCGAATGTGAATACAACCGCATTCAAAAAAGACTCAATGGCTTTCCATGATGTCTTCACACGCTTTGCGCACGATAACGTGGTGACAACCAAAACCTATCTTCGGGGCAAGGACATGTTTCCTGAACCAAAGATCATGGCCAAGCCACGTCTTGCCGAACAGAACGTCGATTTCGCACAGGGAAGCCTCCACAAAACTGGAAACCAGCTCGACCTGGCATTGAACGGCGAAGGCTTGTTCAAGGTTCAGGGCGATGGGGAAGCGATGTACACCCGCGCCGGTAATTTCCTTGTGGATAATACTGGGGCTTTGGTGAACCAGCAGGGCTATCCCGTGCAGGTTGACGGCGGTACGCTCACGGTTCCACCTGGGGCCAAGTTAACCGTTAATGATACAGGCGGTGTCTTTATTAACGGTCAGGCGGCTGGAAATCTCGAACTCGTCACTTTTGATGATTTGGGAGGACTGGAGCGCGTCGGAGCCAATATGTATCGCGCACCCGAAGGGCTGGCTGAACAGCCTGCTGCTGATGTGACTGTCTCACAGGGCTTTCTTGAGAAGTCCAACGTGAACGTCGTTACGGAAATGGTAAAAATGTTGGAGAGCCAACGTGCATTCGAAATGTACGGCAAGGTGCTCCAGACTACAGATAGACAAGATAAGGACATGATTTTGAAGATGTCCAGAATTGTTGGATAATTCAGGAGGATAGATGTTATGATGCGCTCACTCTGGACTGCTGCGACTGGTATGGTTGCCATGCAGACCCACATCGACACCCTGTCGAACAACCTCGCTAACGTAAACACAACCGGGTTCAAAAAGAGCCGCGCTGAGTTTGAGGATCTGATGTATCAGACCCTCCAGATTGCAGGCACGGAGAACCAGGGTGGCACACGTACTCCTGTTGGAATGCAGGTTGGTATGGGTGTTCGTCCCGTGACGGTACACAAGTTTTTCTCACAAGGTGATTTCAAAAACACCGGAAACCCGCTTGATCTCGCCGTTGAGGGCGAAGGCTTCTTCCGCGTCCAGATGAACGGCGAGGATGTCTATACCCGCGCCGGTGCATTCAAATTGGACAATGAAGGACGTGTCGTCACCGCAGGTGGACATCCTTTGCAGCCGGAATTCACCGTGCCGCCCGAAACAGTCAGCGTTGTGGTCACGGAGACAGGACACATGGCTGCTCTGGATAAGGACGGCGCGGCTCTGGCTGAGTCAGACATTGATCTTTACCGCTTCCAGAACCCCGCTGGTCTGACTGCAATCGGTCGTAACTTCTATCGCGAGAGTGAGGCTTCCGGCGCACCTGTTGCTGGTACTCCAGGCGATGAGAACTACGGTACTGTTGCTCAGGGCTTTTTGGAAGGCTCCAACGTCGAGATGGTCGATGAAATGGTTGGTCTCATTGTAGGCCAGCGTGCTTACGAGATTAACTCGAAGGCGATTACCACCTCTGACGGTATGTTGCAGACTGCCATCAACATCAAGCGCTAGTGGGCGCAGTAGCTAACCCACAGCGAGGGAAGGGCGGATTTATGCCAAGTAAGACAAAGAGAAACGAACGACGTTTCATGCCCGTATTGTATGCGTTGACGTTGGCCTGCGCTCTGATTCTGGGGACTGCATCCGTTATTGGTGCGACCGGGAATGGGAGCAATTGGCGCGTCATGGTTAAGAGCGCAGCCTGCGTACAGGGGCCTGATGTCTTGCTTGGTGAAATCGCCGACCCGCTTGATGGGTTGGATGAGCGCACCTGGAAGACCGTGTCAGCGATCAAGTTGTGGAAGGCGTCGGAAAAGCAGGGGCGCCCGATCTCTATAGACCGGAAAAAGCTCCGCGAGGTCCTTCAGTATTATTTGGGCGAGATGGTGAAGAACGTGGTTCTGCCAAGTCAGCTTACAGTGCAGACTCGTGGCAGGGTCATACCCGGCTCAGAGCTTCGTTCTCGCGTCGTCGCTTTTTTGACACCGAGAGCTAAGGAGCTGGGTGGGCATGCTGATTTCAAGGACCTTCGACTGCCCATGAATTTCTTTTTTCCCAACGAGTACGACAAGCTTGCCATCACTCTGGCAAGTGACATTAAGCCGGGGCGGAATCAGATCCGCCTGCGTCGAATTTCTTCGGACGGCAGAGTGCTCGCAGGTAAGGCCGGGACGGTATTCATTAACGTCTGGAAGGCTGTTCCTGTTGCAGTTAGACCGCTCAATAGAAATGAGCGTGTGACTAAGGAAAAGATAACATTTAAGCGGGTTAACCTCGCTTACAATCAAAACCTCTGGGACGGCACAGGCGGCCCTTGGCGTATGGCCCGCACACTGGGCACAGGGCAACCGTTTTCTCAGTCTCACCTTGAGCAGATCCCCCTTATTGAGAAGGGCGAAAAGGTGTCACTTATTTACCGTAACAAGCGTATCCAGCTGACCATCAAGGCCGAAGCTTTGGGCGAGGCCAGTATCGGTCAGCAAGTTTCGGTTCGCAATTTGCAAAGCCAGAAGACAATCGTTGCAACCGTGGTTGGCGACAACATGGTAATGACCAGATAATTGAGGAGTAACGCCATGCAGAGACATATACTTTTGATCACAGCAGCCATTGTATTGGCAGCAACATCCCTGACAGCAGGTTGCGCTCCCAAATATGAGGAGCACCCTATGCCTATTCTGACTCCTCCGGTTTATGAGGAACAGAATCCAGCGGCTAATCCCGGGTCCCTGTTTGACACCAACCGTTCTGAGTTTTTGTACGATGATAACCGCGCTACCCGCGTGGGCGATATCGTTATGGTCAAGGTTTCTGATTCAACGAGTACCAAGTTGAAGTCTGAGACTACGGCAGACAAGGAAAATACCATTAATAATAATATTACCGCCATGCCGACAACTGGATTGATTGGCGCGCTGCCTCTGGTAAATGAACTCGGGGCTAAGGTTGGTGCGAATATTGGTGCTACTCAGAGTTCCGAATTCAAGGGGAACGGTGAGACCAAGCAGGAATCAACCTTTGAGGCCACTGTGGCGACTCGCATCGTTCGCAGGCTGCCCGGCAACCTTCTTCAAGTAGAAGGCGCACGTCGTATCCGGGTAAATGCGGAGACGCAGTTCTTGGTCGTTCGTGGTTTGATTCGCCAGCGTGATATCGCTTCGGACAACACCATTCCTTCCAGCAATCTGGCGGAAGCTCAAATTGAAATTTATGGACAGGGCGTCCTGGGCGATAAGCAAAAGCCTGGTTGGCTGTCCCGTATTCTGGATAACATCTCTCCCTTCTAGGGCGATTGATATGACACTGAAAGTAAAGAGGTCGAGGAGTATTGCCATGAGCATGAAGCAGCACCGAACAACGTTTTGTCCCATCAGGGCGGCGGCCATTGCACTGGCTGTCGTTCTGCTCGTGGCTGGAATCGTGTTGCAGCCTGTCGAGAGCTCGGCGGCTCGTTTGAAGGATATCGCTAGTTTTAGCGGTGTTCGTAACAACGAACTAGTCGGCTATGGCTTGGTCGTCGGTCTGGCTGGAACTGGTGATGGTACATCATCAACTTTCACCATGCGGTCCATGTCCAATATGTTGGAAAAGATGGGTGTGGAATCTAATCCTGCTACACTTAAGCCCAAGAACGTAGCGGCGGTCATGGTTACGGCCAAGATGCCTGTTTCTTCTCGTCCCGGCTCTCAGATTGATATTACAGTGTCCTCTTTAGGAGATGCCAAGAGTCTGCTCGGTGGTACGCTACTCATTACTCCTTTAAAGGGGCTTGATGGTCGTGTGTATGCCGTAGCTCAAGGCGCGTTGACTATCGGTGGTTTTACTGCCGCAGGTGAGGCTGCCACGGCTCAAAAGAATATTCCCACCGTAGGACGTATTCCTAATGGCGCCGTTGTGGAGCGTGGTACTCCTTTCAATTTCAATGATCAGCAGTCCATGACGCTCAATTTGAGTGTGCGTGATTTTGGCACCACCATGCAGGTTGTGAACAAGATCAATGCAACCATGGGCGGAGACTTTGCCTCTGCAAAGGATATTTCTACTATTGATCTGGCACTCCCTGATCAGTTCCGTGGCAACATGGTTCCGCTGATGGCATCTCTGGAGAATCTTGATATTACCCCCGGCGGTAAGGCCCGCGTAATCGTGGATGAAAAGACTGGTACGGTGGTTCTTGGTCAGGACGTCAAGCTTTCGAAGGTTGCTGTTGCTCACGGCAACTTGCAGATTGTGGTTTCCGAATCTCAGGACGTAAGCCAGCCTGGCCCGTTCTCTGATGGAACGACAGTCGTCACACCGCAGACAGACCTCGCCGTTAACGAGCAGAACAATCCGCTCATGTTGATGGAAGGTGCAACGTTGCAGGAATTGGTTGATGGCTTGAACGCCATTGGCGCAGCTCCTCGTGATCTTATTTCCATCATTCGAGCACTTAAGGCCGCAGGCTCTTTGCATGCGGAAGTAGAGGTGATCTAACATGATCGGTTCCGGCATTGACACTCAGATAGCTACCCGGCAGGCAGCCGAGACTCGCGATATCGTCCGCTTCAAGCAGGAGATGGATGGTCTCAAGAATCGGTTGGGCGGAGAAGGTGCGAGCAAGGAAGCAGAGCTTAAGGCTGCAACTCAGAACTTCGAGGCTGTGTTCATCAGTAAGTTGTGGAAGGATATGAAGTCCACCGTACCCAAGGAAGGCTACCTGCACTCCAAGCAGGAAGACATGTATATGTCCATGTTCGATCGCGAATTCGCAGAAAATATGGCCAAGGCTGGCGGTATTGGGCTGGCTGACATGATTTATGAACAGCTGAGTGAAAAGCTGAAGGAAACCAGCAAGACAACTTTGAGTGGTGCAGTTGCGATCAAGCCATTGAACCAGGAGCCCATCGCCTTGAATAAGGGCAGGGGAGCCATGGCATTGCCAGTGCAGGAGCGCGGCATGACTTTGGAAGATTGGGGCGGTGCCACAGAGAACAACGCTGGCAGTGAAGTTATCACCAGCGAAGCTATTGTTTCTAAGCTTGCTTACAGCAAGACGACTGGTTCCACTCAGGCATCTTCTTCTCCGGCAGCAGTTCCAGCTAGCGATGTAGAGGTTAAGGCGCAGCTTGATGAGCTGGCGCGTCGCCTGGATGCAGAGCGTATCAAGGCTGAGCTACTGGGTACCGCTACCGGAAAGAATGCAGAATACCGTAAGGGTATAACTCCCATTGGCCGGAATATTGCAGAAATTGGTTGAACGAACAGTGGAGAAAATGGCTTAATTTAAAGTTAAGTTAAGTATTTCAGAAAGTTATTACGGTAAGAGGTAGATCATGTTTCGACTGATAGAGGAAAATTTGGTCCGGCAGAACAAGGCAATGATGCTGCTGTCCATCCTGCTTGAGGAAGAATATTCCCGTTTGATGAACACCAAGCCGCAGAGTGTTTCGCAAATTGAGCTGTCCATTCAGGAGCTCATGCGGCAGATCGCTGCTGAACGCGGTTCCCTACGTCGACTGGTTGCAGTCGAGGCAGAAGGTGCGCTGCGGGTTCGCGATTTGTTTCTGCTGATGGAAGACGAGAAGCGCACTCAATTTGAGGAATTACTTCAGATGCTCGATGATACCGAGCAGGAGTGCGGTAAGAAGGCTGCCAAGAATAATCAGATGGCAATGGCCCTTTTTGATCAGTCCAAGTCTCTGCTCGATTTCATGCACAATCAGATCAAGCCGAAGAATACTACAGCTTACGCAGCCAGCGGTCGTTACGCTCAGGCTTCCAGTAGTGCGCGGCTCCTGACCGGGAGGCTCTAAATGTCTTTTGGTGCCAACTCCATTCTTGATATGGGCCGACAGGCTCTCTTCGCGTCGCAGGTACAACTTCAGGTAACCGGTGAAAACATCGCGAACGTCAATACCGCAGGGTATGCTCGTCGTTCCGTGGTGTTGGAAGAAGCCGGATACATCAATTATCGTCCTGGCCAGCTTGGTACCGGCGTTAAGGCTAAGGAAGTTGTACGCGAATTCGATAGCATGGTGGAGATGCTGTATCTTGAGCAGGGTTCCCTGAGCAAGAAGTGGGGCGAACTTTTCGAACAGCTGCAAGGCGTCGAAAATCTGCTCAACGAAGCCAATGGCGCCGGTATCAGTAGCTCAATGTCTACATATTTCAATTCCTGGAATGATGCAGCTCAGCGACCGGATAACTACGGTTCACGGCAGTCTGTCGTCAATAACGCCCAGACATTGGTGTCCACCTTGAAGCAGGTGGATAATGATATGGCTCTCATGCAGGAACGCGTTAATGAGATCGTCACGAATCAGGTTCGTGATGCGAATATTTTGATGAATGAGATCGCCGATTTGAACAAGGAGATCCAGGTTCATCACGTTGAAGGCATCAATAACGCAAACAGCCTCTTTGACGAACGTGCTCGCAAGGTTCGTGAACTGGGTGAACTGATTGACATCAAGACCATCGATAATGGTGGCGGAAATTTCACTGTCCTGACTCAGGCTGGACAGAATCTGGTCGATGGTTCCACGCACTTTGAACTGGAATTTGGTACGTCGGCTCCGAATCCTGAGCTGCAGGCGAATTCCACTTTCTCGGGTGGAATCTATTATGAAGGTAATGACGATTTCGAGTACACTATCGAATTTATCGGTTCCAATAGCGGTAATAGTGCTATTTCTGGTCCAGTTAGCGGTGGCGGCTCCGCAGCACAATTCCGGGTTTCTCTGGATGGCGGTGTAACATGGCTGACTGATGATCTTGGTGCTGAAAAGCATTTCTCTGCACGTGAATATGGCGATCGTACCAAGGTTGAAGATCTGAATATCTGGTTTGGTTCGGCTACCGACTCCAAGGGGACACCCACAGGTAATTTCGCTGCGAATGATCGTTTTAAGATCAGTCCGCGTAAGGGGCTCTTCTGGGTAGAGAATACTTCCCACAAGGAAGAGATTACACCGCAGTTGCATTTCAATGGAGAAGAGAACACCAACCGCATCACAGGTGGTAGCATTGGCGCTTTGCTGACCTACCGAGACAATTATGCGGGCAAGTATCGTGAAAAGCTGGATGAGATGACGGAAACCCTGATTTGGGAAACCAACCGTCGTCACAGTCAGGGTATGGGCATGCAGGCGTTTTCTCAGACTGAAGGAACTTACGGTGTTTCTGATATCAACAAGGCGCTCGGTAGTGATTCTGCTGGATTGGCCTTTGGTGATCGTCTGCAATCCGGTAGTGCTTTCATGTACGTTTATGATGCGAACTCTGGCTTGCTCGTTTCCTCTGCCGCATTGAATTTCGGTGGTGGTGCTAGCTTTGATCCTACTCAGCACAGTCTTGTAGATGTTGAAGCCGCCATTGAGAGAACCTACAGCGGACGCATTGATGCCCAGATCGTCAATAACAAGTTGCTGCTGAAGGCCCAGGATGGTTTTACCTTCGCATGTGGTACAGATTCCGCCGGGCTTTATGCAGGGTTAGGCATTAATACGTTTTTCAAGGGTGATTCTCCCACTGATATACAAGTGAACGAGAAGATTACCAGCGACCTCGATTATCTTGCTACTGGGCATGTGAATGGCTCAGGCGAGATGAATTCGGGTGATAATACGACGGCACTCGGCATGTATGAAATGCGAGAAGTTGATGTGACTATCAGCTCCGCAGTAGAGGGAACGGTCAACACTTCTATTTTGGAATATTACAATAGTTTGGTCGGTGGCGTTGGTTCTGATGTCAGCCGTGCGGGATTCAATAAGGATTTTTATGGCACACTGACCAAGGATCTCAATGAAAGGCAGCAGGCCATTTCTGGCGTCAACCTCGATGAAGAGATGAGTGACCTCGTTAAGTATCAGGCATCGTTTACGGCAGCAGCCAAGCTCATCACCACCGCAGATCAAATGCTGCAAACGATTTTATCTTTGAAGCCGTAGGAAAGGGGCGAATTCATGCGCGTATCGCAACAAATGCTCTTCGACAGGTATGTGTTCAATATGAACACCTCCTTGACCTCTTTGATGGACCTGAACATGCAGGCCCAGACACAGAAGAAGATCAACAAGCCCAGTGATGATCCCACCGGTATGACTCGTGTTTTGGATCACCGGGATACCTTGCGCTCTCTTGAACAGTACAAGGATAATATCGCTACAGCCAAGGGGTGGCTCGGAAGTGCCGATGAAGCTTTGACTCAGGTTTCCACTCTCATTACTCGTGCTAAGGAATTGGCACAGCAGGCAGCCACTGGGACGCTTGATGAGAACAACCGTGAGCAGATCAGCTATGAAATACGTAGCCTGTTTGATCAGTTGGTAGGACTTTCCAATACCGAATTTGAAGATAATTCCATTTTTGCAGGTCAGAAGATCAATGGAAATGCATTTGAAGAGATCATGTGGCTGACCACCAATGATTCAGCTTTTGGTAATACAGATTTCACCGTGCAGGGATCATCCAATACTACTGTTCTGGTTCAATACTACGATACGAGCGGAACATTACCTGCCGGTAGCAACATGCAGTTGTCCGACCCTAATGTCGGCGTTCGTTATTCCGTGGATGGTGGTAAGACTTTCAAGACAGATGGTTCTGTTAACTGGAACGGTACTACCGCGGAAGTTGTCCTGCCAAGTAGTGGAGCAGGGGCAGTCTTTCACTCTGATGCAACTATCAAGGTCAACGACCCTAATGATACCAGCACCAGCGATGGAACATGGATGTGGATTCGTCCATCGGTTCGGTATCTTGGTGATACGGAAGACACTCCCGTTGATGTGAAGCAGATGGGACCAGGCAGCATCAACCCAACTATTACTCCATCGGCGACTGGTGGCTTTTCTGGCAGGGATGTCACAGTACGTATCGACAACACTTCTCCCGTAGCTCTCGATGAGGATATTCAATATTCCTACAGCCTCGACGGCGGTATTAATTGGCAAAGTGGTAATATTGCCAATGCTGACACTACGGCCAGTCATGCGACCTTGAGCATTGGGAGTGGTGGTATCTTGTATCTGAACTCCAATGGTGGAAACCAGTTGCAGCCGGGGCAGCAGTTTGTTGTGCGTCCCCGTTCGGCAGATATCGAGCTTGATATTTCAGCCAGTGAACGAATTACTATCAACGGTATCGGCAAGGAAGTTTTTGGCGGAATCTTCATGGATCCGGATAAGGCTCAATCTGGCAATGGCGCACCTCAGGCTCTGAGTAGTTCAAATGCCAGTGTTGTATTCCAATCCAATGCTAAGATGGCGGTATCTATTCAGGGCGTCGATTCATCGAACAAGAATCTTTTCGAAGTCCTTGGTAATCTGATTGCTTTTACTGAGACCAACAACCAGACTGGTATCCAGCAATGCTTGGAGAATCTGAAGACATCGCATGATCATGTCATGAATCAGAGTGCTGTCGTGGGTGGCCGAGAAAATCGGCTTCAGGCAGGTGAGACCATTATTGATGGGCTGGAGCTCAACGAGAAGAGTTTGATCAGCAAGATTGAAGATGCGGATGTGACTGAGTTGATGACAGATCTCGCACAACAGCAGATTATCTATGAATCAGTGTTGCGATCATCTTCCATGATCATGCAGATGAATCTGAGTAAGTTTATTTAGGAATATTGAAAGGAGCTACGCTGTATGCATGGCTCTTTTCTTGTGTCTGAAATTTTTGATTAATAAAGTAAATGAATATCCTAGACTTGGAACGAAACGTGATGTAGTCGGCTTGAAAGGACTCCGCGACAACGCGGATAGAGCCGTAACTCATTTGGTGGCAACATGCTGATACTAACCCGGAGACCGGGAGAAAGCCTCTACCTTGGCGATAATATCAAGCTTAAAATCCTGAGTGTTCAGGGGAAGCAGATAAAAATCGGCCTGGATGTACCTGAAGACATGACTGTCTATCGGGAAGAGGTGTATTTGAAGATCAAGGAACAGAACAAGCAGGCGCTGGAAACTAGCCAGCAAGACCTGCTCGCGGCGGCTGCGTTATGGCAAAAGAAAGATCACACAAAGTAATGACACGGCTGGGCGAGCGCGAAATCAGCCCAGACGGTATCATTTATTTCCCCCGTGGCCTCATTGGCCTCGAGGACAAGCGGGAGTTCGCGCTATTAACCGTCAAGGATAACGATTCACCGTTTCTGCTTCTGCAGTGCGTGACCGATCCTGGACTGGGCCTGCTTGTGGCTGACCCCTATGCGTTTATTGAAGAATATGACGTGAGGTTGGATAAGCTTGATCGTAAAACTCTCAAAATTGAGAACATCAAGCAGTTGGCGATTCTGGTGACTGTGACAATTCCACTAGACAAGCCTAAAGACACCACCCTTAACCTTCAGGGGCCGATCGTAATCAACCATGAGGCAAGGATAGGTCTTCAGGTTCCACAGACTGACGCGAGCTATCCAACTCACTTCAATCCGATTGAGCGCTAATTTAGGCGGATAAGAATCCTACACTAAAGAAGAAGATCCAGGTCGTCGCGAACTAAATTCGCGGCGGCCTTTTTCACGTCGGGCTTATACGTTCCGTCCTTAACCTGCTGCTTGAGCCTGTCTACCTTTTCACGGCGGACATCAGGTGCATCCTTGGCTGTTTGCAGGGCAGTACCGCGCAAACGAGCTTCAGAAGACAGAACCACGCGATCAGCAGAGTTGCTTGAAGTCTGTACAGACTCTCGCACTTGTTCCTGCTGGCCTTGTGGCCGCTTCGCATCGACCTTCTTGTTAGCGTAAGGGTTCATTTCCCCTACTACATTCTTGATAACCATGTCGTTCCTCCCGAAAGTTTCGGGCCCATCAAAGCATGGTGTTATCCACCTTTGACAGGGTTATCTCCCACAGCCTCCGCATGACCTTGTCCCGCTCGGGACCAGTGACCTCATGCGGCCCTTGCTGCGTCTCCTGTAATATCTGAACGTCCGTTCCGTCCACTGGATATTCATAAATATACCGTTGCCCGAATTCTGACTCCATCTGCTTAACGATGGCAGCCACGACGGGCGTGTGCTCGGAATTAACGATCAGGTTTTCAATGACCTCGTGCGCAATGCGCTGTACCAGTTCGCGGCGCTTTGCTTGCTTGGCAACATCGTCCACTTGGGGCGATGCACCTAAAGCTTGCCTGAAACGGGCTAACCGCTTCGCGCTCGTCAGCTGCTTGCCATATGTGCGCAGCATGGTTCGAACTTGGGCTGATTGCGACTTCACTGGTTTTATACTCCTTCCTTGATTGATATGATCGACCCTTTGAAAAATAACTTTAGGGTTGGGACTAAAAAAAATCTAGAAAACTTGTCGCCCAATAATCAATGAATCGCTTCAAAATGGAAAAACGTTGAATGTTATTCAAAATTTATCTACAAATTGAACCATGCTCAACCCAGTAAATAAAATTCTTATCGTTACCAAGCCAGATGACCAAAATGCGGCATCTCTTGGGGCTGAAATGACTGCTTTTCTGGCTGGACTCAATGTAGAAACCGAGACCTGCCAGCATCTGCCTGATGCGTGTAATCTGGTAGAACAGTTTGTTGAAGAGTGCGATTTGATCCTCGTTCTTGGTGGCGATGGAACATTTATCGGCGTTGCCAGACGAATGCTTACCATGAATAAGCCGCTTATGGGCGTAAATCTCGGGCGAGTTGGGTTTCTTACCCAGCTGCATAAGGATCATTGGAAAGAATGGCTGACTCGCGTTGTGGATGAAGGAATTGAAGTTTCTCGCCGCCTGGCCTTTGAATATGAAGTAAGACGCGATGACGCTGTTGTCCATAAAGGGCTGGCCATTAATGACATTGTAATAGGTCGTGGTTTGCTTGCCCGGTTGGTTCGCCTTGGTGTGAGCTATAATGGATTGCATATTTCAAATTTTCGCGCTGACGGGGTGATTCTTTCTACCCCGACAGGCTCTTCAGCTTATGGCGCCTCTGCAGGTGGGCCACTCATGCATGTGGACCTCTTTGCTTATTCGGTCACTCCGGTTTGTCCTTTCCTTAATAGCTTTAAGCCCATGGTGTTCCCATCTGATGGAGAGTGCGTGGTGCGGGTTGAAGAACAAGCGGGTGAGGTCAGTCTCACCGAAGATGGTCAATCCTCTTTCGATTTGCAGTATAATGATGAAATCGTGGTTCGGCAGTGTGCGTCTGATTTACAGGTCGTGAATCTCGGCCTCAATGCATATTTTGAGAAATTGAAAAAACACGGCTTCCTGACGGAGAAATAGTATGGGGTTCAATCGGGATTTCGAATCGGTGTTGGATATCAAATATGGGGTTGAGGCCTCTCTGGACGCACTCCTCCTTCATTTGATGACTGAGAACCATCTGGAATATTCCATTGATCCAGATAAAAATGGCTCCATGGAGCAGTTGCGATTTATGATGGCGTTGGGAGAAGGGGAATTTTACGCACCGTGTTCCGATGATGAATTCAAGATGTTGCTTCAGGAAGGGCTACCGGATGAGTTGCTTCAGGAATACCTTAAGCAATGGAAGACGTTTATCGCGTTGACTCGAAATTTCTGTTCTGACCGTCAGCTAGCAACTCGCTTCATTCAGTTGGCTCGCCACAAGTTCCGTATGACGTTGTCATCGCCCATCGTTATCCCGTCCCGTTTGATGAAGCGGCTCATTACAATTTTCATGACTCAGTCCGGTATTGATGATCCGTACCGTGATATCCGCAAGGCTCTCAATCGAAGGGCGGCGCGCATTGTGGATAGTGATGTCTTTGATAACAAGGTTAATCAATGTCTGGACGGACCTACTGACTGCACTCGTATTGATGATTTGCGTCACGAGTTGGACATGCTCGAAGTAGAGCGCCTTATGCGTATCTCCACGCTTTCGGACAATTGGTCACCGGAATCTTTTGATGAGGAGACCCTTGTTGAATCCTGTCTTGATGATGAGATTAGAGAGAGTTCCGAACTCTTCAAGCGTGTTGATGAATCTCTGGGTAAAGATAGCGAAGATCCTAAGCGTATCCTTTATATCCCTAATCGTGCTGGCGGAATCATATTTGACCTCATGGTCGTGAAAACACTGCTCCGACTCGGACATCGTGTGGTCATGGCGTTGAAGGAAGGGTTTTATTTCGAGCATCCCAGTTTCTGGGATCGTGATAATGATCCGGTTCTGGTTGAGCGCTTTAATGGTGCGCATTTCGTGAGTGAGGATAAGCTTTCCAAGAATGAACTCCTTTCAATTATGGCCAAGCATCAGTTTGTGGTCATATCTGACGGCACGCGGGAGAAATTCAATCCGTATCGCTGTTCTGTCAGTTTTGCTCGTGCATGGAAAGAGTGTGATCTCGTCCTCGCCAAAGGCGAATCCATGTTCAATCGCCTGATCCAGACCAGTCATAATTTTACGCGTGATATCGTCAATTTTTATCGTGACAAAGATGGTGAGTTCCATTTGCACTACCGGGCCAAGCCGGAAGGCGTGCAGAAATTTAGCGAACGATACATTGCAGGCAAGGCTGATGAGATCATCGCAGAGATGCGTCAGGCAAGAGAGCAGGGCAAGACTGTCATGTTTTATTCCGGTATTATCGGCAGTGTGCCGGGGCAGACTCAAGTTGCTATCGAGGTCATTACCGAATACGTCAAACATCTTCGTAATCAGTTGGATGATGCATATATCATCAATCCGGGTGAGCACTTTGAAGAGGGTATGGACGCGGACGATCTCATGTACATGTGGGAAAAAGTTCAGCGGAGTGGTTACATCAACGTCTGGCGTTTTCAGACACATTTCGATATTGAAAAGAGCTTCGAGCTGTTGGGACGTAAAGTGCCGCCCGTATGGACAGGAAAGGATTCTACTTATTCTACCGGTTGTACCAAGGAAATGCATATCGCTCTTGACGTTCAGGCCCAGTATCCAGAACTGCAGATCATTGGCCCAAGACCGGAGAAGTTCTTCCGTAGGCGGGAGTATGGTGTGGGTAAATTCTGCGATGTCGCTATTGATTCTTGCGGTTAATAAAAACAGATTGTTGACGGTACATGAAAGCTGACAAACAAATATTTTTTTCCGGACAATGGTTCCGGTTCATCCTCCTTGCGCTTTGCATGGTGGGACTGCTCTCGTGCATGAAGGAAGGCTCTATCTTCCGTGGTGAAGCCGAGGCCCCGCCTGAACCAGATAACCCGGATCGCGTCGTGGGGCTGTGTCAGCCCGGTGTGACCAGAGGGTTGACTCTGCGTCCTGTGCGGGAGCCTGAATTCTTGCCCACCAGTGATTTCTTTTTCCCGCTTTCCAATACTGAAGGGCTGGAAAATACCATCCGAATTGACCTCGCCAGTCAGGGCCTGAAATCGTGGAACGAGCTTCAAGGCCCGGTTCAGCGTAGTTTGGAATACGCCTTGAACATGAAGGCTGGTGAGGCTGCTCTGGTTCAGCCCGGTATGGAGATTACTTGGGCTCAAGTGGTTCGGAGTCTTGAAGAATTTATCGAATTGTTGCCGCATCTTGATGAGTATCCTGAGCTTCTTGCTAATAGATTCGTTTGGTACGGGATGAAGCAGAAACCTTTGATGACAGGGTATTATACTCCTGAAATCGAGGCGAGCCTGACCCGGCAGCCCGGTTACGAATTTCCCATTTATGGTGTTCCCAATGACCTCCAGTTTGGCAAGGTGCGGGGCAAGCATCGGTTTTATCGCATTGAGCATGGACGGGTGACTCCGTACTATGAACGCGGCGATGTAGATGTTGGTGGTGTTTTGGCTGGGCGTGGACTTGAGATCGCTTGGGCCAAGGACCCTATCGATGTCTTTTACATGCAGGTGGAAGGGTGTGGACGTCTTCGTCTGCCGGATGGCACCACTCGCAATGTTTTGTACGGAGCGAAGAACGGATATGGCTTTCGCAGTCTGGGACGGATTCTTCATTCCAAGGGGTTGTTGCCCAAAGGGAAGCTTTCCAAAGAACATGTCCGTAATTATTTTTCCAAGAATCCCAAGCAGATGTTTCATATGATGGCTGAGAATCGCAGCTATGTTTTCTTCCGTTTGGAAGATTCTCCGCCCGAGGGCACCATCGGAAAGCCGTTGACGCCGATGGTTTCGCTCGCTACAGACCGGAAGCTCCTGCCGCTTGGTAGCCTGCTTGCATTTGAGGCTGAGATTCCCGAAGCTGAGAATGGCAGGCCTGTTGGCAAGCGGCGTGTGGCAGGCATCGGCCTTGCCCAGGATACCGGAACCGCCATTCGCGGGACCCGACTGGACTATTACATTGGAGAAGGGAACGAGGTGGAGCCCGTCGCCAATAACATAATGACCGAGGCCACCGTCTATCTCCTTATAAGCAAAGAAGCATTGATCAATGGTTGATATTACATACGACAAGGTGAAAGAGATCATTCAGGATGCCATCACGCATCAGACCCGTTCCGTCACAGACTGGCACTTCGGTGAACCCGTCTATGATGATGAAGGTGAACCCTCCAATGAGTTGAGCGGTGAATCTGGCTTTCGTGAATTAGTAGCTCGTCAGCACTGGGCGAACTTCCAGCTCTGGCATGTCGAAGACCGTGCCCGTCGTAAAGACGTGGATGCTGTGGTTATCGCAGATTGCAAATATGCTATCGATAAGCTCAATCAGAAACGTAACGATTTGATCGAGCGCGTGGATGAGTGTCTGATTGGTATGCTCGTACCACTTTTGCCCGAAAATGCTCCCGAGCGTTACAATACCGAGACCGTGGGCGCTGCCCTTGATCGTCTCTCTATTCAGGCGCTGAAAATTTTCCATATGAAAGAGCAGTGCAACCGCAAGGATGTCGACGCAGATCATAAAGATTCGTGTAATGCAAAAGTTCTTACTTTGATGCAGCAGCATGACGACCTTGGTCGCGCCATTCTCGAATTGGTTGATGAATACGCCGCAGGCACCAAGAAGCCCAAGGTGTACTTCCAGTTCAAGATGTACAACGATCCCAGGTTGAACCCGGAACTCTACGCTAACAAAAAATAGGAATCTGAAATGTCCCGGTATGAAACCGTCATCGGCCTGGAAATCCACGCCCAGCTCAAGACGCAGACTAAGATTTTTTGCTCCTGCTCCACCAAGTTCGGCAATGACCCTAATGAAAACGTATGCGCTGTTTGCTCCGGTATGCCCGGTGTTCTGCCTGTGCTTAACGAAAAGGTAGCCGAGTACGCCACCAAGATGGGCCTTGCTATTAATTGCGATATCAATCTGAAGTCGATCTTTGCGCGTAAGAATTATTTCTACCCGGACCTGCCCAAGGGGTACCAGATTTCGCAGTTCGAACTGCCTATTTGCGAACACGGTCATGTAGACATCGAAGTCGATGGCGAAAAGAAGCGTATTGGCGTTACCCGTATTCATATGGAAGAAGACGCTGGTAAGAATATTCATTCAGCCGCTGACAACGCCAGCTTTGTTGACCTCAACCGTACTGGCGTTCCGCTTATTGAGATCGTGTCTGAGCCGGATCTGCGTTCTGCAGAGGAGGCTGTGGCCTACCTTAAGGAAGTTCGCTCTGTCCTGCTGTACCTCGGAATTTGTGATGGCAACCTCGAAGAAGGTAGCTTCCGCTGTGATGCCAACATTTCCATTCGTCCGTGGGGACAGGAAGAGTTTGGTACTCGCGCGGAGTTGAAAAACCTCAACTCCTTCAAAAATATCCTCAAGGCCATTGAATATGAAGTGGATCGTCAGATCGACCTCGTGGACGATGGTGAGGCTGTCGTGCAGGAGACTCGCCTGTTCAACGTGGACAAGGGTACAACCCACTCCATGCGTGGCAAGGAAGAGGCGCACGATTACCGTTATTTCCCGGACCCTGATCTTGTTCCCCTTGTCCTCGATGAGGAATGGGTCAAGACCTGGGGCTCCGAACTTCCGGAACTCCCGCGAGCCAAACGCGATCGTTTCATGGCCGAGTTCAAGCTGGCCGATTACGATGCCGCTTTGCTGACCGCAGAGGGTGTTGTGGCTGATTACTACGAAGCCGCAGTCAAAGCATACGGCGGTGAAGCTAAGAAGGTCACTAACTGGGTCGTCGGTGAATTGTTGCCGTTCTGCAATGATACCACTATCGGAGCGTGTGATTGCAAACTCTCCCCGGAGAAGCTCGGTTCACTTCTCAAGCTCGTTGATGACGGCACTATCTCGGTAAAAATTGGTAAGGATATCTTCCGCGATCTTTGCGAATCGGGTGACGATCCTGCTGAATACGTTAAGGCCAAGGGCCTCGTGCAGGTTTCTGACACAGGCGAACTGGAAGGCATGGTTGATCAGGTTATTGCCGACAATCCCAAGGAAGTAGAAGCTTTCAAGGGCGGTAAGAAAAAACTCATGAGTTTCTTCATGGGCCAGATCATGCGCCTCTCCAAAGGCCAAGCCAACCCCGGTATGGTTACCAAATTGATTCAAGAAAAACTTTCATAATTACGAGGGAATCCAATGACTGAACATATCCAATACTCCCCAGAGAAAGACGTTCTCGTCCTGCTCGATCAGCGCTTTTTGCCCAATCGTGAAGATTGGTTCGAATGTAAAACTACTGACGATATCTGCTTTGCTTTGGTTGTCATGGTGGTTCGTGGCGCACCTGCAATTGGTGTGACTGCAGCATACGGTTGCTACCTTGCAGGCCGTGAAGTTCAGGGTATGGATGGCGATTGGAAGGTTAACCTTGAAGCCAAACTCGACCAGATTCACGATGCCCGTCCGACCGCAGTCAACCTGCGTTGGGCTGTTCGTGAGATGCGTCGCGTTTGGAAAGAGGCTGGCGATGTCTCTCTGGAAGAGTTGCTGACTACATGGCTTGCTCGGGCCAAGGAAATCCATGAGGGCGACATTGAGATGTGCGAACTCATCGGCAAGTTTGGTGGCGAGCTCATGGAAGAAGGCGACAGCATCATGACGCATTGCAATGCTGGCGCGCTGGCTACTGCCGGTTACGGTACTGCTTTGGGTGTTGTTCGTGGCGCTATCGACCAGGGAAAGAAAGTCTCTGTCATCGCCAATGAGACCCGCCCGTTTTTGCAGGGTGCACGCCTCACCGCGTACGAACTGCATAAGGATGGTATCCCGGTAAAGGTTGCCTGTGATAACGCCTGCGCACTGCTCATGAAGCGTGGTTTGGTAGATAAGGTTGTGGTTGGTGCTGACCGCATCACCGCTAACGGCGATGCCGTAAACAAGATTGGTACTTTCGGTGTGGCCGTGCTGGCTGACCGTTTCAATATCCCGTTCTATGTTGCTGCTCCGCAGTACACCATTGATACGGAGACTTTCTCTGGTGACGATGTTCCCATCGAGGATCGTGATCCCAAGGAAGTCACGCACATTGGTGACCACCGCATTCCGCCTGAGGGCGTTGAGGTATACAACCTCGCCTTTGACCCGACTCCCAATGAACTGATCGCTGGTATCATTACCGAGAAAGGCGTGCTGTACCCACCGTACACCGAATCCATCAAGAAGCTTTTTGAGGATTATCCGGAAGGTTAGATTACTCTTATATAGTATAAATAGTATAAGGATGGCGTTTTTGACGCCATCCTTTTTTTTATCTCCTATTTGACATTTATTCCTAAAATGAAAGATGATGGAATCTTCAAATAAAGAAATTGCGGTATTCTAATCCAAGAGTTGAGGGCTAACAATGCAGTTGAAGAGTGTTAATTCTGTTATATCTATCTTAATAGCCGTGGTTATTCTCGGCACTGTTTCAGCAGGTGTCTTGTGGGTGACCAACAATACTTATGAGACTGTGTTCAAAGAGCAGAAAGTCGCCATGGGCAATGTTGTTGATCAGGCCATGGTTGGGCTTGATGACTATATTGCGCAAACTGAGAATATGACACGGATGCTTGCAACGCAGCAGGTCGTAAAAGATGCTCTCGGTGGCGGGGACATCCTTGGTGCCGACTGGATGTTCAAGGATCTTCTTACTGTTTCCGAAGGTTATTGGGCTGCATTTATTTTCGATACGAACGGTAAGGTCGTGGCTGGCTACAATGCGAAAGGGAAAAACATGGCCGGGGCTGATCGCAGTTCCCGTGGTTATGTGAAAGAAGCATTGTCCGGCAAAGGGTTGTATGTTTCCAAGGATATTCTGAAATCCAAGAGCGGCGGCGGAATCCTTATCTTTGCTGTCTCTATTCCTGTTTATGATCACTCTGGCGAAGTCATCGGTGGTGTTGGTCTGTTCCCCAAATGGGAAGCTTTCACCTCAAAATTTCTTGATCCGTTCCGTGTTGCTAAATCCGGGTATGCTTTCATGCTGGATGGCAAAGGGCGCATCATTTCCCACGCTGTTAACAAGAAACTCTACCTTAAGGACTTGACCAAATATGGCTTTGTCCAGACTGCCCTGACGCAAAAGAATGGCGGCGTAGAATACGAATGGGATGGCCGCACCAAATACATGGTATTTAAGTCTCAGCCCAAGACAGGCTGGATTATTGCCATGAGTGCATATGAAACCGATATGGCAGCAGCCTCATTGGTTCAGCGCAACTATTTGACTGTTGGTGGTGCCATCGTAGCTGTCCTGCTGCTCTGTATAATGATTGTTATCATTCGCAAGCTGATCACCACTCCGGTCAAGGGTGTGCTTGATTATGCTTCCGAAGTGGCTGAAGGGAATCTGGATGCCAAGCTCGAAGGCAAGTACCGCTTTGAGTTTGAATCTCTCTCTGGTCAGATCGAAGCAATGGTGCTGGAGCTTAAAAACAAGCTCGGCTTTTCCGAAGGTGTACTGAGTGGTTTGACGTTACCTTGTACCCTTGTTGGTCCTGATTTCAAGATTCTTTGGTCCAACAAATATATGTGTGACATTCTCGAAAAGACGGGTGCCCCGGAAGATTACGAAGGCCTCCTTTCTGGAGATTTCTTCTATGGTGATCCCACCAGGGAAACGCTTTCCAATCGCGCAATTCAGGAGCGTACCGCTCTTGATTCTGAAATTGAGTATACTTCACCGAGCGGTGGGATAAAGAATATCGAAGTCACATCCACGCCGTTCTACGATATGGACGGTACGTTGCTTGGCTCGATGGCGATCTGGTACGACATGACTGAAATTCGTACTCAGCAGAAAATGATTGAAAAACAGAACGTACGTATCTCTCAGGCCGCAGACGAAGCTGAGATGGTTTCTCAGAATCTCTCCAGCGCTGCAGAGGAGCTTTCCGCGCAGATCGAGCATGCAACAGATGGTGCTGAAGTCCAGAAGGCGAGGGCGCAGGAAACTGCCACTGCCATGGAAGAGATGAATACGACTGTCTTCGAAGTTGCCAAGAATGCCAGCATGGCCGCAGAGGAAGCTGATACAGCTATGGCCAATGCGCAGGAAGGCGAGAAGATCGTTTCTCAGGTCATTGCTGCTGTCGGCGAGGTTCAGCAGCAGGCTGACAGCCTTAAGATCTCTATGGAAGGTCTGGGTAGTCACGCTGCTGATATTGGCAAGATTCTTGGCGTCATTACTGATATCGCGGATCAGACCAATCTGCTGGCGCTGAATGCTGCTATTGAGGCCGCTCGTGCAGGCGAAGCAGGGCGAGGGTTCGCCGTTGTTGCTGACGAGGTCCGCAAACTTGCAGAAAAGACGATGGACGCTACTAGAGAAGTCGACTCCGCGATCAACAAGATTCAGGTCATGACCAAGGAGAATGTGACTTCCACTGAAAAGGCTGCTGTCTTGGTAACTCGTAGCACAGACCTCGCAAATCAGTCAGGTAGTGCTCTTAGTGAAATTGTCGGGCGTGTTGAGGTTGCAGCGGATCAGGTTCGCTCCATTGCTACTGCAGCAGAGCAGCAATCCGCTACCAGTGAAGAGATTAATCTGGCTACGGAAGATATCAACAAGGTAGCAGATCAGTCCTCTGAGATCATGGCTGAGGCAACTCAGGCAGTTCAGGAAGTGGCATCCATGGCTTCCAAGTTGAACGCTGTTATCGAGGGCATGGTCATCAAATAGCTCCATTCGGGGAATAATCGTCGGGAAGAATAGACTCGACATTCAATTCAAGTTAAGGTAATCCCGCGCTTCCCCCTACAGGATGCGCGGGATTTTTTTCAACCTGCGCCACAATTTATCTTTGGAGTCAAAGCCATGTTGCCTATCGTCGCCCTTGTCGGACGCCCTAATGTGGGTAAGTCCACGCTGTTCAACCGTCTGCTCAGAAAGTCGCGGTCTATTACCCACGACTTACCGGGTGTGACGCGCGATCGCATTTATGGCGAGTGCCAGATGAGGGGCGTGAAGTTCGACCTTATCGACACTGGCGGTATGGTGCTTGAGTCCGAGGCTATTCCTGAACTGAGCAAGGATTTCGAAGATGAAATTTTTGAGCAGGCGCAGGAAGCCATTAACGAGGCAGATGCCATTCTTTTCGTTGTCGACGGTAAAGAAGGCCTGACTCCGCTGGATGAGCAGGCTGCCGAGTTTGTTCGCCGTAGCGGCAAGCCTGTCCTCATGCTCATCAATAAAGTGGACGGTATCGAATTTGAAGCGCACTCCACTGCTGAATTTCATTCCTTGGGATTGGAGCAATTGCCTGTTTCTGCGGCACATGGCTTTAACTTGAATGATGTGCGTACTCGCGTTCGTCAGTTTGTTGTCGATCTCAACATGCCCGACGAGGAAGATGATGGTATGGAGCGCGGTCTCAAGCTGACCATGCTTGGCCGTCCTAACGCTGGTAAATCTTCCATCATCAATTCCATTATTGGTAAAGAGCGTCTTATTGTCTCTGATGTCGCCGGAACCACTCGTGATTCCATCGATGTTACCTTTGAGAAGAAGAACAAGCGCTACACTTTTGTCGATACCGCTGGTGTCCGCAAAAGAGCGAACATCCAGGAGCATCTGGAGAAGATCAGCGTTATCCGCGCACTCAAGAATTCCAAGCGATCCGATGTGACTATTCTGACCATCGACATCACGCTGGGAGTTGGGCGTCAGGACAAGCGCCTCATCGAATTTCTCGCCAAGGAAAAGACACCCTTCATTGTGGTCGTCAACAAGGCGGACCTTGTTCCTAAAAAAGAGACCACACAGGCTCTGGAAGCATTCCGTCAGGAACTGCGTATTATCCCGCACGTGCCCATCGTCATGACTTCCGCCCATAAGGGCGTCGGTGTTGGCAAACTGCTGCCCATGGCCGAGGCTATGCGTGCAGAGTGCAAGATCCGCATTGGTACAGGTATCCTGAACCGCTCTCTGGCAGCCGTTCTGGAACGCCAGCAGCCCCCTGTGGTCAAGCGCAAGCGTCCGAAGTTTTTCTACGTGACGCAGGCTGATGAAGACATTCCAACATTTGTCTTTTTCTGTAACGATCACACAATCGTCAAGACATCCTATGCACGCTATCTGGAAAACCAGTTCCGCAAAATGCTTGGTATCAAGTCTGCCCCGGTAAACATTGTTTTCCGCTCCAGTCACGAGAAGAGGGACAAGGAAGTGAGTCGTGGCCTCTCTGGTATCGGCAAGCGCGGCCCCGGCCGTGACCGTATCGGTGGAGCTAAAACTCGCCGTCACGAGACTAAGTACAAGAGCTTGAAGAGCAAGCGCCGCAAAGCCGAGTTGGAAGAGAAAGAGAGAGAAAAGAAAAAGCGTGGAAAAAGGGCCAAATAACGCCTAGGGTTGTTGACAAGCAACCGCTGAAAAGGGTAGACCGATTTTCCTCGACGACGTTGACAGAAATGTCCGTCAATCGGGATAGGAGAAGTGGCCGAGTTGGCTGAAGGCGCACGCCTGCTAAGCGTGTATGGGGCGTTAAACTCCATCGAGAGTTCAAATCTCTCCTTCTCCGCCATATTTTAAGGGCTTACGATGCAAATCGTAAGCCCTTTTTTTTGTGTCCTTGACGGTGTAAACAGGCGAGTGTGGAACAAAGTGTAAACATTTTGTTTGGAAATCGGTTTCTACAGTGGAAAGAAGAGAGGGTTATGGTTTCCTATAGTTCTGTGAACATGCCTTTCGTAAATCTCTGCGAAAGTTATGAAAGCTACGGTGGTCGCTTGGGGATGAAGGCACAGTTATGGTTGGTCGGCCATTGGGATGGCGAAGTCGACCATGCTTTCTTCCATGGTGGAAACGCCAGCCTTGACGAACAAGACGATGGATAAGTCTGTCGATGTCTTTGTTGGAGCAGTATTTCATGTGCAGTCTCCTGTGGCGTTCGGAGCGTAGCGCGAGCAGAAGCGTTGATGGATGAAGTTGACCTCAGCGAAAGCAACCTCAGCCCCTACCTCAAGAATAGGGCGGCTATATACATATCCTTGGCCCACGCCTGCCGGACTATTCTGGAAAAATCGTCCGGCAGGATCGACCATGATGTATGACTCTCGCATGTCTTGATGATTTTCTGCGCAAAGTACATCGGTATGATGTTGGTGACGGGCGACGAAAGTAGAAAACTGCTCGTCGGTAACTGTGAGATGGTCATTCGCTACAGGAAGCATCTGCAAAACCTTCCATCTGTCAGGGGAAATAACTTGGAGCAAAGGGGTCAGGTCTTCAGCGTGGTTGAGTCGGTTGACCACACTATTCAGCTTGATGCGAAGTTGGGGATTGGCCTGCCTGGCCGTATTCAGATGGGCTGCAAGCTTCTTCACATCGATCTGTCCACCACGGCGGTCTGCCCGTCCAATGGCTGAATTGGTTGCGGAATTAGCTGAATCAATGCTGATTCCCAGCAGGCACAATTGCGGTGCTATCTGCGTTAGCAGTTTGTCATTTAAGAGACTTCCATTGCTTATCAGCGATACCTCGAAGCCAAGATCGTGCGCGATGGTGATGGTTGGCAGGAGCTTCTCCGAGTACAGCGTTGGCTCTCCACCAGCCAGGTTAAGCCGAACTCCATTCCAGCCTAGCTGTCTTGTCAATGGATTCGATTGGTTGGCAGGCTGAAAAAAGCTAGACAATTCAGTCAACAGGGCGGATGTTCGTGCGGGATCATTGATTAATTCGCATGAGAAATCAGGAGCTTTCCAAGTGGCGTAGCAGTATTGGCAACGGTAGTTGCAGGTTTCGGTGAGGTGCCAGTTGAGCACCAGTGGGGTGAGGTTGTTCATAATACGGACTCCTTTTTTGTTGTCCGCATTTTTTGTCATGAACGTCGGTTGCAAGAATATGAAACGTCGCGTCCCCCCTCTTCCTATCTTGATGAAATTCACAAAGAGCAGGGGGGACGAGGTCTTTCAGAGATCAAATAAGTGTTTTTTGAGAGAACAGCCCCATCGTTAAAAACCTTGGAGGAAACACATGAGCACCTTGCCATTATCTGAAGCAATAATGCTGGAAATACACCAAAGCCTGGGCGGTCAAAAATTCTCAACGAAGCAGAAGAGAAAATTTGCAACTGCAGAGGGGAAACTGACAGTCCATAATAGTAGGGTCGGTGAAATATTGGAGAGCATCTTTGATGCCTTCGGAATGGACTTGTCGGCTAAAGAAGATGCCCGCAAGAACTTCTTGGAATTTGTACATGCCTACAAAACCGTCGAGTTGAACACTTGGACCTTCGATGTTGATTCGCGTCAGATACTCTGGATGTTATCGGGTTATTTCTACATGCCTGGGTTAGCGCGCCATGTTGCCTTCTGGAGTCTTGAACAGGCTCTGGATAAAGGCATGCCGGGTGGACGTTTCTGGTATCTTCCAGAACTATGCGAAAGGGATGGCCAGTCCAGCTTGTATTTGCCTGTGGCCCAGGTGGTGGACTGGCTGCTTGATTTATTGGGCATGCCCTTGGAGAAATTTGCTGATCAGTACAGTGGTTTTTCCTATGAAGATGAAAATGAGGAAGAGCGTGAAGGGCTGCGTCGGTCTTTGTACAACTGGCGCGACTCGACCATGCTTCAGCTTGCCAGCATTAACAAACATTTTTCGGACGATAAAAGCTTGGGCGAGTTCAATGGGGTTTTCAAGCTCAACGAGGATATTACTCCTGCCGAGCAGTTCGCTAGTGCATTGGAATTTGTGGAACGCAAAGGGCTGGATGCTGATAAGTTGCGTTTGGAGATCCCGATAACTCAACCTGGCTGCCTTGAGGCCATTCTCGACGGTGATGTTGGTGAAGATGTGCAGATGACGTTCGTCGAATGCTTGGCCGAAAGATACGTAGAACCGTCAAATAAAACCATCCGGCAACGCCTGTTGCTTGCACGCATGGTGCAGGATGGTTACGCCCGGATGCTAAAATTCCTTTGCCCTGGTGTGGATCGGCTGTGTGCCGACCCCAAGGAAAACAAGATTCTGCAACTGATCAATATCTATAAACTTGTTTACAATTTGACGATCGATGCATGGCGTAGCTGCGGAGAGCAGGGTGTAGGCGCCGAGCATATGTGGTTCGAGGAGCACCTGCCAGAATGGGACAAAGAAGGATTGTTCCTTTCTATCCTGCCTTCGCGATATGAGACTTCCAATTTGGAACTCGCCCATCATCTTACCCGACGTTTTTTAGAAATGCAGGCAGGGGAAGAGTTGGAAGATCATATCAGTTATGATGAAGAATCAATGGCGGTCGTTGTCATGAGGAATATTGGTCGTATTGAAACCCTCTTGGACGAACTGAACAGTATATCAAATCTGGTTGAACGTATGAAACGGTCATCTCCTTGGCGGGCATTGCAGGGCGAGGACCGCTATGTGGTCGTCAGCCAAGTGGTACAGCATGACGATCTCACTGCTCGCGGTAAAGAAATTGCGATTCAGCGCTTGCGAGAGTTGGCGTCAACCCCTGCGGAGACAATCCAGGCTATCTGCATTGAGCTGGGGACTTATTTGAACGATGAGCACAAATACAAAAAGAAGGACACCCAGTCCAAAGTTCAGGCTTTGATAGAGGAAGCCGAATCAAATGAAGCCTACGGTCTCTGGCGGGCGGCTATCTTACAGTACAAGGCCAAGCACTTTTTAGCCCGTAACGACTTCACAGGAGCTGGGGAGCTCTTCAAAGAAGCGCTGGAAGCTACCAAAGATCGCAATTTTGGCCCGGTACGCGGAGAAGTGGCCCGGGATTGTTTTGCCGTGGAATTGGCGAATCGGAAGCTGAATGTCAACAATCACGAGAAATATTATCGTGGAATATTGGCGGGTGACGTTCTGGAGTACATGGGCCATATCCCTTCTATTGAGGACGTTGCGCGTTCGGTCTCTGTTTATTTCTGGGAGTCTCTTTACAAGACTTACCATGGTGTCCCTGATAAGAGCTCGATTACTTCTCCCCCAAAACAGCACCAACAATGAACTTGGCAAAAGGCCGGATGTCATTGTCCTCATTGGTCGACTCCAGTATGGGCATTCAGGTGTCGCAGAGGGGTGGGTGGACTGTGCGGGGAAAAAGAAGTCGGCATTGTAATGTATTTCATGGCATCAGACTGGTGCGTTCCTAGCAGTACATTTTTAGCTTGTCATGTTCTAGAATCTAGAATATAGAATTCATATGAATTTACTCCCACAAGATGTCCTTATCATGTTGAAGCTCACGGTCTCGCCTGGGTTAGCTGGCTGGACTTACGGTAGCATCGCCTATGAACTCGGATTAAGCAGTTCGGTAGTCCACAGTGCCGTCAAGCGAGCCATACAGGCTCAACTTTTCAACGAGCATGAACGGCGGCCCCGATTCAAGGCATTGGAAGAATTTCTTGTCCATGGGGTCAAGTACGCTTTCGTTCCCGATGTGGGGTCGCTTACGCGCGGCATCCCCACGGCCTTTGCCGCGCCTGTGTTTCGGGGGGAATTCGGATCATTCGACGAAGACATAAATATCTATGTCTGGCCGCATCCTAGAGGAGAGCATCGGGGCATGGGATTATCGCCGCTGCACAAGTCTGTTCCCGAAGCAGTTGAAAAGGATCAGGCGTTGTATGACGCTCTCGCCGCCTTGGACGCTCTGCGTATCGGACGCGCAAGGGAGCAGAGGTTTGCCGAAAATATATTGAGGGAGATGCTGCACCATGCAAAGACGCAAGTATCAATATATTGATAAAATCATCCTAGCAGCACAACTCCTCGGCGACATGGCGGAGGAGGTCGTCTTCGTCGGCGGAGCCGCCGCTGGGTTGCTCGTCAACGATCCGGCCATCACGGATGTGCGTCCAACTTTGGACGTTGATGTCGTCGTGGAAGTAGCAACCAGAGGCGAATACTATGCTGTGGAAGAACGTCTCCGCGAGAAAGGCTTTGAGCAGAGCCTCGAAGAAGATGTTATTTGCAGGTGGCGGAACGGTACACTTCTGTTGGACGTCATGCCCACCAACCCCGACATTCTCGGTTTTTCAAACAAGTGGTATTCCGATTCGCTCAGCTGTGCCCGGAAATACGAGATTGACGGCGTGCCGTTTTTAGCCATCACACCACCGTACTTCCTGGGGACCAAGCTTGAAGCCTTTTATGGACGAGGCGATCGTGACTTCATGACCAGCCACGACATGGAAGACATCATCGCGGTATTGGACGGCAACCTGGAAGTGGTGGAAGAGGTGGCCCAAGCACCGGACGACATCCGCGCTTATCTTGCAAGCGAGTTATCTGGACTTCTGGCAGATGAGGATTTTCGAGATGCTTTGCCCGGTCATCTTCCCACAGATGCCGCCAGCCAGCAGCGGATTCCGCTCATTGTGGAACGAGTGCGACAAATCGTATCGAATGCGCCGGAATCTGACGGACTTCACACCTAAGGCATGTCCCGCTGTTTTTTTTCTCTCCGCTGTGCATTGTTGACACGCTGAAATTATTGGGTGATGTCGAGCGCCTCCGGGCTTGACATCCGGATTAAGAGTCCGCTGCCTTGTCTTCTAGTACTGCTTCGACGATGAATCTCGCAAATGGCCGAATGTCATTGTCTACACTGGCGGACTCCAGTGCGGCCATATAGGTGTCGCGGTTGTCGACCTTGATTGTCGTCCATGGGTAGCCGCCTGAAGCGAGCATCAGGTTCATGAGGAATCGCGCCATGCGCCCGTTGCCGTCTGAGTACGGGTGAATGTAGCCCAGCATCCAGTGACCTAGGACGGCGGCGACCATGGGCGATTTTTCGCCTTCGAGGCGTTCGAAGAGGGTGTTCATGGCATCGGACACGGAAGCTTCGTTCACGGGAACATGGCGTGAGCCGCTGATGAATACCGGATTATTACGGTAACCGGCCAAGGCTACGGCGCTGAGGAGGCCAGATCGGACGTGGGGCCCAAATAAGGCTCTGTACCACCCTCCGTGGTCTCGTCGAGCCACAGCGCCAGCTTCCGCCCCTTCCAGGACTTCTTTCACGTTGTCCTTAACCTTGTTGAAGCAATCCAGATAGCCGCGACAAGCCAGAGCGTTTTTCTCATTCGTATCCGCGGCATTCTCATCCGGGTTCCAGTTGCCTGACGCAACATGCTCGATGAGCTCCTCCGAAACCAGGTATCCTTCAATGGACAGGGAGTGGTAGGCATCGTGCGTGTACGCTTCTCCCACGGAGGCCAGATACTCATCTATATTCTGCACGCCGGGGGGGGCGCCGGGGCATTCTTCAAGGACCACATCCCGGACTTTGTCCCAAAGCGTATTCATCCGCCCGATTACCGGGCTTTCCGGTTTTGTCCAGACCCTGGCGAGAGGCTTGTCCTCGAAAGGATTGTCTTCGCGGACGTCATGCCCAGCAGCCTTCATGGTTTCGCATATTTCATAAGCAATCTCTTTTCGTCCCATGTAGCGAAAAGCGCCGGCTAGTCGACCAGCCACGATGGTGCGTCCCTCTTCAAGGAGGGGAGGCAGGATTACGGATGCATTCTCCACAGAGCCCAAGACTACTTCTGCGGCAGTAGAGTATGTCTTGAAGAATGATGCCGGGGCAAGTGCCAGCGCCAGGGGCAAGTTGAGCACATTGAGGCCGCTGATCACATCAAGATCCTTTTGTGTGATCTTGCGCTTCTTGGCGTAGGGCAGGTCGATCAGTTTCACATCAGAGGGTAGTTCCAAGAGATTCGATTGCCCCTTCCGGGCATGTATAACAACTTGGTTCGGGATGTTCATGTCTCCGGAGTGGATGAGGAGCGACTGATCAGGCGAAAGGTGCCAGGATTTTGCGAAGCGGGATTCACAGTATCGCCTGCAGAATTCCCAAAAACACGAAAACCAGGGTGTGGTGTCACCAGGAAGAACATTCGGTGTCGTAGACATGAGCCAGCCTTGGATGACCTTTTCCAGATATCCAGCCTGCTCCAGTCGTTCCCTGTGAACCCGCGTCAGTTCGCTTGATCTGATGACCTGTCTGCCATTCTTCTGGAGTTTTCGAAGTTCCTTTAACGATGCAGCGAGCTTTTCATGCGTAGTAGCCATGTGAATCCTCCCGTAAAGGGGTGTCTACGTCGAGTGTGTTTGCTTGATACTAGTTTTTTTTGTCTTTGTAAAACTAGTTTTTTATGCTTTTCTTCTATTAGTTTTCAATGTCTTTCCTGGAATGGTTTATTGTGCATGGCTTGCCCGATGGAAATGGGAAAGGGCCTCCGGAGAGGCCCTTGGATTGGGCTAGTTTGGACGATCTAAGGCTAGTCGAGAAACGCCGTGTAGAGAAAGGTGTCACCACCCTCGACGAGGTAGTCATCGCTATCAACTGGATAGCAGAAGCGGACGACGCAATGCATGTCTGCATCGCATGTAGACAGGATGCGCCAGAACATGTCGCCGTCGAAATCGAGCTCAAATTCGTTTGCCCATTTGTCACAGTGGGCTTGCTCAAATGTCGTTGAGTTCAAGAGGTCTTCTGCGAATCTAGCCACTTGATCTATGTGCTTGAATCCTGCTTTTAGCAAATTGCGAACGTCATTGTCGAAGTTGCGGATATTGTTGGGGCCGACCGTGATTGTGCCAAATGCAAGCGCAATGATTGCCACTTGTGTTTCTTTGGCAAGGCAATAGAAGGGGCTTGGGCGATATTTTGCCAAGGTCACAATCTTAAAGGGGTCGCAAAAGTCTTCCGGTTTCATTTCTTTCTCCTTGGGTAAAATGTCAGGCTGTTATTCAGCTTCACTGTTTATGTAGAGCGGATTACTTGACGAGTTTGAGGTGATCGGACTTCGGGGGACCATTTTTGCTGATATGGTCCAGAGCCTCTGCAACGTCCTCGTAGACTCTCATCTCATCGAGGTAGATTTCGGTCGTCTCCGGGCGTTGGTGGTCCAGCATTTTTCCGATCCGCTCTCGTGACACATCAGCGTTGTCCAGCATGTGAGCGCCCCAATGTCGCAGGGCGTGGCCTGTCACCAGCTCAATATCAACGTCCAGCCGCTCCTTGAGTCGTGCGCGGATCTTGTGGAAGAGCTTCTTGATGAAAGAGGAGTTGCGTTGATAGCGATTACCGGAGTTCGGGTTTACGAATACATACGGCGAGTCCGTCTCACGGCTCTTGAACCTGCGTTTCAGGATCGCATGGGCGGTGTCGTTGAGATAGATCCATACGGTCTTAGTCTCGCCATCTCTTTTGCTATGGACAAACCCGGCTTTGCGTTCCGTCAAATAGACGTTCTGCCAGGTCAGTGTCCGGACGCTTATCCCGCGTTGTATTGTATTGCACATGAGTTCAATGTAGTCGGACTCATTGCCTCTCTCAGCCTCTTCACGATAGAGTTGGACCGTTTCAAAGGTCGGGACGCGTCTTGCGTATTTCTCCACCTTGAAGGGTGCGATGTCGTGAACAGGGTTGTCGATATGCTGCTTGGTGCGGTTAATGCCATCCAGCAGCCCTCGTTTGATTGCATGTGTCCAGACGGCCCCGATTTCCCGGCGGTGCCTGTTGCCCGTTTTGTCCGTGCAACCTTCTTCGGCTGAAGCGAAGTACATATACTTTTCGATCAGCGGAGCCGGGATGTTCGCAAGTTCAGCGTTTTCACCGTCCGGATGATGCTCGTGAAGAAAGGCGATGAATCGGCTGTAGATGCTGACCTTGCCGCCGTATGTGTTTTTCTTCCATCTTGGTTTGCCCCAGTCGAGGTAGTCATTGGATGCGCGCAAGAAGGTTATGCGGGTCCGCATTCGTGCTTCCAGCACTTTCTGTTCCCGTGCTTGCAGGATCGCTGTTTCCTGTTCGGCGGCCCACTTTTTTGCGTCCTTGAGCAGCTTGAATCCCTGTTTCGTGGCAATGACCTTGCGACCTTCCCGAAGCCATGTGCGGAGCACGATTCCTTTGGTTTTGGTCTTTTTCTGCTGTGTATCCAGCGTGAATGTCGGCATAATTTATCCCGTTGAGTCTGATGATGTAATCTTGGACGTGCTCAGGGCAGAACAGCGCGGACTTGAGATTCCTTCCGTTCGTTGCGAACGTATGCGGCCACGAACGCCACAGTTGATCACGCCGCGCCATGGCGAGGGTGATGCCGGTGAGGTGTTCGGCCAGAAAAGTGTGGATATCAACAAGCATGAGTGGCTCCCCGCGCCAAAGTCCAGGCCAAGGCATCCTCGCGGCGTCAAAGTCGCGAGGATGCGATGTGGTCCTATCCGTTGTTCCTGATGCCACTCTGGCCATGGAGCATGGCGGGAGTGACGACGACGTCGTGGAGTGTCCCGGCTTCGGCGAAGCGGGATGCCCCTGTGGTGATGAGGAGCCTAGTCATGGTCCACCCTCTTGTCGCAGCGCTTGCGTGCTGCGGGGCGGGAACGAGGCGTGTGTCGAGGAGGCTCACATGGGGAGAGCCTTGTGTCCGTAAACAGCGTTTCTGCTTGGGCTTGGCTGATGGGACGATCTACCCTGGAAACTTCTAGGGCACCTGTTTTCGGGTTGGTATGCGTGATCAGCCCTACAACGTGGTACTTTCCGTCTTCCTCGCTAATGAAGGCGCCAGGAGCCAGGGTGCCGCCAAGAGACGGAGCGTAAACTGACCATGTGGTGATACGTGTGTCCCGATATGGGGTGGTATTGGTGGATTTACTCATTATCCACCTCGACTTCATCTAAGCTCTCGACGAACTTGGCTTCGGTGAACCCGCGAACCTCGCAGGGCATGAGGGTTCCGGTGCAAAGTTCACCAGTCTCGTTGTGGCGATATGTGCATTCACCGAAGATGAAGTAGGTGTCTCCCTCACAAGTGATGAGGGCGGGAGGTTGGAAGACGCACGGCTGCCCATCACAATACACGCCGGAGATGTGAAGTACCTCATGCGTAATGATGGCGCCATCGCCGGGGTTAAGAAAACCTGTCAGGGTTTTCTTGAAGTTGTTAAAGTGTTTTTGAAGTTCGTCCTTGCCAATACGAGTGTAGGGTTCCTTGTGTCCCATTTCTCGGTCCTTGTCGTACAGCGGTGCATGATTGTCCGCCGACCAATGCCACACAGGCTTAGCGATGATGTGCCCTTACTCTTAGGGGAAGATTCGCCTTTTGTCAAGTTTTTTCTTCCGTATCCTGCCTATATCATTAGCATTATGTTGAAGCTCAAGTGGAATCGATCACAATGCACTCAAGTAGAAAACCCCCTACGGGGGCTTTCTGGTGTCAGGGAGGATAGTCACATCAACATCCATTAAGAGGCGATTAGGCAAAAGCACACTGCACCGTGCAGTGCTATTTTTTTCCCCTGACAAAAACTTTCAAAACAAGACTATGCAGTCATCATACACGCTCTGATTCTTTAAACGCAAGTGGCCCAGCAAAAAAATGGAAAAATAAAAATGAGCATGCTCAGGACGGACGCGGCCTGGGTGAAAGTAAAAACGCCCCCCTTCATCTCATGCGAATCCAGGCGGGGGAAACACGGTTTTGGGGTTTGCTTGGAAGGATCATTCAAAACGGACAAATTGGGCTAAATTAATCAAAAACAATCATTCTGATTGCCCTTGAAAGAAGGGATCTTAAGCATTCGCGGGAACCGCACATAAAGGAAATTAAAATATTGTCAGGAAGGGGTGCCGTGAACACACGAAAAGCTAAGCACAGCCCACAGTATAGCTGCTTGCGAAAAGGGTACTGACAATATTTGTCTTGAACTATCTTTTGAGGGCCGTTTTATCGTGTTGCCCATGATGTGCTGGAGGCGGCTTAGGAAGGGAAAAGACGTAAAAATTGAAAAGAGAAACAGCCTCTGGGCTCTTTTCCGAAATTGAGCGATATGTGGCAACAAGAGGCTCAATCTGCTGGAGGGAATATGTTGTGGATCCTGGTTTTTTTTATTCAGCTTGCTGTTATATTTCTGGTTTGCTTTTTTCGGCTCGAGGATAAGCCAAAGAAAAGTGCTAGGAAGTCAGCTATCTGGGAAGACGATGATGATATTGTGACATCGCCATCGTTCTCGTTTTTTCGCTGTAATATTTATCACGACAGTTTTCAGGTCGACGATTGGGACGGTGTAACGTCAATGGACGATGACATCACTTACAGCAATATTGATAACTAGAATGGAAGCTCTCCACTTGGGTCGGGAGTGTGGAGAATGTCGATAGAGTTGAAATCGTCGAGGCCAGCATCTATATCCTGCGAAGTCGTGCTTCGTGAAGCTTGAGTCAGTTTGTCCGGCGGGTAGTTCCAGACGTCCGGTTCGGATCCCAGTACGAACCGGATTTTTTGCGTCTTGCCATAGCCGTTTTTTTCTAATCCCACGCGGTATGCGTACTCATCGGATTGTGTTTTTCTGCCGATCCCGGCGAGTGCCTGCCTGAGGCGGTTGACGATGTTGGATTGGCGTGGCTGCTTGTAGCCGATACCGTATAGCGTTTCCCAAATCCTCTCGGGTGTCGTCCAAAATGAAGCTGCATTTTTCTTGCGAAGTCGGCTTTGGATCAACTCAAACAGCCTGCTTTCGAGTGGGGTCATGCTGTTAAAATGGTCAAGGCACAGAAAACGCTTGGATATTTGGCGTTTTTTCGTGTTGAAAAGCTTAACGTAAGCAGGGTCGAGATTGATGGTGACTTGACTCTTGGTTGCAACAACAGAAATTATCGATAGCTGTGCCCACGATATCGTACCGTTCTTGATTGGAACCCCGTCATTCTGCTTGAGGCTGATTTCCAGAGCGGAATATCGCTTCATCGCCAACTCGGCCCGGGCTTTATTGTCGCCACAATATGTCAATCCAGCACCCTCGACAAGTTTGCGCCAGGTCAACGTCTTGGACGTGATTGTTTTGTCTCCAGTGGAGACTTGGTCACACTGGATGCTTGCGAGTGCAAACAGAAGGAATCGTGCATCTTTGTGACGCGGCAAACCGCCAAGGAGTGCGACTCCGGTATCGTCGTAGCTTTCAGTCGCCCGGATGGTATACGTGTGCGTGCTGGTCATGCATGTGTATCGGTATTCCCGGACACGTCCATCATCGAAAAGGTCGACATTGCTGGCAGTAGCGGCCGTAATGTAATATCCTCCTGAGCTGATGGCCTCCGGTTGCGTTACTCTCATGCCATTGTTTTTGTTCTTCATCTATCCCGACTCCTGTTTCATGTGCGATATTTTTGCATGTTGAGTCGGTTCTATCTCCCCGCATAGCCGAAAATCAAGTTTTCACTCGTCTAAAAAGTAAACATTTCGAGGTGATGTTGGATTGAGTGCAACTCTGTGTGGGATCGTGTGCAGGGACGTGTAGGGTTGAATGCAGGTTCGTGTGGATTTGTATGCAAGTATGCGGAAAAGAGCGAGGGCTGTGCCCTTGACTGGCTGTTGTTTTATTGGTGGTGGTAAAAAGATCGTAATACTAGGTTGTTATAGGATTATTTTGTCGGTTTGCAGAGCCCTAAAATATTCCTTTAAATCGGTCGAAATGCCGCTGTCAGGGCCGCTGAAGATAGATACTCTCGGTAGATTCGATTTTGGTAGATTCTTCTCTGGTAGATGTCTCTCCCCCTATAGTCCCCCATCGTGGAGAATGATTTCAAGGCTGATCCGATTATGGACGGGCAACCCGGCGCTTTCCCTGTGGGGAAAACGCTGGGCGCCCTAGTCGGATGGTCTGGCAATGAGGGGGAGGACTTTGGTTGATTGTGTCGGTGGATATACTTGTCTAGCTCCTACAATATGCTTCCTAAAACAATGTGTAATGGTGCTTTAGCTCGCTTGCTGCGAGGCTTGGGCCACCTGTGTCTATCTGTTCGTTATGGGAACCACCAGGACGGCGTTTAGACCGCTTGTAGACGTAGTGCCGCTCCATTTCTTTTTTCGTCAGCAATACCTTCTAGATTTGATCAATCTCAATGTCGCCGCCAAGTCACCTGTGGTGACCACATGGGGGTGAGGCGCGCGCGTGGGGCCGGCGGTCGAACTGCGCCTCGCCGGAAAAGGATCAAGAAAAGGATCGAAAAATAAATAAAGGGAAACAACAAAAAGCTTGGTGGGAACGCAGGATCAAGGATCTGGTGGGTGCGATCACAGGATCACAAGGTTCGCAGATGTTTCTCCCGGGCGGTTTCGCATTGAAAGAAGGGGGCGGTGCCTTTTTTTTCGCAAAGGCTGGTCAGAAACTGGCGAGTTCATTCTGTCAGGTGATATGGTGTAGGAAATAGAGTTTGAACATGTAGAAAACATAGGAGGTCAGTATCAATGTCCTGATTACAGAACATGCACATTTGCGCATGGCGGAGAGAAATATTTCCGTCGCCACGACTCTCGCGTGTATCTATAGTGGGAAGAAAACTCTGGGCTACTGGTATGCACAGCGTCACCATCTTCTCGGGTACACTGCGGTCACCCAGTCCACAGTTAAGGGCTTGAAGGTCCTAACTGTATATGAAGGGCCATCTCCCTGACGGCTGGGGAGGATTCAACCTTTGCGGTAGCCGGAATATCACGGGCAGAGAACATCACTCGATGCGGGTTACGTCACATAGTTGTTTTAGGCCCCCTGCGTTGGGGGCCGTTTTTTATTAGTGGTGATGAACTGTTGTATATTTTATAACAGTTCAGGAAAGGGAGAGCCCCCTTCATACGCGGGATCAAGCTTGGTCAAGAAAGTCTTGTATCGTGTTAAGATATAAACGTTGTGGGTTGATATTTGGTCCGTTGTCTTCATAATCGTCCACGACTGTGTTTTTTATATCTAACGAATCGCGTTCAAGAATTTTGTTATTTTTCGCCCATATCAATCTATGTATTCTTAGTAGATTGTATTTTTCTACGAATTCTTCGTATTCTCTTTTATCTATTATTCCTACTGCATACCGTCGAAACTGGATGAGATTTTCATGCCCAAGATGAATCTCACGCCCCCCGTCTGTCTCAGTGTAACCGTATGCGTCGGCGAACTTTGCCCGATAGTTCATGAACTTAGTGCCTTGTGACATGTATTGTGATTCCCCTTTGGAGCTATCCAGGACGTACGCTATATTTCTGTTTGCCTGACAAAGCTTTTTATGGAGTACCCTAGCTACTTGGTACGCAGTTCTGCATTTTCTTTCTAGCTCCTTGATTCTGGTCTTCGCGAGGTAAACTAGGTGCTCAAGGTCCGATATTCTTAGCTTCTCTACGTCCCTGAACATCTGTTCGGGTTTTGGCAGCGGCTTTTTTTTTAGGCCAGACATTCTGACTGCTTCCGCAACGCTTTTGTATTCACCGTTTTCAAGCAGAACTAAATGGAGCGGGGCGTCACGTTTCAGCCGACCGACCCAATACTCCCGGCTATTGCCTCCGGAAGTTTTCTTAGTCTTTTTCTTTTTAACCTTGCCGCCGTCATCTTTGTTTTTGGCTTTCCTGGCGTTTTGGTTGCCTTTCGGTGCGCCAATCCGCTTGAGTGGGCGAGAGTTAACTATTAACTCGTCAAAATTGTTTTTGTCGGTAGACATAGAGATTTTCCTGTTGAGGTGAAATTGGCTTTTGTTTGTCGATTTTTTAAGCCATAACAAGATTGACGTTGTCAAGATTGATTTTGTGTTGAATGGATGGGGAATTGGTGAAGCCATTATCAAATCAATTTGGCCATATCTAAAAGATATGTTCACCAATAAAGCATCGCCAATGCGTAGACATCCCTTTTCCTTGGATGTATGAGTGTGCAAACACACAAGGATACCCATGTTTGAGCAGACTTTTAAGAATATCGATGACGTGCTCTGGAAAGAAGCCGGATGCTCGTCGGAACTGGATTACACAGAGCAGACTTCGTGGTTGCTCTTTTTGAAATACCTGGATGATCTGGAAGCGGAACGGGCCATGGAAGCCGAATTGGTGGGCAAGGAATATAGCTACATCATTGACGGGAAACATCGCTGGTCCAAGTGGGCCGCGCCGAAGAAGAACGGGCAGTTTGACCATGACGCCGCCCTGACGGGTGATGACCTGATCGAGTACGTGGATAATGAACTGTTTCCGTACCTGAAAGGGTTCAAACAACGTGCTTCGTCGCCGGATACCATCGAATACAAGATCGGTGAGATATTCGGGGAAATCAAAAACAAGTTTCAGTCCGGGTATTCCCTGCGTGATGCCTTGGAATTGCTCGACCAACTCAGTTTCGGGTCGCAGGAGGAGAAGCACGAGCTTTCCCACCTGTACGAGACCAAGATTAAGAATATGGGCAACGCCGGGCGCAACGGCGGCGAATACTACACGCCGCGTCCGTTGATTCGGGCCGTGATTCAGGTCACGAAGCCGACCATTGGTGAGACCATTTATGATGGTGCTTGCGGCTCGGCGGGCTTCCTGTGTGAATCGCACGACTTCCTCCGCTACGGGATGAACGGTGAGAAACCGAAGCTGACCACCGATCAACTGACCGCGCTCCAGACCTCGACTTTCTACGGCAAGTAAAAGAAGTCCCTGCCCTTTGTCATGGCGATTATGAATCTGATCCTGCATGGCATTGACGCGCCGAACATCCTGCATATCAACACGCTGGCCGAGAACTTGGCCGATGTGCAGGAGAAAGACCGTTTCGACATCATCCTTGCCAATCCGCCCTTTGGCGGCAAGGAGCGCAAGGAGATTCAACAGAACTTCCCCATCAAGACCGGGGAAACTGCATTTCTGTTCCTGCAACACTTCATCAAGCGGTTGAAGGCTGGCGGCAGGGCTGCCGTGGTCATTAAGAATACCTTCCTTTCCAATTTGGATAAGGCCTCAACAGCGTTGAGGCAGGAACTTATGGAAAGCTGCAACTTGCATACGATCTTGGACTGTCCAAGCGGCACCTTCCTTGGCGCGGGCGTGAAAACCGTGGTGCTTTTCTTCGAGAAAGGCGCGCCCACACGCAAGGTCTGGTATTACCAGCTTGATCCGGGCCGAAGCCTTGGCAAGACCAATGCTTTGAACGATGACGACCTGAAAGAGTTCGTGGAATTACAGAAAGCTTTCGCAGAGTCGGAAAAGTCGTGGTCCGTGGACGCGAAGGACATCGTAGAGGCTGGCTTTGATCTTTCGGTGAAGAACCCCAATGCGCCGGAGGAAGCTCCGTTGCGTGAGCCAAGAGATATTTTGGTAGAGATTGTTGCGTTGGATAAGGAGAGTTCTGATTTGTTGGCGCAGATTGGGGGGATGCTGTGAGTGTCCCGGCAGGCTGGCAGACTCAGCCTCTAAAAAAAGTTCTACTTAAAACTAGCAATGTTGATCCTCGGAAGACTCCTGATGAGGAGTTTGAATACATTGATGTTTCAAGTGTTTGCCGTAAAACCTTTTGCATTGTGAATACAACGCGAATGCTCGGCAAGGAAGCTCCTAGTCGAGCCAGACGTCAAGTTGAAACGAATGATGTACTGTTTGCTACTATACGACCAACTCTTCAACGAATAGCAGTAATACCTGATGAGCTTGATGGGGAGATTTGTAGCACAGGATATGTTGTCCTTCGGCCAAGTGATGAAATTGATAATAAATTTTTATATTATTATTTGTTCACTAAGCCATTCATGGAAGAGATGGAGAAGAGGCAAAAAGGTGCAAGCTATCCTGCCGTTAACGATGGGGATGTGAAAAATCGGTTGATACCATTCCCATCTGTTCTGGAGCAAAGGCGCATTGTCGCCATTCTTGATGACGCCTTTGAGCGCATTGATACAGCCATCGCCAACACCGAAAAGAACCTCGCCAATGCACGGGAGTTGTTTGAAAGCTATCTCAACAACGTCTTCACCCAAAAGGGTGTGGGGTGGGAGGAAATGCCTGTTAGGGATATTTCCCATGTAGTGTGTGGGCATAGTTTCAAAAGTGGCGATTTCTCTGATTCTCATGAGGTGCGAGCGATTAAAATTGCAAATGTTGGAGTTAGGACCTTTGTCGATGACCCATCCAACACGCTGCCGAAAGATTTTCTATCTTTACATGCTAAATTCAGCATACCAAGTGGGAGCATTGTGATTGCCCTCACCCGTTCGATAATTGCCGCAGGATTGAAGGTTGCTCTCGTTCCTGACGAATATGATAGAGCCTTGCTTAATCAGCGTGTGGCGGCTGTTATAGCTACTCCCGATGTTGTGCTGAGAGACTTTCTTTATTACTTCTTATGTTCATCTGAGGTCGTGGATTACGTGAAGAGGAAGGCAAACACATTGATGCAACCGAACTTGTCCGTAACAGACCTCAAAAAGCTGCCTGTTCCATTGCCTCCACTGTCTGTTCAGAAGCAGATTGTCGAAAAAATAAAAGTGATTGGAGATGCTTCTGTGCAGCTAGAACATTTGTATCAAAAGAAGCTCGATGCCCTTACCGAACTCAAACAATCCATCTTGCAAAAGGCGTTTGCCGGAGAGCTTACTGACGAAGTGAAGCATGCGGAATTGGCGAACTGATCTGTGCGGTCAAAAAAGGGGATTATATGGTTGGAATATTTGAAAGCATAGCAACTTTTCAATTGGCCGTCCTAATACTGATTCCCGGAATTACGTCAATTCTAACCTATAATCTACTCAACCCTAGAAAAGTGGAATGGGCTTCCCTCCCACTTGAAGCAATATTCTATGGCTTTTTGAATTATGTGCTTTGGGGCTGGACGGAGAAATGGGATTGCTATCTGGTTCCCATTTTTTATTTTTTTGTTGCTCCATCTCTGCTCTCATGCCTTTTCCTCTGGCTGCGAGGTAGGAAGGTTGTCAAAAAGTATATTCATGAATCTTCATCCTCATCTTGGGATTATTTCTTTGCGCAAAAGGAAGATTGCCTTGTTGTCGCAACACTGAAAAATGGCGAAAAGGTAGGTGGATACTTCGGAGGCAAATCGCATGCGTCAGCTTTTCCTAACAACGATCAGTTGTACATCCAATGGACTTACCTTATTGACGAAGATGGTAATATGGGAGATGTGATAGAGCAGACTAAAGGTGTTTTGATAAACAAGGATGAATATTCATACTTGGAATTTTACGAAATAGTCAGGAGGTAACAATGGCTAAAGATCCCAAAAAGGCTCCAGTTCCCAGTAGTCCGCCTACTCAACCACCATCGCAATCCCCTTCTTTGCCGACATGCGATGAGTCTCATAAGCAAGGGTATCAGCCGACGATCAATCAAGATACTCCACCACCGCCTCCGCCTCCTAAGAAGAAATAAAGAATTCTTCATACAGCGTCGAAGCCGTTAGCATTTTACAATTTGATTTGTGAAATGCTAACGCGTTTAATTTAAATCTGCCAAAGCTACAGAAGTAGCCATGACACACGATCGAAATGAAGCTGAAACTCGTGCCGAACTCATAGACCCGGCCCTTGCCCAAGCTGGGTGGGGCAAAGTCGATGGCAGCCGAATCGGGCGCGAAGTCATCACCAATGGCCGACTTCTTGGTGGCGGAAGGAAGAGCAAGCAGGATATTGCGGATTACGTCCTTGTCTACAAAGGCCACAAGCTGGCTGTGATCGAGGCCAAGAAAGAGGGCCTGCCTGACACCGAAGGCGTGGGCCAGGCCAAGAGGTATGCCGAGAAATTGCAGACGCGCTTTGCCTATTCCACCAACGGCAAGGGTATCTACCGGATCGATATGGAGACTGGAGCCGAGGGGTACGTCATCAGCTATCCGACTCCGGACGAATTGTGGGACGAGACTTTTGCCGTTCAGAACGAATGGCGTGACCGTTTCGCAGCCATTCCATTTGAAGACAAGGGCGGCACATGGCAGGCCCGATATTATCAGCACAATGCCATCAGTGCGGCTCTCGAAGCCATTGCTGACGGCGAAGATCGGATCCTCCTTACTCTCGCCACCGGCACGGGCAAGACTTGCATCGGTTTCCAGATGGCCTGGAAGCTCTTTCATTGTAAATGGAATCTCACGGACTGGAGAAACGGTACTGAGCCTTCCCGCCGGCCGCGTATTCTTTTTCTCGCCGATCGGAACATCCTTGCTGACCAGGCGTACAATTCCTTTTCCGCTTTCCCCGAAGACGCCTTGGCCAGAATTTCGCCCGACGAGATCAGGAAGCAGGGCCGTGTCCCCAAGAATGCCAGCATATTCTTCACCATCTTTCAGACCTTCATGAGCGGCAAGGATGGCAACGGTGATCCGGCCCCCAACTTTGGCGAGTATCCGCCGGATTTCTTCGATTTCATCATTATCGACGAGTGCCACCGTGGTGGTGCCAACGACGAAAGCAATTGGCGCAGCATTCTCGACTACTTCGCTCCAGCCGTGCAACTCGGCCTGACCGCCACGCCCAAGCGCAAGGGCAATGTGGACACCTACGCTTATTTCGGTGAGCCGGTGTACGTCTATTCGCTTAAGGAAGGCGTCAACGATGGTTTCCTGACCCCGTTCAAAGTCAAGCAGATCGCCACTACCATGGACGATTACATCTACACTTCGGACGACGAGGTGGTCGAAGGCGAGATCGAAGTGGGCAAGCGATACGACGAGAACGATTTCAACCGTGTCATCGAGATCCCCGAACGTGAGCGCAAGCGCGTCGAAATCTTCATGAGCCAGATCGACCAAAGCCAGAAGACGCTGGTGTTCTGCGCCACACAGGGGCACGCTCTCATAGTCAGGGATTGTATCAACCAACTCAAGACGTCCACCGACCCCAATTATTGTGTGCGTGTAGCCGCCAATGACGGGGCCGAGGGCGAACGCTTTCTGCGTATCTTCCAGGACAACGAGAAGACCATCCCGACCATCCTCACGACCTCGCAAAAGCTTTCTACCGGCGTGGATGCCCGGAATGTTCGCAACATCGTGCTCCTGCGTCCGGTCAACAATATGATTGAGTTCAAGCAGATCGTGGGCCGTGGCACCCGCCTGTTCGATGGCAAGGATTACTTCACGATCTACGACTTTGTGGAAGCCTACAAAAACTTCGAAGACCCAGAGTGGGATGGCGACCCAGCTGATCCGGAAGATTGTCCCCGTTGCGGCAACTATCCTTGCACATGTGCGATCAAGCCGCCCGAACCATGCAAGGTTTGCGGCAAGCTCCCCTGCGAGTGCGTGAAGACCCCGCAGCCGTGCGCGGTCTGCGGTAACGATCCATGCACTTGCCACAAGAAAAGCAAGGTGAAGGTCAAGCTGGCAGACGGCAAGGCCCGCAGCATCCAGCACATGATGATGACTTCATTCTGGAGTCCTGACGGCAAGCCGGTTTCGTCAACGCAGTTCATCGAAGAGCTCTACGGAGAACTCCCCGACTTCTTCAAAGACGAGGACGAACTCCGCACCTTGTGGAGCAAGCCCGACACCCGCAAGAAGTTACTCTCCGGCCTGGAAGAGAAGGGCTACGGCACCGAGCAGCTTAACGAGTTGAAGAACGTCATCGATGCCCCTGACAGCGACCTTTTCGACGTACTAGCTTACATCGCCTTCACTCTGGCCCCGATAACCCGCCAAGAGCGAGTAGAAGGGCGACGCGAAGCAATCCTCGAACGATACGGCGACCCCCAGCAGGAGTTCTTGGACTTCGTGCTTGCGCACTACGTCGATCAGGGTGTCAGTGGGCTTGACCAAGAGAAGCTGCCTGACTTGCTGGAACTGAAGTATCAGTCTGTCCGGGACGCCGTGGATGTCCTTGGTAGCGTGAAAGATATCCGTGACGTGTTCGTCGGGTTCCAAGAGGGGCTGTATTTGGCCGATGGTGATAAGTAGTAATTTCTTTCAACGATAACGATGGGCTGGAGGGGCTATGTTGGAAGCAAGAAATATTTTGGATAGGGCTAAGGGGGCAATCAATGCCTTAAAAGCCGGTGACGCTTACAGTTGGGAGTCGCTTTGGGTAAATGCCGTTGTCAGTTTGAGATCAGTAGGGCATGTGCTTGACAAGACAGATAGCAGTGATGAGGCTAGTGATGCTGCCAAAAAAATTATTGCCGAGCATTGGCAGAGTTGGAAATCTGTTTGCGATGACTGTGAAGAGTCTGATTGTGAAGACTGTGGGACATGGGTTTTTAAAGAATTCATTGAGCCTACAAGAAATAGCCTTATAAAAGAAAATCAAGGCATGCCAACTTGCACAGTCAAGACATATGGAGAATATGATGAGCATGTCGAAGTGACTCTCACTTTGGAGAACGGTGAGGATGGTGTCGGTATGCTTGAATACGCCGCTGATTGGCTTGAGGGCGAGTTGGACGAAATTGAAGAAGAAATTGAGGCAGAAGCGAAATCGTAGCTTTTCTTGAATGACTTTTTCGCAGAGTTTGTCTGCTACACCAACTGTTGCTTAATCGAAGGGCCGCCATAGGGCGGCCCTTCGTTGTTGGATTATATATTGAGCTACTATTTGCTCCAGTTGTTAGTCAGCTTCTCAAACTCTACATCCTTCCATTTCTTCTGCCATTCTTCGAGGTACGGGATGTCTGACGAAGAGGGTTCGGGTGAACATCTGTCTATTTCGACTACTGAGGGTAACACAACTGCCTCACCAATGAGGATGCCTTCTCCAGCCCTTAGTGCGGGAAGGCTGTCGGTGAGGTTGCCCAGTGTGTCGGGGAGGAGTCGTTTTACGTAGCGTTGGTCATCTGGGTTGGTTAGACGCATGGCGATAAAGTTACTGCATTGCGAGAAGATCGTTTCAGACACTTCGGAAGGACGCTGAGTTGCAATCAGTAAACTCACGCCATATTTTCGGCCTTCTTTGGCGATGGTCTCAATTGCTTTCTGTGATGATTTATAGCGAGCTAGTTCGCTTCGAGGTGCATACTTGTGTATTTCTTCGTAAACGAGCAGGAGTGGGGTTTCTGCTGTGCCGTTAACCTTTTTGTAATAGTAGCCATATTCAAAAAGAAGTCTCGATATTAATGATACGGTTATGCTGAGGACTTCAAATGGAACTCCACTCAGATCAATTATTGTAACATTGCTTTCTTTCCCGTTCACGTACCCGAGGAGTTGTTGCAACGTCTCTTCAAATTTCATGGTTTTGGCTTTGTTGCCAAAGAGGAATTCAAGGCGATCATTGTTTATTTTGCTTTCAAGTCGAGAAATGAATTTAGCTAATGTGCCGTCCGCGTAAGCTCCCTTCTTGGACGTACCTCGTTTGGAAGTAAAATTAAATGTTTCGTTGAAGTAGGCACAGATCTTCTCATTTTCGTCACCGAACTCTTTCTTTTCGTCATCAGCAAATATTTTGGTTTGATCATCCCCAATTGTGCATTCTGAAGATAAGTTTTTTATGCATTGAGATATTTCATCAATATTAAAGAAAACAGGGCTGTCAAAAAAGATCTTTTCGGCTGTTGGATTGTGGTGCTTTTTATTAGCAACCACCACCTTACGAAGAATTGATGCTTGATTATAGTTGTCTCGCTCTCCAGATTCTAAAAAGAGTTCTTCCAGTTCCTCTGCGTTAAACAACCAATATGGAAGAGCAAGGTCCTCTATTGAAATCGTGTTAGCGTCAGGAAAAGCCTTTTGGTATTCAGAGTGGATGTCAAAGATGACAACATGAGAATTGTTAAGGCCATCATAATTGCCAGACTTGGCCTCAACTGCGTTTTGCGTGATTTTGGCTACAGTGTGTGATTTACCGGAACCCGTCGATCCTACAATGGCAATGTGCTTATTGAAGAATTTGTTTCCATCTACTGGGATTTTGATATCTTTGTGTTGGGAAAGTTTCGAAAATATGAATTTTTTGCCTTCTTCAATACTGTTTTCAAATATGCTTTTGATTGAATCGTGGCTAGCGGGTCGCACGCCTGTGGGAGGGATTGCAATAGTGTCTCCCCCTCGTTCAAACTTTCCATTATCAACAATGCCAAGAGGCATTGCTTCAACTATGTAAACACGTTTTGTGTCTACCTCTCCATTTTCGTCTTTTACTTCTTTCAGTTCAATTGAAAAATTTTCAATGACGGCTATAAGGCCGTGGTTTTCATCGTCCGAGACTTCAAGGTATGAGCCTACTTTCAACTTCTCACCAGGAATGCAGAAGTCTTGGATTGCATCAACTGAGATTTTTATTTTGTCGGGATAAACTCCAATTACTTCGGCAATAACACTTTCCTCGGACATGACGGCTGTCTCCTTAGATCATTTTTTGAATATCTTCCAATCTATTAATCTGAATTTTTGTGTGCTTTACGTCAGCGGCAAAGTCAAGGGGGGTCGTGTGATAGAATTGAAATACTTCCTTCGGTCGCTGAGCTGCTTGAAGCGTTTGAACGATGCTTTCAGGGGCATCGATAAAAAACATGTCATAGTTGTGGTGTCGTGTTTGAGCGGTAATCAGGAGGGTGGGATCAAAGAGAGCCCCTTTAAAATAATGTCCATCAGTGAAAACTTTACCCTCTGCACGAATTTCGGTTTTGAGTGCGATCATGTCCTCTTCATCAATGCGTATATGAAAATATGGGGAGCAACGCTCGGCATTTGGGGTGGATCGCTTATTTGTTCCCCACTTATTGGATATATCATATAGTGCCATTCTAATTTCAACTAATCCCCAGTCTGGCTGGGGTTCAATAATGAAGATCCGTTCTTTGGCTGCAATGTGTCTTCGATTGAAATACTGTCCATGAATATGCTTGTGGAATTTTTCTTGACCGAGAAAATCAGCATAGGCGTTTCGAAAAATGACGTCTTTTGCGTTTTGTACGATTTTATCTAAATCGGCCTTTGAGCACGCTCGGCGCTCAGCCTGATCAACTTTGTATTGTAAAATGAGTCGCTCAAGGTGTGACACCATCATTGCATGGTAACAGCAGGCGTCACCTTTATCACAGCTATAGGCTTCAGAAATTGCTTCGATCAGTACTTCGAACTGCTTTTTGAAGTCTGGGGCATAAATGACTTTGAGGTCTTTTACGAGCTGATGCTTAAGGGAGTCATCAAACTCATTTTTTTTATTACCTAAATAGTCATTGAGCTCGCCAAACCCAATTGGGACCACTGCCTCATCTACACCATTGAAGTAACTATACAAGCAGTAATTTCGTCCAGGATTACCGGATAAGTCGTTCAAGAAATTAATCATCACCCCTTTGATCTTTTGTTTTCGTTCAGATTGTTTGTATTCTCGATCGTAGTATTTCACCTGAATCGCGTAGTCATCGTAGTTGTGATCCTGCAAGTTTTCGATTTGGTATCCTTTGTCAGGATGCTGGAACATGTCCAGAAGAGCCTTGTCGAATTGGTATGCGAAACCCCGAATTGCGATATAGCCGCCGTCTTCTTTTTTCTGAGTCATATCCGTATGCCAGTCCTGAGTTGAGGTTCGATTCGATCGAGTGATGTAGTATTCATATATTATAAATAGTTGTCCAGATAATTGCCTAGAGACTTCTTGAGGGTTTTACCTTCTGATTGTCGACTTTTGATTTTATCCGTTGGCATTTTTTGATTTCTGTCTGAAAAAAATCCCACAACAGCTTTTATGCCATTGTGGGATGATCATATTGGTTATGTTGTGTGCGCTGTTGGAACTAATTAGCAAGGCTGAGAAATCTTTTCACTCGTTCTTCCCCATGCTCCACGACCTCTTGTCGCAACCGGCTGACGAGTGCTGCATCGGCTGGTGTGAGTTGTACGACGTTGTCCATTTCTACCACAGCATGGTGTGTTTGTTTTTTGCCGGTTGTGCAGGCGTAATCACGTTGGGAAATGTCATTGGGGGGCTCCGCTATGATGCCGACTGTTGCGGTCACTTCGGAGTAACCGGTCCGCATGACGATTGATATCCCGGCCTGGACGAGTGTCCCGATTGGCAGTTGATAGCTCATCGGTGCAGTGGGGGGATCGTGCTGAATAAACGTGTCGCAGTGAAGCAAGGTTCCGCTGGTGGCGAAAAGGACTCCGCTTTTTTCGCTGACGGACACCCTACCTTGCACTGTTGCGAGCCAGCATTTGACTTCTTTAACTTGCTGCCCCCATCCGACTTCCGTTTCACCTTGAAAAAAATGTACTGCTGGGCGGAAGACTACATTTACACCATTCCCCTCAGCGGGGATTTCAGAGATTGCCTTCAATAGTTCTGATCTGTTCATCCTTGTTCTCTCAATTCTCGTTGGCCGCCCAGCCTCATGAATGTTTCATTATCGCTCATCCCTGTCTTGGATTTCAACTTTTTGCGTGATTTTTTAGTTGTCCGGTTCCATCAGGGGAAAGCCTTGTGGCTCAGGCCTTTTCGTTGGTTCAAAGCCGATAAGTGGGAGAAAAGATAACAAAGGAATGAATTAAGAAGGTCCCCTGAGTAGGGAGCCATGAGGGGGGGGGAAGCGGGAGCAGGCCGAGTCATTCGGATACGCTTTTGTTTGCCGATGGTAGCTTATGTACATTGCCGTATGAGCAATCCTCAGTAAACGTGAGTACGAGGATGGGGGTGCCAGCAGCCATTTCGAGTTGTTCGCCAGCATGGCCACAAAGTCCTTCAGCGACTACCGCTATCTCGTCATCATTCGTTTTGGCGGCCCATATCTTTGTCCGCCATCCGCAATGGGGGCAGTTGATGTTTATGTGTGTGATTTCATCTTCCTTGATGGGAACATCGACGCTGTTTCTCTCAGTCAATTGGCGCGTTGGATTTGTCACTTTTTGCCTCTGCGTTTATCGGCTTCTGCTTGCCGTAGAGCACGGGATTGGATTGGAATTTGATAGTGCTGAACATGGAGTTTGGAGAAGCGTCCGTCGTTACCATCGAGGGACTCTTTGACCCGTACTTGTAGATGAGGGCATACGGGGCGGGAATCGACCTGGTAGTGAGGCCTTTCGTCTTTGATTAAGCCGCGAATTTTTACAGTTGCCCCGCAGTAGATGCATCTTGCTCGGAGAGTGCAGTAACCCTCTTCAGGGATTAGCTTGGTAACCGTTGTCTGATCAGGCAAGTTTTCAATGCCACATAAGTCTACGCCTTGCCGAAACAATCTTGCCGGTGTCAAGATTGATTGTCGTGATTGCTTCTGGAGGACTTGGTCCCACTCTTCGATGTCGTTGATGTGAGCAACCCGACCTGTGTGTTGCGAAATTTGATGTCCAACGGGGTTGTCATCTAGGAAGCAATGTCCAGCCGCGTCCGATGTTAGAACTGCTGGGTGGTCGGTTTCATAGCCAGGAAGGTTGTAGACATCGACAGTTCCGTATTGTTGCAGGAGACGCAGGTTGCGCATTAGGACTCGAATATCCAAACCGTCCCAGCGGAGATGGCGTTGCTGTATCTGGCCAGGGATCATCCGCTTGGCTTTGAGGTCATTGATCTTGATAGCCCAGTCAGACAGTGACATTCTGCGGTCTGCTATCTTTAAAAATCCCATGTTGCGGTTTAGCTTATTCACAAGTTTTTCCGGCGCGGCCATCAACTCCGGCCAGCTGCAATAGATTTCGACCTGCGTTGCATCAGTCGGATCGATTTCGCCATTTTCGAATGTGCCCAGCCGTTTTGCTTTGCCTGGTAGAAGTTTCATTGTGTTCTCCGTGAGAGTTGTTGTTGATCGAGTGGTTGCCCCGTAAAGATGTCAAATACTTCTGTAAGGGGAGGGCGAGGCCTGACGTTTTCTAAGAGCTTGCGAGTCAGTATGGAGGCGTTTTTGTTAGGCTCCCACTCTGACGGTTGGAATGTCTCGTGATGCAGGGTGCCTTTCGCGGGGTAAAATTCAAGCACGATTGTGCCGTTGTTTTCAACGTAGAGCTTGGTGTCTTGAAATACCTTTGCCAGTTCGTGACCGTGTCTCAAGCAGTGTTCGAGGAAGTTTGTGAGCTTGGCGCTATTCAGTCGGACATCCGCTCTCCGGATTGGTTCCGCTTCGGTATGCATTTTTTGCTCCGTCATATGGGTTATGGATTCCGTTCAAGGGAATGAAAATCATAACTCGGTCACAACGGGCGTCAAGGTAAAAATATAAGTAAAAAGAGTGGTTAGACTCTTTTGTGAACGCCGTATGGTTGTGTCAATAAGCGAAATGTGCTAGCTGGAAATGGCCTGGCTGTTCAAGAAATCGGCAAGAAATAGAATGAAAAGGATGGAACGTGGGTGTGACAAAAAGTGTGGAACAAAGTGTAAACATTTGCCTTCAGAAGGGTGCAGAATGGCCTAATTGTGAGCACTATGCGGTACGTGATTTCAATAACTTACTGAAATCCTTAAGGGGCAAGCACGCCTGCTAAGCGTGTATGGGGCGTTAAACTCCATCGAGAGTTCAAATCTCTCCTTCTCCGCCATATTTTAAGGGCTTACGATGTAAATCGTAAGCCCTTTTCTGTGTGGTTCATCATTGTCTAATTGCTTGTATAGCCACAGGATGAGTGGATGATAGGTCTCAGAGATTAGTGTGCGGCGAGGCATCACTTTCCTTTTGTTGAAAAAGGGTGCCGTTTGCCTATGACCTTTCGTACGGCTTCGGCGAAGGAATCCTTTTGCCGCAGCGGGCGCAGGATATGGCTTTGCCTCTGTCTCGTAGTTTGACGAGCTGGCTGTGTTTGCAGTGGCGGCAGGTTCGTTTGAGATCGAGAGCCGCCTGTATGGCCGAGTAAAATATCCACATTGGAAGTTACCTCTTTCGCACAAAGGGAACTCGTGCGTATGTGGTCTGGTTAGGTGCGTTAGAGCAGGTCGTTGTCGAGAATGAGTGATGACAGAGTTACCATGCCGACGATCTCGCCCATGTGTTCTACAGGGGCTCTATGGACGCCTGTTCGGTGTATGAGTCTAACGGCGTATCGGATGTCCATTTCAGCGGGGACCGTGATGATCGGCTTGGTCATGATTTCATAAGTGTAGACATCTTTGGCCTTTCGGCCCGGTACGATGACTTCCTTGATCAGGTCTGAGATGGTCACCATACCCCACGCATCGTTATCATTTCGTTTTTCTACGAGCAGTTCGGATACGCCGTGATTACGCATAGTATCTGCAACTTCCTTGGATGTCACCATACCATCGATACTTAAAATATCTTTTTGCATGACGTCTTTTACTCGTACGATTGGTTGAGCCATGATTGCTCCCTATGATTTATTGCGGCAGTTCACACTGGCGCTTGATTTATTATGAATGAGCCTAAAAGTACTGGTCGCGGATGGCTTCTTTGAATTTGCCCATCTGACTTTCCATGCCGATGATATTGTCCACGGGCAGGACAAAGGCGATGCCTGTGCCCGGCTTGTGAAATTCTCCGGCTGTCTCGATAGCCTCAAGTACTTTTTCCACCAGATGTTCTTCCAGCAGAAACATGACGATGTCTGTCTGATCTTCCAGAGTCAGCCCAAAGAATGACTTGGCTTCATGCACGCCAGTACCGCGGGCACCGATGATGGTTGCTCCGGTTGCCCCGGCTTCCTTGGCCGCATCCACGATGGGGTCAGTCTTATGCGTTTTGACTGGCGCGAGTACGAGTTTGAACTTCATTGTATGTCTCCTTGGAGTCGGTCGTAACCGAAGGTGTTCTCTGTGCAGCCCAATGTGTGTACTGGGCGTATCCCATGACCGTGATAATCGGGAACAGGCTGGCGAAGGCGATGAGTCCGAATCCATCCAGAGCAGGATTACGGCCCGGTACGGCCTCGGACAATCCTAGCCCGAGAGCGGCCACCAGCGGAACGGTCACAGTGGAGGTTGTCACACCACCGGAATCATAGGCAAGGGCTATGATCTTCTTGGGCGCTATGAATGTTTGTAAGATTACGATTATGTATCCGATCATTATATAGATATAGAGCGGCGTCCCAGTGACGATGCGGTAGGCACCGAGGGAGATACCCACGGCCACCCCAACGGCGACCGTAATACGCAATCCCCACTGGCTGATGACGCCACCCGATACTTCATTTGCTTTGAGAGCCACTGCGAGCAGAGAAGGCTCGGCAATGGTGGTGGAAAAGCCGATCATAGCGGCAAATAAGTAAACCCATCCATAGGATTTCCAATCTGTGGGTGCGATGAGCGATGTGCCTCCTGTGAGGAAGCTTGGATCGGAAAGCTGGGCGGCCATGATCTTCCCGATGGGAAAGAGGGCTTTGTCCAGTCCGATAAGAAAAAGTGCCAACCCGAGGACGACATAAAGTCCGCCAACTATGAGTCGTCGTAAATGAGGAATGGGCTGGCGAAGAACGAACAACTGAAAACAGGTGATCAGAATGAGTATCGGCAGGATGTCCCGAAAGGTGGCGATGAGGACGCCGATGAATTCCAATATGAAATGTGTCATGCTCGTGAATTCCTCTGTCTATCCGAAAACGATCAGGCCGTAGCCCATGACAAAAATCATGGGGAGTAATGACGCGAAGGCGATAAGGCCGAACCCATCCAGAAGCGGACTACGCCCTTTGATAATCGAGGCAAGCCCGACACCCAAAGCTGCGACGAGTGGAACCGTGACAGTGGATGTGGTTACGCCGCCTGCGTCATAGGCGATGCCGACAATCTCCTTGGGGGCAACCAGGGTCATCAGCATGACCACGACATAGCCGCCGATAATCAGATAATGGACAGGCCACCCTTTCAGGATTCGCAGCACTCCGATGAGAATGGCCACGCCCACAGAAAAGGCCACTGACAACCTTAGTCCGAGGGCGTAGCCGTTCAGAGATTCTTCATCAGGAGCGATCAAATTTCCTTGAGCTGCGATGCTAGCCGCCTCTGCCGATACAGCGATCAAGGCTGGCTCCGCCACAGTGGTGGAAAAGCCAAGTGAAAAGGCGAAGGCCAGCAGCCAGAACAAGCTTCCTTTACGCGCCAGTGCGTGAGCCATGTTCTCGCCAATGGGGAACAACCCCATCTCAAGCCCCTGAATAAATAGTGTTAGCCCGAAGACAACCAGTAGGCCGCCGAAGACGACTTCTCCCATGTTCGGAAGTGGTTGACGCAGGACTATTATTTGAAAGAACGCGATGACGAGAATGATGGGCAGCAAGTCCCTGAACGAACTCCACAGCTTATGCGCAATGGCCATGATGACTGTGCGAAGTCGAAAAGGGACTGTTTTTCCATCCATGATTAATCCATCTCATCTTTATCGTTCCCGCCAGCCAGTTGGATGAGGGGGCCTGTTGCCTCTCAAGGCCGCGGGAACACCTCTTCTTACAATGAACATGCCAAGTGAGAATGCTGTAAGGATATGGATGATGGTAAAGTTTTAATCGTTACGTATTTAAGTGTGTTACGTATAATTTGTGTGTCGTTTTATAGCCTTGAAGGTCGTTTGCTCTGCAGGCGGAATGAATTCGATTCATTTTGAAATCGGGGTGAAATAGGACATGTCTTTTCACTGGTTCGGAGGGGATAGCTTTTAAGAGTAATGAAAGTAGATTGTTATCGTGTCTTGGGAATGAATTGGGGTGATTTGTATCGTCGGGGCGTTTTGCCCCGCTTTGTGTGTGATTCAGTGTTTTTTGGGCGTGGTGGTGGGATGGAATAGTGCTTTGAGTTTGTTCTTCTAATTCTGGATGAGAAGTTAATGTGCAGTTATTTTGAATAGTTGATGACTTTCTCGTGAACGGAGACTTTATTCAGAAAAGAAAATAATGGCACGCCCCTTGCTCAATAGGGCGGTTATTAATCCGTCCGATCCAGGACATCACTGAAGGAGATACAACGACCATGGCTCAAACTATGGCGCAGGCCTTAGGAAGGAATTTTCTAGGCAGCGCACCTAAATGGTATAAATTAACTATTCTTGCTTTTCTGGTTCTCAACCCCATCCTTATGTATACAGTTGGTCCCTTTGTGGCAGGCTGGATACTCATTGGAGAATTCATTTTTACGCTGGCCATGGCGCTTAAGTGCTACCCATTGCCTGCCGGCGGATTACTCGCCATTCAGGCCGTAGCAATCGGACTTACCAGCACGGAAACCGTATACAAAGAGACCGTGGCAAACTTTGAAGTGATCCTGCTCCTGATTTTCATGGTGGCTGGTATTTACTTCATGAAGGATTTCCTTCAGTTCGCCTTTACTCGTATCTTGACGAAAGTACGATCAAAGGTCCTGATCTCTCTCATGTTCTGCTTTGCCGGAGCATTCCTTTCCGCATTCCTCGATGCCTTGACTGTTACCGCTGTAATCATCGCGGTGGCATACGGGTTTTACAACATCTACCACCGCTTTGCTTCGGGCAAGACGATGGCTTGCGCACATGATTTGTGCAGTGATGGCGTTGTTAAAGAAAAGCAACGCAGTGAGTTGCAACAGTTCCGTGGTTTCCTGCGTAACCTGATGATGCATGGTGCCGTTGGTACCGCGCTTGGTGGGGTTTGCACTATTGTTGGTGAGCCGCAGAATCTCCTTATCGGTGCTGAGATGGGATGGCATTTCATTCCATTCTTCCTGAAAGTTGTTCCTGTCTCCATGCCGGTTCTCGTCGTGGGCTTGCTAACCTGCGTTGTTGTCGAGAGGTTCAAGCTGTTTGGCTACGGCGTTGAGATGCCGGGCAATATCCGCTCCCATTTGTTGGAAACCGCCAGTCGGATGGAAGAAGAGCGCGGCATGCGCGGCAAGGCCAAGCTCGTGGCTCAGGCAATGGTCGGTGTTTGGCTGATTATCGCTTTGGCTCTGCATCTGGCAGCCGTCGGAGTCATTGGTTTGTCTGTCATCGTTCTGGCTACTGCGTTCAATGGCTTTATCGATGAACATCAGATTGGCCCCGCTTTTGAGGAAGCACTGCCGTTCACCGCACTGCTTGTGGTTTTCTTTGCCATTGTGGGTGTTATTCACGATCAGCATCTCTTTGCCCCGGTCATGAACATTGTGCTGGCGATGGAAGGGCAGACGCAGTTGGCCGCGTACTATATTGCCAATGGTGTGCTTTCCATGATTTCGGACAATGTGTTTGTTGCCACCGTGTATATCTCGGAAACCAAGATGCACTTTGAGAAGATGCTTCACGCTCTTCCGGGAATTGGCATGACAGGCGAAGCGTTGATGGCGAAACTCACGGATGCCAATGTTCCTCGGGCTGAGGTTCTGAGTACCTTGCCTCAGGCTGCAGCAGAACAGGCTGAAACGCTTATGCAGCAGTTTGAGAAGCTTGCGGTTTCCATTAATACCGGGACCAACATTCCATCTATTGCAACCCCGAACGGGCAGGCTGCATTCCTGTTCCTGCTTACATCTGCATTGGCTCCGGTCATTCGGCTCTCATACGGCCGGATGGTTATGTTGGCTTTACCCTATACAGTGACCATGTCCCTGGCTGGCTTGGCTGCGACATACTACTTCCTTTAAGCTGGAGGCTGCCCCCACATAACAGCCTCTGCCCCAAGTCCTGATGAATCGCGAAAGTTGATCAGGCACATAAAAAGACACTTATGATTTTTCATAAGTGTCTTTTCTTTTGTGAGCGGGGACTGAATTGAAGTGATGAGTCTGTCTTCTACTTGCTTATTCCTGTCATTGTTTCCATTCGCTTTAGCTTCTCGCGCAACGTCTTTCGGTTGATTCCCAGTATCTCTGCTGCCCGAGTCTTGTTGTCACGGGTCATGGTGAGCACATTGTTGATGTGTTCATATTCCACCTCGGCCAGCGAACGATTGACGCTGCCTTCCTTGGGCAGACTGAAGCGCATGGAGTCGGGGAGGTCTGTGATTTCGATAGGATCATGGTCAACTATAACCACGATGCGTTGGATCAGATTCTCTAACTCTCGCACGTTGCCGGGCCAAGTATGATTGCGGAGAGCTTGCAGCACCTCATCGCTCAAAGTGGGAGGCATGCGATGCATCGCCTTGGAGAAGCGCACAAGGAAGTAGTTGACCAGAGCGAGAATGTCATCGCCTCGTTCCGAGAGGGGCGGGACCGGGATATCCACTACATTGATGCGGTAGTAGAGATCTTCGCGGAAGCTTCCCTCTGCCACCATTGTCTTTAAGTCTTTGTGCGTCGCAGCCAGAATTCGGGTGTCCACGGTATGGACTCGACTTGAGCCGACTTTCGTGAATTCCTTGGATTGAATGACTCGGAGAAGCTTGGCTTGCATGGTTGGGCTGGCGTCGCCGATCTCATCAAGAAATATGGACCCGCCATGGGCTACTTCAAAGAAACCAGCTCGGGCATCTTTTGCTCCAGTAAATGCACCCTTTACATGCCCGAAAAGCTCGCTTTCTACGAGGCTATCAGGAATGGCTGTGCAGTTGACCGGAATAAAGGAGGCGGCACGGCGATCACTATTATAGTGCACAGCGCGGGCCACCAGTTCTTTGCCGGTGCCGGAATCGCCTTGAATCAGGACGTTCGCATTGGTAGCAGATGCTTTTCCAATGCGTTGGAACACGCTGTCCATCTCTGGAGAGTTGCCGATGATACCGAAGTTGTCGGGCGGCGTGTCTGGGGAACTGAGAACGCGGCGACGCTCAAGGCGTTCCATAATCCGTTCCACAGCAGAGAGTAACTCTTCGGTGGTAAATGGCTTGGCAAGGTATTCACCCGCGCCATCCTTGATTGCTTCCACTGCTCCGGGGATGGATGGATAGCCTGTGATCATCATGATTTCCACGTCCGGGTGGTTGGCTCGGACATGTTTGATCAAGTCCATACCTGTGGCGCGCGGCATACGGTAATCCGTTATGACCAGATCGATTTCCAGACTGTCCAGTAATGGCAGGGCTTCGTCTACGCTTTCACTGGTGTAGACTTCATATCCTTCGGGCTGGAGATTGCGTTTGATGACTTCCAGTGTTGATCTGGAGTCGTCCACAGCGAGTATTCTGGTGGCATTGCTCATGACTGCGTCCTGTTATTGTCGGGATAGTGGAAAGGTTACTTCCACACGCGTGCCTTTGCCCGGAGTGGAGTGGATTTGAATGACACCTTCGTGGGCTTCCACGATGCCATGGACCACAGAGAGTCCGAGCCCGGTTCCCTGATCAATGTCTTTCGTCGTAAAGAACGGTGTGAAAATTTGCTTGAGTACTTCTGGTTCTATCCCTGGTCCAGTGTCTTCCACGATCAGGTAGACATCGCTGTCGTGGTATTCGGTAGACACTGTGAGCGTACCGCTGTCATCCATAGCCTGAATGCCATTGGCTACCAGATTTACCACCACTTGTTTGATGTGCTGGGGATCTGCCGAGATGGTGGGCAGGGAATCTGAAAAGTCGTGAATGATCTGTATGGACTTTTGCCGTGCGCTGGATTCGATGATGGAAAGCGCCTGCTTCACCACATCATTAAAATCAATATCAAGCAGCTGTGGCGGTAGCTGGCGGGCAAAGTACATGAGCTTGCGGATGACCTCGCGTGCGTGGAGTGATGAATCCCGGATGGCATTGAGATCGGACTTTACTTGATCGGGAAGCCCTCTGGCTTGAAGTGCGAGTTCGGAGAATCCGAGGATATTGGCGAGTGGTTCATTTATTTCATGGGCCACACCCGCAGAAAATTGTCCAATTTTAGCGAGGCGATCCGCCTGTTGTAATTGTGATTCCAAAGCGCGCGTGGCATCACGTGTCTCTTTCTTAGAAATGATGACCGCCATTTGTTGGGCTGCGGCGGCTAGTAACTCTTTTTCACCTTCAATGAAGGTCGGGCCGCTATACCCATCTTCGACACAGATCGACAGGGTCCCGCGTCGTTCTTGGTTGACCATTAGCGGTTCGATGAGGATGTTGCTCGTGACTGTGTAGTTTGGTGTTTTCCACGAGTCGGTATCCAGATCGAGGCGTGCGTGCGTTGCTTCCGGGTGCTGAAAAGCGGAGGGGAGCATCTTGATGACAGTATTGAGAATGTCAGCCAAAGCAGGATTCATGTTGTCCATGAGCTGGCTAAGACGAAACAGGAAATGCAACTCCTTGTTGCGCTCCATGAGGGTGAAGCGCTCGCGTAGCAAACCGTCTTCGCGCAACATGTGGTCTGTGACATCCTGGCCTACGCAGAGAATGGAAATGATTGTGCCGTTCGAATCGGTCAATGGTTTCAGATTCCAGTTGATGTAGACGGTATCTCCGTCCCGATCCGTGATAGAGCCAGCAATGGCTGCGATATTATCGTCATGAGTGCGCTGAAGAATGGCATGACGGGCGGCCTTGCGCTCATCTGCAGGAATGAATGTTTCAAACCAATCGCTCCCGGCCAGTTCTTTCATGGAGTAGCCTGTAAGCTGCTCCAGTTCGGTGTTGCCATGGATCACGTGGCCGTCAAGATCAAGCGTCACGACTATGCCGTGGCTCAACTGTATGACTGTATCGTAGTAGTTTTGTAGATTCATATTTTTGCTCTTATGATCCAAATTAAGCGAAATTTCGGTTTAGGTAAATGAAAACCGGGGCATTACACCCCGGTTTATATTTGTGCGGCCCAATGCTTCTAGACTTTGGGGGTAGCACTGGGCCGCACTAAGGCCTGGGTAAGCCGTTATGTCTGTTTCTTAATGACTGAGCCTGAGGCCCCATCCTTCGAATACGAAGAGGATGGCGAAGCCGTACCAGAGGGTGTAGAAGACATAGAATGCCAGAGAGAAGATGACCAAACCAAGGTTGTCCATGATCTTCATCGGTTCTACTTCATAGTAGTTATACGCTGCCTCTACCGCCTTCTTCTGCACAGTAGTCGTGATTTTGGCTGCTTCAAACTCACCTTGATCCTTGAGCTCCTTGTCCATGAGCTTGAGGGAGGACCACCAGTTGTAGACTGCGCGGCGAGGTTCTAACCCATACTTCTCATCCAAAGACTTTCCGTCGTTGTGATACATCAAATATGCATCATCCAGGCTCCCGTTCAGGATGACTCCTAGCTTTCCGGCGACTTCGAGATTAACGCCATCTGCCTTAGCTACAGCGCCTGACTTGGCGAACAGGGCCGCTGCCTGCTTGGCTTCAACTTCACTTGCATAAGTCAATTCCAGATTGACGGTTTTGGAGTTGAATTGATCCGCATTTTCCTTGAGGCCCGGAATATAGTCGATAGAGCCTTTGGATATGGAGTTATACAGGTTGTCCAGATACTTCATGGCATTCTGGCCGTCGAATAATGGCTGGAACATGAAGAACAGGACTACGAAGAAGGCTGCCAGTAGGGCGAGTCCTCCGCCGAATTCTTTCTTGTTAGCAATCATTTTAGTGTGCCTCCTGCTTGAGGGCCGGGATATTCTTCAGGAAGGTTCCGATGACCCAGACTGAGAATCCGCCAATGACAAGGAAGAATGCCCAGATTCCGATGTCGTTAAGTATTGAGCCTAGGCCGGGAGAGATGGGAATGACGCCCATTTCACCAAGCTTGCCGGGCAGTGCGAAGATGCGGTTCATGAATCCGGCTAGTACCGCCATGGCGTAGAAACCACGGATGGTGATGCCGGGAACGACTTTGGTGACGAGTGCGCCGATCTGGATTCCGAGCAGGGAACCGATGAGCATACCCATGGCCAATGTGTAGAAGATGAAACCGTAGATGGCGTACTGACTGATGGAGGCGAAGCCTGCTGTGAATACGATCTGGAAGATGTCGGTACCTACGGTGGTCATGGAAGATACGCCGAGTACGTATACAAAGATCGGGAAGGTCAGGAATCCACCGCCAACACCCATGATGCCTGCGGCCAGACCAACGAGTGCGCCGGACAGGACCAGGAAGACCCATGAGATCTTGCGGCCACCGGGAACCAGGTCTTCATCAAACTTGACCATGGGTGGGAAGTTTACATCCTGCAAAGACTTGGACATGGCACCGAGTTCCACTCCTTCGCCGCCGTGGGCACCGCCACCGCCGCCAGCCTTGCGCGAGCGGAGGAAGTCTGCCAGAGCGTAGAAGCCGAGGAAGCCGAGCATGACAGAGTATACTGAGGTGATGAATGCGTCACTGAGGACCGGGTTGATCTCGTAGAGAACGCGGTTGATGATACCACCCGCTGTTGCGCCGAGGACTGCTCCCACGAGGAACACTACGGCCAGTGACACGGAGACGTTGCCGAGCTTGCGGTGAATGACACTGCCCATGATTGCCTTGGCAAAGATGTGGAACAGGTCCGTTCCCACGGCCAGAATACCTTTGATGCCTGCGGACATCAGTGCCGGGGCGATGATGAAACCACCGCCAGCACCGATACAGCCGGTGATGAGGCCTGCGCCCATGCCGATGGCGATGGACACCAGAAAGATTCCAAGACTGTAGAATGCTGGGCTATATGCCTTTTTCCCGCCAAGGAGATCTGGCAATACAGGACCGATGTCGTCAGCGAACGCAATGCCGCCAAGAATGATGGGGATGATCATTAAACCGATGAGCATGAGCTTCTTTTTGTTGCTCACGATGGACTTGGCGTTTTCGATCTCCCACTGAGCGAAAGCGCCTGCTCCCGCTAGCATGAATCTACCCCATTGATTGAAAAATCGCATGATTGTTTTCCTCACTTCCTCTTGTTATTTTGAGGACCGCTGCACCGGATCGGTCAACAGGTCCATGTTTCTTCTTCTGCGCTCGGCAGCATTTTCAATTCTGCGGACTATTTCCCCGATTTCCATAGGCTTGGTCAGGTAATCGTATGCTCCCATGCCCAGGCTTGAGATGACTATGTCCGTGTTGGCGTGTGCCGTGAGCATGATCACCTCCACCATGGGGTGCGTGCTCTTTATGCGTCCGAGCGTTGTGATGCCGTCTATTCCGGGCATCTTTATATCGAGGAGGATTACTTCGAACGGTTCATCCTCTTTATCCATAATTTCAAGTGCCTCAGCCCCGCTTGCAGCATGGGTGACGTCCAGCCCCCGTTTTGTGAGACGCCTGCCAAGGGAGGCGGCGAATTGGGTCTCGTCGTCCACGTGCAGGAGCCTGACAGGAGTCATGCCGCGTCCCCTTGATTGGAGGTCACTGCGTGCAGGGTTTTGATAAGCAGCCTTTCAAAGTCGATGGGCTTGGATAGATAGCCATCCGCGCCATGCTTGAAAGCCTCCTTTCTCGCATCTTCCGAGCCGTGGCCCGTGAGCATCAATACCGGCATTTCCGGTGCCATGAGCTTGAAGATTTTGAGAGTTTCAATACCATCCATGCCTTCCAGCTTGAGGTCCACGATGGCGACTTCGAAGTTATTGTCTCGGAGGATCTGTACTGCTTCCTTGCCGCTGGCGGCAGGAGTGGCAGTTATCCCACGTCGAGACATGCGCTTGCGAAGCACCTCGGCAAAGCCGATTTCGTCGTCCACAATGAGTAATCTGATGTTGTGCTGTCCGGTCATGGGCGTCTCCATGGGCTAAGCCATTCGCTTGGCGATGTTGTCTACACGTTCTACAACAGCCTCAGTTTCGTGGTCAGCCTTGAGGGCTACGGCATCCAGAATCTTCTGAGTGAGATTGTCGAGGCTGCACGGTTTCATGAGGTAGTCATAAGCTCCGTGCTGGATGCCTTCGATGGCTGTAGGGACCGTGGCGTGCCCGGTGAGCATGATGACTTCCACCAAGGGATACGCTTCCTTGATTTCTTGCAGGACCTGAAGGCCGTCTTTGCCGGGCATTTTCATGTCCAGAATGATGACTTCCACATCTTTGTACTTGGTGAGCTTGTTCATGGCGCCCTTGCCGTCATATGCCTTGTGTACGGTCATGTTTCGCTTTTGCAGGCGCTTGGTCATGGTGTCCACGAAGCCTTTTTCGTCATCCACGAGCAGGATAGTTGCATCAGTCATGATGAATCTCCTTTGGGTTTTCCTTGTAGGATGGCGGTGGGAATGGAAGCCGGATATTGAATCTGGTCCCACGTCCAACCGTGCTTTCAACGTCTATGTCTCCACCCATCTGGTGGATGATTCCGAAACATATGGAGAGGCCAAGTCCGCTGCCTTTGCCCACGGGCTTGGTGGTGAAAAATGGATCGAAGATGCGGCTTAGATTTGCAGCCGGGATGCCCGGTCCGGTGTCAGCCACGATAATTTCGGCCTGACCGTTATTCTCTCGGCAGGTGATAGAGAGTGTGCCGCCTTCAGCTTCCATGGCTTGAATGGCGTTGTTCACGAGATTAAGAAGGACTTGCTGGAGTTCGGTGACCGAAGCCGTGACCGGGGGCATCTCCTCGGTCAGATCCAGAGAGAAGTCGACCTGCGCATACCGTGCGGGCTGCATGGATATATCCACGACCTCGCGGATGAGCGGGGAGAGGGATACGTCTGCCACGCGGGAGTCTGTCTGGCGGGCAAAGCTGAGGAGCTTGTGCGTGATATCCTTGCAGCGACGACCTTGTGTGGAGACCTGAGAGAGTGCTCGATTTATTTCGTCCGAAGAGTTTAGCTCTTTGGCCTCATCTTCAAGCAGGTCTGAGACCCAGCCCGCCTCTTCAATCATGATGGCCACGGGATTGTTGATCTCATGTGCAATGCCTGCGGCCAGTTCGCCGATGGCGGCGAGCTTGCCGGTTTCCACCATCTGCTTGTTGATCATCTCAGTTTCGCGGTCGATACATTGGAATCGACTCACTAGCTTTCGTGAAATGACGATTGCGGTAATGACGATGCTCAGCCCGCCGAGAAGGAAGATCGTTAGTGTGACCAACTCGGTCCGGTTCATAGCAGAAAATGCATCGGAAGCGCGTTGGAGATAGACCAATTCCCATTCACCATTGTTCAGTGGTGCTGTGACTGTGATGTACTCTTCGCCATCACTACCAGAGGCATTGCGTATGGTGATATCGTCCAGTGCTGGATCATGTATTTCTTTGAGTGTCGTGAGGGTAAGCGCTTCATTGGTGTTTTTGTCAGGCTTGGTTTGAAATACGCCTTCCCGGTTAAGGATGTATGCGGAACCGGTTTCGCCGATGCGGATGTTCTCCACTAGATGGCTGAACGCGAGGAAATCGATGGTCGCACGGAGCGTCCATGGTGTGTCGCTCGCATTGCTGTTGATAGTGATAGTAAAGTGGGGGGACTTGCGTAAGCCGAGAAAAACATCGCTGATCCATGTCTTTTGTGAACGCGAATCTTGATACCAATCTGCATTGGCGTAATTGGCGCCCAATAGCTCGAATGGGCCAGCATATGCAGTCTGAATACCTTGGCTATTGATAACGCCGAGGTCCACAAATATGCGCCCGTATTGCTGTTGCATGTCGCGAAGTACGTTTTGGAGATAGGGGTGGTCGGTTAGCTGTTCATAAGAGTGTACACGGCTCAGATATTGGACTTCATCCAGCTTCTCCCGAAGGAATATATCGATGATGTCCTTATGCTTATCCACCACTTCGGCCAGATGCGAATACACCTTCTCTCGATATATGGATCTAAATTGGTCAAATATAAGGCCACCCACCAGAATCAACGGCGCCATGGAAACCGTGATTACGGTTAACAAGATGTTTCGTGAGAGCTTGTCGCTCGATGATGTCTTTTTCGGGTGTGCCATTGTTCATTCTCATCAAGGCGCGGTTCTCCTCGTGAAAACCTTTTTCGCCTTGCTGAACGTCTCTTGAGCAATGGGTGTGCCACCTCTTTGGGTGACTTTAGTTGCGGGTAGAAGTGTGGTTTTGTGTTCTTTTGTGCTGAATTTACAGTGTTCTGTGTCTGTTTTTCGTGGTCTGGCGGCTACTGTACGAAAAGTTGCAATCGGGGGAGGAATGAGGCGATTTTACGCATAAAGAAAGAAGATTCGGTACTTTCTGTACCAGTGGTGCAAAGCGTACCAACGAGTTTCAGGATGGTTGGAAATGGCGTTGTAGCGCGATTTTATCCAAGGTTATTGGCAGGGTGGGGTGTTTTGAACCACTTCTGTGGGCACGGTTGAGAAATTGCTTAAGATGGGAGGCAAACAATATTTTAGGTAAGATTGATTTTTGTCTTAAGTGATTGAAATAAAGGTAATTAAAGTTTGAATAAAAATATTTCTTTTCATGCAAATCTTCATCTTTTTGGCACATACCTTGTAGTTCGCAATGCATGAATCAAGAAATCGTATCAGAAAATAGCATTCGAGTTTTACTTGTTGATGATGAGGTCGACTTCGCTACTGTCGTGTCTAAACGACTGACTCGACAAGGGCTGTCCGTTTATACAGTAGAAGATGGTGTAGAGGCGTATACTTTGATGGAAACACGGATGTTCGATGTGGTGGTTCTCGATCTGTTGATGCCGGGGCCAGATGGTTTGCAGACTTTGAAAGCGATTCGAAAACGCTTTCCTTTGATGCCTGTGCTTTTGCTGACAGGCACGGGGGGAATTGGTGATGCCATGAAATCCGCCAAAGCCGGAGCATTTGATTTTCTTACAAAACCCATCGGCATGGCGGAGTTGTTGAGCAGCATACAGAGCGCAGTGAAGGCTCCTGTTCTGTGATTGATTACATTTCCGTGTTGGATTCTCTTTGACTGAGGTATTCAACAGCCCATTCATTGACGTTGTCAAAGACAGGGACGAGCTTTCGGCCAATTTTTGTCAGCGAGTATTCGACTGCCGGAGGAATGCCCGGATGTTCTTCTCTGTGAACAATGCCGTGCTTCTCCAGACTGCGAAGTTGTTGTGTGAGCATCTTTTGCGTCACTTTGGGCATGAGGCGTCTGAGTTCTCCAAAACGGCGAGAGTCCGCACCTGCCAGATGCCATATGATGAGCGGTACCCATTTCCCTGATAAAATTTCAAAGGCTACTTCCAGTTCGTGGGTGTAGCTGCTGCAGCTCACCTTGTTCGTTCTATCTTCTGGCATCTCATTCCCTCTACTTCGATTTCTTGTGATTTTTCCCGATCAAAAATGGGGGATATCAACTTTCTTGAAATATATTTTTATTGATTTCAAATGGAATCAAGTCCGTTCGCTCGACATCCATACTTCATTTTGTCGTCTCTAGCCTTACCATTTATCACACTTTTTGTGTAGCCAATGTTGTTTTTTTGAAGGTGGTTACCATTTGTATACCACCCACCGAATGCATACTAGGGTCCCGAATAGTGCGTACTTTACAGTAATTTTTTTTTCATGTTTATGGGGCTTCGTTGTTGAGACAAAGCTGATTTGTTCATCAGAATTCATGTGTGCACCATGGGTTGATTTGAGAGCATACTACGTCGGCTTTGTCGAATGCTGTGATTGATGAAGTTGAGAATTGATGTGTCGATATCATCATAGATTGATTCGAATTGCAGTAGAGAAGATCAATTAAGCATTGCCGTTAAGATCAATGCATGAAGGAGAACCATAATGGCTCGTTTTACTATCCCCCGCGAAGTGTATTTTGGCGAAGGTACTATTTCTGAATTGAAGAACTTGAAAGGCAAAAAAGCTGCCATCGTTATCAGTGGCGGTTCCATTAAGCGTAATGGCGGTCTTGCGAAGATCGAAGGCTTTCTGAAAGAAGCAGGCATGGAAACCATTTTGATCGAAGGCGTCGAAGCTGATCCTTCTGTCGCCACAGTCATGAAGGGCGTTGAAGTCATGAAGGACTTCCAGCCTGACTGGATTATCGGTGTAGGTGGTGGTTCCCCCATTGATGCAGCAAAGGCAATGTGGATTTTCTACGAATACCCTGAGTTCACCTTTGAAGAGGCTGCTACTCCTTTCAATCTGCCGGAACTTCGCAAGAAAGCTCGCTTTGCGGCAGTTCCCACTACCAGTGGTACTGGTACCGAAGTGACTTCTTTCTCTGTCATTACCAATGAGAAGAACGGCATCAAGTACCCCATCGCTGATTTCAACATCACCCCGGACGTTGCTATTGTTGATACTGATCTGGCTCAGTCCATGCCCGCAACCCTGGTTGCACACACTGGTATGGATGCACTGACTCATGACCTGGAAGCATACGTATCTGTTATGTCCAACGAGCTGACAGATTGCCTTGCCATGAAGTCCATGGAGATGATTCAGGAGCACCTGATCAAGTCATTTGAGGGCGACACCGAGTCTCGTGGCAAGGTCCACGTTGCTCAGTGCCTGGCAGGTATGTCCTTCTCTAACGCTATTCTGGGTATCGTCCACAGCATGGCTCACAAGACAGGTAAGACTTTCAATATACCGCACGGTTGCGCCAACGCCATCTACCTCCCGGCAGTCATCCGCTTTAACGCCGAAGCTGTAGGTGAGAAGTACGCTGATGTTGCCAAGCGTCTTGGCCTCGATGGTAAAACTACCGAAGAATTGGTTGAATCCCTTGTCAAATTCATCGAGAGCCTGAGTGCTGCAATGAGTATCCCGGCTACTCTTCAGGAGTTTGGCGTCGCTGAAGATTCCTTCCTGCAGAATCTGGACATGATCTCCGAAGGCGCAGTAGGCGATCCGTGTACAGGTACCAACCCGCGCGCGATCTCTGTTGACCAGATGAAGGAGCTCTTCAAAACTGCTTACTACGGTAAATAGTCAAATATTCCTGAGGTCTTAATCATATAAACGAGGCAGTCTTTCGAGGCTGCCTCGTTCCTCTTGTGCCTTGAGGGCCAATTCTGTACTCTCGCGGGCTGTTATTCACCTTATGCATAAAAGAGTCTTTTGATGGGAAAACATATACTCGAAGAAGCGAGCCGTTGCCTGCAATGTAAGCGGCCTTTGTGTTCCAAGGGGTGCCCAGTGAGCACGCCTGTAAGTCAGATGGTTAAGGCACTGCTTGGTGGCGAAATGCAGGAAGCAGGGGCCATGTTGTTCAAGAACAATCCCCTTAGCGCGGTTTGCTCCCTTATTTGTCCGCATGAAAATTTTTGTGAAGGACACTGTATCCTTGGGAAAAAGAGTACTCCTGTACAGGTCAGTGATATCGAAAATTACATTTCTCGATACTATCTGGAACAGTATCAGCCTTCACGTCCAGAGAATGAGAATAACTCCAAACGGATTGCGATTGTTGGTTCCGGCCCAGCAGGCATTACCGTGGCGTTTATTCTTGCCTCAGAAGGGTTCAACGTTACCTTGTTCGAATCCGAGGAAAAGATCGGTGGCGTTCTCCAGTATGGCATTCCCGATTTCCGTCTTCCCAAGGAAATCTTGGACAAGCTCAAGAACATGTTGCTAAATCTTGGCGTCAAAATTCGCCCCAACATGCTCATTGGTCCAGTCGTTACTCTCGATGATTTGTTCCGTGACGATTACAAGGCTATCTTTATTGGTACCGGCGTCTGGAATCCAAGGCCGCTTCGTCTCAAGGGCGAGACCATGGGCCATGTTCACTACGCCATCAACTACCTTAAGAACCCGGATGTCTACGCTCTTGGCAATAAGGTTGCGGTCATTGGTGCGGGCAATGTTGCTATGGATGTGGCCAGAACAGCTTTGCGTAAGGGCGCTCAAGAGGTGACCGTACTGTATCGCCGTGGCGAAGATGATATCAGTGCTACCAAGTACGAGTATGAGTACGCCAAGCTTGATGGTGTGCAGTTCAAATTTTACTCATCCCCGGTTCAGATCCAAGACGAGGGTGTTGTCTGCGCTAAAACACAAGTTGTGACAGATGATGAAGGCAATACTCGCCTTGAGACGATGGATGAGCAGGAACTCTTTGAGGCTGACAGCGTGTTCATCGCAGTCAGTCAGGCTCCGCGTAATAATCTTACAGGATTGGAAGTTGGCAAGACTGGTCTTGTTATTACAGATGAAGAGGGGCGGACCACTCGAGACGGTATATTCGCTTCTGGCGATGTCGTCACCGGGGCCAAGACTGTGGCCGAGGCGGTGAGCCGTTCCAAGGAATCTGCGCAGGCCATCATTGAATACATTGAAGGCCTGGAAGACTAGCCTTGTTCGAATACTGTTTCATTGCGACACTCTGCATATAGTAATGTGCTCACAAAGAAGGGTTTACGGTGGAAGTCGTAAGCCCTCTTTTTATGGGTATAAAGTGAAGACGTCATACAGTTGTAACATTCAGCTATTGCACAGAAGCTGTGATGGCTGTAACAATTATTTAATTAATTTAATCGTCGTCAATTTAAATGGAGTTTGATCATGAAAAGAATTCTCGTGCTCGCTTTACTGGCAATGTTTGCCTTGGCCGGAACGGCTCAGGCGGAAACATTGAAACTGTTGACCTGGAAAGGGTATGCACCGCAAAAGCTGATTGATACCTTTGAAAAGGAAACCGGAATCAAGGTTGAAGTTACTTTCTCCAACAACGAAGAAATGATCGCCAAACTCCGCGCTACTCGCGGTGCTGGTTTTGATCTGGCTCAGCCTTCTCAGGACCGTATTTCTTCCGTACAGAAGAAATTCAAGCTGTATCAGGCTCTTGATTACTCCAAGATCAACGCTGATCTTTTCATCCCGTCCATGCTTGAAGCTGTGAAAAACAACACTGTCGTTGGCGGCAAGTCTCATGCAGTTCCATTTTGCTGGGGCACTTCTGGCTTGATTGTCAACGATGCCAAAGCTCCTGGCGTAGATTCCTGGAAGGCTCTCATCGACTCCAAATATGACGGTCGCGTAAGTTACCGTCTCAAGCGTCCCACCCTGATCGCCATGGGCTTTGCTCTTGGTTATGATCCCTTCGCTCTGTACAGCGACATTCCTGCTTACAAAGCCATGCTCGACAAGATCGCCGAGACTTTGATTAAAGCCAAGCCCGTCGTAAAGAATTACTGGGCCAATGGTGATTCCCTGCTCGAATCCATGCGTTCCGAAGAAGTCTTCGTTGCCATGGCTTGGGATGCTGGTGGATGGAAGCTGCATGGTGATAACAAGGCTATCGATTTCAAAGCTCCCAAAGAGGGCGCTCTTGGTTGGATCGACACCTTCGCTATCCCTGCTAAAGCCAAGAATGTTGACGCTGCTTACAAGTGGATCAACTTCATCATGAAGCCTGAGAATGCTGGTTACTTCTCCTCTCAGGAAAAGTACGCCACAGCATCTGCTGACGCGCTGAAGTTCACCGACGCTGCTGTCGCTGCGAACTTCGCTCGCTCCTTCCCGCAGGCTACCATTGATAACATCAAGTGGTACCCGCCTGTTCCGGCTAAGCTGGAAAGCCTGGAAGGTAAGATTCTTGACAAGATCAAGGCTGCCAACTAGCCCTGGCTTCACGCACTAAACGCAAAGTGGCGGGGAGTCCTGTTCAGGGGCTCCCCGTCTTGTTCAATTAAACGAGATGAGAATTATGTCCAACGACCTATCTATCCGTAATATGGTAAAGCAATTCGGCGACTTCACAGCCGTCGACAATGTAACTTTCGATGTTCCGGAAGGATCATTTTTCTCGATTCTTGGCCCGTCGGGCTGTGGTAAGACTACGCTTCTGCGTATGATTGCAGGATTTGAATCCCCGACATCTGGCTCCATTGAAATCCGTGGCGCTGATATGCTCAACGTCCCGCCGAATCAGCGGCCAGTGAATCTCGTTTTTCAGCACCTTGCTTTATTTCCTATGATGGATGTTGCAGGGAATATCGCTTTCGGCCTTAAACGTCGTGGTGTGGATGCTTCGGAGATTAAGAAGAAGATCGAAGCAATCCTTGAACGCGTTGGGCTGCCGGGCTTCGGTTCGAAACAGATTAATCAGCTTTCTGGCGGACAGAAGCAGCGCGTGGCTATCGCTCGTTGCTTGGTGCTTGAGCCTTCCGTTCTCTTGCTGGATGAACCGCTGGGCGCGCTTGATCTCAAACTTCGTGAACAGATGAAGGTTGAGTTGAAGAAGCTGCAGGCCAAGGTTGGTACAACTTTCATCTATATTACCCATGATCAGTCCGAAGCTCTCGTGATGTCGGATCGTGTGGCTGTCATGAATAACGGTCGCTTCGAGCAGGTCGGCACACCGCAGGAACTGTATGGCAAACCCAAAACTCCATTCGTTGCTCAGTTCGTGGGCGATAATAATAAGTGGAGCGGAAAAGTTACTCAGAGTACGGCTGGTGAAGTACTGATCGCTACAGATGAAGGGTATTCCTTCCGCACCAAGTCACACGCTCCCTGTCCCGATGGGTGTCGGGTCAATCTCTTCCTGCGTCCTGAGGCCATGCGTATTGAACCGCGTCAGACTGATGGTTTGAATGTCTTTGGCGTGACGGTGAAGTCGATTCTCTTTGATGGTGCGAACAGCCGCCTTCTCACCGTGACTAAAGAAGATCACGAACTTATTGTGACACTGCCGCAGAATCGGAAGTTTGATTACATCGAACCGGGCAATGAGATATCTGTGGGCTGGCATCCTGAATCCGGTATCTGTTTCGAAGCGGAGGGATAACATGAGCCGTTCCCGTCTCGCTTTCTGGATATTCTTTGCACCAGTCATCATGTGGCTGTTCCTGCTTATCGTATTGCCGCATCTCGATCTTCTGACCATGAGTTTCAGGGGAGAGGACGATTATGGCGATGCCATGTGGACCTTCCAGAATTACACGAATTTCTTTAATGAGCCGATCTACTGGCTGACTTTTGTTCGTACCGCGCTTTACGCGATTATCACTACGTTCATTACCTTCCTGCTGGCCATGCCTGTGTCATTCTACATTGCCAAGCTGGCCCGTTCGAGGGCGCAGGGCGCACTCATGATTATGTTGTTGCTTCCGTTCTGGGTCAGTGAGCTGGTGCGCATCTATGGCTGGATGATCCTGCTGCGTGAATCCGGCGTGCTGAACTTTTTTATGCTCAAGCTGGGAATCATCGATACACCTATCGAGATGCTCTACAATGACGCGACCATGATTATGGGGCTGGTCTATACTTCCATGCTGTTCATGGTGGTGCCGTTGGTGTCGGTCATGGAGAGTTTGGATGACAGCCTCATTGAGGCGGCTCACGATCTTGGGGCTGGGCCTATTACGATCTGGCGCAGTATCATCATTCCTCATTGCAAGCCGGGTATCACATCCGGTTCAATCGTGGTCTTTATGCTCGCGCTGGGTAACTACCTGACACCAAACCTCATGGGTGGAAAGAATTCCCTCTGGTTTACCGAGCAGATTTACAATCAGTTTATTGCCAGCTTTAACTGGAATCAGGGTGCCGCTTTTGGCTTCCTGCTCTTGCTGCTGAGTTCTCTGATCATCTGGGTAGGCCTTAAAATCACGGGCCAGAAGCTTGGTGAGGTGGCGTCATGATCCGTTCTTTACCACGAAGTAAAACGTATGATTGGTCTTTCAACCTTTTCATTCTTCTGTACTTTACGTTCTTGTTTGCGCCGCTGCTTGTTACGTGCGTGCTGGCATTCAATGATTCCAATTTCCCCTCACTGCCGTGGCAGGGATTCAGTCTCGACTGGTTCGTTTCCGCTGGTCCCGAGAGAGTTGGTTTGTTTCATGATGACCAGAATCTGCGTTCTATTGTGACGAGCTTCCAAACCGCGTTTTTTGTGTCCATTCTCAGCGTGGTTGTTGGCACATGCGCGAGTTTCCTTTTCGAGAAAGAGGAATTTCGCTTCAAGGGTGTGCTCTATTTCCTGATGCTCGCCCCGTTGGTTATTCCCGGTGTCATTCTCGGCATCTCTCTGCTTTTGGCAGCTAATACCGCGGGTACATTCTTTGATGAGACATTCGGACTTGATTTTGACTTGTTTCGTCCTAGTTTCTGGCTTGTCGTGTTGGGCCAGTTTTCGTTTATTACGACCTTCGTGACTCTGGTTGTGTCTGCTCGATTGCGCAAGTTCGATCACTCTCTTGAAGAGGCGGCATTGAATCTGGGCGCAACCCCATTGGGCGTCGTGTGGCATATTACGCTGAAGTTCCTGCGTCCGGCCATTGTTGGCGCTGGAGCTGTTGCTTTTCTCATGAGTTTTGAGAACTTCAACACTACGTTGTTTCTTGTTGGCTCCGAACCGACTTTGCCGATCAATTTGTATCTGCAAGTGCGCGACGGTAGCACCCCGGTCATAAATGCGGTTTCCCTCATGCTTATAGTTGGAACATCGCTTATGGCTTTAGTTAATCTATATTTTACAAAGAAAGAGAATTAAGTGTTTTTTGATCACTTCCCTGGAGCAGGATATGTTTGTGCCCATCGTGGTGCGCGTGCGCTTGCTCCTGAAAATACCATGCTTGCTGCTGAGCTATGCATGGAACTTGGTGCGGATTTCTGGGAAATGGATGTCCATAAAATTGCGGACGGTTCATTGGTTGTCTTTCATGATGACGTGTTGAGTCGTACCACGAACGTGGCTGAGCTCCCTCAGTTTGCAGATCGTGCACCGTGGCGAATTCAGGATTTTACTCTTGAGGAGCTACAGCAGCTTGATGCCGGCTCTTGGTTTCTCTCAAAGGATCCATACGGTACGATCGCAAGTGGTGAAGTTACCCCGGAAATGGTTGAACGCATACGAGGACAGCGGATTCCAACACTTTTGGAAGCGTTGGAGTTTAGTCGATACCATTTTTTGCCTATGAATATTGAGATCAAAGATCAGAAGCATATTTCAGGGGATTCTTCGATAATCGGAGATGTACTCGAACAGGTGCGAGAGATTGAGGCGGATGATTTAATTTTGATTTCCTCATTCAACCATGAATACCTTGCGGAGATACACTCGGTCGAACCTAGTATCCCGTTGGCTGCATTGGTGGAGGAGCGACACCCTAAGAATATTATTACATATCTTAGAGAGCTGGGTGCCAAAGGGTACCATCCTTACAAAGATATTACTGATCCTACACTTGTGAGCAGTCTGGCAGCCGAAGGGATTCGAGTCACCCCGTACACTGTTAATGATATGGATCAGGCATTGGCGTTAGTCGATGCTGGATGCTTTGGGGTCACAACAGACTATACGCACACCTTGCGTGAACAGCTTTCCAACCGAGAGCGTTAAGGCGCAAGGACAAATTACTGTCTATTTATTGTTTCAGTTGAATAAGAAAGGGGGAGGCGAATTAATTCGCCTCCCCCTTTTAATGTGTGGTTGCTTTGGGTGCTATTTTTCGGGCGCCCCATACTTTTCAAATGCACGAATGGTGCTGATGGCAGAAAGTAATCCCTGCTTCACCATGGATGCTGAAAGCATGTATTCGTCTGGTGTATGGAAGAGAGCGCCGGAGGGGCCCATGCCGTCGAGGACTGGGATACCGGCCTGAGAGATGGTGTTGGCATCAGAGCCGCCGCCACGGAATACAGATTTGACATCCATGCCGATTTCGTTGGCTGCACCTTCGACCACGGAATAGAGTTCCATGATGGTGTCATTGGTGACCATGGGAGGACGATGGGTGCGGATGGATACAGAACCGGATGTTCCGTCCACTGTGGAGGTGGTTGCGATATCTTCGATGGCTGCCCAAACTTTCTCACCGATTTCCGGATTGAGAAAGCGAGTCTCGCAACGGGCTGTCGCTTTGGCTGCAACAGTATTGGGACCCACGCCACCTTCCAGCATTCCGATATTGAGGGAAGTGCCTGCTTCGGGATTGTTCATGGCTTCCAGTGCAGTTATCTTGTGAGCTATTTCCACGATGGCGCTGGGCTTGGGGAATCCGCAATGGCCCGCGTGGGAAGGCTTACCTTCGACTGCGAGGTCAAACACGATGCGTCCCTTGCGTCCGGTGACGACTTCGCCGCCCATACCGGAGCCTTCCATTACAAAGCAGAAATCGCTTTTCTTCGCCTCTTCCACGATCAATTCTTTGGAGTGGGGTGAGCCGATTTCTTCATCTGCATTGAAAAAGAAGCCGAGTGGCATGTCGCCGAAGCCTGCGGCTTGCAGTGCTTTTGCCACGAAAATTCCGATGACCAGTCCGCCTTTCATGTCGGTGACACCAGGGCCGAATATCTTCTCGCCTTCATTACGGAAGGTGTCGAAGCCCATCTCGACGGGGAAGACTGTATCCATGTGGCCGACCAGAAGCGCGCCGCCGCCATTGGCAACACGTGCAGGATTTTCAGCTACAAGGTTGTCTCCGGTGAATTCGTTGGACAGGCGACGAGTCGCAAATCCCATTTCATGCATGGTTTCTTCCAGTGCATCGACCACGCCGTTCACACCGTCTGGATTGGCTGAATAGCTGTTAATATTTACCAGACGTTCCAACAGGGCAAACATCTCGGATTCATGTTCAACTAAGTAATCTTTTATGGTATCAATCATCATCTTAATCCTTTCTTTAAAGTATTGAGACTTGGAGGAAATTCCATACTTTGGCGGTTTGGAGAAATTTTATTCTGGATTCCTTGAATTCGCGAACAAAAATGTAGCAAACATTGCCTTTTTTACGTTTGTGTGACATTTTAGTGCGCCTTTTTCAGGAAAACAACAAGGAGATATTGATGAGAAAAAAATTGCTGATCAGCTTCGTCGTTCTGGCGAGCCTCGTACTCGGCGCATCTTTTGCGATGGCCAAGGATCTGACCCTCGGTCTGAAAGGTGAGCCCACCTCTCTGGATCCGCATTTTCATAACGTGACTCAGAATAACCAGATGGCTCACTACATCTTCGACAAGCTGATCCTGCAGGATAGCCGTCAGAAGCTGTACCCCGGTCTGGCTGAATCCTGGAAACCGCTGAGCGACACAGTTTGGGAATTCAAGCTTCGTCAGGGCGTGAAGTTCCACGATGGCACTCCTTTCACCGCAGAAGATGTGAAATTCACTATCGAACGTATCCCCAATGTTCCCAATTCTCCTTCTTCCTTCACCGGCCAAGTTAATGCCGTGAAAAAGGTTGAGATCGTGGATGCACATACTGTCCGCATTCACACGGAGAAGCCAGCTCCGCTGACTCCTCGCAACTTCGCAGCTTTCGTGATTGTTTCCAAGAAAGCCGCAGAAGGCATGGCCACTGAAGATTTCAACTCCGGTAAAGCCGCCATCGGTACTGGTCCTTACAAATTGGTTAAGTGGGATCGTGGTGACAGGATCATCTACGAACGCAATGAAGACTACTGGGGTGTAAAGCCTGAGTGGAAAAAACTTATTGTTCGCGTTATTTCTAATGATGGTACCCGCGTTGCTGCACTCAAGTCTGGCGATGTCGACCTGATCAACTTCGTTCCCCCGGCAGACGTGAAGCACCTTGAGAAAGACTCCAAGGTCACTCTGTCCAAGTCTCCTTCTACTCGTATCATCTTCCTGCACCTCGACTCCGATCGTGATGAAACACCTATGATCACCGATAACGCAGGCAACAAGATCAAGAACCCCATGAAGGACGTACGCGTTCGTAAAGCACTCTCCATGGCTATCAACCGCAAGGCTATCGCAGCTCGCATCATGGACGGCCTCGCCATCCCCGCAGCTCAGATGTTGCCTGAAGGTTACGAAGGTACTTCCAAGACTCTCAAGCCTCAGGAATACGATCCTAAGGGTGCCAAGGCTCTCCTCGCTGAAGCTGGCTACCCTGAAGGTTTCAAGATCACCTTGCATGGTCCCAACGACCGTTACGTCAACGATGGCGACATCGCTCAGGCTGTTGCTCAGATGCTGACCAAGGTCGGCGTGAAGACTGAAGTAATCACCATGCCCAAAGCTGTTTATTTCGGCCGTGCATCTGCTCTGGAATTCAGCTTCATGCTGCTTGGTTGGGCCACTGATACCGGTGAGCACTCCAACTGTGTAAGCGCACTGCTGCACACCTACGACAAGGAGAAGGGCTTTGGTCCTTCCAACCGTGGGCGTTACTCCAACCCGGTTGTTGACCAGAAGCTCGAAGAAGCACTGGTTACCGTTGATCCTGAAAAGCACAACGAGCTTCTCGTGGAATCCGTTGAAGCTGCCATGACTGACGTTGGTCTGATCCCCATCCACTTCCAGGTTTCCGTTTGGGGAACCAAGAAGGGCCTGACCTACAATGGTCGTACTGACGGTTACACCCTGCCTTACGAAATCAAGGCTCAGTAATCCGCTATAAATAATAAATAATGAGGGGGCGCGTTCACGCGTCCCCTCATTTCTCTCTTAAACAGGGAATAAATCGCACGTAACTCCTCCCGCACCGAAGGTGCATATGGGATTCTTAAGGCCCTCGGCCTTAAGCCGTCGGAGACGAAATCACCCGACACCCCGCCAAAGGCGGCTTCCCCTCCTCCTGATTTCCTACGTACGAATTCCCGTCGCTATAAGGTAAATAATGCTAGCATTTCTGATCCGCAGAATAACACAAAGCGTCGTCGTGCTTCTGGTCATGTCGATTTTGGTTTTTGTCGGTGTGTTCTACATCGGCAATCCCATCGACATCCTGATCGCGCCTGATGCTTCTCCCGCAGAGTACGCCCGTGCCGTTAAGGAGCTGGGCCTCGATCTGCCGCTGTGGGAGCAATATTTCATATTCCTCAAGGGAGCCCTTCAGGGTAATTTCGGTAACTCGTTTGTTTACAACGAGCCCGCTCTCAAAATCATTCTTGATCGCCTCCCGGCCACCCTTGAGCTTGCTTTCACTGCCATGTTCATGGCTGTATTTATAGGCATTCCTCTGGGCATGGTTGCAGGTATCCAGCACGATAATTGGATCGGTCGCAACATCATGCGCTTCTCCATTCTTGGGTTCTCGTTGCCAACCTTTTGGGTCGGGCTGATGCTGATCATCATCTTTTCCGTACAGCTTGGCTGGCTTCCATCGGGTGGCCGAGGGCCGACAACGGAGTTTATGGGGATGCATCTCAGCTTTTTGTCATGGGAAGGGCTAGCTTACTTAATTCTTCCGGCCAGTAACCTCGCGCTCTTCAAGACTTCGCTGGCGATTCGATTGAGCAGGGCGGGAGTGCAGGAAAATCTCCAGATGGACTACGTGAAGTTTGCCCGCGCTAAGGGGCTATCCAATACCCGTATCATCGGCCTGCATGTCATGAAGAACATCATGATTCCGGTCATTACAGTGCTGGGTATGGAACTGGGTAACCTTATCGCGTTTGCGGTTGTTACCGAAACCATCTTTGCATGGCCCGGCATGGGTAAGCTGGTCATCGACTCTATCGGCGTTCTCGACCGTCCGGTCATTGTTGCTTACCTGCTGATTACCGTGACCATGTTCATCATCATTAACCTGATCGTGGACATCATGTACTCGATCCTTGATCCCCGGGTTCGCCTGGGCGACGAGCGCTAGGAGGGATCATGGCAATACAAAAAGAATCCCTGCTCTGGCAGGCTATCAAGGAATACTTCGAGAGTCGCGTGGCCGCCATTGGCTTGGTCGCACTGGCTGTCATTGTTGCAGTCGCATTACTGGCTCCGTATATCGCACCGCAGAATCCATATGACCTGATGGCCATTGATATCATGGACTCCAAGCTCGCTCCGGGCTCGAAGACCTTTGATGAATCCATGACCTTCATGCTCGGCACCGACAGTCAGGGGCGTGACATGTTCAGCTCCATCCTGTACGGGCTGCGCATCAGCCTTGGTGTGGGTGTTGTCTCGACTATTATCGCACTGATCATCGGCTCGATTATCGGCCTATGGGCTGCGTATAAGGGCGGCAAGACCGACGCATTCATCATGCGAACGGTTGACTTGCAGCTGAGCTTTCCCGCCATTCTGGTGGCACTCATCCTACTCGCCATTCTGGGCAAGGGAATTGATAAAATCGTCCTTGCGCTGGTTATCGTCCAGTGGGCGTATTATGCACGAGCCATCCGTAGTAATGTGCTGGTGGAACGCAATAAGGAATATGTGGAAGCGGCCAAATGTCTGGCTCTGCCGCAGCGGCGCATCATGTTCGGGCACGTTCTGCCCAACTGTACGCCAGAGCTTATCGTTATCTCCACTGTGAAAGTGGCGGGTGCCATCGCACTGGAAGCGACCTTGTCTTTCCTTGGTCTTGGTATGCCTATCACAAAGCCGTCACTGGGACTGCTCATTGCCAACGGGTTCAAGTTCCTGCAATCCGGTTACTACTGGATCAGCGTGTACCCCGGCGTGGCTCTGCTTATACTTATCGTCTGTATCAATCTGGTCGGTGACCGATTACGCGACGTACTGAATCCGAGGTTGAAGCGATGAGTACTCCACTTCTCGACATACAAAATCTACAGACCTACTTCTACACTCGCGCAGGTGTGGTCAAGGCTGTCAATGGCATATCCCTCACCATCAATAAAGGAGAGGTCATCGGTATCGTAGGTGAATCCGGTTCGGGTAAATCCGTTACTGGTTTCTCCATTATGGGTCTTGTGGATCAGCCCGGCAGAGTTGCTGGCGGTTCCATTAAATTCAAGGGGCGCGAACTGGTAGGTCAATCTGAGAAAGAGTGGCGTTCCTTCCGTGGCAATGAAGTTGCCATGATCTTCCAGGACCCCATGATGACTCTCAACCCGGTCCTGCGTATTGATACTCAGATGATCGAGGCTATTCGCGCTCACGAAAAAGTGAGCAAAGCGGAAGCTCGTCGTCGCTGCATCGAGGCTCTGGGGCTGGTTGGTATTCCTTCACCGGAAGAGCGCATCAAGGCGTACCCGCACCAGTTCTCCGGCGGAATGCGTCAGCGTGTGGCAATTGCTACCGGGCTGCTTAACAACCCGGACCTGATCATTGCAGATGAGCCTACCACGGCTTTGGATGTGACCATTCAGGCGCAGATTCTCTCGGAGATGCAGAACCTCTGCAAAAAAACTGATATGGCGCTCATGTGGATCACCCATGACCTGACCGTTATCGCAGGGTTGGCTCATCGCGTGGCGGTTATGTACGCGGGTACGATTATTGAGGAAGGTCCGGTTCAGGACGTCCTCGATTTTCCGTTACATCCCTATACTGAAGGCCTTATTGGTTCGGTTCCCAGCCGCAATAAGCGTGGTGAACCCCTGTATCAGATTCCTGGCATGACTCCGTCCTTGATCGATCTGCCGGAAGGCTGTCCATTTAGAATGCGTTGTCCTCGTGCTGCGGATGAATGCCTTGAAGTTCCTCCGGTGACAGTGATGGAAGATGGCCGCAAGGTAATGTGCTTCCACCCCGGAAAAATAAAAGAAAGCGACGGATAAATATATGAGTGATACACAAACACCGTTCATCCGCTGCGAAAATATCAGCCGGATATTTGAAAAAAAACTCGACTTTGCATCCAAGGCAGCTCGTGCTTTGGGCGCGAAGATCAATGAAGAGCGCGTACAGGCCGTGGATTCGGTGAATCTGCACGTTATGCCTGGTGAAGTCGTCGGCCTTGTTGGTGAATCCGGCTGTGGTAAATCCACACTGGGACGCATGATTTGCGGTATTCTGCCTCAATCCGAAGGTAAGATCTTCTACAAGGGCAAAGACGTGGCTGAGATGTCCGACAAGGAAAAGCTCGACTACGCCATTAATGTGCAGATGATCTTTCAGGACCCGTATGCTTCTTTGAATCCACGCAAACGCGTTAAGGATATCATTGGCGAGGCACCGCTTTATCATAAGCTGACCACCTCCAAGGAACTGGACAAATACCTTACTGATGTCATGGAAATGTGCGGGCTGGACTCATCCTATAGCAACCGTTATCCGCATCAGTTCTCGGGCGGCCAGCGTCAACGCATTGGTATTGCCCGTGCCATGGCCGTGCAGCCGGAATGTCTGGTTTGTGACGAATCAGTCGCTGCTCTGGATGTATCCATTCAGGCACAGGTTCTGAATCTATTTATGGACCTGCGTACCAAGCACAACCTGACATGTCTGTTTATCTCCCATGACCTTGGTGTTGTGGAGCACATCTCTGATCGTATTGCTGTCATGTATCTCGGTCGTATCGTTGAATCCGCTCCGGTGGACGATTTGTTTGACGCACCATTTCATCCGTATACACAGGCTCTGCTCAATGAAGTTCCGAGACTGGATAAACGCAAGGTGGAGTTTTCCGCGCTCAAGGGTGAAATTCCATCCCCGCTGGAGCCGCCGACAGGTTGCCATTTTCATCCGCGCTGCCCGCATGTGATGGATGTTTGCAAGAAGGTCGCACCCGAGCGTCGTGAGATTGCACCGGGACGTTTTGCTTGCTGTCATCTGGATTCGAAATAGATACAGTAAACGACTATTAAGATAAGAATCACCCTGCAATGAGCTTCATTGTCAGGGTGATTTTTTAGCTGGTGAAGCATTCTTTTTGGGATATTGTTTCCAATGCGCGCTTCATGTTTGAGATTTCAACAGGTTTTGCGAGATAACCGTTCATCCCTGAACCAAGAAATTCTTCTCTATCGCCGGCCATGGAATAGGCTGTCATGGCAAGGATGCATATGTTCTTGTTCACATCGCCAGCTTGTCCTTGGCGTATGGCAGTTGTTGCTTCCAATCCATCCATGATTGGCATCTGGATGTCCAAAATAACGATGTCGTAGTTGTCAGCTTGTAGCGATTCTACTGCGAGTTTGCCGTTCTCTACGGCTGTCACTGTATGTCCGAGGCGTTCCATTTGTCTGACAGCGGCAATTCGATTGACTCGATCATCTTCGGCCAGCAGGATTTTGAGTGAGGGAAAGGGGGCATTATCCTCTTTAACTATCAAATCCGGGGCGGGCTGATCGGTGTCCTCTTCAAAGAGAGTATAGAAATGGATGGCGGTTCCCTGTCCTTCGGTACTTTCAACAGCGATACTACCGCCCATGAGAGTGACGAGATGTTTACAAATGGAGAGTCCCAGTCCAGCTCCCTGGAATCGGCGATTGTACCCCTCATTGGCTTGCGTGAATGGAGAGAACAAGTTTTTGAGCTTGTCTTCAGGAATGCCGATACCGCTGTCGGATATTGAGAAAAGAACCCGCAGCCGCCCTTCATTGGTAGGGGAAAGCGGGGTGGCCTCAATAGTGATTTTACCGGAATTGGTGAATTTGAATGCATTGCCGAGCAGGTTCGTGAGTACCTGTTGTAGACGGGCTGGATCTCCGACAACCAAGTCAGGGGTGCCAGCATGGGTGATCAAGTTGAGGGTAATGCCTGATTGCATGGCAATGGGTTGAAAGATCTCCCTGGATTGATTCAGGGTATCGTGCAGATCAAAAGGCTCGGATTGGATGTTGAGCTTGCCAGCTTCGACTCTGGAGAGATCAAGAATGTCCGTGAGCAGGCGAGTCAGACGTTTGGATGAAAGTACGGCCAGATCGATGAATTCCTTCTGGTCACCTTTGAGTTGGGTTGCCTGCATGAGCTGGAGCATTCCGAGCATTCCGTTGAGGGGAGTGCGAATCTCGTGGCTCATATTGGCGAGGAAATCGCTTTTGGCTTTGTTTGCTGATTCAGCCTGATCCTTTGCCTCCACCATATCTGTGTATGCTGCTTTCTGGGCAGACAGATCGACATCAATACAGTACATTTGCTGTTCGCCATCAGCGTTTATTTGCATGACGTGTGAGGAGTAAACAGGAACGGTAGAGCCATCTTTGCGGATGAGGTCCAATTCCCCGGCGGGGATAACCTCACCGTTCTGGTACCAGTTGTCCACGCCAGCCATGACGCCTTCGCGCATGTAATCCGGGATGATCAAGTCTTCAAGTTGACGCCCCATAGCCTCTTCTCGGCTATAGCCATAGAGGTTTTCACTGGCACGGTTCCAATAGATGACTTTATGTGAAGTATCATATCCTTGCACTGCAACCATTTCCACGCTGTTGAGCAGGATACGAAATTGTTCCTCGCTGTTGCGGAGCGCTTCTTCCATTTGCTTGCGTTCAGTGATGTCTACTGCGGTGCCGAGCATACGTGCGGGAGTACCATCATCGTTTCTTTCAACGATCTTTCCACGTATGTATACCCACACCCAGTCGTTGGCTTTTGAGCGGAGCCGCAGTTCTTGCTGTAATGGCTCGCCTGTTATCAAATGACTCTTGGCCTGGTTCTCTGCTTCTTCTTTGTCGTCTGGGTGGACCAGTTCTTTCCATGAATCGAATTTGTAGGGTATTGTCTTGGGGTCATAGCCCAACATCTGATACCAGCGAGGATTGAGGTATATTTCATCTGCTGCGATATCCCAATCCCATACAGCGTCGTTGACTGTTTCGAGAGCGAGAGAAAGCTGTGACTCACTAGTTCGTAGTGCTTCTTGGGTTTGCTCATACTTAGCAATACGAATACGAGCTTCCTTTAATTCTGCTATAAGTTGCTCTTTGGTCTTGGTGCTATCTGCGGTCATGTGTTCCTGCTTTCGTATAGAAGGCTCTCATGCAATATAGGCTTTAGGTGAAACGGATGTTTGAGAATTACAACAAGGATGCCATATTTTTGGAACCTATAACAAGTAGCTTTTTTATTGAATGATTTAATCTGTATTTGCTAACGGTTGATAATCCTTGCAGGCATTCTCTTTGGCCGATATGGTGGCGCGCTCAAATTGAGATGATAATAGATGTAAGGGTATGAATAAGTAATTGAAATTACGAGCTGATTTTTCAGAGCGTGTGCGTGTTTACTTGGACGTTGACCCCCTTGTCTGTTGAAAAGATTATTAACTCCCAACTTATTTGGATCGACACATGGAATTCAATCAGATCGAACTCGCTCCCCTGACTCCTCTTGATGCACCTGCTACAGATAATGCTCCCGGTGATTCCGAGGTTTTTGTCCCTCAGAATGTTTGCCCTAAAATGATTCGGTACGCGGTGGAAGACAACAAGCTCGTTCACCTCGATTTCGCTGGTGGTTGCGATGGCAATCTCAAGGCCATTTCTGCTTTGGTTGAAGGTATGGAAATTGAACAGGTCGTGGAAAAGCTGAGCGGCATTACTTGCGGAAAGAAAGATACTTCCTGCGTTGATCAATTGTGCATCGCATTGAAGGATCAGTCCTAAGAATACTTGAAGTGTATTTCCCTTGCCATGTGCAGGGGGAATGAAAAGGGCCTGCGGCTTATGTCGCAGGCCCTTTTTTGTTAGTGTATAATTTCTATTTTTAGTTCAGTGGTTGAACCACTCTTTATCATGTGTTGGAAATTCCCAATATCTTTCTTGAGATTGGTTTGCCCCATGAATACTGCGTCGGGGTGATATCTATTTATTAAATCCACGGCTCCTGCTTCATGGTCGGACTTTTCCAACACTCTCAGGCTCCATAGTACATTTTTCTCTCGGCAGCGGAGGAGTCCTTGTCCCATCTTTCGGAACAGGTTGCCTCGGAATCGTTCAGCGTGCCCACTAGGCAGGTTGCCGGGTAATAGTCCGACAAAGAGGAACATCGCTGGTTCAGTTGATGCGGATTGCAAAACCGTATCGAATAACGGGATAGCTCGGTTGTCAGCCTTGATGAAAACCATGACCTTCTTTCTGGGGTGTGAAGGTTGCTCCTGTGTTGGAATAACAATTTTCTCTTCCTCGGGAAGTGGGTTTTCTGAAGCTTGAGAAAGAATAGATGCGGCTTCTGTCATCAAAGGTCTGTCTGCATGACTTGGCGCGAGGCAGGCTGAGATTAGTTCTCTCACAGCGGGGGGAGCATCAATGGAATTCGATAGCGAAGCGGGCTGGATCAGAGACGGAAAGAGGGGGCGTAGAAAATGCTCGATGGCACTGAATGGGCTGTTCCCGCTGAGAATAAGATAAATGAGAACGCCGAACGCGTGGGTGTCTTCGGCATAGAGGCAGTTCTCTCCCATGAGAAACTCCGGGGAGCTACAAGTGTGGTCATCGCTCTGCATGATTGAATCCGACCAGAAATCATCCCATTGGTCGCAATATGAATAGCCGAAGTTCATGATGGTGACATCGTGCTCCGCGATATGAATATTGGATGGTGAGAGCCCTCTGTGAGCGATGCCGGAGGCGTGGAGCACAGCTATTCGATCCGCTAGTCTTGTCGCGACTTCAAGGCGTTGCTGGAGAGGATGGTCTGTGTTGTTCAGCCATGTGTCCAGTAGTGTCCCTTGTTGGAATGGCATGATCAGACCACCGCGCCACTCTTCGGTGGGCCAGTTGTAGCCGGTTGTTGGCGGTAAAGAAATGAATCGCGCTTCGTTCTGCCAACGAAGGAACGCATCCGGGGCGATGCTGTAATATTGCCTGAGAAGGTAGGGGAGAGAACGTCTTCTGCCCAGATAGTGGAGGTGATGGCGAGTCTGTCTGATTTGCCCGGCTATGAGAATGTCGTGCACGGACGAACTCGCGCTAAGCGGGGTTGGGAGGCTCTCTCGGAGAGCTGCATTTTCAAGTGCGCTCCACATATGCTTCCTTGCTAACCGGAGTTGTCACCGTGGAAGAGGGGGGGGAGAAGAGGAGACGTGGGTGAGGCGGAACTCCGAGATAGTACGGTTTCGGTAAATACTACCGTATCTTTCCCGGAGTGCCAACCTCGGGGGGTAGTGAGGATGGAAAAAAAGATCCCGGAGCCAGTTGGGGGCAAGACCACGGCTCCGGGAAAATGGTTAGAATCCGGCTTGACTTTGGATCTCCGGCTCCCTGTATTCACCAAGATCATTGCGCTTGATGAAACCATAGGTCACCGCCAATAGGCCCATGAGGAGGAAGAAGGACCAAAGGACAGGAGAAGACCAGTGGATATCGAGCCACCAGTCGCCGGATGCGTCGTATATGACGCTCAGGAAAAGGTACGGCCAACCGTTCATGAGGCCGAGATATTGATAAAGCAGTACAGGCACGGCCAACAGATAGCTCAGTGCGCCCAAGGCAACGAAAGCGTGACGGAAGATATTTTTGTACATGATGTCTCCTAAGCTCCGTAGTAGAACCAGCCCACGCCGAGGATGACGATGAGCAGGCATTCGAGGACAGTGAGCTTGAACATGAAGCCACTGATTCTACGCTGGGTCGGGTTCATGGTCAGCATTACTTTGTCCATGAAGAAACGCCAGCAGCGGCGCTTGAACGAATTGTTCTCATGCAGGCGATAGTATTCGCGCATGCTGGGGAGCCAGTACTGCATGGTGCGGGCAGCGTCTTCAGCGGTGAAGCTGCTGTCGTTGTCATTGTCCATTGAGAAAGACAGAGCGGTGTTAGCACCATCTTCACAGGAGCGGGCAGACAGAGTCAGGCCGATCTCCGGGAAGTGGGCAGAGAAGGTTGTACCATCAGAATAGAGGGCAGGTGTGACCGAGAACTCGGATTCCACCAACACGTCTTCTACCGGGTAGGCCGCATCTTTTTGCTTCTCAATGTGCCAGTGCGGGTTGAGGCGCATCAAGGTTTTGGGCTTGAGATTATCCCAGAAGGATGCATTCCAAGGCAGGTTGGTCTCCATCCAGACGCCTTGTCTGGGAAGCTCTTCGGCTGCAGCGTTAGCACGGTCTCTACGATCTATGATATCTGTTGTCATGGGGCTACCACCAGTGGGCAGTGCATCTGCGGGTGCAGAAGCTTGTTTTCAAAACGGTCTCTGAAGCCGGGGGCCTGGTTTTTCTGCCAGGCACCCATTATCGCCACATCGGCGTTCACTTTGACAGCAGCTTCGGCTAGCACGTCTTCGAGCTTGCCTCCCTTGCTTATGAAATCAATTTCCACACCATCGAAATCTTTGCGGACACGGTCCCAGACGGATTGCATTTCTTTGGCGATCTCACCTGCTACGTAAGAGCCAAAGGCGTTACGTGTAGTCGAGGTGTTCAGCCAATCGTCGCAGGTCATGTCTCCCCATGCTTCATTGATGATGGAGAGGACGGTGACTTTGGCGCCGTATTGATCGGCCCATTTGCGAGCAAGAGCTTCAGCCTTGCGGGCTCCGGGTGTTCCATGGGTGGCGAGTAATATATGCTTCATGACGAAATTTGTGTTGTTATTCTCCGCAGGAAGGAGGCTTAAGCCTCCTTCCTGCGGAGAGGTTATATTACTGTAGTATTAGGCAAGCCATTTGGTGAAGAGCAGTACCAGGAAGGTAACGATCATGACCATGACCAGTGCGGTCAGGTCTTCGTTCTTCTCGGAGGCGAAGACGGACAGTGCGCGCTCTTCGTTCTCTTCAGTTGCGTCGGAATTGACGTCGCATTTGATATCGGGTTGACCCATTTTATTTCTCCTATTTAGTGAAGGACTACGTCTTTGACGAAGTACATGACAACGATGAATGACAGGGTTGCCTTGGCTACACCGGAGATACCACCCATGATGAGGGGCCATCCACCAGCCTGAACCAGAGACTTCTTGGTGATCTGCATGCCGAGGCCGATGAGGCCGTAAGCAAAGAACCAAATCATGGCGTCAGTCAATGTAACAACAGTCTTGGACTTCTTCTTAACCTGCTTGACCGCGTGCTTGACGGCGGACTTAACGTCCTTGGACAATGTCAACTCTCCACCCTTGGCGCGAGCCAGCATGGATTCCAGACCGGACATACGTCCGCGTGCGGTCTCATCAAACTTAGCCTTGTCTTCACGGTCTGCGAAGTTACCAGCGATCTGGTGCTGCTCGAGAAGGTTCTCGAAAGCGGCTTTTTCGTCAGCGTGCAAGCCCTTGAGATTGGCTTCTTGCAAAGTGGTCAGCTCTTCAGGGGTGATCTCGGTGCGCTCATTGTAGCTGAAGTCGAGGTACTTACCTTTGTAGTGACTGGGCGGGGAGAACAAGCCCATGGAGGACATGAAGAACAGGATCAGGAAGCCGATGATGAAGATGGGGAATTTGTCTACGACAACTTCCTTGAAGGACAACTTGGTGCCGGACTGCTTACCGAACCAGGTGGCGAGCACGAGGACGATGATGGGCAGGAACAGGACACGGGTGATGTTGAAGATCTCACCGACTTTCAGGGTTTTAATGTCAACAGCGTTAAATGCGAGACAAGCAGCAGCAACCTGAGCGGAGTTCAGGATACCGGTACCGGCCCATGCACCGAACTGAGTGGCGTTCATGCCTGCGAGCTTACCGATGGTCGGGAAAGCGAACATGCAGAGAATACCGAAGCCCAGGATGGTACCAATGGTGTATGCCATTTCGGAGCACTTGGCCTTGACGACCGGAGCACATGCGACAGTAGCGGAAACACCACAGACACCCATGCCTGCTGCGAGAACGCCAGTCATGGATTTGGGCTGCTTGAAGATTTTACCAAGGAAGAGCACGAAGAATACGGTGCCCAGTACGAAGAAACCGATCAGCCAGACGGAGACCATTCCCAGCTTTGCCAGTTCAGCAAAGGAGTAACGTGCGCCGAGCAGGATAACGCCCATTTTCAGGACGAAGCGAGCGGTCTTTACGCCAGAAGCGGCGAATTTCGGGATGCCCCAGCTGTTGGTAATGATAATACCAACGAGAATGCCGAGAACAACGTAGTTCAGGTTCAGGACCTTGTAGAGTTTGAATCCGAGAACCGGGACCAGTGCTGAACTCATCATCTTGACCATAGGCTCCGCAAACCAGCGGATGCTCATGGCCAGAACGACGATAAACAGGATACCGGGGATAGTTTCCAGAACGAACGTATCAAGGTTCGTCATGGGTTTGTTCCAACGCATCTTACGAAGCATTGCAGTAGCGAGAGCGAGTCCGCCACCAACAAAGCTCATTGTCTGCATCAGGTCCATAGCTTTATGGACTTTCAGCGTAGTGAGCATTCCGGTCATTGCTCCAGAGGAAACAAGAAGACCGTAGACCATCAGAATTCCACCGATGATCCATACGGGTGTGTTGTCGGGGCGTCCGACGTTAGCTTGAGCCATACCAAACCTCTCCTTATGAAGTTTTATGTGTGCAGTTGGCTCTCTATAGGCAAGGTGCGTGCCAAAGTGTTTTGATCTTATAACTATTTATAATTATGAAGAAAAGTGATGATGATGTGAGTCCGAAGTGCTAACTCTAGTTAGCAGTCGATGATCTCTGGTTTGCACTTTTTTTACAATTTATCCTCCGGTTGTAAAAAAAGGAGAAAGTGGGATACGATTCACTTCGAATCGCCGCTGATTTGCGACACACGAAACTGAGATTATGGGCATAAAGCTCGGAGAATATATGAACGCGTTCGGACCAAAAAATTTGCAGGCCAAATTCCTTATGGGATTAGGTGCCATTGTCCTTTTCCTGGGCTTGTTTTTTGCCTCAAGTCTCTATTTCCATCTGAGTTCATTGCTGGACACACAGGTTAAGGACAAAGCTGACTTGGTCTTTGGGCAGGTTTCCAGCGTGCAGCAATACGTTCGTGAGACATTGCGGCCGAAAATGTATGAGGAGTTACCCGAAGGTGAATTCATTATTGAAGCCATGTCATCTTCGTATATTTCCCGTGCAATCATGGACAAATTGAACCTGACCCATTCTGAATACTATTATCGGCGTGTGGCGAAAAACGCTCGTAACCCGATGTTTGAGGTCAACGAGAAAGAAGAAGAGTTGCTTGAATTCTTCCGATCTCATCCTGATGAAGAATACTATGAAGGATACCGCAAGCTGAATGGTGCGGAGTATTTTATCAAGGCACGCCCGGTTGTGTTTGGTGCTTCTTGTATGATGTGCCACGGTGTGCCGTCTGATTCTCCGCCGGTGTTGTTGGAGCGTTACGGCACTGAGCGTGGCTTTGGACACAAGCTGGATGAGGTTGCTGGACTGGTTGTCGTTGGTGTGCCTGTAGAAGGTGCGGTGGGACAGATTCGAGATGCAACAGTGGGCTATGCTGCTTTATATGGTGGTGGCATGTTGCTGTTCTTTGGTCTGGTTCAGATGTTCTTTAACCGCCTGATCATGACTAACCTTCGTCGCCTTACGAGAAAATTTCGTACCCTGTTTCAGGAAGATGCCGAACTGGGAGTTTGGGAGAAGTTGGAACATGGGGATGAGATTGAAGAAGTCGTGCAGGGACTGGAAGAGATTGGCGATCACGTCCATGAAATGCATTACCAGTTACGTCTGCATTCCGAGAATATGGAGCAGATGGTCGAGGTCCGTACTGGCGAGTTGAAACTTGAGGCTGAAGAACGCCGCTCTGATGTTGGCTTGTTTGTCCAACTGCTGGATGGCCTGAACAAGAGTAATTCGCGCCGTCAAATGTGGCAATATTCCTTGCCGCTCATCGTACAGCGCTTCCGTGCAAAAGAAGGCGCATTCGTTTGTATGCTGGCTTCCCAGACGTATTATGCATGGCCGGAAGGGACGCTTAAGCCCGCGCTGCCTGAGAATTGGAAGGAAATTATTGTTGAAACCAAGCCATATTATGAGCCTGGTCAGGCCTATATCCCAGTTGGTGCATCCGACGCCTCATCCGAAGGTATTCTCTATCTGAAGTGGGATGAGGGGACTCGGGTTACCGAGCAGGACCGCAATGTTTTACGCGCTCTTGGCCAACAGCTTGGTATCGCTATGGAGAATCTGGCAGCGTTGCATAATTTGCTGCGGCAGAAGGATATGCTTCAGGCGATCGTTGAAGGTATTGGTGATCCGCTCCTGCTCATGGATGGTGCGTGCAATGTTGTCTTAGCCAATGAGGCTGCACGCGAGCTTTCTCAATCATTTGGTGAAGATCTTGGCAAGGGCCAGATTCTGACTCCTTTCAGGGAAACCCATGCAAAGGATGAATGCCCCATTCAGGCAGCCTTGGAACAGGCTGATCCCATGTCTCGGGAAGTGGTTGTAGCGGATGGCCGATATTTCTCCATTAGTGTGTTTCCTGTAACAGCAGGAGCAGCGGAAGAAGGCCGTGGCGTTGTTTATATACGTGATGTTACACAGGAAAAGCAGATGCTCTCCTCCATGCAGCAGAGCGAGAAACTTGCGACGGTGGGCCAGCTTGCTGCTGGCTTGGCGCATGAAATCAATAATCCATTGGGTGTTATCAAATGCTATGCAGAGCTCCTGAAAGGAGCCGAAGCTGGGCATGAGGTTACGCCGGATGCAGAGATCATCATCAAGCACGCTTCTCAGGCCGAGAATGTCTTGCAGGAGCTGTTGAACTTTGCCCGTCCAAAGCAGGTGGAGCCGATGAGTCTTGATCTCGGTAAAGCCGTTACAGATGCGGTAAATGTCTTTCGGGTGCAGGCTGAGAAGAAGGGCGTGGAGATTACTCCCAACATTGAGAATGGGTTGCCTAAGCTGATTGTGAATGAGCAATCGCTAGAGCAGATTCTTGCCAACTTACTTAAGAATGCTCTGGATGCCGTGGAGGTGGATGCCGGCCGAATCGAAGTCTCTGTTCGTCATGAAGTGGATAATACGTCAATTGCCATTATCGTGTCGGACAATGGTCCCGGTATTGGTGAAGAGGATAAAAAGAAATTGTTTGATCCGTTTTTCTCTACGAAGGAAGTGGGCAAGGGGACCGGGCTTGGCCTGGCCGTAGTCTATGGACTGGTGAAGGAAATGGGCGGCAGTATTCACGTTGAAGTTGACGAAGGTGCGGCCTTTGTGGTCCGCCTGCCAGTCAATGATTCTGATGTGGCAGGAGGTGAAGCGTGAGTCATTCCATAGGGATATTACTTGTTGATGACGAGAAAGACTTTGCTGTTGGCTTGGCTCGGTTGCTTGGGCGTGAATTTCCAGAGGAAAGGATCACAGCAGTTCATTCTGGTGATGACGCTCTGGCGGCCTTGGAAGAAGAATCCTACGGCTTGATGCTTTCGGATCTCAACATGCCCGGTATGGATGGTGTGGAGTTACTCGGTAAAGCCAAGATGACGCACCCGAATCTCAGCGTGGTTATGTTAACTGCATATGGTACGGTTGCCACTGCTGTGGATGCCCTCAAAATAGGTGCGTACGATTTCCTGACCAAACCCGTTGAACCTGTGACACTCTTTCAGGTCGTGCAGCGCGGGCTTGAGCGAAGTCAGCTTCTTGTGGATAACGCGCGTTTGCAGGAGATGGTCGCCCGTCAGGCTGGAGCCAATGAGCTGGTGGGGGACAGTCATGCTATTCGACGCCTTAAGGAAGGCGTAGCAGCAGTGGCTGAGTCTGATTATACGGTCCTCATCCGTGGCGAATCCGGTACGGGTAAAGAGCTCGTGGCGCGGACGATTCATAAGCTGAGTGGCCGGAGTAAGAAGCCTATTCTCACCGTCAACTGTCCCGCCATTCCCGATCAGTTGTTGGAAAGCGAACTGTTTGGTCATGTTAAAGGATCCTTCACTGGTGCCGATAGAGATCGCAAAGGTATTTTTGTCACTGCCAATGGCGGCACACTGCTGCTGGATGAAATCGGTGACGTGTCTCCCGGGATACAGACAAAACTTTTACGCGCTTTGCAGGATGGAGAAATTCGTCCGGTTGGCGCAAGCAAGCCTCTCTCGGTGGATGTGCGTATCTTGGCATCTACCAATCAGCCGCTTGAAGAAAAAATCAAGGATAACAGCTTTCGAGAGGATTTGTATTACCGTTTGAATGTCCTTAATCTCAACGTGCCCGCATTGCGTGATCGCAGTAGTGACATCGCCATTCTCGCGCACCATTTTTTGAAAATGGCCTGCAAGGAGATGAAGGCAACAGCCAAGACCTTGACCCCTGAGGCGGTAGCTTGTCTGACAGCCAAGAAGTGGCCCGGCAATGTGCGAGAGTTGCAGAACTTCATCCGTCGTCTTGCAGTCTTTTCTTCGGGCGAGTCCATCGAACTGGCACATATCCGCCTTGTTGAAGGTCTGGACGGCGTGCCTGGGGATGGGGAGAGCAGCATGGCTCCTTACAAGGATGCCAAGGAGAAAGTCATGGATGATTTCACCCGAGCTTACGTGGGAGAACTCCTGTCGTTATCCAAGGGCAATGTGTCCGAGGCTGCTAGGCAGAGCGGTTTGTCTCGGGTCGCATTGCAAAAAATTCTCAAGCGCCTGGACATGGACCCGAGTCGCTACAAGTAGCATTGTCATGTTTTTGGGCCTTGTTTTGGGAAAGAATTCTCGGCTCTCATCGCAGGCTACTTCGACAACTTTCTAGCGTACGAAATGAGCTGTAAACCGTGAGACTTTTCTAGCGCCATCTGTTAGTTGGAGAATGTATATTTATCCATTTCAATACTATTCGCTTATAGCGATTGGGAAATAGTTCGTGTCACAGAGGAGTGGTCTAGGTCATATGATTATTTTTATTCAACACACCGTAATATCTTCGATTTGTATTTTGCTACTGGTGGTTATGGGGATTCAGCCTCGTCCCGCCTGGGCGGATGTGGAGATAGTTGATTATGGTTTGTGTCGAGTTGAGAACTCCTCCAGTTTAAAATCCGAAAGCGATTTTCCGGACAGTACGCTGTCTTCCCCTGATGTTTCCCTCATAGAGAAAACCAATATCGTTAATGCCTCCAAGGGGGCTTGCTTTGGCGTGCTTTTTTCAGCTCCTTTGGCAGATAGTGAAAATCTTGGGCTGGGTGTTCAGATGCGCCATCCTCCAATTACCATGGAGGATGGATCTGTGCAGGACGTTACCGGGCTTCCTTTCTCTATCTTTACTGACAAACCTTCATTTGTAGGCTGGCGCTTTCATTCGAGCAATGAGTTGTTACTCGGTGATTGGGCTATTGAATTCATGAATGACACACAAGTAGTTGCGCGCCAATTGTTTGTGGTTCAGGACACGTCAGTCGAAGGGAGTCTGATAGGAATTGATCCATATCAGTTGTCAGGCGAATTCGAGACTGTCACCCGCTATCTTGTTCAGGTTGCTACTCATTACAAGCACGACAACATGATAGCGTATGAAGACAATCTAAAGAATATGGGATTGATTCCATTCTCTTTTGTCAGACCGTGTGACTGCCCGCATAAAAATATCTATTTGACTTTCGTGAAAATGACGGACTCACGCGTAGAGGCTCTGGCTCAAGCGCGTAGTATGCGGGATTTGTATGGCATTGACGCTATTGTGACTTCCATGGAAGTCGGAGTTCCTGTTGAGTGGCCATCGAAATAGTTTGAGGAATTGATGGCGAAAACTCCTTTTACTTTGGCAGTGATTGAATGCATCCGGGCAATTCCGAAGGGTAGGGTCGCGACCTATGGTGGCATTGCTCGGCTGGCAGGGAGTGCTCGTGCAGCACGACAGGTTGTTCGCGTACTTCATACGTGTTCACGTAACGAAGAATTGCCTTGGCACCGTGTCGTTAACCGTGAAGGGCGGATTGGCTTAAAGTCCTTTCAAGGAGCAGGTGATCAATTGCGCTTGCTGAAGATGGAAGGTGTTGCTTTCAGTGTTGATGAGGCTATTGAGTTGAATAGCTTCATGTGGCTGCCTACCTCGTCTGAACTCGCAACGCTACACCGCCTCATCGCGGAAAGGAAAGCCGCAGAGGGCTAGCTTGTAGACGAAAACAGTAATTTATCTGTATTGTCATTGCGAAGTGATTCCAAGCAGGAGTCATACTAGGGGTATTGAAATTGCAGTGCTTTACAAGTAAAATGGATTTGACGTCAATTTCTTGAACCTGGGTGGCATGGTAATGATACGTTTCATGGCGCAGCTCGATTATCTTCGAGATGTGCAGCGCAACTTCGCAAGTGGTCCGGCCGGACTTGATATGCTGGGGGTTTTCAGCAAAATCTTGTCTGTCGCGCTGCCTATTGTTGTGTGCATGGCGCTTTGGCATTACCGCCATGTGATTGGGTTCAGTATTGTTCGATTCTTCTCCAGATTACTGTCTCCGCGTTCTCAAAAGATTGTTGAGAACTATTTGGTATCCAAGGGGATATTGCTTGAGGTGTATGCGTACACAAGCAATGGTGTTGGGCGGAAGTTAGCCGACGCCCGAGTCTCTACTGTGGCCGGTGGTAAGATGAAATTAAATCTTATTAACACCACGCCTACGGCTTTGCGTCTTAAGAATAAGCGGGTGATCTGCTTTACCAAACCATTTTCCTATTCCAATCGAAAAATTAATGCGTTCGTTACGTTTGTCGGGCACATGGTCAAGCGCGGCTCCGTTATCAAGGAAATGTCGCTGCTGACGCCTATTCGTTATAAATTCGTTATTCGTCGTAAACATAATCGCAAGCGTATTTCCATGGAAGGCGCGGTGCGCGTTAAAGCGTGGGACGGAAAGAAGCGCAAATCATTCCACGTGAGCCGGCCAGATTTACAAACTGTGAATAACCCTGCCAAATATGGCAAGAAGACCCGGCTGTCCGTCGATAATATTTCTGCGGGCGGTATGCGCATGTTCGTGCTTTTCCCACAGGGACGATTGCCGTGGCTTGCCGAAGGAAGTCAGCTGATTCTACGAGTGAGTGTATGGAATCCGAAGACTAAGAAGTATTCATATTTTACCGTGATCGGGACTATTAGAAGCAAGTTCAAAGGAAAGGGTAAGTCTATCGGACTTGGCATACAGTTCACAGCTCAAGGAGAGAAGCTGGGAAGCAGTTATGTTTGGAAGTCAATACAGGGCGAAATGAAATCGCTGGCTCAATTCTTAGAGAAGACCAACCAATAAAGGCGGCCCAAAGGCTGCCTTTTCTATTCGCACAAGAACTTGTGATTTATTTACAATCAGAGCAGATGCCGTAGAGATACATTTTATGTCTGCGGAGTTTGAAACCATGCTCCTTGGCCAGTTCTTCTTGGCGTGTCTCGATGGTCTCATCAAGTATTTCAATATTCTTTCCACACCGTTCACAGATAAGGTGATCATGGTGGTCTGTTCCGTAACTCATCTCGTACCGAGTCACACCATCTGCAAAGTCCAGTGGTTCAATCAGGCCAGAATCGTTCAGAAGCTTAAGCGTTCTGTAGACTGTAGCCTGTCCAACTGATTTGTCACGCTTTTTGACCTTTGCGTACAATTCTTCCGAGGAAAGGTGGTCGTTCTGTTTGATCAACGTGTCAAGGATTAGCCTGCGTTGAGGCGTCATCTTGAGGTTGTTATCAGCGAGATAGTCGGCAAAGACATCTTGTGGATTTTTCATACTTTATCCGGTCAGTTTATATGAATATTGACTCATGTTTCTCTTACGGCAACCTTATCTCGGTGTCAAACATGCCACTCGTATAAAATAAAAGTATTTCCTGCCTCCATTGCGTTTTCTACCTTGACAACAGAGCACTGGATTCCTACAACCAGTTTCCTGATTTCTAGACGACAATGTCGTCCACCGAAAACGCGGAGAGGTGGCAGAGCTCGGTTTAATGCGCTGGTCTTGAAAACCAGAGGGGGTGCAAGCCCTCCGGGGGTTCGAATCCCTCCCTCTCCGCCAGATTTGAAGTTAATGACGTTTGAGTCACAAAAAAAGCCCCTGTTTCTGGGGCTTTTTTTGTGACTTGTTCTATTGATGCTGAGGAAAAACTTGAGGCCAATAGCCTGTGTTTTATGCAGAGCATTTAAAGATGCTATTTCAACGGTCCGAGCAAATTCACAATCTCATCAGCCTCGACAGGCTCAAATTTCTGGTTGAACTCCTCCTGCTCGCGACAGAAGAGTCTTTCGCTTTTTACGGGGCGATAAAGGACCATTTCCTGATTATCTTGCGCATTGGTGGCGTTGGTTACGGTGCCTTGTGCAAAATACAGGTTGCCATTTTTTTTGTTTCGAAAAAGAGCCATGAGGGGTCTCCTGCTTGTGGTTGCTTGACTTCTTGAGGGCGGGAGGGGGATTGCATCTTTCCCCGTCGCTGTCGTTAGTCTTTGGTGTAGACAAACAATATTGTTGGCTCTGCGCCGTATTCATCATCTGCCATGAGCCCCATGCCGAGGAGCCATGACATTGTGAGTTTGGCTTCCCGTTCAGAGTTCATTTCGTATCGTGCTGGATGCCGGATGCCGTCCACGTTTCTATCAGAGCCAGATTCTTCAATTCCTACGTACCAGTTCTCGTATGCGCGGCCATGGTGCTCTATGTGGCGGGTTGCTTTTGCTACCACTGCCTTATTGCCCTCTGGGGCATCTTGTTTTGTCATGTTTTACTCCTTGGCTTTCTCTCTATGTTAATGGAGCAGTTTTTTCGAGTCCTTTTATGGAGGTCTCGTTGTGGGATGATGATTCTTTTTGGCTTGCGATTATTGGTAAGGAGTGGGGGGGGGAGAGCGGCCGCATCTTTCTTCATTGCCAGATTAGCTCTAATGCTGTACTTCCGTCCTGTTTGTGTTGTGTATTAACTTTTTGAACTAGAGAGGGCTTCAATGAAACGTATATTTTTCGCCATTTTGGTTATGACTTTGTGCTTCAGCGCTGTCACTGCATTTGCAGCTGATGGTTCCTGGGACCGCGTCAAGAAAGCTGGTCAGGTTGTCATCGGTTTGGACGATGCTTTCCCGCCCATGGGCTTCCGTGATGACAGCGGCAAGCTCGTTGGTTTTGACATCGACACTGCCGAAGAAGTGGGCAAGCGTCTTGGTATCAAAGTCGTATGGCAGCCCACAGAATGGAAGGGTGTTATCAACTCCCTGTATGCTAAGAAATTTGACTGTATCTGGAACGGCATGACCATTACGCCTGAGCGTCAGAAGAAAGTTGCTTTTTCCAAGCCGTACTTGGTTGATGGCCAGATCGCTACGGTTCGCATGGACGAAACTGCTATCAAGGCTTTTGCTGATCTTGGTGGTAAAAAAGTAGGCGTACAGGCTGGTTCTCCGGCTCTGGAGGCTGCCAAGAAGCTGCCTAAGGCTGCTGCTGAAATTCGTGAGTACGACACCAACCCCAAAGCTTTCCTTGATCTGGAAGCTGACCGTCTGGATTCCGTTGTCGTTGATAATGTTACTGGTCGTTACTACATGGCTTCCCGTCCCGGTAAGTATCGCGCTCTGGCTGGTTACATTACCAAGGAAGCCTTCGGCGTTGCCTTCCGTATGGAAGATGCAGCTCTGCGTGGCATGATCCAGAAGACCATCGACGCAATGATCGCTGACGGCTCCATGGGTAAAATCTCCCGTAAGTGGTTCGGCGAAGATGTGACCAATCCTGCCAAGTGGTAAGCGGTCACCGTGTCAATTCATATTGATTCCATAAAGAGGAGTGCCGTACTAACGGCGCTCCTCGTTTTTTCTGTGCTCGCTATTGGCGTGCAATCATCGTTTGCTGCTTCGGCGGTGGATGCTGATGCGCTGATGCGTAAGGCCAATAATATTATGGTTACGGGTGACCTCAAGGGGGCTGTGGAAGTATATCTGCAAATCCCGGCTCCCGGTCCTGAAGGCGACGAAGGGCAGTTTGCCTCAAGTCGTATGCAGGCGGCTCGTTTGGAGTTTGCGGTCAAGGATTACCCCGCAGCTCTGGCCGTTGTCGGTGAGTTGTTGGAAGTCTACCCGGAGAATATTGAGGCGTTGCAGTTCCGCAGTTCTGTGGAAGAATCCATGATGCCTCAATGGAAGCGGTTGATGAATGATACGATTAAGTTCGTACCGCATCTGCTCAAGGGCAGCCTCATGACGCTGCTGTTGGTGGTGTTTACCATCATCATTTCTCCTATCGGCGGCCTGTTCATCGCGCTGGGGCGTATTTCCAAGTTCAAGCCTGTGAACCGCCTTTGCTGGTTCATCATCTGGCTTTTCCGTGGGACGCCACTGTTGCTCCAACTCTTCTTCATTTACTACGGGTTGCCCGCGGTCGGCATCACGCTGAAGCCGATTCCCGCAGCACTCATTGGTCTTGGGCTGAACTATTCCGCTTATCTCGCAGAGATTATTCGGGGTGGCATTTTGTCCATTGATCATGGTCAAATGGAAGCGGCGGAAGCTATTGGTATGTCATATTGGCAGTCCATGCGCAGGGTGATTATTCCGCAGACTTACAGAGTCATTTTGCCGCCCGTAGGCAACGAGTTCATCGCATTAATCAAGGACACCGCTTTGGTTTCGACCATCGCCATGGTGGAGCTGATGCGCACGGCGGACCAGTTGTTTAATGCGTCGTTCAACATCACGGTGTTGGGTCTCGCTGCCGTAATTTACCTATTCTTCACCACCATCTTCACCTTTGTATTCGAAAGGCTTGAGGCTCGTGTTGGTGTATATGAGCAACGCTGATGAAAGCGCTTTTAGAACTTAAAGATATCGTCAAGACGTTCGGCTCTCACCGGGCTGTGGACAATGTTTCGCTTACCCTTAAGCCTGGTGAGAAAACGGTCATCATCGGTCCTTCGGGATCGGGGAAGTCCACACTGCTGCGCGCCATTAATTTCCTTGAGACCATTGATTCCGGCACCATATTCTTTGAAGAGAATGAGGTCGGCTATCGTATGGTTAAAGGGAAGCAGGTACTGGATAAACCAAAAAATATTTGTCGACTCCGGTCACAGATCGGCATGGTGTTTCAGCACTTTAACCTCTTTCCGCATATGACAGTGGTGGAAAATGCCATGGAAGGGCAGGTTACGGTACTTGGTGCATCCAAGAGCGAAGCCCGTGCCATTGCCGAGAGCATGTTGACGAAGGTTGGCATGCTGGACTTTGCGGATCGTTATCCAGCCTCACTTTCGGGTGGACAGAAGCAGCGTGTGGCTATTGCCAGAGCACTGTCTATGCAACCCAAGGTCATGCTGTTTGATGAACCAACTTCGGCCCTTGATCCTGAATTGGTGGGCGAAGTCTTTGCCACTATCAAGCAGCTTGCGGATGAGGGAATGACCATGATTATTGTGACTCACAATATGGGGTTCGCCCGTGAGATCGCGGATCAGGTTGTATTCATGGAAGATGGTTCTTTCCTTGCAAAGGGAGCACCTGATGAGTTCTTTGGTTCTCAGTGTGAAGATCCACGAATTCAGGCTTTTATCGATCGAATATTCTAGTATTCCTCTTTCAAAGAAATCCAAGTTTGGATGAAAATAAAGCCCTCAATATGAGGGCTTTATTTGTTGGTCCCATCAGTGTTTTGGACTTTGATTTATCTATGGTCACTTGCTCAAGGTCTGGCACATTGTGAAAAAAATATATAAAATTAATTCAAATTCTTTTTTATGTACATGATATGTAACAATTAAATTGTGTTTTCACAGTGGATACATTTACAGATTTGAGTGGTGTGAAATGAAATACAATCACTTGAAATGATGCGCTTTAATTACAAATAGTGTCAAAGTTAAACTAAGTAAGCCTTTCATTGTGTAAGCTGAGACCTCCCCATAGGGGTGCATTGTGCTCAGTAGGGCATAATATTATACACTGGAAGTACAATGCATACACATACGACTGAACAGGCAGTAGCCACACCCGTTAAAGGAAAAGCATTCTCCTTTGACGATTTTATTGATCTCGCCACATGGTTTCACAATTATCCCGCACCGGGCCTGCTGCTTGGTGGATATATGGTGGAAGAGGCCAAGCGTCATATTCCTGAGGATGTTCTTTTTGACGCAGTTAGCGAGACGAGTTGGTGTTTACCTGATGCTGTTCAGTTGCTGACACCTTGCACCATTGGCAACGGTTGGCTTCGCGTTAAGAATACTGGTGTGTATGCCGTTGCATTGTTCGACAAGTTCTCAGGCAAGGGCGTGCGAGTGAAGCTCGACCCAGCTAAGCTCGACAAGTTCCCTCACACTCTCTGTTGGTTGATGAAAACTAAGCCTAAGAACGAACAGGATTCGGACGCGCTTCGGCAGGAAATTCGTGATCACGGCCTTGATATGCTGACTGTGCACGAAGTGCAGGTTAAGCCGGAAGTCGTCCATAAGCGGAGTAAGGGAACGATCTCGCTCTGTCCTATTTGCGGTGATGCGTATCCTGAATTTCATGGTGCGATTTGCCGTTCCTGTGGTGGGGATTCTCCTTACGAGGGAGAGCGGACCATACCTCTCGCTACTGATATTACGACTTCTATTTCCTCGACTCCTCTTGAGGAGAGCATCGGTAAAACCATTGCTCACGATATGACGCGAATCGTTCCCGGTGAATCGAAAGGCGTAGAATTTTCTCGTGGCCACATTGTCACGGCAGGCGATGTTTGCCGCTTGCAGCAGATGGGGCGCTTCAATCTCTATGTGGATCAGAAAGCTCCTACCGGAACTATTCATGAAGATGACGCCGCTCGCGCGTTTGCGTCTGCCATGTGTGGAGAAGGATTGGTTGCCGAATCCGAGCCGCATGAAGGGCGCGTTAATTTGATTGCAGAACGCGATGGTATCATTGTGGTGAATGAATCTCTGTTGACTGGTTTTAATTCCTTGTCGGGCGTAATGGCAGCTTCTCGTCATGCGTATAGCTTGATTCGAAAAGGCCGCAGAGTTGCTGCCACCCGCGCCATTCCCCTGTATTTGGAACAGACGATTTTTGGCCGTGCCATGGCTATTCTTGGCGATTCGCCGATCTTCTCTGTTGCACCATTGCGTAAGGCCAAAGTCGGTTTGCTCATCACTGGAAATGAAGTTTTCAAAGGACTCATTGAAGATCGGTTCGAGGAAGTGATCAAGGCCAAGATGGCTCATTTCGGAAGCTCTGTAGTGGAGACGTTGGTCAAGCCGGATAATGCGGGTGAAATCGCAAACGCGGCGCGACAGCTTGAAGAAATGGGGTGTGACCTGATTGTGACCACGGCTGGATTATCCGTTGATCCTGATGACGTCACTCGCCATGGACTGGTGGAAGCCGGACTGACTGACATTCTGTACGGGATGCCAATTCTGCCCGGTGCCATGTCTCTGGTTGGACGCATTGGTAAGGCGCGAGTGCTGGGAGTTCCGGCCTGTGCCTTGTTCCACAAACGGACCAGTCTTGATCTGCTGCTGCCACGGCTGCTTGCAGATTTGCCGATCGCTCGCGCTGATGTTGCCAAAATGGGTAATGGCGGGATGTGTATGGAATGCACCTCCTGTACGTTCCCCAAATGTCCCTTCGGGAGGTAAGTCATGTTGAAGGAAACCACTCTGACTTCGGCTGATCCGAGAACGATCATGTCGCCGACCATGCGTTTGCATCTTTGGTTTGAAACCAAGGAGGGGGTGCTGTTCGGTCTGGGCAGGCTGCAACTGCTTCGGCAGGTGGAGGAATGTGGATCTCTCAAAAAAGCTGCCGAGTCCTTGGGTATGTCCTACCGAGGCGCGTGGGGAAAGATCAAAACCACGGAAGAAGTCATTGGTGAAAAACTCATCGAAAGGGCGGCTTCAAGGCGCGCTGGTTACCATCTTACTGCCTTTGGAAGTGGCATCGCGAAAAGCTTTGACGAATGGTACCGCGAGGTCGAAACTTTTGCTCTCTCTAAGAGTAAGGAATTATTGCCTTTTTCTCTTGAGAAATACGATTGATCTCCTTTCTGCATCTTTCAATGTGTTAAATATAACATATTGAAATAATTGTACTTTATGCTATCTTGGTTGTGCTCGAACATTTTGTTGGAGAGTAACACTGCCGAGCATTGAGCAGCACGGCACAGATTAAGGAGGCCATAGGTATGAAATTTGACCGCCGAAGCTTTATGAAGCTAGCAGGCTCTGGAGCGGCGTGTCTCACCCTTGGGCAGCTCGGAGTGAGTCTCACGCCGATCAAAGCCTACGCCGAAGATGTCAAAATCTCCGGTGCCAAAGAGGTTGTGACCGTGTGTCCGTTCTGTTCGGTCAGTTGTCACGTTATCGGGCATGTCAAAGGTGGCAAGCTCGTCAACACTGAGGGCGATCCGGACTATCCCATTAACGAAGGTTCCTTGTGTGCGAAGGGGGCGGCCATGTTCAGCATGACCACGAACCATCACCGTCTGCACAAGCCTTTGTATCGCGCTCCTTACAGCGATAAGTGGGAAGAGAAGAGCTGGGATTGGATGCTCGATAGAATCGCGCGCCGTATCAAGGATACTCGCGACAAGGATCTTATCCTCAAAAACAAGAAAGGGGACACCGTCAATAGACTGGAGTCCATGTTCCTGCTGGGTACTTCCCACGCGGGTAACGAAGAATGTGCTATTGCCCATCAGGCAATGCGCAGCCTGGGTGTTGTCCACATGGACCACCAGGCAAGGATCTGACACAGCGCTACAGTTGCGGCTCTGGGAGAGTCGTTCGGACGCGGTGCGATGACCAACCACTGGATCGACATCAAGAATGCCGATTCAATCCTTATAATGGGCAGTAATGCTGCCGAACATCATCCGATCTCATTCAAGTGGGTGTTGCAGGCCAAAGACAAGGGCGCCACTGTTATGCATGTGGACCCGAAGTTCTCCCGCACATCTGCCAGATCAGACTTCCATGTTCCCCTTCGGTCCGGTACGGACATCGCTTTCCTCGGGGGCATGATCAAGTACATTCTCGAGAACGAGAAGTTCTTCAAAGAATACGTTGTTGAATACACCAATGCCGCCCTTGTTGTCGGTAAGGATTATGGATTCAAAGACGGCCTGTTCACAGGTTATGACGAAAAGACCCGTACATACGACAAGTCCAAGTGGGGCTTTGAAATGGATTCCAACGGTGTTCCCAAGCGTGACAAATCGCTGAAGAATCCTCGTTGTGTATTCCAGTTGATGAAGAAACACTACGAGCGTTACGATATTGATACCGTATCCTCCACTACAGGTGTTTCCGCTGACAACCTGATGAAGGTCTACAAGGACTTCGCAGGTACAGGGTTGAAGGACAAGGCCGGTACCATCATGTACGCCCTTGGTTGGACCCAGCATACCGTTGGTGTACAGAACATTCGCTCTGCCGGAATTATCCAGCTTCTGCTGGGTAACATTGGTGTAGCTGGCGGTGGCATCAACGCTCTGCGCGGCGAACCAAACGTTCAGGGTTCCACTGACCATACTTTGCTGTATCACATCATTCCCGGTTACATGGCCATGCCGCACAATGGTTGGCAGACCTATGATGAATACATCAAGGGCAATACTCCGGTCAGCAATGACCCGCAGTCAGCCAACTGGTGGCAGCATAAACCCAAGTACTTCACAAGCCTGCTCAAGGCTTGGTATGGCGATAAGGCCACCAAGAAGAATGGTTTCTGCTACGAGTTGTTGCCGAAGATCGAAAAGGGCGAGGATTACTCCTACATGTTCCTGTTCGATCGTATGTACCAAAAGCAGATTCGCGGTGGTATCATCATCGGCCTGAATCCCATGCAGAGTGTGCCGAATACCAATAAAGTCAGGAAGGCTTTGGATAACCTGGATTGGTTGGTCACTTCTGAACTCCACCACTCGGAGACAACCGACAACTGGAAGCGTCCCGGCGTTGACCCGAAAAAGGTCAAGACCGAGGTATTCCTGTTGCCGTCCGCTCACCGTCTGGAAAAAGAAGGTTCTGTCACTAACTCCGGTCGTTGGCTGCTTTGGCACTATCAGGCCGTTAAGCCTGCATATGAAGCCAAGCCCTTTGGCGACATGTTCGTTGGTTTCATGAGTCGTTTGCAGAAGTTGTACGAGAAAGAGGGCGGTACGCTGCCTGAAGCCGTCACATGGCTCGATTACCCGGAGAAATATGATCCGGAAGATCTCTGTGCTCGTATTAACGGTCGCTTTACCCGTGACACCGTGGTCAAGGGCAAGAAGTACAAGAAGGGCCAGCAGGTCCCGTCCTTCACTGCTCTAACTGACGATGGCGCTACCGCCAGCTTGAACTGGTTGTATGCAGGTAGTTATACGGAGAAAGATGGCAACAAAGCTAAGCGCCGTTCCACGTCCCAGACTCCGATGCAGGCCAATATTGGCTTGTTCCCGAAATGGGCATGGTGTTGGCCTATTAACCGCCGCATCCTCTACAATCGCGCATCCGTCGATCTGAACGGTAAGCCGTACAACCCGAAGAAAGCTGTTATCGAATGGAAAGATAACAAGTGGGTTGGCGACATTCCCGATGGTGGTTGGCCGCCGATGTCCACCGGAAAGGGTAAGAGCCCGTTCATCATGTCCAAGCATGGCTATGGGCAGATATTCGGTCCCGGTCGTCAGGATGGTCCGTTCTCAGAACACTACGAACCGGTTGAGACGCCTGTGAAGAGCAACAAGTTCTCCAAGCAGCTGAGCAGTCCGGTCTACAAGTTCGTATCCAGTGATATGGACAAACTGGCTAAACCCGCTGACCCCAACTTCCCCATCGTGCTGACTACGTACAGCCTGACGGAGCATTGGTGTGGAGGCGGTGAAACCAGAAATATCCCCAACCTGCTTGAAGCCGAGCCTCAGCTTTACGTTGAGATGAGCCCGGAACTCGCTAAGGAAAAGGGAATCAAGAACGGCGATGGTGTCGTTGTTGAAAGTGTTCGTGGTAAGGTTGAGGCCATTGCCATGGTCACGGTTCGCATGCGTCCTCTTAAGGTCCACGGTCGTATTATTCACGAAATCGGTATGCCGTTCTGCTTCGGTTGGACGACTCCCGGTACAGGTGATGCCACCAACAGGCTAACGCCTTCCGTTGGTGATCCCAATACGACTATCCCCGAGTACAAGGCTTGCTGTGTAAACATTCGCAAGGCCAAGAAACTCACTGAACTGGCAACCTAAAGGAGAACGCCATGCCCAAGACGATATTAGTCGATACGTCCCGCTGCACAGCGTGCCGCGGTTGTCAGATTGCCTGCAAGGAATGGCATGAGCTGCCAGCAAATAAAACCACTCAGTATAAGTGGGGCAGCCACCAGAATCCGCAGGATTTGAATGCAAACAACTATAAGCTTGTCCGCTTTAGCGAGCATCTTGAAAACGACGTGATCCGCTGGAACTTCTTCCCGGACCAATGTCGTCACTGCGAGATCGCTCCCTGTAAGGAAACAGCCGATCTCTACAAGGAAGGAGCAATTCTTCAGGACGAGAAGACCGGTGCCATCATCTTCACTCCCAAGACGAAAGCCTTCAACAAGGAAGAGTTTGCAGAGATCAAAGATGCGTGTCCTTACGACATCCCCCGGCGCGACGAGAAATCCGGTGTCATGTCCAAGTGCACCATGTGTAACGACAGAATTCACAATGGCATGCCCCCCGCCTGTGTGAAGGTGTGTCCCACGGGCGCCATGCAGTTTGGTGATCGTGACGACATGCTGAAGCTTGCCAAGTCCCGTCTCGCAACCGTGAAAAAAGACTGGCCTCAAGCGATGTTGGCTGACCCGGATGATGTCAACGTTATCTACCTGCTCATCGACAAGCCGGAGAACTATCACGAGTTCTCTGTTGCTGAGGCGGACCTTGGTCCCATGTCGAAGAAGCAGTTCCTTGCCACTCTGGCAAGACCCTTCAAAGCGATGAAGGCCTAACATAACCACCTCTCCACAGTGGCTGGGGCGTCTTATTTGAGGCGTCCCGGCCCAATGGAGAAAATGGAGCACACGCATGAAATCGGCTTCCGCCCAGAAAATTGTTGATTCTACCCTTGAATCCATCAAGAAACGTATCCCGGCTTATCAGGAGCTGGCTGAGAAATTTGGTCCGTTGTTCCTGGAAAAGGCAAAGCTGCGCGATGCGTTCATGGAAAACAAGATTGAACTTCCTGGCATCGATCCGTCCCGCATTGCTGCGGGAGTCCCCATTCTGGTGGATGAAGATCTCACTCCATGGAGTGCAGCCATGAAAGAATCAGTAGAGGCGTTGTTGCCTGTTTTAAGCGAAGTGCTCCAGTTGGAAGAGAAAGTATCGAAATGGCTGAAAGAATATCTGGACGATCCCGATAATGTTTTGGGACTTGCCCAGGCTCGAATTGAAGGCAACTGGAAACACTTTGAGAACACCTCCGTACAGCTCGGCATCGAGCAATCCGCGACATTGCTGTATATTTCAGAGACCGTTTTCGCTCCTGTCCTTTGTGCTATAGTCGACAGCTTGGGCGAGTCCCTTACAACACTCGCCTGGGATCATGGTTCCTGCCCGGTTTGTGGATCATCTCCTTCCATTTCTCACCTTTCTCCCAAGGAAGTCACTGACCTCGACCAACTCGTCGGTGGCGGTGGCAAAAAGTTCTTACATTGCTCCCTTTGTGGTCATGACTGGCGCTTTAAACGGAACGCGTGCGCATCTTGCGGTAATGATGATAGCGAAACCCGCGAAGTATTTTATCTTGATGATGTAAAATACGAACGCATTGAAGCATGTCATAAGTGTGGGAAATATTGTTTGAATATCGATATGCGTGAATGTGAACCGTATCCGCATCTGGACACTATTCAGATTGGTCTCATTCATCTTGATATTTACGCGCACAAGAATGAATTGAGCCCGATTTCCACTACGCTGTGGAACACCATTGAATAGGTGACATCCATGTCGATAAGGTCTTTACGAGCGATAGAAGGCTCACGGGAAACCACCGTTTGCGAAGGGCAGGCAATAGTCGATGGATCACAGTTAGTGTGTCCAGTGTCCTTGCAACGATACTCTGCCGGGAAGTTCTCCTTTAAGGAGGACTCTATCGCGGTGGAATCAGATATCCGAGTAGAGGTAAATGGCCGTCGGGATATGGTTTTATCTCGGACTCCCGGTGATGATCTCAATCTGATTGCGGGGCATCTCTTTTCTCGGTCCATGATCAGAGGGGCAGAGGATTTACTCCATATTGGATTTAGTTATCAAGGCGTTCCACGTGTAGAGGTCAAGTTGAGAACATCACAGCGGATTCGCCGTCTGTTCCCTTCGCCCCGGCCTGCTCGCATTGCGCCGGAAAAGCTCTTTGATTTTAAGGAGACCTTTGAACGCAGGCAGAACCTTTTCAAGAATACCGGTTGTACTCACGCAGCAGCGTTATTTTCTATCGATGGGGAGCTGATTTCGTTTGGCGAAGATGTCGGGCGGCATAACGCTTTTGATAAAGCGATTGGTAGAGCGCTTTTGGAAGGGACGTTGGAGCAGGTTGCTATTGCCATGCTTTCGTCTCGTTTGGCTCTTGAATTGGCGGTAAAAGCGTCAACAGCGAATATCCCGATCCTTTGTGGATTCTCTGCTGCAACGAGTTCCGGGATTAATTATGCGGAGAAGAACAACATCACTCTGGTTGGGCGGCTCCGCGATACAACCTTTAATGTGTATTCAAATGGCTGGCGATTAAGAGCTTAAACAACATACATTTGAAGTAATACCTTTCCTCATGGGTCTATTCGGTAAAGAAACCCCGCAGCGTTCGCAGTCGCTGTGGGGTTTCTTGTCGTAATATCAGCTTGCTATAACAAGCAGCGAACACCGCCCATGCACCAGATGCAGTGCCCGCACGGGATGTCGAGGCCCACGCAGTCCTGCTCAAAGGGCCGTCCTTGTCCAGTGACATCCGAGCAGGGCATGACAGAACAGTTGGAGCAATACGGATAGTCGTATTCGAGCACTTCCTTGCGGAATTCTCGATACGGTTCGCTGTTCCAAATATCCAGAATGGAATTAGTGGTAACGTTGCCAAAAGTCTTTGGTTGGACGTTCTTTGTATGTCCATCCATGAAGCAGGAGTACTCGTGCCAGAGGAAGTAACAGGGACGAACATCACCTGTAGGAGTAATGTGTGTAACGCCTTGCTCTACAAATTCACAATGGCGCTCGTGCGTGGCAGATGTCGGCGGCAATGTCGCTTCAATACCGCATTCATCGGCAACAGCTTGTGCTTCTGCGAGAATGGCGGCGATACGTTCTTGCTCTGCCAGTCGCTCTGGAGTCGACCACTCCATAAGCTGAGTGAAATGGATAGGGATGCCACGACTGATGGCATCTTTGCGGCGTTTGTTGACGAAATCTACCAGCTCTCGTTCTTTTGGAGTCTTGATGAACTTCCATGGCAGGCCGAAGTACGGAGTGAAATCTATTCCGCGCTCATCGGCTTCCTTTTTCCATTTGGCATATTCAGCCATGGAAGCTTCGGTGTTGGGGTTGAACAGCTCTTCATCAGCCATTGTTTCGCAATAGGGAAGCATGTGCGTTACAAGCGCAAACTCCGCACCTTGTTCTGCGGCCCATGCAAGGGAGCGGGGCAGAGCATTCGCAGTCTCACGCATGAGTACGAATTCTACACCAATTTTGATGTTACGGCCTGTGGCTTTGGCTGCCTTTTGCAAATGAGCGAAGGCGTGAATTGTGTTGGTAACATCTTCGCCACCGTGGAAAATGCCATCTTTGTCGACAACATCCACAGACAGGCAGACCGTGTCGAGGCCTGCGCGGACTAATTCCTCTGCTCGTTCAGGAGTGAGTAACATACCATTCGTTTGGAAGCTGATATGTCCTTCTGCAGGCATGGTGGCTCGCGCTGTTGCAATCATCTCGGTTAGATGTGGCGTGAGAAGTGGCTCTCCGATACCGTTGAGAATGAGATTTTCAAGATGCGGAAAAGCTGGGGCGAGTGAGTGGAATACCTCCATACTCATGTCTGCGTTGGGAATACAGGCTCCCTCGGCCTGTTTTACACACATGGAACACTGCAGGTTACAGCGGGTGGTAGTTTCGACGTAAAGTTTGGATGGGTATTGTTTTATGGCGGTCATGATATTTCGTGGTTGTTTTTATGGCCGCGAGAATACGGATGTGAATGGAGAATGCAAGCGGCGATTTATGCTGCCACTGTATAGGCTCTTTCAGTCTGGTCATTGACCTTGGTCAAGTTTTGGAAAGTTAGTTGCTTCTATTTTACAGAAGGGGCTGCGTTGAAAATAAGTAGCCCCGCCCTTCATATTGAAGGGCGGGGTTCCTTTTCATGGCGTTATCTCCAGTCTGTCAGATCAAGGTGTTGATTAAGGAGCCCTTGGCGTGTGCGCCCAGGACGTCTTGCTGGAAGTTGAAGCTTTGGGCCATACCGACCTTGTCGCCAGATGAGGACCCGGAGTTCATGTTTTCCAGCGTCTTGGATACGAGCGAGGCTTCAGCAGACGCCTTGTCTACCGGAGCCAGGCTTGAATTGCTGCCGGAATTGTTCATGATGCCTAGTGTCTCGGAAACCACGGCTGCACCAAAAGTCTCTCGATCGAATGGTGAGGCGCCGCCTCCAAGACTGTTGATTCCCATGGTCATAGTCTACCCTCCCCGCTGTCAAAGCTGGAAATAACGCCTATCCATCTGTATTGGATGGAAATTCACGCCTTCAACACCGGGAGAATATCAACTTCCAGGCACGCTCCATTTGTCCGCTCCTCGTAGAGTAAGTGGACGGCCTTATCAGACTCATCGGACTAAAACTCCATATCTTTAGAGCGACAGTGGAAAAAGAATGAAGAAACAAGGGAGGCATGGTATTATCAGGTACGGAGATGAATCATGGAAGTGTGGGGGATTCAAATACAGATCAAGTATTTTGTGATCGCCATCAGCCTTGCTCTGAGCGCAGGGGGGCTGCTCTTCTGGTTTCAGCATGTGCGGATTTCACGCCCAACGCGCAGGCTTTCTATTCCAAAGCTCATTTTCTGTGTGGTCGTCATGGCTTTGTCATTCTATTACATTCTCAACGTTGTATTTGGGGCGGGGCGTACCGGATGGCCTTGATGGTGACACCAAGGCGGCGAAAGTGTAATAAGATCTAATGACTGAATTAAATTATCTGATTCCTGCCGTGCTGAGCGGATGTGCCGTAGGCGCTTTGATGTTGTGGAAACTCAAAAAACGGTGTGCGCCTTGAATATTCATGTATGCATCATTCGGCGCGGGTTTCGCCGTATATTATCTTTTGAAATTGATCTTCTGAGAAAGGATTATCTGTGATGAAAAGAGTGGTGTTATTGCTGTCTCTGTTGGCTATGCTGGCAGTCGGTAGTGTTGCTTTTGCTGGAGCAATCCCAGTGTACGTGAGCATTCTTCCACAAAAATATTTTGTAGAGCGTATTGGTGGCGATCGGGTAGACGTGTCCGTCATGGTCATGCCCGGAGCCAGTCCTGCTACATACGAGCCGTCCGCTAGACAGATGGTGAAACTTGCCAGAGCCAAAGCATATTTCTCTATTGGCGTGGCATTTGAGAGCGCTTGGCTACCTCGTATGGCAGATACGAATCGAGAGATATCAGTGGTGAGGACTGATGCGGGAATAACGAAGCGCCCGATTGATGGAGGCGATCACGGGCACGGTGGGCACGATGACCATGATCATGGCATCCTTGATCCACATATTTGGCTTTCGCCGGAATTGGTCAAAACAATTGCATCCAATACGTGTGCCGGACTTGCTAAGATCGACCCTGCGAACAAGGCTTTTTATCAGGCCAATCTGAGTTCGTTCTTGAGCGAGATTGAAGCCGTTGATGCGGATATTCGAAGCGCTTTCGGTAGCCTTCCAAAGGAGAAGCGAAGCTTCATGGTCTTTCATCCATCATGGGGATATTTCGCACACGACTATGGTTTGCGACAGATTCCCATCGAGGTGGAAGGAAAATCTCCTAGCCCTCGTGAGTTAGCTGAAATAGTTGAGCATGGCAGGGAATTGAATATCCCGGTAGTTTTCGTACAGCCGCAGTTCTCGCAGAAAAGCGCCAAAGTCATTGCTGCGGAAATCGAGGCGCAGGTTGTGCCTCTCGATCCTCTGGCAGAGGATTGGCCCGCCAACTTCCAGCGTGTAGTCGAGGCGTTACAAGGGGCGCTTCGTTAAGACTGCTCGCCGTTCTCTTTGACTTCATCCCAAAGGGTGTTCATTTCGTCGAGTTCCATATTAGCGAGGTCGAGGCCGCGCTCTTCGGCGATGGCTTCCATTTGTCCGAATCTATTGAGGAATTTTTGATTGGCGAAATCCAAAGCGGAGTTTGCTTTGATTCCTTTTCTGCGGCCGAGTTCTACCAGAGTGAACAGGTAGTCTCCGAATTCTTGTTCTGAGGCTTCCTGATCATCGGCAGCCATGGCATCCTGCCATTCCTTCCATTCACTTTGAAGCTGTTCTTCTACTGCTTCGTCAGTATCCCAAGTAAATTTATTACGCGCCGCTTTGGAATTGATGCGATAGGACTTAAGCAATGGTGGCAAGCCTTTGGGCAGTGAATCGAAGACGCCCTTTCTGCCTGTCTCTTTGTTTTCCTCTCGCTTGGTCTTTTCCCAGTTGTCCCAGATTTCAGAAACATCATTGAATGTCTTGTCCGAAAAGACATGCGGGTGCCGGCGGATCATTTTGGCGGCGCTGTACTTGAGGGATTCTTCCAACGTGAATTCACCCTTATTTTTGTAGAGCGTGGCAACGAAAAGCAGGATGAACATGACATCGCCAAGCTCTTCCATGGCTTCCCTCGCATCACCTGTACGGATTCCCTCGATGAGCTCGAACGCTTCTTCTGCGAGATAGTCGCACATGGAAAGGGGAGTCTGTTGTTGATCCCAGGAGCAGCCTCCGGGGCCGATGAGTCTGTCGATGACGGTCTGAAGTTCCTGCATGGCCGATGTGAGGGCGTCGTTATTGCTTCCGCTCATAGCGTACTATCCTTGAAATATGGTCTTGGTTTTTCGGATTGGTCCCGAAGGTGATTATTGCTGTGGTTCTTCCTGGTCGTCCATGCCGATGGCTTCTTTCGTGGAATCCAATACGTCTGACGGAGAAGGAATATCGAATCCTTTGGAGCGAAGCAGATCGCGCATGGAATTCGGGGTCAAATTTCCCACCAGCTCAATGAGATGCTGTGAACGAGGGGCGAGATAGGATTCCTGAAGTGATTCTGCTTTTGGAGCAAAGCCTTGTACGAACATGAGCAAGATCAAACTAATCAGCATGCCTTCGATACCGCCAAAGATAGCACCAGCGCCACGGTCCACCCATCCGAGCAGAGCTATATCCAGTACTGATCGGATGAGCTTCGATAACAGCCAGAACGCGATGAGTGTGCCGAAGAAAATGATGACATAAGACAATCCATTCACCGTCGCTTCACCTTTGATGTAAAGCTCAAGATGTGGAACCAGCATGTGATGGAAATTGGATGAAAGATAAATGGCCATGACGATGGCGGTCAGGGAAAGGACTTCCTGAACCAGACCTCGGAAAAAGCCTCGAATGAGAAATACGCCGACTATGCAGATAAGGACGATGTCGAGAAAGTTCATCAAAATATGGGTCCTAGTAATATATGTTTACGATCCCTGAAGTTGGAACTATCAAACTGATGAGGAAATGTGAACAGGGGATCACTGTTTTTTTATGTTCTCTGCTTCTTGTGCGCTTGTGGGCTTGTGTCCCTGTCGGAACTCGGATAAATGGTACGACCAGCGGTTGAAACACAATCTAGGAGGGTGGATGCAGGTCCATGAGACCGGATTTCCCGGCTTGTTTGTTCTGGAGCCTCGGGTTTTTCAGGACGAGCGCGGCTTTTTTCTTGAAAGCTACAACAAGGAATCCTTCAAAAAGCTCGGTATAGAGTGTGAATTTGTTCAGGATAATCACGCCTACTCGAAAGAGGAAGGTGTACTTCGCGGTTTTCATTTTCAGCTTCCGCCAGCAGCTCAGGCCAAACTCGTCTGGGTGACGCGTGGCGCTGTCTTGGATGTTGTGGTTGACCTACGAAAAGGCTCCCCGACTTTTGGGAAATGGAGACATGTGATTCTGAGTTCCGCGAATTTCAAGCGGATGTTCATCCCCAAGGGATTCGGTCATGCGTATGTCACCCTCATGCCTGATACCGAATTTCAATATAAAGTGGATGCGCCTTATGCTCCTGATCAGGACTGTGGCATTGTCTGGAATGACCCGGATATTGCCATGGATTGGGATCATGTGCTGAAAGGTTCGGCGCCGCTTATGTCAGAAAAAGATCGTCGGCTGATGACGTTGGCCGAATTTGATTCCCCTTTCATTTACGAGGATTAATATATGTCTCAAGCGAAACAGCCTCAGGTCCTTTTTGATCAGGAGTGCCACGCCATTATTCTGGCGGGTGGTTCTGGAACCCGTTTGTGGCCTTTAAGCCGCAATCTTCTACCAAAACAGCTCTTAGTGCTCGATGGTGAATTAACATTATTGCAGCAGACAGCCTCCCGTGTGTTGGAGGCTTTTGAGCCTTCCCGTATATGGGTTGTTACTAACGAAGAGCATGTCTTTGAAGTGCGCAAGCAAGTTGCTGAAATAACACCCGAGTTGGAAGCACAAGTCTTGGCGGAACCGCTTGCTCGGAATACGTTGCCAGCTATTATGCTTGGTCTTGAGAAAGTTGCAGAAGCCGCTCCTGATGCGCAGGCTGCAGTGTTCCCATCAGATCATCTAATTGAGGATAGTGATGCCTGGACTGCCGATCTGGTTCGGGCATCAGCTCTGGCGGCGAATGAGAAATTCGTCACATTCGGTGTGAAGCCACAAAAACCAGAGACAGGCTACGGGTATATTACTCTGGGAAAAGAACTGGGTGAGGGTGCTTATGAAGTTGATGGCTTTGTTGAAAAGCCCAACCTGGAGACTGCTGAGTCCTTTCTGCGTGAAGGAAGTCATTTCTGGAACAGCGGCATGTTTCTCTTCCGCATTAAGGATTTTCTGACTCAAGTTGCCAAGTGTCAGCCTGAATTGTGGGATTGGTGGATGGCTCGCGATGAAGTGCCCATGGTTAACGGGTATAGTGATATTCCGAATATTTCGGTTGATTATGGTGTGGTCGAAAAAATTGACAATATCGCAGTAGTCAAAGCGGGATTTCAGTGGGACGACCTTGGTAGCTGGGAGGCTATGTATCGTCTGGGTGACAAGGACGAGAATGGCAATGTCATTCAGGGCGATGTGCTTGCCATGAATTGCAAGAACTCCCTCCTGATTAGCAAGGGTGGCAAGTTGGCTGTGGTTGGTGTCGAGGATATGATCATGGTTCAGACTCGCGACGCCACTTTGAGTTGTCCTATGAAGGATGTGCAGTTTGTGCGCAATGTCGTGGACACACTTAAAGCCGAAGGAAGTCAACTCGTGGAAAGTCATCCCACGGTATACCGCCCGTGGGGTAGTTATTCCGTGCTGGAAGAAGGGCCGCACTACAAAATTAAACGCATTCAGGTGAACCCAGGCGCACGTCTGAGTTCCCAAATGCACCATCATCGCAGCGAGCACTGGGTTGTTGTTGATGGGACGGCAGAGGTAGAAGTGGATAATAAGCCAATAATTCTGGTGGAAAACCAGTCGGTTGATATCCCAAAAGCGTCGCAGCATCGTCTGGCTAATCCTGGCAAGGTGCCACTCAATATCATTGAAATTCAGAGTGGACCGTACCTTGAAGAAGACGACATTGTTCGTTTTGACGATGTATACGGACGAGTGAAGAAATAATTCTAAATTTGGCTTTAATGGGGCATAGGGCGTTGGTATCACGGTGTTTTATCGTGAAAAAGAGATCGTGAAATTTTTCATATTCTCTTGACACGAAATCGTTCCGTGCCTTATGGGAACGTAGTTCAATTGGTGTGAATTTCACATAAACTTTAGAGTGATGGGGCAAAGGTTATGGAGGAAAGAAGAGCATCGAAACGGTGTGGAGGGATTCTCCCTTTTATCATCGGCTTCCTGGCCACCTGCGTTTTGGGTTGGGCTGTTCTGCCCGGTATGTTCTACGAAAATGTTGAGCAACCGATCTGGTTCAGTCACGCCGTCCACGTAGAGAGCGAGGGAATGGAGTGCGACAGTTGTCATTATTTCCGGGACGACGGCTCTTATGCCGGTTTCCCGACAAACGAGGTGTGCGCAGAATGTCACGCTGTTGATCCTGATGAAGCAATGGAAGCCATTGCCGAAGCTGGCATCGACGCAACTGACGCGGACGCTATTATGAAGGCTGAGTTGGATGTTATCGAAGACGGTCTCGTCTCCGGTGATGACGACAAAAAGGCCGCAGAGCGCGAGTACGTGGTTAAGTACCTCATCCAGGGTAAAGAAGTTCCCTGGTTGAATTACCAGTACCAGCCTGACAATGTATACTTCTCTCACAAGGCCCACGAAGGTCTTGACATTGCTGAACTGGCAGAGATGAAGAAAGAACTGTCCAGCGTCGTCGATACTTCTATTTTCGACGAGCCTGCTGAGCAGAACTGTAATCTTTGTCACGTAAAGGATATCGCTACGAACGATGTGCCTCCGGCATTCGAACGCAATATCATTTCTGGTTACAGCAAGATGACAATGAAGATGTGGAAGTGTGAACGGTGTCATGCCCTCAAGGGCCAGTCGAACGCCTGTTTCACCTGTCATAAGTAAAGGGGTACTGAAAATGAGCGTAGCACGCAGAGCTTTCATTCAGATGAGTGTGGGCGCCACCGTCGGTATCCTTTTTACACCGACGGTTTGGACCGCCCTTGATGATGTCTCCATCTGGACGCAGAACTGGCCTTGGATTCCCACGTTGAAATACGGGGAAGTCAAAGGTGTGCCTACTGTGTCCAAGATGTGTGAATCCGGTTGTGCCGTAAAAGTCCGCACTGTAGCGGGCGAAGCATTCGGCACTGAGGGTAACATGGAAAACCCGCTTTCTGGCGGCGGCATCTGCCCCCTGTGCGCTAACGGCGTTCAGGTTAAGAACAGCCCCACCAGAATAAAGGCTCCCATGTTGAAAGGTGAGGAAATCACCTGGGAAAAAGCCAACGAGATTGTTGCCGAGAAACTGTCCGCCGCAGGCAGCAAAGTTGCTGTCATTTCCGGCGATCAGACTGGCACCGTGAACGAGGTCTTCTCCGCATTGCTGACCGCACAGGGCAGTGATGCATTCTACACCATGCCCTGCGACATGCAGGTTGCTGATAAAGCATGGACCGGCCTTATGGGCGGTTCCGGCCAAATCGGTTACGACATGGAAAACGCTGACGTGGTCCTGCTGGCAGGCGCCGACGCCCTGGAATCCTGGGGCCCGACCGTAGCCAACCTGAAAGCGTTTGCTGCTAATGAGAACGGCAAGTTCATCTTCGCCGGTCCTATGCAGACCAAGACCGCTTCCGTAACAAGCAAATGGGTACCGGTTCCGGCTGAAGGCATGGCTGCTTTCACTCTCGGTATCTGTTATTATGTATTGCAGGCAGGCAAGTCCGTGCCCGCAGCCGATTTCGATCAGTTCAAGTCTATGGTTATGAGCGGGTACACTCCTGCCAAAGTCGAAGCCGCCACTGGCGTCAAGGCTGACCAGATGGCTGAAGTTGCCAAGCAACTCCTGTCCGCCAGCAACCCTGTGGTTGTTCCGGCTGGCTCTGTTGCAGCCAATGCCGCAGCGTTCGCACTGAACCTGCTGCTCGGCGGTGGCATGAGAGTTCTGCCCGAATTCGGTAAAGCCATCGAAACCGCCATGTCTCGTAGCGATATGTTGAAGCAGGACATCCTTCAGGGTGTGAATGCTGATCTTCTGTTCGTCTACGAAGCTAATCCGACCTACGCCCTGCCTGAGCAGGTCAAAGCAGGATTCACGGTTGCTTTCGATTCTATCAACACCGAGACCACCGCAGCAGCGGACCTCGTGTTGCCTACGCCTCACGCTTACGAGCGTTTTGATGACCTGGCCAGCCCTTACGGCGTGGCTGCTGCTACCTACTCGATGGGTGCTCCGGTCTCCAAAACTAGCTTGAATGTCATGCCCGCAGGCGATTTCGTCCTGGGTCTGGCTGATCTCGGATTTGAGACCTTCGAAGAAGTTCTTGGAGCCAAGATTGAAGCAATTGGCGCTGACATGGATGGACTGGTTGAAGGCGCTGCTTACGTTGTGGAAGATTCCGCAGACGTATCCGGCGTTACTTTGGCCGCGACCGTCCTTGGTAAGGCTGCCGTTCCCGTTAAGGGCACTGGCGCAATTAGCCTGATCCCCTACACGTTGCTTAACGTTGGTACTGCCAACCAGGCTACCACTCCTAACGCCCCGTGCACCATCAGCAACAACCAGCTTATCGGCGATAACATGGTTGTTATGATGAACTCTGCCACTGCCAAGAAACTTGGTGTGGACGTTGCTTCCAAGGTGAAGCTGTCCGGCGGTAATGGTGAGTGTGAAGCTCTGGTCCAGATCTTCGAAGGCGTCATGACAGGCGCTGTGGCTGCCCCTCTGGGCATGGGTCACACTGTCGGCGATGAGTTCTCGAAGGGCAAGGGCGATAATGTCTACAAGATCCTCACGGTGAGCTCAGAGGCTGCTGCTGGCGCCTCCACATGGGCCGGTTCCACTGTGAACGTCGCCAAAATCTAGGGGGAACCGACATGCAAACAAAAGAATTCAAAATCAAATGGGGCATGGTCATTGATATTGACAAATGCACCGGCTGCGGCGCCTGTATGGTCGGCTGCCAGGTGGAGAACAATATCGCTCCCATGACCAAGGAAGACCCCTATAACTATGTTCAGGCCTTGACTAAGGATCGCGACGACGCATCCAACAAGCTCAAGACCCTGACCTGGATGAACGTCTACGAACTGTCCAACGGCAAAGCATTCCCGTCTCACGAGACTGCTTACCTGCCGAGGCCTTGTATGCAGTGCGGCAACCCCGCTTGTGTACCTGTCTGCCCGGTTGTTGCGACAGAGAAAAACGAAGAGGGCGGCATCGTGTCGCAGGTATACCCTCGCTGTATCGGTTGCCGGTACTGTATGGCTGCCTGCCCCTACCACGCTCGCTACTTCAACTGGTGGGATCCGCTTTGGCCGGAAGGTATGGACAAGGGCCTCAGTCCAGCCTCCTCCGTCCGTCCCCGTGGCGTTGTAGAGAAGTGTAACTTCTGTCACAGCCGCTACCTGGATGCCAAAGATCAAGCCCGTCAAGACGGTGAAGATCCGATGAATCTTGCTGATGGCGCGTACAACACCGCCTGTGCAGACATCTGTCCCACCAAGGCAATCACGTTCGGTGATCTCAACAATCCCGAGCACGCTGTCTACGAAATGGCTAAGAACAAAAACGCATTCCGCCTGATCGAGAAGATGGGGCTGGATCCGCAGGTTTACTACACCTCGGAACGCGAATGGGTCCGCATGCAGGGCGATAACTACTCCGCTGACGGCGGCGGTCACTAAAGGGGAGATGAATAATGGATAGCAAACTCTTCCCGGAAGGGACTCAACGCTGTGGCTTCGGCCAGTGGCTCATCTGGATGGCATTCCTCGTGGCTGTCTTCCTGTGGGGCTTCTATGGTGCGGTGCTCGTTCTGTACAATGGAATCGGTACTACCGGTCTCGATAACTACTTTGGTTTCGGTGCCTGGATTACCTTTGACCTTGCTGTGATCGCCCTTGGCGCTGGTGCATTCTTCACCGGTCTGCTCAAGTACATCCTCAAGATCAAACAACTTGAGAAAATCATTAACCTGACGGTTATCGTCGGTTTCTGTTGCTACGCTGGTGCTATGCTGGTTCTCGTTCTTGATGTTGGTCAGCCGACCCGTGCTTGGTTCGGTTACTGGCATCCGAACGTTCACTCCATGCTGACAGAAGTTATCTTCTGTATCACCTGTTACCTGACCGTTCTGATCATCGAGTTCGTCCCGCTGATCCTCGAGCAGAAGCAGTTGAACAAGATTCCTTTCGTCCATGCACTGGCTCATAACATGCACGTGAACATGGCTCTGTTTGCCGGTATCGGCGCATTCCTGTCCACTTTCCACCAGGGTTCCCTGGGTGGCATGTACGGTGTCCTGATTGGTCGTCCTTTCGCTTTCCGCGAAGGCTTCTTTATCTGGCCCTGGACCTTCTTCCTCTTTGTGCTCTCCGCAGTCGGCTCTGGCCCGGTCTTCACCGTGCTGGTTGCTACCCTGATGGAAAAGCTCACTGGCAAGAAGCTGGTCGACTTCAAGACCAAGGCTCTGATGGGCAAGATTGCTGGCACCATGCTCAGCGTCTACATGTTCTTCAAGATCCTCGACACATGGGCATGGGCCACTGGCTACCTGCCTTCCGTCGGTCTTACCTTTGACGACATGTTCTATGGCTTCATCTACGGTAAGTGGTTGATGTTCTCTGAGATCATCCTGTGCGGCGTTATCCCGGCTATCATGCTGGTCACCCCGTCCATCCGCAATCGTCCGGCTATGCTGTATACTGCAGCTATCCTGGATTGCATCGGTGTCTCCCTGAACCGCTACATCTTCACCGTTCAGACGATCGCCTTCCCGTCCATGCCGTTCGATAGCTGGCAGCTGTACTACCCCAACTGGGTCGAGTACGCGACTTCCATCATGATCATCGCTTTCGGCGCAATTGTGATCAGTCTCTCCTATCGTTACCTGCCGGTCTTCCCGCTGGAAACGAAGCTGAACTACCAGTCTGGCGAATAGCTTAGACATCGCCTCATCTACAACAAAGGCCGACTCCTTATGGAGTCGGCCTTTTTCGTGTGCTGTGTCCAGGGGGGGGCTTGGACAGTAGATACGGGGTGTTTTATTGCCGAAAGCATCCAGAGGGCGTCTTGTAGGTCTTTGGATGGCCAATGCTTTAATAATCATTAGACGAGACGATTCAGGCTTTTTTCTTGATTGGCGAGGACTCGTTTCTCGCTGTTGTTGAGTAGTGATGATTCATAAGCAGGTGCTAGAAAGTGGAGAGAGGCTTTTGGTGATGATTTGATAAATGAAGACATTTTGTCTTTTTGTAATAATTGGCAATTGTGCGCATTGGAACTTCAATTGTAACAGCTGTTTTTGTCGTTCGTCTTTTTGACAATTAGCAGGGTCCGCAAAAAAGTCATGATTTCAGGTGTTTGGTTCTTTGGTTTGTTTTAGATCAAGTTGTGAATTGTTCACACAACCTTGACTTTTTTACAGATTCGGATAACAAGATACTGGCAATTCCGATACTCGGGTCTCACTGTCGGTGATAGTCCGCCAGCGGCCCGGTTTCATTTTTTGCCTAATCTTTTTTGGAGTATATTTCACATGGCAATGATCGAAGTTGATAAGCTACATAAATGGTATGGTGATTTTCACGTCCTGCAGGGTATCACAGAGCAGGTGGATAAAGGCGAAGTGCTCGTTATTTGTGGACCTTCCGGTTCCGGTAAATCCACTTTTATCCGTTGTATTAATCGCTTGGAAGAATACCAGAAGGGCCAGATCCTTTTTGACGGGAAAGACATCCTGGACAAAGAGGTGAACATTAATGATCTGCGTGCCGAAATCGGTATCGTTTTCCAGCAGTTCAATCTGTACCCGCATCTTTCCGTTCTCAAAAATGTCACTCTGGCTCCCATGAAGGTCAAAAATGTGTCCAAAGAAGAAGCCGAAGCAACAGCACTTCAGCTTCTCGAGCGTGTAGGCATTCATGATCAGGCTCACAAATACCCGGCCGAATTGTCCGGTGGTCAGCAGCAGCGTGTGGCTATTGCCCGCTCCTTGGCTATGAAACCAAAAGTCATGCTCTTTGATGAGCCTACTTCCGCGCTTGATCCAGAAATGATTAACGAGGTTCTCAACGTTATGAAGGACCTTGCTCGTGAAGGAATGACCATGCTTTGTGTAACTCACGAAATGGGCTTTGCTCGCGAAGTATGTGACCGCGTTCTGTTCATGGATGGCGGTGTTGTAGTAGAGCAGGCTCCGCCGGATGAATTCTTCAAGAACCCCAAACATGAGCGTACAAAGAACTTCCTGAAGGAAATTCTTTAATATTGGTATAAAAACTCTAATTCCTGTGAGAGGAGGAACTATGAAGCGTTTGGTAATCGTACTGGCACTGGTACTGTCCTTCATGTTTGCTGCTTCTGTAGCAACTGCTGGTAAAATCGAAGACGTCAAGAAAGCTGGCGTTCTGGTTTGCGGCGTGAAAGACTCTGTTAACCTGTTTGGTTTTATCGATGCTGACAGCAAAAAGCTCGTCGGTTTTGATGTTGATGTTTGCAAGTACATCGCTGGCAAACTCGGCGTGAAAACTGAGTTCAAAGTTGTAACTTCAAAAAACCGTATCCCCATGCTGGTACAGGGCTCCGTTGATATTCTGGCTGCTACCATGACCCACAAATTCTCTCGTGATGAGCAGATTGATTTCTCTATCACCTACTTCATGGATGGTCAGAAGCTTCTGGTCAAGAAAGGCAGTGGCATCATGTCCACTGACGATCTGGCTAACAAGAAAGTTGGTACCGTTAAAGGTTCCACCTCTGAAAAGAACATCAAGGCTGCTCAGCCCAAAGCTCAGGTCATCTCTTACGATGAATACCCTCAGGCTTTCATGGCTCTGAAGCAGGGCAAAGTTAAAGCAGTTACCACTGATTCCGGTATCCTCGCAGGCCTGAAAGCTGGTGATGACAATCCCGAGAAGTGGGAAGTTGCAGGCGAGTTCTTCTCCTCCGAGCCTTACGGTCTTGGCGTTCCTTCCAACGATTCCGCTTTTCGCGATTTCGTGAACAAGTCCCTCAATGAAATGTGGCTCGACGGTACTTACCAGCAGCTCTTCAAGAAGTGGATGGGTTACGACCTCCCCGCTGGCTGGCAGATCGAACTCTGGCCCATGTAAGACTACTTTAGTCTGATTCACGGGGAACACCTCCAGGTGTTCCCCGTTTTCCTGCTTTACTATTTCAACAGACGGACTGCATTTTGGAATATCAATTTCATTGGGAAAAAATGTTTTCTGGCGAACCCGCACAGTGGATGTGGGACGGATTCGTCACGACCCTGCAGATATCAGCAATTTCATTGGTTGCTGCCATGATCCTTGGTATCATCATCTGCGTTATGCGGATGACGCCATTCAAACCGCTGCAGTGGTTTGCCCTAGCTTACACCGAATTTTTTAGAAATACCCCGCTTCTTGTTCAGATATTCTTCTGGTACAACGCGTCGCATTTCGTCATTCCCAGTGGCATCAATGAATGGATGAATGATCTTTACTACTGGTTCCCCGGCCCGTTTAATGCGTTCGGCCATACTTTTGTGGGAGAGTGGGTGCTATTTAACGTTGAGTTGATCTCTGGCGTTATAGCTCTAACTGTGTACACTTCGGCATTTATCGCTGAGGAAATTCGCGCGGGTATCTTCTCCATTCCCAAGAACCAGCTTGAAGCTTCCCGTGCAGTCGGGTTGTCTTTCCTGCAAGGCTATCGTTACGTTATTCTGCCTCAGGCGCTACGTATCGTAATCCCGCCGCTTATTTCTCAGGCGTTGAATCTCATTAAGAACTCTTCACTATGCATGGTTATTGGTGTGGGAGAAATGATGTTTCAGGCGACTCAGATTGAGTCCTATCATGCTATTCCGTTTGAAGCCTTTTCCGTCGCATTGTTGATTTACATGACGATTTCCATAATCGTTTCGTTCTGTATCACGATGTATAACAAGCACTTCATGATTCAGGTCATGTACTAGGAGGCGAGTTATGCATTGGGATGTAGTAATTAACAACTTCGATTATTTCCT
>PPCM01000071.1_pt1 | contig 176125 bp, 175 predicted proteins | sample 1555541 | NCBI WGS metagenome assembly PPCM01 (sample SAMN05284479, study PRJNA326546) | Marine sediment metagenome, whole genome shotgun sequencing project. | isolation source: marine sediment | place: Germany: Wadden Sea | collected 2012-09-05
TAGTCGGTGATGCGCAGGAACCACTGCTCCATGTCTTTCTGTTCGACTTCGGAATCACAGCGCCAGCACAGACCGTCTTCCACCTGCTCGTTAGCGAGAACGGTGTTACAGTCCGGGCACCAGTTCTGGGGGGAATCCTTGCGGTAAGCGAGGCCCTTTTCCAGGAACTTGAGGAAAAACTTCTGCTCCCACTTGTAGTATTCCGGGCGGCAGGAAGCGATTTCGCGACGCCAGTCGTAGGAGTAACCGAGACGCTGCAACTGTTCGCGCATTTCGGAAATATTCTGATAGGTCCACTCGGCAGGGTGGGTCTCATTCTTGATGGCCGCATTCTCAGCGGGCAGACCGAATGCGTCCCAACCCATGGGATGAAGGACGTTGAAGCCCTGCATGGATTTGAAACGGGCTACGACATCACCGATGGAGTAGTTACGCACGTGGCCCATGTGGATCTTTCCAGACGGGTACGGGAACATCTCCAGCACGTAGTACTTGGGTTTGTCGTGGTCGACTTCGACTTCGAAGCAACCGGAGTCAGTCCACTCCTTCTGCCACTTTTTCTCAATTGCTTCCGGGGTGTATTTACCTAAAGCCATTTGATTTTCCTCATCAGAATGTTGAAACGAAATCCAGAGCCGCCTTGATTCAAAAGCTCAACCCCTCACATACTATGGGGTATGCTTCGGTTTTGAGCTTTTAAACGGCTTGCACTCACTTGCGTTTGAACAGCCTGTTGTTTTCCTGTGAAGGAAAAGATTCGTTTATTTATCGCGGTTCTTCGCAACACCATCGAGAATACCGTTCACGAACCCGCGAGACTTGCCGTCCGCAAATGTCTTGGACAGCTCGATGGCTTCGTTGATGGCCGCTTTCACCGGTATTTCGGTATACAGCATCTCGTAGATGGAGAGGCGCAGGATGGAGAGTTCCACCATGGCGATACGCTCGATCTTCCAGTGCTGGGAATGGGCTTCGATGGCCTTGTCGATATCTACAATATTCTCATCCACGCCCATAACAAGGGTGCGGGCAAAGTCACATGCGGTCTTGTTCTTCTGTTCTTCCACAAGCGGATTGATTTCGAAAACTGTCTCCATATCAGGAGAATCTGCATCGAGAAAATGTGTGGAATAGAGGACCTGAAAGGCCAGGGTACGTCCCACGCGGCGAACGCCGGGGCGATTCCCTTTTTTCTTATCTGCCATGATCTACAGTTGCTCCAACACACGGATGGTTTCAAGTGTAGCAGAAGCAGCTTCAACACCCTTGTTGCCTGCCTTGGAACCGGCACGTTCGATAGCCTGATCCAGGGAGTCACAGGTGAGCAGGCCAAAACCAATGGGAACACCGGTTTCCATGCTGGCCTGAGCTGTGCCTTTAGCGCACTCGTTGCATACGTAGTCAAAGTGCGGAGTTGCACCACGGATGACTGCGCCGAGCACAACGATGCCGTCGTACTTGCCAGAGCGTGCCATCTTCTGTGCGACGATGGGGAGTTCGTAGGCACCGGGTAGTCGAACCAAGGTCAGATCTTCTTCGCTTCCACCGTGGCGGACGAAGTAGTCGACTGCGCCGGAGATGAGGCGGTCAACAATGAAGTCATTGAAGCGTGCAGCAACAATGGCGATTTTCAAACCTTTGGAGTTCAGTTGTCCTTCGATAGTCTTCAGGGCCATGAGAATTATCTCCCTCTAAATATGAATATATAGCAGTGTAATATGTTAGCAGCTCAATAAAAGTCAAATCCAAGGCAGTTCAAAAGGGTTTGAGCGCAAGGCGCGGAGGGGAATCCAAGACCGAAGCGTAGTCTTCCTACGCGAGGGTTTGGATTTTCATCCGCAACGCCGCAATCGAGCCCTTTTCAGCGGCCGATTACTTTTTGTCTACTTTGAGCATGTGATCCATCTTGTCGCGCTTGGTCTCAAGGTAATGTTGGTTAACCTCGCAGGCGTCGACTTCAATGTGAACACGCTCAGTGACTTCAAGGCCGTACCCTTCCAGGCCAACCATTTTCTTGGGATTGTTGGTCATCAATTTCATCTTGGAGACGCCGAGCGCTACCAGAATCTGAGCACCAGTGCCGTACTCGCGCAGGTCGGGAGCAAAGCCGAGCTTTTCGTTGGCTTCAACTGTGTCGAGTCCCATGTCCTGCAGGTGGTACGCCTTGATCTTGTTGCCAAGACCGATACCGCGACCTTCCTGACGCATGTAGACGAGTACGCCTTTACCTTCATTCTTAATCATGCACATGGCATCCGCCAGCTGGGGGCCGCAGTCACAACGCAGAGAGCCGAACACGTCACCTGTCAGGCACTCGGAGTGCACACGAACCAGAGTCGGATCGTCCGGGGTGATGTCGCCCATGTAGAGTGCGATGTGGGTCTTGCCATCAGCTTCAGAGTGGAATGCTGCAGACTGGAAGTCGCCCCAACGAGTGGGGAGCTTGGCTTCGCCGACTTTCTCCACAGACTGGCCGCCAAACTTCATGCGGTAAGCGATGAGATCGGCAACAGAGCAGATTTTGAGGTCGTGCTTTTCAGCGTAGATTTCCAGATCCGGCATGCGGGCCATGGTGCCATCTTCGTTCATGATCTCGCAGATGACGCCAGCAGGCTTGAAGCCAGCCAGACGAGAGATGTCAGTGCCACCTTCTGTCTGTCCAGCGCGAACCAGAACGCCGCCATCTTTGGCGCGCAAGGGGAAAATATGCCCCGGAGTGACGATGGAATTGGCATTGGCGCCATCTTCCACTGCCGCCAGAATGGTGGTGGCGCGGTCAGCGGCAGAAATACCCGTGGTCACACCTTCGCGTGCCTCGATGGAAATGGTGAAATTTGTTCCGAAACCGGATTCATTCTTCTGAGCCATGAGCTCAAGGCCGAGATTGTTGGCCAATTCATTACACATGGGCAGGCAAATCAGCCCGCGGCCATGGGTAGCCATGAAATTGATAATCTCAGGTGTTACCGCTTCAGCGGCACAGACGAGATCGCCTTCATTTTCGCGATCTTCATCATCCACCATGATGATCATTTTTCCTTGGCGGATATCCTCAATGGCTTCTTCAATGGTGCACAGTCCCATACGTCAATACCTCGTATTTATTTTTCCCCGCAAACCGCGACACCGCAAGGGTTGCCGCTTCCCAGTGGGGAACCACACTACTTATCGTAAAAGGTTCTGGTGGGGAAGGAGAATTTTTTAACCTAAAAATCGTATTAAACCGGGCCGTTGTTAGCTTTTCAGGCAACAAAGCAACCCGTCCCTCATCAAAGGGTTGGACAAAAGATAGTCATTGAAGCCCCCTTGGCAAGGGGAGATCAGATAAGCGTCAGTTGCTTTTCGCCACACTCGTTGTAGCGCTCGACGCGGTTTCGGCCATTAGCCTTGGCAACGTAAAGCGCCTTGTCTGCATGACGCAGCAACTTGTCTCTCAGGTTTCCTTCCTCATTCCGAATGGAATCAAAGTCAGCAACTCCAGCACTGACGGTAACCTTTACAGACGGCCCCTCAAGAGCGAGGTCGTTTACCTCGATGATCAGTCGCAGCTTCTCAGCAGCCTGCGCAGCATCTTTCACGGTCATGGCCGGGATGAGAATGGCAAACTCCTCACCACCGTAACGAGCGATGAGATCAGATGTACGAATATTCGCAGCCAACAAGCGGGTCACTTCCTGAAGAACCATATCTCCCACCGGATGACCGTGCGTGTCATTGACGTCCTTGAAATGATCGATGTCAATCATAACCATGGCGAGACTGGAACCATAACGCCGGGCGCGATCCACTTCTTCCTCAAACCGCTGCATGAAATAACGGCGATTGGCGATGCCTGTGAGTTCGTCAGTAATGGCAAGCTTTTCAATCTCGGCATGGGCAGAGTGGAGTTGCTTCATGAGTCGAAGGGTGAAAAGACAGAAGATACCAATAATCAGGACAGCCGACACCACGATGAGAACAAGAATGACTGTCTGATTCGTCTTGAGAGCGCGCTTGATAGGCGAGATATCGAATGTGACCGAGATACCGCCTCGAACATCACCGACTTTGTACCCCTGCTTGGCATGACATTGCAGACATTGCTCAGTGGTCTTGAGTGAGGACATATAGCGAAAATAGGTTGCATCCCCGTGCTGCTCTTCCAGATATATTTCAGTCGATCCGCGCTCGAATTCTTCCAAGGCAAACCGTTCGAATTCGTCCGGCTGATTATCTGGATTGAGAGGCTTGATACTAGTGATGCTGTAGCGATAAATACCGTGCGCATCTGCCAATTCAGACAGCTCACGAGTCATGGTAGCGGGGTTACGCTTGTAGAGTGTACGGCCATCATCGGTCTTCACCGAACCATCATCAAGATAAGGATTGAGTTCTACGCCAGGCCTTTTTTCCACATAAACGCCACCATGCGAAGCATTCCACATGCGAGTGATGAGAATATTTTCAAAGTGAGCACGCGCGCTGGTCAGAACCTGCTGCTCAATAAGGCTTTTATCGTGCAGGTAGACGCCCATGTACAGGCCGAACACGAAGAGGGCTACAACCAGCCCCACCTGACACATGAAGAGTAACCATACTCGAAATGAACGTTTACCAGTCCGCTTGCTCGCCATGCATCCTCCCCAGTCTGCGGCGATGTATCCTCAGTTCCCTAATCTCTTCAAAGTCTACCGCGAAAGTCGGAAAGTTGAAAGAGAAGGTATGCCCTCTTTCCCATAAAGGTGCCGCCACCCCGAGCACACAAAGTGCAAAGGGCGGCGGCAGTCTATGTCTCTAGCAACAAATATTTAAGCAAGTGCTGCAGAAAGCGTAGCCGATCTGGGACGACCAAGCTGATGCTTTGCAACTCCGCGTTCATTGGCAAGCCTATCAAGCAAGTTCATCTGGCGGCGCGACAACGCACTACTGTCCAAACTGCGACCCGAGTCGTAGACCCCAACCACGTCTTCCAACACGGTCACACTGTGAGAACGGCGATACCAATCAAGAATATTAAGGTAATCAGCCTCGTAGGCACCAAGATGATTCCATCCGCCACAGCGATCGACCACCAAACGGCGGGATACGCACAGACACAAGGGGTCAATATTGCCCTGTCTGACTAGCGAACCGGAATCCTGCACGGGCAGAAACGGCTTATCAAAGGCAAGCTGCGTATCGATGCGACCGACGATCATTTCAGCATCAAAGTGCTTCAGATACATCTGCAACGTGTATGGCTTGAGTGTGTTGTCGTCGTCCAAAAAGATGAGCTTATCACCACTGGCGATCTTGAGTAGGGTATTACGGATACCGTTACCCCAGTCGTTGTCACGTGGCAGATTGAAGCTGCGAACCGGATAAGCGCTCGTGGGTGTCTTACCCTTCACGCCATCAAAACCAATGAGTATTTCGATTTGGCCCGTATCCAATCCGGCAAACCGGGCGGCCTTTTCGACGGATTCTACCGCCTTTTGCAAAGCCTTGGGTCTGTTACCGGTGGAGGGGGTTATGATCGAAAAAAGTATATCGCCGTCCCTGGCCATAATACTGATCTCCCTCCCCGCATCCTTGCGGGATTGAAGGGTCTCCCAACCCTCGTTCCTGTCTCCCGACAAGTCGGCTGTATTCCGGCTTGTCACTGCTCTTATCGGCGGAGTTAAATGAAATCTTTAGGGAGAGAAAAAAATATCCACTCATCAGAGGCTATCTGTTGTCTTTGAATTACGCATAGACTAAGTGATAACGTCTTTTGTGAATTCAATTAAGTCCAATGAGGTAATAATGCGTACATGTAATTTTATTTTCCCATGTCTACTAATCCTTACGCTTACAGCTCTAACCGCCGGATGTGTTGCTTCGAAACAAACGCAACAGACCAGCTTATCAGTTGACGAAATGATCCGTATTGCAAAGGTCGAAGACCCAAAAGCAGTAGAGAAGATCAAGCAGTATTTTTCATCAATGAGGAAGAACAAAGCATTTTCCTTAGACCCTTTCAACAACACGCGCTACCACTGGGCATATGGATACTATAAGAAAGAACTTGCGATTGAGAAAGTTGCTGCCGACAGGGCAAAAATACTTTTCACGGTAAACAAAGAATTTGTTTGGGAAGAATCTCTGACAGCCTACCAGGCCTCTCCTATGGGAAAAGGGCGCCAATTCTATGAAGACGGTGATTATGATTCCGCAATCACACAATTTCAATTAGATATAGAGCTGATGGGGCCTAATTGGTACACATACAACCGATTAGGATGGGCATGCCTCAATGCAGGCATGTATCTTAAATCCATAACCAATTTTACTAATTCACTACAGCTAAAATCGGACGATTTCTCTCGAGTAGGCCTAGCCGAAGCATATCTGGTTTCAGGTGAAGCAGATTTAGCTCTGAGTGAATTAAAGAAGATTAGCAGCAATCTTTCAAACTCAGAAAGCAATTACGCCAAACACCTCTTAGCCATGACTTATATAGCCAATGAAGAGTACCTACTCGCTGCTAAAACAATTAGACAACCCACCATTGGTTTGCATTTTTCATCAACAAACAAAGGAATGAGGATCATTACAGCATATCCAAAGAGTCCCGCAACTCTCGCAGGACTAGTAAGAGGCGACATAATCCTATCATTCAACAAAATCCCTCTCGCGAATAAAGAAAGTGGATATCTCGGCAGACTTGTAGCCAACACCAAGCCGGGAACTATTTCAAAGATCACCTTTGAACGAGATGGTAAAAAATACCAAAGCGAAATAATCACCACTCTCTCCGAAACGCTGAAGACTGACTCCGCAAAACTGAAGATCGTTCAACCTATTGTGCAATAGAAGCCTCTCCTTCAACAAATGAAAAGCCCGCAAACCTAGGTCCGCGGGCTTTTTCCATTTGAACATTCGATATCACCGTTTCATCCCATGCTTCTTCAGCAGTTCATACAGATACCCGCGTGAAACCCCGGCAACCGCGGCAGCCTGCTTCATATTGCGCCCGGTCTGATTGAGCAATAGTTCCACATATTCACGCTCGGCTTTATCTCGGTACACCTTAAGTTTAGGTAATCCACTTGGCACTGGTGCTGCGGTTGAATACCTATTGTCATCCAACCCCTGCTGAGCAGCCTTGATACGGATCTGCGTGGGAAGATGACGGCTGTAGATAACCGGCCCATCATGCGCCGCAGCCAAAGCTCGACGAACCGCGTGTTTAAGTTCGCGAACATTACCGGGCCAAGGATACGAGCGGAGTGTTGCCCAGAATTCATCACTGATCTGCTTGCCACAGTCATCACTTTCGGCACACGCCTCTTCGATATAATGCCGGGTAAGCGTCTCCAGATCTTCATCACGCTTGCGCAAGGGAGGGAGAGTGATGGTCACACCACGCAAGCGATAAAGAAGATCACTGCGAAAGAGACCCAATCGAGCCATTTCTTCAAGATCGCGATTGGTCGCAGTGACTAGTCGGAAATCGGATTCGCGCTCTTTCTGACTACCGACAGGACGGAACTGGCCTGTTTCCAAAACGCGCAAAAATGACGCCTGCATTTCCAGCGGCAATTCCCCGATCTCATCCATGAACAACGTGCCCCGGTGAGCCTGCGAAATAACACCCTCTCGGCTTCGATCCGCTCCAGTAAATGCGCCGCGAACATGACCGAAAAGCTGTGAGCCGATCAAAGTCGGAGAAAGAGAAGCACAATCAAGAGTGACAAACGGATTGCCGGACCGCCCACTCTGATCGTGAACCGCGCGGGCGAAAAGTTCCTTACCTGTACCGGTCTCGCCATAGATCATGGCTGTCACATCCATGCGTGCGGCTTCGTCAATCTTGGCAAGGCATTGCATTAATTGCGGGCTGGTACCAACAATGCCAGATGGACGTTTTTGCACTGCAGGCGATGCAACCCGCTGTTCACGATACGTAACAACATCACGCATGGACTGTTCAATCTTGTCCACGGTAAGCGGTTTGGTCAGATATTCCCATCCGCCCTGCTCCAGCACTTTGGCCGCGCCGGAAGATTCACCATAGCTGGTGATGACAATGACCTCCGGAGCGGAAGGAAGCTGCTTGAATTTATTCAATTCCTCAATACCATTGCCATCAGGAAGCAGGACATCGAGAAAGACCACATCATGATCCCCAGCCATGGCCATCGACCACCCTTCAGCCAGAGTTCCAGCCGCATCAAGTTCATGCCCCATGCCCTGAGCTACATCGGCGAAAAGAACATGCATCATCTGTTCATCATCAATAAGGAGAAGCTTTGCCATGTTATGCCTCCACCATATTGGACAATGCAGCCAGTGCTGTTTCTGCCGCGACTTTCAACCTGTCGAACAACTCGGGGACCTCGGTAAGTCGCTCTTCGCGAACAGCTATTTCCAACTCCAAAGCAACAGCAGCCATATCCACAGCCTGAATCATGCCAGCGGAATTTTTAAGACCGTGCGCCAACCGAAGCACCTCATCCATGTTGCCCTCAGCAGCCTGCCCAGCCAGATCCGCGAGCTTGGGTGGAGTATCATCCAGAAATGTAATCGCAAGCTTATTGAATAAATCACGACTGCCACCAAGCCGTTCAAGGGCGGCATCCATATCAATTACATTTGCGCTATCCACTGGCTCTTTCTCCGCTGATGTTGATGTATCTAAAGGTGCAGCTTTGGTGTGCACGATAACCGCCTGTAGCAAATCGGTGCTGGACATGGGTTTAACCACATACCCATTCATGCCCGCCTCAATGCACTTCTCCCGATCTCCGGGTGTGGCAAACGCTGTAGCCGCGACAATTGGGACACTGCGGGCAGATTCTCCCGCCTCCCCATCCCGAATACGGCGAACCGCTTCCAGCCCGTCCATTTCCGGCATTTGTACATCCATAAAAACGACGTCGAATTCATTGTTGGCAAGTGCATCAAGCGCCTCCCGACCGTTCTCGGCCAAAGTCACGGAATGCCCAGCTTCTTCTAAAATGGTCCGCGCAAAAGTCTGATTCAACACATTGTCCTCGGCAACAAGCACTCGCTGAGGTGAAGCGGCAGACACTTCCTTTGATGCCGCAACAGTTACCGCTTCTACCGATTCTTCCTTGCTAGGCAGTGACAACACCACATCAAAGAAGAAAGTAGAGCCGCTGCCCGGTGCGCTTTGCACTGAGATGGAACCACCCATCATGGTTACGAGCTGGCTACAGATAGCCAAGCCAAGGCCGGAACCTTCATTCTGTTTGCCATAGGAGTCATCCACCTGCCGGAAACTCTCAAAGATATCTTTTTGCTCTTCGATAGGAATACCGATGCCCGTGTCCTTCACCTCTACTTTGACGCGGAGGCGCTCACCAAACTCACCCATGGGCGGAATTATTGCGCCGAGATACACTCGAACTGAAACCTCGCCCTCCTGAGTAAACTTCATGGCATTACCAACCAGATTGGTGACAACCTGCTTGAGACGGAAGGCATCACCTTTGAGCAAGAGGGGAACATTATTCGCCACACTGCTCGTGAGTGTCAGCCCCTTATTGTCGGACTCAAACCGAAAAATACTGAGAACATCATCAAGCATGCCCCGGATATCAAACGGGGCCTCGGCCAAGCTAAGACGACCGGATTCAAGACGGGAAAAATCGGTGATGTCTTTAATGATCTCAAGCAACGTCCACGCAGAATGACGGACCATATCTGCATATCGATCTTGAACCTGACCCAATCCTTTCTTCTGCATCAGTTCGGTCATACCCATGATACCGTTGAGCGGCGTGCGCATGTCATGACTCATATTGGCAAGAAATACGGATTTGGTACGGTTAGCCTTTTCTGCTTCTTCCCGTTTTTTCAGAACCATGTAGGAGGAACTACATATACCTATGAAGCCAACCAAAAATATCAATGTAAATGCGATATGGGTTTGAGCGACAGAGCTCTTCCGAGTTTCAACGAGCGGATCGGCAGTAAAGGAGACCGAAATACCTCCAAGAATCTTTTTGCCTGTATGACCGTACTCTGCATGGCAGCGCATACAGCGTTGCTCAGCATAGAGGGGAGCCATATAGCGAAAGAACTGACCACTCTCAGTTGTGACCATCTCAAACTTGTTCTTCGATCCTTTTTTGAATTCCTGCAGGGCCTGAGCTTCCCATTCGTCGGCCTGATTTCCGGGGCGGATGGGGTCAAGACTGGTAATATGGAATTGGACCGCGTGGGCATCTTTGGCAATGGTCGAAATCTGGCGGGTCATGTAGGCAGGGTTGACCTTGGTCAGCGTGACGCCCTGCACGGTTTCCACAGTGCGATCCTCACCCTTGAGGTAGGGATTCGGTGGATTCTCCGGGGTGGCAAGCACATAGACACCTCCATGGGCCGCGTTCCAAGCGCGAGTAATAACAATCTGCTGGAAAAAGGCGTGTGCCTCGCGCTCGGCCATGGATTGGACGTGTTCCCGTTCGGCGACAACCGACCAGACGGCCAAGACAAGCAAGAAGAGCAGCCACAGAAAACCGAGTCCTAACGGAAGCAGCAGGCGTTGTCGCATAAATCGTGTTGACTTCATTTTAGTCTCTCCACAAGCATTAAACTCAGCTTGAAAAGTGTCATGTTTTCCAAACAAGATGTCACAAATAAATGACATATGTCCGAAAAAAATGACACATTTATTTACAACGGAATCCGGCCACAGGTAAAATGAGCGGAAAGCACCAGTTGGTGCGGTCTAAAAATTATAACGAGATTGTCTACCTATGGCATGAAAATTGTTGTATGGTGTTATCTAATTTCTATGGACCGCTTCTCGTTTGCGGTTCTGGATATGGGGTTTTTGGATGAGGCTGGCGGCCCTGTGGCCGTCTTAGAACAAGCTCAACCGCAAGGTTGGAAGTATGAATTTCTCATAATTTCCTACCCGTGAGGTGCTTATGAAACTAGAATCGGCGTTACGGTATGGTGCCTTAACTGTCGTGACGATCGCCGTGATATTGGGGGCGCATTTGGCCAGTGAGTCAAAAGCAACCTCCTATCTCTCGAGCGACGCCACGGCTTGCATCAATTGTCACGTCATGGAGAGTTTCTATGCGTCCTGGCAGCATAGCTCGCACGCCGAAAGGGCCGTGTGTGTTGACTGCCATTTGCCGGTGGACAACTACATCGACAAATACGCATCGAAATCCCGTGATGGATACAACCATTCCGTGGCCTTCACCTTCAACACATATGGCAGACGCATGCTCATCACCGAGGATGGCGCCAGACGTGTTCAGGAAAACTGTATCAGGTGTCATGCGAGCCGCTCCATGTCACTCGTCAAGAACATCGACCGCTACCATGCTTTCGACACCAAGAACCTTGGTGAAAGAAAGTGTTGGGACTGCCACCGCGAAGTGCCCCACGGCAAGATTCGCAGCATCAACGGCACACCCAACAATCTCGGCGTGAGATGGAATCGCTAAACACATTTTTTTAGGGGGCTCTAATGAAGAAAAACTCTATTATTCTCGTTCTCGGCCTGGTGGTCATAGGTCTTATGACCTATATGCTGACCTCCATTGGCGAGAGAAAGCAGGAACAGGCGCTTCTAAATGCCGTGCCGGTCATCAAGGCCGAAGGCATTGAGGCCAGAAGTGACGTTTGGGGAAAATTCTATCCCCATCAGTATGATACTTGGAAACAAACCAGCGAAAGCTCTGAAATCGAAGACATGCTCAAGAAGTATCCCCAGCTCGCCATCCTGTGGGCCGGATACGGCTTTGCCAAAGACTACAACGCACCTCGCGGCCACGCCTTTGCACTGCAATCCAACCGTAACACCCTGCGTACCGGTGGTCCCACCGGCCCCAACGACGGCCCCATGCCCATGGCATGTTGGTCCTGTAAGTCCGGCGACGTTCCGCGCCTGATGGAAGAACATGGCGAACTGGAATACTTCACAGGCAAATGGGCCCGTGCAGGCAGCGAGATCGTCAACCCCATCGGTTGTGCAGACTGTCACGACAGCCAGACCAGCCAGCTGTCCCTTTCCCGTCCGTACCTCAAGCGTGCTCTTGATAACATCGGCCTGACCGAAGACAAGAGAACCTTCCAGGACATGCGTTCCCTGGCATGTGCTCAGTGTCACTCCGAGTACTACTTCAAGAAGACCCCTTACACCGACAAGCAAGGCAACGAGCAAGTTGCGGCTGTCGTGACCTTCCCTTGGGATAAGGGTCTCTCTGCTGAGAGCATGGAAGAATACTACAACGAGTACGAGTTCAAGGACTGGACCAACAAGATCTCCAAGTCCCCCATGCTCAAGGCTCAGCATCCCGGTTACGAAATGTTCACTACCGGTATCCACTTCAAGCGCGGTCTGTCCTGTGCTGATTGTCACATGCCTTACACTCAGGAAGGCGCTGTCAAGTTCTCCAGCCACAAGATTCAGAACCCCCTCGACAACGTTGCCAACTCCTGCCTGACCTGTCACCGTCAGTCTGAAGAAGAGTTCAAGTCCATCGTCAAGGAAAAGCTGGAGCGCAAGAACCAGCTGCACGTCCTGGCCATGAACAGCCTGGCAGATGCCCACCTGGCCGCCAAGAAGGCTTGGGATGTCGGTGCTACCGACGCTGAAATGGCTCCGGTTCTCCAGACTATCCGCTCCGCTCAGTGGATGTGGGATTACTCCATTGCCAGCCATGGCTCCTTCTTCCACGCTCCTGGCGAAACCCTGCGTCTCCTCGGTGTTGCCAACGGCAAGGCCAAGGATGCAAGCCTCATCCTGGCCGGTATCCTGGCCAAGTACGGCGTGATCAACTACGAGATTCCTGACTACTCCACCAAGGAGAAGGCACAGGCTCTCGCCGGTGTCCCGTTTGAGAAGCTGGTTGAACAAAAGCAGACCTTCCGTAAGGGCCTGATGCAGGAATGGTTCAAGGAAGCAGAACAGACTGAACGCCTGACCGACAAGTTCGTCGAAGACCTGCCCGAAAAGGCTGCCTACCTGCCTCAATAAGTAGAACTGTTGCATAAACCATAAACACGGCCCCCGGCATATGTCGGGGGCCTTTTGTTTTGGTTTACTTCCTGGCGGACAAGAGCAGGAGGCTGTCATCCTGCGCCGGCCAGTTCCCGTGTTGCTCAACCTCGCTAAATCCAGCTTCAGTCAGCAACCCATACATCTCATCAACACTCCAAGCCACGGTGGTGCTGCGATAAGTCCTCCCCAGACCTCCATGCTCCATCACATGGAAGCATTGCAAAGCCACTTTCTCATCATCAAACCAATAGTTCTCGGTAAGGCAAACGTATGGTTCATCACTAAAGAGACCGCCGTCTTCTGCACGAGTCCAGCTTTTGGGAGATTCTCCCATTACCTGAACTGTGGAAGGGTTTTGGAATTCCACCAACAAGCAGCCGCCGGGGGTGAGTGATTCGTATGCCTTTCTAATGATCCGACGACAATCAACTGGAGAAAAGACATTCAACTCTCCGTACAACATCATCACTAAATCATGAGGACCATCGAACTCAACGCGAGTGACATCGCCAAGAGAAAACTGGCAATAATCACTCCCGTAGGTCGACTTGGCATACTCTATTGAGGCAGGACTGAAATCGACACCAAAGTAGTGATGTTTGTTGTCAGCCAAGGGTTTGGAATACAGACCAGGGCCGCAGCCGAGGTCGAGAATCGACATAGCAGTACCGTCGAGGCAGTTTGAGCGAATCCACCCAACCTGCGCGTCTATGATCTGCGTCTTGCGACTGGCCAGATGATGATCCTGCGAAAGGTGCTCCCGTAAGATCCGAGCACTAAAGGCAGGGTCGTTCCATGGAATTTTGTGAGCGCCATCCCAGAGGGAATTGGCAGAAGGTGTATCCTTAATGATATCGTATATTTTTTTGTACATTACATGCTCCATATAAATGATAGTAGGCCACGTTGAAAGACAATGGAAACTCAGTGTGACACCCAAGAAGGGGCCAACATGAGACCAACGTGGCAAGAACGTGAAGTCTGAGACGATATGATAGGATTAGGAGCACATGAAGGCTCAATAGGCTCGCAAGAATCGTAAAGTCAACCCTTCAGCGATCAACAGGTGTGGCCGATAAGTTCTCTACACAGGTTAACCACGGAGGGTTGTCCTATGTATATAGAACTGAACGAAGCCCACATGGGTGGGTATGGCTTTGAAATGCATCTCAAGGAAGTGATGCATGAAGAAGTAACGCGGATTCAAGGCGACCTTGTCAATTTTTCTGACGAGGCCATGGCCGCATTCAAAGAAGCTGCCATTGAGCCGCTCAAGGACGGAACCTTCACGCTGGAACGATTGGAGCAGCGCATCAGTGTGGTGCGTGGCGAAATCGCTGAAGTGTGGAATTCGGCCCTGCCCGACGATGAGAAGTATCGCCAGATATCATCCAAGGAAAATGAAATATCCCTGCTTCAGGCAGGCCAATTTACCTTTGCCAAGGCAGGCTTTTCAAAGGTTGCCTAGCTGCACGTCCTAGACCATGGCCACAGGCAATGAAACAGTAAAGGTACTACCTTCGCCTTCTACGGACTCAAGTACGATGGAACCATCGTAGTGTTCAGCTATTTCCTTACAGATGGCGAGACCAAGCCCTGCGCCCTGCGGATTGAGCTTGAGCGTATCTCCCTTGCGCACCTGATGGAACATATTGAAAATATGATCAACTTCCTGTTCTGGAATGCCAATACCACTGTCCTTGATAATCATCTTTACCCAGCCATCACCATTGGATGCCACAGTCAAATTCACTTCGCCATCAGGAGTAAACTTGGCTGCGTTGCCGAGCAGATTAATCAACACCTGGATAATACGATCCGGATCGGCAAAGATTCGCGGCAATCCTTCCTTCACATCCATGGTCAAGTGGGTTGATGGGTTTTGAGCAAACTGTTCTTGCACCACAGCAATGGCGTTGCGCGCCAGTTCGGTCAAATCAAGATCCTGATCCCGCCAGATAGTATTGCCAGATTCAATTCTAGACAGGTCGAGGACATCAGTAATCAACCGCGTAAGGCGCTGCCCTTCTACTGAAATAACCTTCAAATTCTTGGAGATACGAATCTTCCGCTGTTCCAGGTACTCATCCCCCTGGGTCAGCGGGGCAAACGTCTTATCAAATTCCTTATCCACGAGCTTAACAAATCCGAGCACTGCCGTGAGTGGCGTTCGAAGCTCATGGGAGACAGAGGACAGTAAAGCCGACTTCACCCGATCCAATTCCTTCAGTCGCAGGTTGACCTCTTCCAGCTCCCGAGCCTTTTCCGACAATGCCTCGGTCCGCAACTCCACCTTGTTCTGCAAGCGTCGGTTAAAATAACCGAGAAGGCCGCCCACCATAGCAAAGGCCATGGTAACCGCTGCCATAATATACAAAAAATAGACCATTGATTCAGTGCCGGAGTGCTCGGTAGGATCATAGACAAAGCCATCCAGACTACGTGTAGAGGAAGTTATCCCCACCTTTCGAAACACATCGGCAATGTGCTGCCAGCGTCCTGGGTTCATATGCCCAATCTGCACCAATTCCGGTAATATCAACCGTTCCATGGCAGCAGCTTCATATTCAAGATGCGCACGAGATTTCTTGGTCTTGTACTCCGCGAGAATCAAATCGATGATCTCCTGCGGATGTGCCATCGCATATTCCCATCCCTTCAAACTCGCCTTGATAAAGGCCGTTGTTCGCGCCGGATGCATACGAATCTGATTTTCAGAGGAAAATAGACCATCTCCATAAAAATCAATTCCGTAAGTAGTTGGATTAATAACCTTGTAAGGAATACTTTTTGAAGCCAGATAATATGGCTGATTGGTCATATAAGCGGCGATAGCATCAATATTGTTATCGTAGTAATCGCTTTCACGAGAGAACCGATCATCAAGATCCAGCATATCCACTGCAATATTCTCCCGCTGAAACATGCCGAGCAACTCAACGTCAGTACCCATGGTGCTCATGAGCACCCGGCGACCAATAAGATCATGAGGAGTGGAATATTCCCCCACTCTGGTAGTCAATAAAACGAGTGGGGAATGCTGAAATATCGAAGCAAGGGCGACCACAGGCTTACCTTCGAGCCGCTGCAGCAGCATCTCGGAGTTGGTCACCCCAAAATCAGCCTGGCCCGAAAGGACAGCATCCACGGGATCGACCTTCAGATCACGCTCAACAATGGTCACATCCAGCCCAGCCTCTTCGTAAAACCCCTTGGCCTTAGCAGCATAATATCCTGCAAACTGGAACTGATGGAACCAACGCAGTTGCAGCGTCACCTTATCCAGCCTGATACCAGCAGAGACGGGGGAGGGAGCCTGCACAATTGCTGCAATGCCAAGCAAAAGCATGATCGCAAACCAGCTTCTCAATACGTGCCATAGGCGAATTCTATTAATCGGTACTAAAAATCCCATAATCTAAATATAACCATAACTATTCGCAGAGAGCAAACCAAACGAAAAGAAACAGACATTTCATCTATGAAAAAAACAAAGGGCTCCGTGAATATCACAGAGCCCTTTCATTTTGTCATCGAGTTGCTAGCTATGCGCTATGCTTGCCCGGTTCCTTTTTCCACTGTTTAACCACTTTTTTGGTCTTCTTATACAGCGGGGAATTTTCCTTGTAATGCTCGGCAAACACGTGCAGATCGGTCGCGCCACGAGGAGCGAAGAGCCCTTTCACACGACACCACAACGGGTCAAGCACTTCAACAAAATCATCAAGCATCTTGTTGGTCAGCGTTTCCATAAACGACTGATGATTACGATAGGCAAACATGTAGAGTTTGAAGCTCTTGGATTCCACGATTTTCTCGTCAGGGATATATTCCACAACAATGGTTCCGAAGTCCGGCTGGCCCGTCATGGGACACAACGAGGTGTATTCTGGAAAACTGATGGAAACCACATACGGGCGTCCCGGGTAATTATTGGGGAAGGCCTCCAGAATTTCCGCACTGGGCGAATCCATCTGATATTTGGTTTCTCCACCCTTGCCCAACGATTCCAGATGCTCGGTCTTATCTTGACTTTTCGACATTCTATTCTCCTTATTGCCGCCAATCAGCGGTTGCCCATTTTGACTTTTACAGCCCACAATGGCAAGTGCTTCTCAACTAAGGCATCGCCGGGGACAGTTTTCCCCCAAGCGAGAGGTTATTTACCACAACTTTGGACAGTTCAATCCAAAGGAGACATCATGGAAACGTTCGAACGCAAGGCGTACGCCCTGCTCTTAAGTCTGTTTATCGGCGGACTCGTCATTGCTGCAGTCATCTCCAGCAAAATCATCACTATCTTTGGCCTCGCCGTCCCAGCTGGGGTCCTCGCCTACTCCATCACCTTTGCTGTGTCCGACGCCATTAGTGAAGTATGGGGGAAAGAGTTGGCAAACGAAGTCGTCACTTGCGGCTTCATCACGCTCCTCTTCATCACTGGCCTCGCCTGGCTGGCCGTCTACTTCCCTGCCGCCCCATTCTGGCAAAACCAGGAAGCATTCGCTGGTGTCATCGGTAATACTCCCCGCATCGTAGCCGCTTCCTTGCTGGCATACGTGGTCAGCCAGAAGCACGACATATGGTTATTCCATCTCTTGAAAGATCGCATGAACGGCCGCTTTCTCTGGTTGCGCAACAATCTTTCCACCATGGCATCCCAGCTCATCGACTCCACTATTTTCGTCACCGTCGCTTTCTACGGCATACTGCCCATCGGTGAAGTCATCTTCGGCCAATGGCTGATCAAGATGCTCATCGCGGCCTGCGACACCCCGATCGTCTACATGCTCGTTGGCATGTTGCGCGGAAAGATGCGCACGGCAACAGCGTAATATTTTCTCATTTACAGAACCAAAGAAGGCCGCCCGGACATGATCCGGGCGGCCTTCTTTATTTATTATAGATGTAATGCGTGCTCAAACTTTTTGCTCAACCAAATCAAAACAGGGAATACACAATGTCTTTCCGCCAAAGTGCCTGACACGTGATTCCATGGTCGATTCACCACAACAATCACAGGTCAGGCTTGCCAATATGTGGGCGGGACGCGGTGCCCCGTTATCAAGCGGAGTAATCTCGAACATATCCTCAAGCTCAAAGCTCATGAAACGTTCCTGTAAGACATCGCGAAGCTCTCCCACTCGTTCCTTCTCTTGAGGTGTCGCCGTGCCATTCGAAGATTTCTGCATAAGCCCCCCCAGCTCCTCATCTATCCCAGCCCGGAGTTCCGGTTTGAGTAACGCTCGAAAGCCGAGGCCTGTCTCACGATCGAAGAAAGAAAAAGCCATCTTGCCGTAATCGCGATGGATCAAGTTGCCTTTGCCATACGTACAATCTGTGATGAACTGGATGGCATCAACCCCACACATGTCAGTTTCGCTGATCGCAACCATATTCACGGACTCCGGGCTACCAAGCTCTCGCATGGCGAGTTCTGCCGCGCGAATACCTATGGCTAGGCCGGGGCAACTGTGCCCGTGGAAATCAATCGTTTTATCAATAGTTTCAGCTGATATTGTACATGTCATGGTTCATATCTCCTTGTTATTAATTATATTGCAGGGACAATCATGGGGAGCCCCTGAACGGTGTGAACGTGAACCGGAAGGCCGTAAACATCCTCGATCATGGCGGGAGTAACATCGCAGGTTGGTCCGGTGGAATGTATCTGCCCATCTTTAAGGAACAGCACCTTATCCGCATGGCGCAAAGCCGTATTCAGATCGTGCATAGTCATGATGGCGGCAATGTGGTGCTGGTCCACCAGCCGTCTGAGCATGGTCAAAATATCCACTTGGCTTTTAAGATCGAGTGCGCTCGTCGGCTCATCAAGCAGCATGAGTCTCGGTTCTTGGACGAGTGCACGGGCAATGGCGACTTTCTGCAATTCACCACCGCTTAATTGATTGATATAGCGCAACCGCAGTGAATCCAGATGAAGACGGCGTATGGCCGAATCAACAATCTTGAGGTCTTCATCACCCACTTTCCATTGGATATGCGGCTTCCGGCCCATGAGAACGGAATCAAAAACCGTCAACTGAGCAGACTCATTGCGCTGGGCAACATAGCCGATACCAAGCGCAATCTCATTGGGAGTCATGGCAAGCACATTGCGGTCCTCGACCATAACCATACCCGCATTAGGGCGATGGATAGCGTTGATGCACTTGAGCAATGTTGTTTTGCCCACCCCGTTTGGACCGAGGATAGCCAACAGCTCTCCCCCATCGAGCGAGAAATCCACGCTATCCAAGACGTCATTCTCGCCATAGGTAAAACCGAGATCTGAAACAGAGAGGATCATCGCCGCTGCCCCTTTATGATGAGATAGATGAACACCGGGGCTCCCATGAACGCCGTAAGAACCGATACGGGCAAAACATGTGGCGCGAGCATGAGCCGTGCCGCCGTGTCGGAGACGAGCAAAAGAAGCCCGCCGCCCAAAATGGATGCGGGTAATAAAAACCGGTGGTCTGAACCGATAATCCGGCGAGCCATATGCGGCACCACCAACCCCACAAAACCGATAATCCCCAGAAAAGCGATGATCACCGCTGTAAGCATGGAGGCCAGCAACATGCCAATAATGCGCACCCTTTCAACTCGCACACCGAGTCCCTTGGCAGTCTCATCCCCGGCATCGATGGCGTTGTAATTCCATCCATTGGCCAGAAAATAGATCGACGTTGTGATCGTGACCACCGAGATGATTCCCAACTCTGACCATGAGGCACGGGCCGTGTCGCCGAATGTCCAGAAAACCATGGCGGCCAGCTGCACGTCATCGGCAAAGAACTGAAGAAGCATGGTCCCGGCGGTGAACAACGCACCAAGGGCGACCCCGGTAAGGATCATGATTTCAGGTGTTGCTCCACGCAAGCGAGATACTGCGATAATCACCCCGGCCGCGCTCAAGCTGAACAGAAAGGCGATTGCCGTGGTAATGTAGGGGCTGGTGATATTCACCGTGTCCGCCTGAGTGGAGGTCATAATCCCGCTGTCCAGAATCATGACGGAAAAGGCTGCACCAAATGCGGCGGCATGAGATATCCCCAAAGTGAACGGGGAGCCAAGCGGATTGCGAAGAATGGACTGCATGGCCGCACCAGCCACAGCCAGCCCTGCCCCGGCAACAATGGCGGACAGCGCTTGCGGCAGCCGGATATTCCACACGATGATGTCGAATCGTCTGGCGATATCATCCCAGCCCAACAGGCTGCCAACCACCTCTTTCAAAGGTATACGGGCCGCGCCCATGGAGGTCGCTATGACAAGCATAATCCCCAATAGCACTGCGCACAGACCGACAAGAAATACCTTCCTGCTAATATACGTTTTATATTCCTCAGGAATATGGCCGTCAGAGAGATGCATCCTAGTTCACCGGGACAGGTCTGTAAGCCATGTTTTTGAACATAGCATCCATTTTCCCATACACAGGCTCTCCCACCAGGAAAGTGTATATTTCATCAGCTTTTGCAACCGGGTCCACATCGACGAACCTGTCAGGGTAAAGCAACTTTCCGATGTAAAATGCATTGGCCATGATGGAACCATAATTCTTGGTGTACCAGTTGTACGGCAGCAGCCCGTAAACTCGGCCTGCTTTAACGGCGTCCAAAGTACGATACGCCGGATCAGTCCTCAGCTCATACAAACCTCCTGCTTCCTCGCCCATCTGTAATGACGAGAGGTCGAGGAAGAGATAATCGGGATTCCACTCGACGATCTTCTCTTTGGCAATGTCCGAATGTCGCAGCTCTTTCGTGGAAAGGCCGGGAGTACAAGCCAGATTACGGGCGTTCACAAAGGTAAAAGGCGGGTACACAGGCTCAGTGGATTGATAGCCGTGTGGTCCCTTGAAAGCCACTCCTCCAACAAAAACAGATGCACGGTTCTCGTCTGCTACGTCCGCCGTGCGCTGCATAAGGTCAGCTATCTGTGCCTGAAAGAATGCGATGACTTCCTCAGCACGTTCCCGCTTGCCGACCACATCACCCATGGTACGAAGGGTCTGATAAAGCTGCGGACGAAGCGCGCCAAGGTCGCCGTAGTTCAGCACAACCACGGGAATATCGGTCTTCTCCTGCAACTCCACGGGATCATATCCCATACTGGAAGCGTAGGTCTTCAGTATCACCTGCGGCTGAGGGTCGAGAGTCATGATCAATTCGGGGTTATCCTGCCCGCGGAATCCACCAAAGATCGGCATGGATTTGAAATTCGGATAGGCAAGGGCATATGGCCGTGCGTCAAATCGTCTCTTCCGGGACTCAATGTCATCAACCGCCACAACTGTATCCTGAGCCTGAAGATAGGAGAGCAACCGCAAACATCCCGATCCAGAGCAAATGACACGCTCTACTCGAGCCGGAATACTGACGGTTCGATTGGCCGCATCTTGTATTTTCCGCGTTTCAGCGTGGGCCGAAACAGCCATGCATATGATGAGAACAAGGACAAACCAGTGGATACTTTTTTTCACAACCTCTCCTTTTAAAACGCACTCGCTACCAATTCATACTCTTATCTTGTTACTAATATTATATTCGTAACACAAAAAGTCCTAATCAATAAACATCGGTGACGTCAAGAAAGGTTTCTATTCAGACTATTTAACTCAAGATTGATCGAGTTAGTCCAAAGAATAATGTAAGCAAGCGCATGCTTCACGATCCATGGAAAACGAAAAGCCACCCGGAATACTCCGGGTGGCTTTTGATTTTCGTATCTGTAATGAAAACTATTTCAAAGTGGGTGGTCCAAGCACGATCATCTCAGCGATGGTATGATCAACCTTCGGCATTTGACGAAGTTTTTTGCCTACGAACTGCATTTCCACCATGACCAAATCCTTATACAGATTGGTGCGGTTCACTACAGGAGCCATCTTGCCATCCTTCTCATACTCTTCGGTCAGATCCTGACAGCGATAACAACCAGGGAACTGAATCTGCTGGCCGTTCGGCTTGACGAGCATGTTAGGCACACCGTGCATGCGACAGATCATCAGGCGGTGCTTGTACAATCCACAGACGCCCTGATTCTCGTCGATATTGAGCGGACACATTACGTGCGGACGCTGACCTTTGCTCAGAGCAAGTTGCGCCTGATTCACGTAATCCTGCGCATTGGCCTTGATCTGCTCCAACTGGTCTGCGGGGAGCTGATTCAACCCTTCCCACATATATGCCCATTCCACATAGGTATGGTGCTGAAAAAAAGTAAGACAACAGTTGTCTGTACAGCCATCACATTTCATGCCGATGGCATCAGCGGCCTCACCATACTGGGAGACCATCTTTTCGTATATGGCTGCCAATTTTCGGAAGGCGGCCTTGGGAGTCAGTTTATTCATGATAATTTGATCTGTTCGAGTATTTGATCCACACATTCGTCCGGCGTGTGGCGATCCGTGCTGACAACGATATCGGCAGCGGCACGGTATAGCGGCTGACGTTCGTTGTAAAGGTCGGCCATGGATTTGCCCGGCGCGATGGCGAGGCCGCGATTGGCTCCATCCCCTACGCGCTTGATAAAAGTGTCCTCTTCAATATCCAGCAAGACTACCGGACCAAGCTTCTTCAACCGCTCCATGGCGGCTTCGCTGTAGATAACGCTGCCACCTGTAGAAACAACTGTACGCGTTAGCCCCAACTCACTGACAAGCTTCCCTTCAATATGAAGAAACTCATCAAGACCATAGGTATCCATAATGGATTGCAACGGCAGTGAATAGAAGGACTCAAGGTAGCGGTCGGTGTCGAGCTGCCCCCATTCAAGACGTTCGGCCAATTTACTGCCAAGAGTGGATTTCCCTGCCCCGGCCATGCCCACCAGCGTGATGCACGGCTGCGGTTCCGGGTCACTTTCAATACGGGTATAACTCATGCCTAATCGTTCCTGACTAGACAGACGCGATCTTCATCGTCCCGCTCGGTAACCAGCACGTTGACATGCTCATCGCCTACGGTGTCAACTTTCTTGCCTACATAATCGGCCTGAATTGGATACTCGCGATGCCCGCGATCCACCAGAACCAGCAGTTCCACCTTCTTGGGACGGCCATAATCGAGAATGGCTTCCAGCGCGGCGCGAATGGTTCGGCCCGAATACAGGACGTCATCCACCAGCACGATAGTTGCGCCTTCGATCTCGAAACCGATCTCGGAACAGTTGATGGTAGGCGCGAGCTCCAGATTCGTAGTCCAGTCATCGCGATAGAGATTGATATCAAGCTTGCCCAACGGAACCTTACGGCCCAGGCGGTCATCCAGAAGCTTCTTGATGCGCTCCGCAAGGTCGGCTCCACGCCGCTGGATACCAAGAATAGCGAGTCGTTCGTTGTCGCCGTGATGCTCGTAGACCTCGAAGGCCAAACGCTCAAGCGTCCGGCTCATGGCTTTATTATCGAGTATAGTGCCGCAATCTTTCATAGCTGCCTCACATGTGTAACGGTTTTGCGAGCAAGAAAATTAGCCTAGGAACCCAAGCGGGTCAACACTTCCGAAAGAAATGTGAGATTTTCGATTTGACATTCATTACTATTGGTCTTACCTGTTTTGTTCTCGACCAATGATACTAGGAGGAAATCAATGTTTGAAGTTACAGAAGCCGCTCAGAAACAGCTTGAGGGCTACTTTCAGGATAAAGACCCATCTCCCGTCCGCGTATACCTCGCGGCAGGTGGATGAGCAGGCCCGCGCCTGACTCTGGCTCTGGATGAGCCTAACGACAAAGACGAAGTGTTCGAGGCTGGTGGTTACACCTTCCTCATCGATAAAGAACTGCAAGCCCAGACCGGCAACGTAAAGATCGACATGACCTACTATGGTTTCGTTGTCGAATCCGAGAACCCGGTCGGCGGCGGTAGCGGCGGAAGCTGCGACTGCTCCTCCGCAGGAAGCTGCGGCTCCGCTGGTAGCGGAAGTGGCGGAAGCGGAGGTTGTGGCTGCTAGTTCAGCTCACATCGATTATCGAGGACGGCGTCTTTCACAAGGCGCCGTCTTTTTTTATATATAAAACCTAATTCACAGGAGTCACCATGATCAATATCACCGATGCTGCAAAGCAGGAATTTACCAACCACTTCGAAGGCAAAGAGGCCACCCCCATTCGCGTATACTTTGCAGACGGCGGTTGCGGCGGAATGAAGCTCTCCCTCGCCCTCGATGAAGTGCGCGACGGCGACAAATCCGTTGAAATCGACAAATTCACCTTCGTCATCAACGAAGAACTCGCTGAGGCAACTGGCGAAGTGACCATCGGCATGACCGACTACGGTTTCACAGTTGATTCCGAAAAAACCATAGCCGGTGGCGGTGGTGGAGGTTGCGGCAGCTGCAGTGGCAATTGCGGCTAGTATTCTTGACGAGAAAAATAAAAAGGGCCTGTGCATCAGCACAGGCCCTTTTTATTTTACTTTTTAAAGCTGCCCAATTTCTTTTTGAAGTAAGCTCGGCAAACTCGCTTAAATTCTCGTGAAGAGATATCCTCTTTACGCTCGAGCACAGGAACATACGTCCTTGTCGGCCTTTTGTAGTTGGACAAACTCGCAACTTCATACCCCTTGTTACCATAAACATGGCTCATAAGAGTCTCTTGATAGGGAGTCTTGAACTCTGCGTCCTCGATTTTCTTCATGGCGTAGAATAAACTAATCGTTTTGACTTTAGTCCAGTCCAACGTGTCCAACAACTCGCTCGACATAGGCAATAACCAAGAATGCTTGCCAGAATCTTTCATTGAAGAATGCGCGCTGACGATAAAGCTAGAAAACAAAATCTCATATCCATTGGCGGCAGCGAGATCTTCATAAAAAGCAGGCTCAAACATGTAATAACCATTGGTGTTGTACATCTGCTGATAATGCAGAAAAATTCCACCAAGACTACAGGCATTGTGCATGGTCCTAAAGACTTCTGAAACATTGAAAATATGTTCAGCACAGCCGAAATCGGTCACGAGGTCATACTTGCCCCAATGCTCCTTATCTTCAAACGGAAGATTGAGATCGTGCGCGATGGCATTGTTTTCAGCATTGATGTCAAAGCACATATACTCCTTCAAGCCCAACATGGAGTAAAATTTATTGGCATAATAGCACTTACCACGATTTTCCCAATCCCAATCTTTAAAGTCATCAGGATTGAAAGCATCAACACCATATGCATTGAGAGCACTTTCAAAATCATCGTATGTAAGGTGTAGCTGCTGGGAACCAATCTCAAGGACTCTTCCCATATCTTTGAAATGACTATCTTTCCACAGGCCTAAAAGGGCCTGAATACCGGCTAAGGGAACTCCCATAGAAACTCCGATGTCGTTAGCGTTATTGTTAGGTTCGCCTTGACTATCAAAGGTCGCACAAAGAAACAAGCTTCTCGCCTCCAACTGGATCAAGCAGCATAAAAAAGAGCCTGCCGAAAGTTCAACAGGCTCCCCTTTATTTGCAAGAGATCAGCTTATTGTCGTTCCACCTTCCGTTCCCAATCCGGCACAGTTTCATCTTCCGGCACTTCTTCCCAACCCGAAAACATCGCGGCCACATGAGCAGTGATGGTGTGTCCGGTTGTGGTCATGTAAATATGTACCACTAGGAAGATGAGGATGGAGAATCCTCCTATGAGATGGAGCAGCGCTACGAAGTCCAAACTGAGTGCAGAAAGGCCCCATTCTGCCCAATCGTTATATCCCCAATACAGCAATCCGGTCACCATTTGAAATGGCAGTAGAACCGCTGTCAGCCCCAGATAGGTCAGCCGCTGCATGGGGTTATGCTTGGCTGTTCTGGATTTTTGTACCGGATGAGACTCACCTTTGAAGATGCCCGACGAGTAGTACATGGCGACTTCAAAGAGTTTCTTGGTGGTGGGGATATACTGTTTGTATTCATTGGTCACAATCATCCAGAACAAAATGAATACAAACAGGATCAGCCATGTAAGACCGATGGTATTATGAATATTCACAGCTTGCATGAAACCAAGCCATTCAAAGGAGCCATGCACCTCAAATCCGGTTGCCAGCAACATAATGATGAACAACGCCTGCACCCAATGCCAGAAACGTTCGAACCGCGAGTAGAGGTATATTTTTTTCATTGTATGATCTGACACGGCTTAGTCCTCCTTCCGCTTCAATCCGGTCACGAAGCGCATAATGCCGTGAATGATGACGGCCAGAAGAGCTCCACCCACACCAAACCAACCGACAGCGTCAACCACCTTTGTGGTATCCCTACCCGGCATGTAGAATCCGGTCAGGTTCTTGAGCCTGCTTTCGCGCTGATGGCATTCAGCACACATGAGAGCGCTTTCTCGTGGAGCTACCATATGCGTAGTGGGGAAGACGTATGTCGTTTTCACGAAACCGAATTCGCCACTATAGTCCTGCCCCGCATATTCCATCCCAGCCATAATGGCATTTTGCCAATCGAAGAATTTCCAATAGGCAGTCTTGTCTTTCTTGCTCTCAGGGAAGAGGTGCGGAATGACCATGGTCTTATTAACCACATCATAAGGCGTCATGGCCCGGTGTACCTTGAACGGCATGATCCGTGAATTGGGATCAGCCATGGAACCATTAGGACTATTAAGCCAAACCTCATCCGTGGGATCAATACGATCTTCGGTAGTGACATGCTTAAGCGTGCCATCGAACCAGAAGTATTCCGGAACCACATTCTTCTCCCAGATGAACTCACCCTTCTTCTTCACGAAGACAGGCTTGCCATCCGGTCCTTTTACCTTGGCCTTGCCATCCTTCAACTGACCAGCCTTGGACCAGTCCCACCACATCTTGGTAGACTGTGCACGGGCAAACTCCGGAATATGACATGACTGACAGGCCACCTTATCCGTGTGGTCATTAAGCTTGGCATCCATGCCACCGCTGATATGCGGTTGCGTTCCATGGCAGGACTCGCACATGATTTTGTCACCCAAGTCATCCTGCAACAGGCTCTTACGCTCCTGAGCGGCAGGCTTATCGTAGATACGGCCTGCAATGTGATGATTGCGTGTGGTATGGCAACGCACACAATCAAAGTCCTGACCGCCTGAATCTTTGGACCCCATGTGGACGTCGAGTTTTTTATTTGGCTTGATCAATGAAGAATCAAGGTCTCCATGTTTAACAGCATCGGCACCACCACCAAAGAAATGGCAAGTGCCACAATTCTTGCGCGTTGGACGCCCTACGGACTGCGCCACTTTGGACCAGTCTGGGGCGTAGTAGATCTTACCGTTCCCTTTGAACAGCTTACCTTTCTGCTTACCAGGATTTTCCGGATCATCGATGTAGGGGGCGGGATAGCCCGCACCAGAGGGGAATTTCTTATACGTACCAGTTTTTTCATGGCAGACTAGACAGTCAACCTTCGCCTGAGAGGTGAAGTTGAAATCTTTGCCTTTCCAACCGTAGCCAGCATGACATGATGTGCAACGAGCCTCGTTGCTTGTAGTGTTAATTCAGAAGTTGTTGACGGAGGTTCCGCCCTTTCCAAGCTTGGTAGGCTCACCGCTATTGTCCATATCCCGCCAGGTCCAGTGGATGGTCTGATGGAATTGCAACGCAGCCTGATTGTGACAACCGAGACACGCCATCGTAACCGCTTCGGGTTTCATGGTTCTCTGTTGCTCCGGGGTGAACTTCAATTGCTCGAACTGAGTATGGTCTGCAGTGATCGTACGTACCAACGGTTTGGCTTGGGTGGCCTGAATGGCCATCTTTCTGCCAGGAGCATTCTCATGCTCTACCGTTGCTAACGCATTCCCAGCCATGCTCGCCACAAGCATGATTGTCACTACGAAGCAGAACCATCGTCGGCTGACTCTCCGCATGGATTCCTCCTTTGGTCGCCTGTCGATGTTCCACTATGAACTGGATATCCGTTCTTGAGTCATATGAGAGATTGATCATTTTTTCAATCATCATATGCAATTTATTGAAAACTTTTAACATGCTCTTCCTATAAGGAAGAGCATGAAAATGAAGGCAGCCATATATAGAGAGGCTTTCGAGAGTGGTGTAGCTGCTAGCCTTCAGCCGTTAACGAGTCTTCGAGTTTTACGGATGAGGACAGCAGAGATGGCGACGGGTGCGATTAAACCGGAGGCGTAGTCTTCCTACGTCGAGGATTCAATCACATCCGGCAACGACGCAGATGCGCCGCTATCGAAAGCCAAGGCAAAACAAAAGGGGTAGCACGCAGTGTGTGCTACCCCATCCGATTAGGACCGCAATCCCAGCTAAAGCCGGGGTAATCAGTATGTCCTGAGGTCGACGAGTTTTGGCGCGGCTTCCGGGAGGGTCCCGGGCGCTGCCGTCTCGACGACAGGTTTGAGTTTCATGACAGCCTGAAAATCAGCTGCGAACTCATCTGTATTCATCTGTTCGTTGGTTTCTACTACCACAGTTAGTGTGTCTCTGCCACCCGGATTCGAAACCTGTATCTGCCAGCCTGTTGCCTGTGGGTATTTAGCAAAGACTGCGGCAGCCTGATTCGGATACAGAAACTGCCCTTTCACTTTGGCCGTATCGTCAGCACGCCCTTTCCAGCCTGTGAGCTTTCGGGCTGTGCGACCACACCCACACATGGACGTATCGATAGAGGACAAATCACCAGTAGCAAGCCGTACGAGCGGGTAATCAGTAAAAAATGGTGTTACGACAACTTCACCAAGCTCGCCATCAGCAAGCGGCTCGCCTGTAGCAGGATCGCAAATTTCAACATGGCGATAATTGGAGAGGTGCATACCACCCAACTCCATGCACTCGTAGGCAATACAGCCTACATCGGCAGTGCCGTAGCCCTGACGAACGGTAATACCGAACATCTCTTCGACTTCAGCCCGCAGCGTTTCAGGAAGCGGTTCGGCAGCGACATAAGCTTTTTCGAGCTTGAAATCTTTCTTAAGATCAAAACCTGCCGCCATGGCCTTCTGACCGATAATTTTAAGGTAACTCGCCATACCAATAAAGGCGGTAACCGGAAGCCCGGTAAGAAATTCAATCTGCTTCTCGGTCTGGCCGGGCCCAGCAGGAACAACACCACAGCCAATATCACGAAGCGGCTCTTCGAGCATCAGGCCGGCGGGTGTCATGTGATAGGAAAATGTCATCTGAGCAAGATCGCCGGGACGAAATCCAGCGGCAAAAAAGCCCTCGGACCATGCCCAGTAATCAGGCTCGGTTCCTTCCGGATCATAGATAGGACCGGGAGATTGGTAGATACGGCTCAGTTCACCCGGCTGACAGTTCAGAAACCAGCCAATGCCGTGTTCCTTCTGCCAGTCGATTATATCTTTCTTGCGCAACGGCGGAATCTTGCCGTAATCATCAAAGTTCTTAAAATCCTTGGCGCAGGCACCAAGTTCTCGCAAGCGCGTCTGAAATTCCCCAGAGTGTTCTTCAGCAGCCATCAAGACATCTTTGACGCCTTTCCACTTCCGCTTCATCCGCTTTTCGCGCGGCTCAGTCTCATATTCGCTATAGTACATATATCACCCCCGCAACAAGTGGCACAACTTCGAGCTTCTATTAGAATACCGGATCAGCTTATCCGAGCCAACGTTTTCTTCTTCTGTAGTGTTTAACATCGCGATAGCTGCGTTTGTCACCGCTGGAGCCCATGCCCAGATAGAATTCCTGCACATCGGGATTGTTCAACAACTCCTCGGCAGTGCCTTCCATCATCACACGACCGTTCTCCATAATGTAGGCGTTATTCGCCACAGACAGAGCAGCGCGAGCATTCTGCTCAACAAGCAAAATGGTAACGCCCTCTTCCTTGTTGAACTTCTGAATGATGTCGAAAATTTCTTCCACCAACAGCGGAGCCAGTCCAAGGGACGGTTCATCAAGCAGCAGCAAATCAGGCTTGGCCATGATCGCACGCCCAATAGCGCACATCTGCTGTTCACCGCCCGACATATAGCCAGCCAATTGTTTACGGCGTTCATGCAAGCGCGGAAAATATTCGTATACCTTCTCCATCGACTCCGCGATCTCGGAACGAGGACGAGTAAAAGCACCGCATTTCAGATTCTCCTCAACAGTCAAATCTTCAAAAATACGTCGCCCTTCCATGACCTGAAAGATGCCTTTGCGCACGATCTTTTCAGGTATGATGCCCTGAATGGCCTCGTCGTTATACACGATGGAACCATCAGTACATTCACCATTTTCGGTTCCCAGCAGCCCTGAAATCGCTTTCAAGGTAGTGGATTTACCAGCGCCATTCGCGCCCAGCAGTGCAGTGATCTCACCCCTCGGACACGACAACGACAGCCCTTTCAAGACAAGGACAACATCATTGTAAACAACCTCAAGGTTCTCAACTTTCAATAAATCGCTCAAAGTGGCCTCCGGCGGCTCTCCGAGGGCTTAAGAACCTTTTGTAAAAGGTTCTTAAGAATCTCCTAAACTTTTTATAGCGCTTCGCGAAACCGTAGGTTCGCGGCAGCTTCTCGTAGACTCATCCCCTTCCAGCAGCCACCACATTCAACGGCAGCCTTCTCATCACACTCCGCACCCGCGAAGCGCACCAAAAAGTTCTGGAAGGGGGGTCTGGGGGGAAACCTCTTTCAAGAGGTTTCCCCCCAGTCTTCATTCTTCAATAACTCTTAGTGACCAAGCCACTCGGCGCGGCGGTCGAGGATTTCTTCCTTGACGAAAGTGAGCTTGCCTTCTTTTTCGGTGTAGATGAATACGGCCATATTCGGGCGGTGATCATCCGGGAAGTAGGAGATAAGCGGAGTCAGCCCCATAGTGTCGAAGTTGCGCAAGGTTTCCAGAGAAGTCTTAATCGCTTCACCAGTAACATCACCGTTGGCTGCGGCACGTTTCATGCCTTCAGCCATGACGAGTACGGATGCAAATCCACGAACATAGTGTGTCATCTGCGGCTCACCATTGGTGAGCTTTTCGATGGCCTTCATACCGGGAACGTCCTGTCCATAAACAGCGGCGGCCTGGTTAGAATAGGCACCGTTGGCATCAGAACCTGCAAGCTTGGCGAGGTTCTCATCAGTACCCCAGATGTTGGTGAAGAAGACGGTGTTCATACCGATGTTCTTGGCAGACTTCAGGATAACTGAAGTGGACGGTGTGGTTCCACCGATCCAGCAGAAATCAGGAGCCTGTGCCTTGAGAGGCAGCAATTCGGTAGTTGCATCGATAGCCTTGAGGGATACGTTAGCCTCGCCGACGATATCGTAACCGAGTTCTTTGGCGTAGGCTTTACCACCCTTGATAGGAGCCAATCCGTACGGATGGTCCGGGTAGATGAAAGCAAGCTTGGGTGCGCGTTCTTCGGTCCATGTGGAACGGAAGTACTTGAGCGCAGCACGCAGCTGAGTTGTATAGTCAGCAGCAATGAAAAAGTTGTAAGGCGCTGTCTTTGGATCAGTCAGATGAGCCGAATAAGACGCGGAGAAATTGGGGATTTTGTCTTTTTTCACATTACGAATAAGAGCTTCTGTCACCGCAGAGCCATAGCCCTGAATGCAAACAACCTTATCGGTGTTGACCATTTTCTTATACAGTGAGAGGCCCTGCTGCACATTGTAGCCAGTGTCCTGAAGGTCAAATGCGATGGGACGACCGTCGATGCCACCCTGTTCGTTGACGTAAGCGACGCCTGCAGACAAGCCCTTGGAATAGGGAACACCAACAGAAGAAGTAGGACCGGAAAGATCAATGAGTCCGCCAACCTTGATAGGTGCAGCAGCTTTTGTTTCAGTTTTAGTTTCAGCCGATTTGTCCTCGCCTCCGCAACCAAACAGCATCATGCCGGCCAGAGCCATGACGCAGATCGCGGTTATGAATTTACCAACCCTCATTGTGAATTCTCCTAAGGGATTAAGGTTTATAGCGCCCCCCTCACCGTGAAGCGGGCGATGTTTCTATTTATACCCACATTTTGATGCGGGGTTGTACCACTATTTGATGAACGGACCGAATTAATGGGCGAACGGGTAGAGTTTCCAGTACGCCTTGATGAGCCTCCAACGATGCGCCAGTCCTTCCGGCTCAAAGATCAGGAAGAGGATCAGCACCATTCCAAACACACCTTCGCGCAATGCAACAATGGACTGAGATATTTCCGGGAAATACCCGCTGAGACCGTTGGCCAATGCGTTCAGCACTTCGGGTAACAGTACGATGAAGACCGCTCCGAAGACCGAACCGATGATGCTCCCCAGCCCACCGATGATGATCATGGCGAGGTAAGAGATGGACAGCCCTATATTGAACTGCTCGGCAGAAATGTAGCCGGTGTAATGTCCCCACAAGCCGCCAGCGACACCCGCCAGAAATGAGCTGAGACCGAAGGCGACGAGCTTGTAACGGAACAGGTTTACACCGACGATCTCGGCAGAGAGATAGAAGTCACGAATGGAGATAAATGCGCGTCCGTACTTGGTGCGCATGATGTTGGACACCATGAGCAACGCGGCGGCGGCAAAGGCGAACAGCAAGTAGTACATGCGTCCTTCGGTATCGAATGAAAATCCGAATATCATAGGCGGCTCAAGCAACAAACCGTTGGAACCACCCGTCATCGCACCACCGTGCAAGAAGACGTATTCCAGCACCAACTGCGCGGCAAGTGTGGCGATGGCGAGGTAAATTCCTTTCAGTCGAAGGGAAGGGACACCGAAGACCATACCAACCATGGCGGTGATGAGTCCCGCAGTCAGAATGGCAAGGGGGAACGGAACGCCGTGCAATGTACACTGCCCGGCTGCGTACGCTCCCACACCAATGAATGCGCCGTGACCGAGGGATATTTGCCCGCAGATGCCTGTGAGCAAGTTGAGCGACACCGCGCCGATGACTGCGATGAAGATAAGATTCATGATGGATGTCAGATGGACATTCAAAACTGCCGGAAGCGCCAGAAGGAAGAGGATGAACAGACCAACCATCAGCTTCTGGAAGCCGGACTGGAAGATTTGTGCCTCGCCCTGATAGGATGTAAAAAAGAGACCGCATTTACCCTGCATGACTAAACCCTCTCGATCTCTTTGGTTCCGAACAAGCCGTATGGCCTGATCATCAGGATGATTACCAGAATGATGAACGCCGCGACTTCTCGGAAGCCACCCAGTCCGAGGAACTGGCGGGCTGCGCCGTCACAGACATTTTCCAGTACGCCGATAATTAACCCACCGAGGGCCGCACCGAGCAGCGAGTCCAACCCGCCGAGAATAACTGCGGGGAAGACTTTCAGGCCGAGATGCCCGATTTGGGAGTTGATACCGTTGATGTTGCCGAGGATGATACCGCCGACAGCAGAGACGACACAGGCGATGCACCAGCTCATGGCAAATATATTTTTGATACCGATACCCATTGATTGTGCGGCCTGCTGATCAAAAGCAGTGGCGCGCATGGCGATACCTGTGCGTGAATATTTGAAGAAGATGGAGAAGATCGTAAACAGCACCACCGACAGCGCAAAGGCTGCGATGTAAACCGGGGCCACTGGAAGTCCGGCAATAACAATGGGCTCAGTGGGCAACACCTGAGGATAGACGCGAATCTGCGTTCCCCAGAAAAGCTGTACCAGCGATTTGAGCACAGAGCTCATACCGACCGTAACCATGATGACGGAGATATGCTCCTCACCGATGAGTGGCCGAAGCACCATTCGTTCAATGGCAAGTCCCAGTAGGACCGAGAATGCGAGCGTGATGAAGAATGCCCAGATAAACGGGATCGAGAACTGCACAGTCAGGGCAAAGCACATATATGCGCCAACCATAACCAGCTCACCCTGCGCAAAGTTTACGACTTTGGTGGCCTTGTAAATAATGACGAATCCGAGTGCGACCAGCGAGTAGATACCGCCGACAACCAGTCCGTTAACGATAAGTTGCAGATAATATTCCACTTACGCCTCCATGTCTTCAATGCGAATATCACCGCACATCTCACGCACCCGGCCATCCTGGTAGGTGATTTCGGTTTCCAGATTCAGGGTACATTCGTCCGTGTACAACGCCTCGATAAGACTGCCGTACCGTTCGTTGATAATCTTGCGTCGGACTTTGCGGGTACGGGTCAACTCGCCATCATCCGCATCCAGTTCCTTGTAGAGCAGGCCGAACCGTTTAATGCGAGTCTCTTCCGGCAACGTCTCATTGGTCTTGGCGATCTCGGACTTAATGAGCTCATAGACTTCATCCTTGGCAGCCAAGTCTTGATAGGTGGTGTAGGTGATCATCTGGGATTCCGCCCAGTGACCAACGATGGCCATATCGATACAGAGAATGGCAGTGCAGTAATCGCGCCCGCCACCCATAACCACGGCCTCGCGCAGGAATGGTGAGAATTTCACTTTGTTCTCAAGGAACTGTGGCGAGAACTGAGTGCCGTCATTGAGATGCATGACATCTTTCAAGCGATCGATAACCACGAGACGACCATTGTCATCAAAGTAGCCAGCATCGCCTGAGAGCAACCAGCCATCTTCGTCCACAGTCTCTTTGGTGGCTTCCTCGTTCTTGTAGTAACCAAGGAACACGGCCGGGGAGCGGGATACAATTTCGCCCTCATCCGTAATCTTGACCTCGGTTTCGGGAATTGGTGCGCCCACAGAGGTGAAGTCCACTTCGCCCTCTTTGTGAACACAGGAGATACCCGCGATTTCGGTCTGACCGTAAATCTGTTTCAGGTTCACGCCCAGCGCATGGAAGAAACGGAAAATATCCGGCCCGAGTGCGGCACCACCTGTGGTGGCAGAACGCATGCGGGAGAATCCGAGACGGTCACGCAAGGCGCGAAACAAGCCTTGATCCGCGATGAAATACTTAAATTTGAGCCAGCCGGAAGGCGTCTCGCCTGCGAACAAGGTATCCACATACTCATACCCGATGGGCAGGAAGATATTATAAAGAAACCGCTTCAACGGTGAGGTTTCCATGATGTCGCCGCGCACTTTGGCGGCCATGGATTCATATACGCGTGGTGGAGAAAACAGGAAGTGCGGCCCGATCTCACGGGAGTCACTCGACCCTGTCTCCGGCGATTCCGGAAAGTTGACGCAGAAGCCGAACAACAGCGCCGACGCCACGCCCATCATCTGCTCGCCGATCCATGCCAGCGGCAGGAAGGACACAAACTCGTCGGTTGCACTTTTGGGGTCAACCTTACCGAGATTGTGCGCCATGGAGAGCAAATTAACATGCGAGAGCATAGCAAGCTTGGGCCGCCCGGTAGTACCGGAGGTCGTGGTGATCAGTGTCGGATCATCGGGATTAAGCTGGCTTACCCATGTCTTGTAATCCGCGACAGGGTCGGAGTGTGCTTCACGACCCACTCGACGCACAGCGTCGAAATCGACCAAGCCATCTACGTCTTTCTCGTAGGCAGCCAGCCCCTTGGGTTCATGATACACAACGTGTTTGAGATGCGGCAGATTGTCGCGGAAGGAGAGGATTTTATCTACCTGCTCCTGGTCCTCGGCAACCACGAGTTTGCACTCGGAGAGAGCAAAGATGTACTCAATCTCTTCAGCTGGAGAATCTTGATACAGCCCAAGCGCCATGCCACCCAGAGCCTGAATTGCCAGTTCGGCCCATATCCATTCGGGGCGGTTGTCGCCGATAAGGATGACGATGTCGCCCTTACCAAAGCCGTATTCTTTAAGGCCGCAAGCGAATTCCGCTGTAATCTTGAGATTATCGCGCCACGTGACTGCCTGCCAGACACCCCACTCTTTTTCGCGCAAAGCGGGTTTATCGGCGCGTTCTTCAGCCTGTTTTATGAGCAGACGGGGTAATGTCGTCTTGTATGGTTTTGCCATGAAAATTCCTCGTGAGAGTCAGATAGGGTTGCCGCTTTGCGGCGAGGTCAGATGACTTCGCCTCCGGCGGCCAAAGGACGTGTCCTTTGGAATCCTGTTAGGTCGGCTTAGCCGACTTATCTGCCTGTAAACGCCGCGTCTTCGGTACCTAGGTAGGCAGCGATAACGTCTTTGTTGGCCTGCACTTCGTCCGGTGTACCTTCAGCGATCTTCTGACCGAAATCGATGACAACGACTTTGTCGGAGATGTCCATGACAACTCCCATGTCGTGTTCGACCAGCAGGACAGTAACGCCCCACTCTTCGGCAATATCGAGAATATACCGGGCCATGTCCTCGGTCTCTTCGAGGTTCATGCCCGCCATGGGCTCATCAAGAAGGATGAGCTTTGGTTCAGCGGCAAGTGCGCGGCCTAGTTCCACCCGTTTCTGAACACCGTAGGGTAGGCGTCCAGCATGTTGGTGGCGGTAAGGCGACAGGTTGAGGAAATCGATAACATCTTCCACACGGCGGCGATGGGCATCCTCATGCTTTACGGCTTTTCCCCAATAGAAAATGGAGGAAAGCAGACCGTAATTCATTTGGCTGTGCCGGCCGACCATGAGGTTATCCAGTACGGATAGCCCCTTGAACAGGGCGATGTTTTGGAAGGTACGCGAAAGTCCCAGCTCCGTGCGTTTATGCGCGGGCATGGACAGAAGGCACTCTCCGTCGAGGGAAATTTTGCATGGTCCGCTGGCACCCCCATCGGGAATGTAGCGACCACTGATACAGTTGAGCATGGAAGTTTTTCCGGCACCGTTTGGACCGATCAGAGAAGCGATAGTTCCCTGTTCAACGGTGAACGAAACTCCCATAAGGGCGGCGATGCCCTTGAAGGTGAGTGTTACGTCACTGATGTCAAGATAAGCCATAATCCTGCAATTATGGTTTCGAGCACATCCTTGTCGTGCGAGGTGTCATGCGGCGGAGCGGCGAATAACGTCTAACTCCGATCCGACTGCAAGAACCTTGTACTTACGGCGAACCCTTAGGTCCACTCCCCATTAAAATCGGTAGGAGTGACCAATTTGTAGCCCCGTTCCGTGAGCGCTGCGGCTACGGCGGACGGGTCTTCGGTATCTATTCGGACTACCACGATGCGGCGTCCGTTGTAAAAGAATGTGCCAGTGGAGATGATGGATATTTTCATGTTCGCGATAACACCCGAGACTTCGTAAATAACGCCGGAGCGGTCTTCGGTCTCAAGGGTGATGCGGCTTCCGCCTTCGCGATATCCCATCTCTTCTGCCAACACATCGAGCATGACGTTTCGGTTAATGTAACCGATCAGTTCTCCGTCGTTGTCTACCACAGCCAACCCTGCCAGGTTCATCTCGAACATCATGTCGGCAGCACCCTCAATTTCTGTCTGGGGGCTGACGGTCTTGATGTCAGTGCGGAAGATTTTCTCAACGGTGAGCTTGCTCATAAGATAGTTCAGCTCATGTTTTTCAAGGGAGGTCATGATGGAAGGAAGGGCTGCAGAGATGTCTTCCTTACGCACGTAGCCGACCAGCTTGCCATCGTCATCCACCACCAGCAACATCCACAGCTTGCTATCTTCCAGCTGTTTCTGTGCATCCTTGACCAGGGTGTTCGGGGTGACTTTAACGAAGTCGCGAAGCATTTTCAGTCCGACGTACATGTGCATTCCTCCTTAGGGGTGCGGCGGTTTCTATATGAACCATGTGGATTCTTTCCGTCCGGGATACATACACGTTTTACATCAAGCGTGCAATGAAACCGGTGGATGGAAACCGCCAGCAGTGGAGCGTTACACCGCAAAATTGACTTGAAAGTCAAGACAAAAACGATCGTTTGAGCTTTTTTTCACATCCTCATGACAATTTTACCACCAAACAAATGGAGTACACAGAACATCCATAAAATGGCGTGATAGCAACACGCAGAGCCAAATAATTCCCTTTGACAGATACCGTATTATATATGAACAATGATCGAATTGATAAACACATTAGATGTCTATGAAAAAAATTATCGTCGCCATAATCCTTGTCACACTCCTGCCATGCCTTGCTTTGGCATCGGACAGAGTTGTCCATATTTCCAGTGGAGAATGGGCACCCATGACAGGCAAGGACCTCGCTCATGGCGGCTTTATTAATCATGTCATCCGTGAAGCATTCTCTCGCATGGGACATGAGGTCCAAATCGATTTCTTCCCCTGGGCACGTTCATACGCTCTCATGCTTTATGGGGAAGTCGATGCGTCGTCTTACTGGTTTACCAGCAAGAAACGAGACAGCGAATGTCTGTACAGCGACCCGATCAACACCGAAGAGGTTGTATTCTTCCACTTGAAAGGGAAACCCATCCCCTCATGGAAAACCCTTGAGGATCTGGGAGGCATGAATATCGCTGTGACCACCGGAGTGACGTATACTGATGAGTTTTTAAAGCTGGGCCGAGAAGGCGCGTACACCCTCTTCCCGTCCACCAAGCAAATAGATAATTTTACGAAACTCATCCGGGGCCGTGTCGATGCATTCCCTACCAGCAAGCGCGCCGGGCTAAATATTCTCAGAAAATCATTCTCCCCGGCTGAGCAAAACGCTATTACTTACGATGAGAAGCCATTGACCATTACCCCCGGGCATCTGGCATTCACTCTCAAGCGAAAAGATTCTCGAAAGCTTCTACAAACGTTCAACGAGGGTCTCAAAGCCATACGCAAAGATGGCACATACGACCGCCTCAAACAGGATTTGATGAACGGGGTATACAACGCAAGGCACTGATCATGAGAACATTCATTTTCGCATTGCTTTTATTCCTAATGCTCACTTCCCCCTGCATTGCGCAGGGCAAAACAATCTCCATTTCCAGCAGTGACTGGGCACCCTGGACAGGAAAAAATCTTCCCCACGGTGGTTTCGTCAACCACGTGGTTGTGGAGGCGTTCAAGCGTGCCGGATACACTGCCACGGTATCGTTTTACCCGTGGCCACGAGCATATGAATTAGCAGTGCATGGCGAGGTGGAAGCAAGTTCATTCTGGTACAAGAACAAAGCCCGGCAAGAAGAATGCTTTTACAGCGATCCGATCAACAAAGAAGAAGTGGTCTTCTTTCATCTGAGAGGAAAACTATTCCCAAAATGGAATGATTTAATGGACCTCAAGAACATGTCATTCGCCGTCAACACAGGCGTGACATACACTGATGAGTTCTGGGCACTGAGTCATCGTGGTTTCCTGAAATTCCACAAATCCAACACGCACGAAGAGAATTTTGCAAAACTCTTGCTCGGTCGAGTAGACGCATTTCCGGCCTCTAAGATCATGGGGCTTGCCGTACTGAAAGAGCATTTTACGACAGAAGAGCAACGCCATGTTGTCTGTGCAGAGAAGCCACTGACTGTATGCAATGGATATTTAATTTTCGGAAAAGAGACTCCAGAGTCACCGAAGCTTGTAGAGGCGTTCAACAAGGGGCTTAAAAAGCTGCGAAAAGAGGGGACATACGAGAGTCTCTATCAAGATCTTCTCAACGGTGAATACGACCCAGAGTAGTTACTTGTCTCGCCGACGCAATGTAGCGGACGGCAATTCTCCAAACATCTTCCTGTAATCGGCAGCAAATTGTCCCATGTGCCAAAATCCCCAGCGGGTGGCAGCATCGGTTACGTTCTTCGTGCCATGAGACAACAGATCTTGTTGCACACGACGAAGCTTGCACGCCTGTAAAAATTCCTTTGGTGTCACATCAAGGCGATCACGGAAAATATAGAGCAGAGTACGCTCACTCACATTACCAGCCCGGCACAGATCCTTGACAGACACGATAGTGTCGAGATTGCCCATCATGTACTTGAGAACCGTCTTGTAGACGTGATCACGCCGTTTGGGTGCAGGATGTCCATGTTTCTCAACCGTTGTAGCCAAACAGGAAGCAAGAGCGGACTTGAGACTTTCCACCGCAGGAGGGAACCACGACACGAGCGGGCTCTCCAGAGCCAGTCTGTTGATATCCCACAAGACCTGACGCAATCTATCCAGAGATTCAAGCTGAGGCCTGAATACAGCCCCATCTCCCTTGGAAGCTTCGTCAAGATCAAGCCCTGCCATCTGGCTGATATGCTCAAGGTCATCCTGATGCATGGAAAGGTAGAAATGATTAAGACCGCCGTACCCCATACCGTCCGAATCGCAGGAAGCGGGAGCGAGGATAATCTGGTCATGCTCCACCCACTGACGGCGAGTGAGGACCGGCATCTGCGCACAGGCAGACACAGTGAATGTCCGATAGCCCGGAGGAGTATGCCCTTCGTGGTGAAACTTTCGATCCAGCGTAACATGGGTCAGGATAAATCGATTGGTCTGCGCAAACAGAACATCCATGGAAGCCGCACCCGGTTCCGTCTGGACCACATCAATATCCCAAGCTGGAAACGTTTCGGAAAACGCATCCAACGTGGTGATACACTTGTGTTCTATATAGGCTACGGGCTTATTCTTCATGGCGACCATTAATTATACATTTCAACGGGAAGAGCAATATGTCCTTTTGGGCATCATACGACACCTTGGAACATCATGTAAATACGCTTGAGCATGAAAGGTGGCATTTCTACATCCCAATGCCCAGTAACCTTTGCCCAGCCCCAAAATCCGAGAAGTACGACAACCACTCCAACACCGATAACAAACCATGGCAACTGGAATCGCCCGGCAGCAGAGACGGTCACGCACCCTTCAATCGGGCAATTTCCCACGCATTCGGCACACCCAATACATTCCGGTGAACGGACTACATCCTTCACCTCTACCTCAATCCCTGCAGGACACCCCTTGGTACACTTACCGCAATCGATGCATGTGCTCTTGTCTCGGGCGATAGCTACAGGACTGAGCCAGGAGAACAGCCCGAGCAATGCACCATAAGGGCAAAGATAGCGACACCACGCATTACGAATGATCAGGCTGAACAGGACCAAACCACCGACCACCATCAATGATGTGGCGGAAGGCTTGGTAAAGAAATCGAGCATCTTAGCATCAGAGACCATGTTATATGGCGCGGTCAAAAATGTTTGAACAGAGCGCAGGTCCATGGAAATGAACACAGTATAGGCGAAAAAGCCCAAGCCAAGATATTTCACACAAGTCAGCGGCAGGTCGACCTTCTTCGTCGGCACCTTGCTAAGGCCGACACGACGCCCTGCCCTGTCCAGCAGATTGGAAAGAAAACCCACCGGGCAGATGTAGGCACAAAACCCCTTCCTGAACAAAAAGGCCATGGAAATGATGGCGAGGAAAATCGTCAGCCCAGCAGGGTGGACTGCATCCCATTCTCCGGTGGCAAGCAATTGGCGGAAGGCGAGCATTGCGCTGATAGGCAGAAAGCCTTCCACAGCACCGGGCTTGGCAGCAAAAACATCAGAGTGACCGAGCGCCCAGGCAAGGAACGCAGCGAATCGAAGGCCAACGTAGACACAGAACAATGTAAAAATGGCCTGAACACCGAGTCGAAACCGGGCGGGTGTGAGAACTGACTTCATGAATAAAAAGACTCCTTGGGCGGCCATTTAGCCCAATACGACATGACGGGCAACAGTGTGCAAGACAATGTCCCCCTTTTGTCCCAACAAAAAGAGCCACCCTTTCGGACGGCTCTTCATTGAAATCGAATAATTCTGGAGACTACAAGGCTTCGTTGATCCGTTTCTGGATGAACTCCTGAATCTCTTTGACCTTCTCATCGGAAGCAATACCGACGTTCTCGGCCATCTTTTCAACGGCAGCTTCTTCAAGGTCACTCATCATGCCGACGGTAAAAGCGTCAACTTCACCATCATCCACGACCAAACCACAGCCGCCAACAGCGCCAATCAGTTCGCCATCGACTTTGACAGGCACGGAGATACGAGCCATGCCGCCGTCACACTCTTCCACGAACGGCTCACCTTCTTTCATCATCTGGGTGAACATCATGCCAGCCGGAGCACAGATAGCACCAAAGCCTTTCTTGTCCTCACGGATCGCCTTGCACAGATCATTGCCCCAAGTATTACCAGCCAGCCGTTTGCCTTCCTTGTCCATAACATCGGCATTAAGCTGAAAACGGGTGTGCAGTTCTTCTTGGAGTTCTACCCACTTTTCCTTGGGCATGATATCAGTCAGTTCCATAATCGGGCCTCTCTTATGAATATATAATCAGGTCAGCAATCAAAAGCATCACCGGATTACTCCCATTTTTTTCTCGGCGCAAGAGTTCCGTTTACCACCACCACAAAAAGGTATAGGGGTTCCCTCCCACTACAAAACCCGCTAGAAAGGCTGTTGGAGAGAGAAGATGAAACAAACAAATTTCAAAGAACGGTTTCGTGCCTTTTCATTTGGCATAACGTGGAACATCCTGCTGCTGACCTTTGGCTCATTTCTTATCGCGTTTTCTGTCAAAGCCGTAGCTGTTCCACATGGCCTGCTCACCGGAGGCATGTCCGGTATCGCCCTGCTTTTCTACTACGCCTTTGGTGGCCTCACCACAGGTCAGTGGTATCTGCTTCTCAACCTCCCCGTCTTCATTCTCGGCTGGGTGTTCGTCAGTCGTCGATTCTTTTTCTATTCTCTCTACGGCATGATAGCCACGGCTGTGTTCATTGACTTCATTCCATGGACTCTGCCCATTCAGGATGTCTGGCTGGCAGTGATCACTGGCGGAGGTATCCTCGGTGCTGGCGTTGGTGTGGCACTGCGCTCCCTCGGCTCCACAGGGGGTGCGGATATTCTGGCAGTCATCTGCAAAGAAAAATTCAACATGTCCATGGGGTCCTTTGAATTCTGGTTCAACTCCATCGGCTTCATCGGCGGTTTCCTCTTCCTTGATATCAGCATCGTCCTCTATTCCATCGCTATGACCTTCGTTATCGCTCTGGGCATCGAGTATGTTATGGGTATGTTCAGTGAACGCAAAATGGTGATCATCATTTCAGAGAAGCACGATGAGATCCGTCAGGAAATTCTCGTTAAACTGGATCGCGGTGTGACCATGCTTCAAGGGACAGGTGGGTATTCCAACAACCCCCGAGAAGTAATTCTGACCATGATCTCGTCCATCCAGCTCAAACGTCTTGAAGAGCTGGCATATACTATCGACCCGGATGCATTTTTCATCATGGGCTCCGGCTTCCACGTTCTGGGTCAAGGATTTTCATCACGAAAGGTGTACTAATGTTCACACCCAAGAAGAAGACTCCGCCACCACGCACCATCGGTCTGCTCACGGATTTCGGGCTTTCTGACCCCTACGCAGGCCAAGTAAAAGCCGTGCTCGCACGAAAAGCCCCCTTCTGCCCCGTGGTGGACATCACGCACGACGTAAAGCCATTCAATGTCCCACAGGCAGGCTTCTTTCTGGCCGCCAGCTACGCTCATTTCCCCAAGGACGCAGTCATACTTTCCGTAGTTGATCCCGGCGTTGGTTCCGACCGCAAGATCGTTGGCCTACAACTGGACGAGCGGATACTCATCGCCCCAGACAATGGCTTGCTCGCTCTTGCACTCAAGAACGCATGGGCCGCCGAAGTTCGCGCTTTCGATTTCTCCGAAGCAATGAACGCCCCGGACAAGGTTTCCAACACATTTCATGGCAGGGACGTTTTCGCGCCCCTCGCTGCATGGCTCGCCCTCGGCGGAGACCCAGCCGGACTCGGTAGTGAAATAGATCCCCAATCACTCGTCATCCTGCCGTGGAGTCATCCCGACATCCTGCCCGGCTATGCCCGCGCCCACGTGCTGCACATCGACCGGTTCGGCAACTGCGTTCTCAATCTCGAAGCAGGCAGTATCGGCGTCCCCAGAGCACTCCATCTTTCATCCCCTGCAGGCGGTGCCGTGACGTACGCTACCACCTATGCCGACGTTCCAGAAAGCGCTCCCATTCTTCTCGAAGGCAGCCAGGGCTTTCTGGAAATAGCAGTCAACCAACGCTCCGCAGCCAAGCAATTTGGATTATCCATAAGCGACACCGTAGAACTCAAGTGGGAGGCATAAATGCTGTCCGTCCGTAGCTTCATCGACACCCTCGGGTTTCTTACCCGACTCGCCCCGGCCCGCGTCATATCTGAAAAAGATATGAACCGCTGCATGGCGTACATGCCAGCCGTAGGCCTAACTCTGGGTGTCGTAATAGTACTCCCCTTCTACCTCGGCCTTTTCTCTGCCTCTTCCTGGGTACAGGCATGGCTCATGGTCGCGCTCAACGTCTATCTGACTCGCGGTCTCCATTTCGACGGACTGGCCGACGTCTGCGACGGAGTCACCACCCACGGCGACCCCGCCCGGTTCTGGGAAGTCATCAAGGACAGCCGCTCCGGTGCATTCGGCGTTATCGGACTCATACTCACCATCGCGGGACAAATCTTCCTCTTCCACGAAATGATCGCAGCCGGAAGCTACACAACTATAATATGGGCCTTCATCCTCGGACGAGCCGCCTGCATCGCTTTCAGCTACCGCATCCGCCACCTCACACGCCCGGGCCTCGGCAAGCTCTACATAGATGGAGCAACATTACCCGTAGCCCTCACCGCAGGCGGCATCACCTTCTTTCTCGGCATCCTGCTCTCCGATCCACTCACAACGATCTCCGGCATGGGCATAGCTTTCCTCGCACAGCTCCCACTCTACCGCTTAGCCGAGCACGTAAAAGGAGCCAACGGCGACTTCCTCGGCTGCTCCGTACTACTAGGAGAACTCGCCGCAGGACTGGGATTTCTACTGTTTATGTAAACCAGCAAAGAATGCCTACCGGCGGTCGCTTTTCAGCGGGAACCATCACTGCTGTCTTCATCCGTAGGCGATGAAATTTAGTTTACCTCTCGCACAAACGTCTCTGCCTCCCCCCTCAACCAACCGAAGATCAATACCAGCACTCAGAGCCAGAGGCTTAGAAACTGACCAAACGGGGAGGCAGCTCTTTAAATAGAACAGAGGCAAATGGGGCCGGACTAGCATTCAATAGAGCATTGCCATCCTCCCACACTACGAAAACCGGAGCCGACTCGCTTGGATCAGATTCTTACGCCGATAGCTCCGTGCGACCAAGCTCCCACCCACAGGCACTTTTTTGGTGCCTTTTTTGGTGCCTCCCAAAAAACGAACCGCCCCGCCCGCGCAGGGCGGCCAACGGCAGTTTCACCATTCTTCATAAAGGACGAAGCCCGACTTCCCCCCCTCTTCCACCCCAAAAAAAAGAAACAAATGTTGCACACTCTTCCCTCCCCCTAAAAAACAACTTATATTCCCCTCATGCCCAAATACATGAAAAATTTCCTCACCCTGGTCGGAGTAATCATCATAGGTTCCTTCCTGGCCTTTTTATACAATTGCATCACAGGCCTCGCCACCTTCGCAGGCAACTTCAACCCCACTCTCACCCCATGGGTTTTCTGGATTCTATTCGGCTCCGTATCAGCTATGCTGGCATGGCTGGCAGCCATGGCCTTCATGCGCCCCAAACCAATGATGGTGTACGCCGACCCCACCGAAGCAGACATGCAGAAATTCAAACGAGAACTGCATAATCGCCTCCGTAAAAACAAATTCCTGCGCGAAACCAAGATTGACGTCAGTGACGAAAATAACATGGAAGCGGGACTCACGGCGCTTAGTCTGAAAGCAAATGAAGAAATAAAAAGTACGGCTAAACGAGTTTTCATCGGCACTGCTGTCTCACAAAATGGCCGACTCGACACCCTTGTCGTGCTCTACCTCATAACCCGCCTCACGTGGCGCATCGCCAAGTTGTATAACCAGCGCCCGCATTATCGCGAATTAATCAACCTGTATGCGAATATTGCGGCCACCTCATTTCTAGCCGGGTCCATCGAGGAATTCGGTATTGAGGATTACGTGCGGGAACTCATGGGCCCGCTCATGGGAGGCTCTGCCATCGGTGCGGTTCCCGGAGCACAAGCCATTGCATCGACCATAACTACATCCGTGCTCACCGGCTCCACTAATAGCCTACTTGCCTTACGCTGTGGCATCGTTGCACGCGATTATGTCAGCCTGAATTTGAATGCCAAAGGCGCTATGCGCCGCTCTGCCACAGTGGAAGCCTCCAAAATGTTTGTAACGATGTCTGCCGAAACCGTGACATATGTAACAAAACTGTTGGTACAAAGCTCAACGGGTGCGGTAAAAACAGGCACAATCAAAGCGGTTAAAGGCGTGGGAACGACCATATCCAACACCGCAGGAAGCGTTGGTAATGGAGCAAAGAAAGTAGGCCAAGGGGTCAAGGGGACCGCTGGAGCAGTGGGCCGAGGCGTCAAAGGCACTGCAGAGACCGTCGGAGATGGAGCCAAGAAAGCAGGACAAGGCATGAAACACACTGCGGAGAGTGTCAGCAAAGGAATGAAAGACACGTTTAGCACGGTGGGCGATAGCGCAAAGAAAGTCCGGCAAGAAATGAAACATAAAGCTGAGACCGTCGGCCAAAAAGTAAAAGACACTGTCGAAGCTATGGGTACCAATAGAAAGAAGGTGCGCCAGAACATGCAGCATGCGGCAGAGGATTTGGGAAATGCTGCAAGACAAGCTGGGCAGGAAGCCAAGGAAACAGGGCTTCAATTCAAAGAAAAAATCAAAACGACACTCCATGAAGGCGTGGAAACAATTGAATCAGCCAAAGGCGCAACAGAGGCTATTATTGAAGATCTGAAACAGGCCAGCTTTGATGCAGGAGACGAACCCGCCCCCACGACAAGGAAAGAGAAGAGGAATGAGAAAACGATATTCCGCACATTCTCCGAAAAACTTCTGCGTCGTAAGAAAAAGTAATTGGGGGAGCACCCGACAAAAAGTCAAAACAGGCTGGACCTAGCGCCGTGAATGTGCTTTTTTGTGTTTGGTAAAATAGTTTTTAAAGGATGGTAAGCGCGGGATTTATTCATTTCAGGGGAGTTTCAATGTTTCGAAAAGTAGTGCTGGCCATGGCGGTGGTCTTGTTTTTTTCAGCTCAATCATTCGGGGAAAGCATCACCGTGGTCACGGAAGAGTGGCCTCCCTATACCTACAGTGAAAATGGGCGCGTTGTCGGCGTAGTGAGTGAAATAGTTCGAGCTACTCTGGACAGAGCTGGCCTTGATTACAATATCGAAACGTACCCGTGGGCGCGTTCATACGATGAAGCCATGAACAACAAGAACGTGCTCATCTATTCCATCTTCCGACTTCCCAACCGTGACAATCTGTTCAAGTGGATAAAAATTGAAGGCCTTACGGTCAACATGCATTTGTTCCGCCCAAAGCATCGCCCAGAAGTGAAGGCCCCGACTCTTGCAGCCGCCCGCAAATACAAGATTGGTGTAACCAGAGAAACTTCCACTCACCACTTTCTTCTTTCCAAAGGATTCAAGGAAGGTGTTAATCTCTTTCCGGTCAATTCCGAAGAGCAGAACATCTTGAAGTCAAATCCCTCCGAACAACGCATAGACCTGACCACTGGCGATAAACTTTCCATGGCCCGATGGATCAAGATATCTGGCTTTATCCCTGATTATTGGGAGGAACAGGTGCTATTGTTTACCGAAGATATTTATATGGCATTCGGGCTGCAAACGCAGGATGTCATAGTAGAAAAAGTACGTGCTGCATTCAATGAAATCAAAGCTGAAGGGCGCATCCACTCCATCAAAGAAAAATACAGTAAAATGTTTCAGTAGGTTCGGAGATAATTATTTTTCAATAAAAAAAGCTTGGCTTTTTTCGACATTTGCCATACGTATGGCGGAACTTAACACCAGCGGCACCCATGGAGGCGCGGTCGAAATGTTGGCCGGCGCTGGTTGAGACGAAACAGGTATCATCAAGAAGCAGTGTAGCATCTTGTGCACTGTTTTTTATTTTTGGTGTATGGGCACCAAAATACATCATTATATTTTTAGGAGTTTTTTCAATGTCCAAGAACATCTATGTTGGCAACCTTCCCTGGTCCTCCACTGAAGACGAAGTCCGTGCAGCTTTCGAAGCTTACGGTGAAGTCACCTCTGTTAAACTGATCGAAGACCGCGAGACAGGTCGTCCCCGTGGTTTCGGTTTCGTAGAGATGGAAGACAACGGTGCCCTCGAAGCTATCGAAGCTCTCGACGGTAAAGATTTCGGTGGCCGCAACATCAAGGTCAACGAAGCCAAGCCCCGTGTAGAACGCCCCCGCTGGTAGTTCACACGCCGCTTTATAACGGCACCTAGCGCCTGCCTCTATCATAGAGGTAGGCGCTTTCTTTTTTTAATCCCCGCAGGAGGAATGCATGGTCCAACGCAATTACGGCTTTGAAAAGCGTCAGAAAGAACTGGCAAAGAAAAAGAAGAAAGAAGAAAAACGCAAAAAGAAGCTCGCCAAAAAGCAAGCTGCTGAGATGGGCGTCGAATACGTCGACGACGACTCAGAGAACGAAGAGGCTGCTGAGTAACCCTCAAGCCGCACTCTCACTGTGTCACATGCAGGACACCCAACGTTCAATCCCCCGTGTACTTGATACACGGGGGATTGAACGTTGAATGACTAAAAAACGTTTAATATATTGAATATTATCACACTGCGAATGTCTATTTCTGGTGGGTGGAGTGCGTCAGCTGCTAGACGCGAAAAGAAAGCAAGATCGAAGCATACCCCCCTACGTGAGGGCTTGCTTTCATTGAAGCAACGCCGCAGATGGCGTACCCCATCCACCAGAAACGAGAAAGCCTCCGTTAGGAGGCTGTTGTTTTCTCGGGTGTGCAAATAAAAAGGAAGATGCTTTCTTATTAGCATTTGCTGTGCCAAACATTTCCAATCTGAAAAAATACTTTTTAACACCTAGTATTACAACCACTTAAACAACAAATCCAACCACTCTCCGCTACCCCACAAACAGCACTCCCAGTATAAAAATTTCAACTTCCTTCTCACACGACTGCTGGGAGACAAAATTTTTTAACCGTTCAGGAATTAATACTAACAAGAAAAGGGGCCGTCAAAAGACGGCCCCTTTTATGAGTTCATATTTCTATGGAATTAGACTTTTGCCACGGCTCGTACAAAGGCGTCCTTGGCACGGAGGATAACATCCTCACCTACGCAAAATGCGAGGCGGAAGTAACCAGGGCAACCGAAGCCAGTGCCGGGTACTGCCAGAATTTTCTCTTCCTGCAAGATGGCGCAGAACTTGACGTCATCGCCACCCGGCGCTTTGGGGAAGAAGTAGAATGCACCCTTGGGCATGGTGTACTCGAAACCAGCGTTATCGAGAACTTCTGCCATGGCCTTGCGGCGAACATCGTATACAGATGCATCAACCGAACTACCGAGAGCCTTGCCAAGCAGCTTTTGAGCCAGAGCCGGAGCATTAACGAAACCAAGGATACGATTGGACATGATAATGGCACCAATCAGCGGCTCCTTGCCTTCCATGCCCGGATTGACCAGAGCGTAACCAACACGTTCGCCAGCCATGCTCAAGTTCTTGGAAAAAGATGAGCAGACGATGGAATACTGATAGATGTCGAGCAGGCTCGGAACTTCTACACCATCAAAGGCGAGGAACCGATAAGGCTCGTCAGACAAAAGGAAAATCGGACGATCACGCTTAGCGTTGTGCTTCTCAAGAATCGCGGCCAAACCTTCGAGCTCTTCGCGAGAATAGACAGCACCAGTGGGGTTATTCGGAGAGTTGATCAAGACCACACGGGTCTTGTCATTGATAGCGGCATCAATGCCTTCCAAATCCAACTCAAAGGTGAGCGGCTTGGACGGCACAGTCTTGAGGCTGGCAGAGTGATTCTCAGCGTAAAAGCCATATTCTACGAAGAATGGGGCTGGAGTGAGGATTTCATCGCCCGGTTCCAGCACAGCGCGAAATACGGAGTTCAAAGCACCTGCTGCACCACAAGTGATAACAAGACAATCAGCAGGAACATCGACGCCCTGCTCTTTGGATACTTCTTCAGCCAAACGCTCGCGCACTGCCGGGTAGCCAAAGTTCGGCATGTAGCCAAGGAAAAAGGGCTGATCAGCCTGCTCTGCCAAATCGGCCAGAGCTTCTTTTACAACAGCAGGCGGCGGCAGGTCTGGGTTGCCCAAACTAAAATCATGGACATTGTCCTCGCCGAATTCTTTTTTCAGGGCGATACCTTCTTCAAACATCTTGCGAATCCAGGAACCGCGCTCAATATATTCTGTCATTTGCTTGGATATAAGCTGCATGGGAATCTCCTTTTCTTCTGATTTGAACGGCCACTGTATGTGAAAGCGATTCCGGTCGCAACAGATTGTGCTCTGCAATCCATCAGGCAAAAAAAAAGCCTCCCCAGTTCGATTGGAGAGGCTTTAATTAAGACTGTCTATTCGGCCAGACCTTGTGGCCAGATGTAATAGAATCCAGACTTGGGCGGCATAATCATGCTGGCGTCTACACCAAGCAAGTTAAGTTTATCCGTGCCAGTGGAAGACATGCTGTTGTACGGGTTATCATTGGGGTACGTATCGCGGCGGTACGCAACAACTCTGGCGTCTGCAGCCAGACCCGACATCTTCTTGGCCTTGGCAAAGGTATCCTGCATGTAGCCAATTTCATCAATCAGCCCCACGTTCATGGCCTGGTTGGCCGTGAAGACCCGCGCTGTCTGCACTGTCTTCATGTTTGCTGTTGATAATTTACGATGCTTGGCAACCAGCATATGGAAACGATTTGCGTAGTCCTCGATGATAGACTGAAACAACGCTTTTTCTTCGAAAGTAGTCGGCCTGAACGGGGACCCCATGTCCTTGTCACGACCAGACTTCGTAACTTCCACATCCACGCCGATTTTGTCGAATAAGCCATGCAGCTTTGGACGAAGGAAAATCACGCCCACAGAGCCAGTGACTGTGGTTGGATGGGCCATGATCCAATCTCCAGCCAGAGCAGCATAATATCCGCCCGAAGCCGCCACATCGAGCATGGTGACAACGACCTTCTTACCGGAGCGCTGCTTGAACTCCATGAGTTCGTGGTAAATAATATCGGACGCCGTAGTGGTGCCGCCGGGAGAATCCACAGCGAGAACTACACCACGCACTTCCTCATCCATCTCAGCAAGCTTCAACGCAGAAACCAGTTCTTGCACCGGGCTGGGCTTGGCGCGCAACATGCCCTGTGCAGACTGCGTTGTAAGAAAACCTCTTAGGTGAATGAGAGCCAATTTGCCCTCACCTTCACCTTGAATGGTGAACTCCTTAAGCGGGTCCGTAGATGGAGCGGCGAAAAGTTTTATCTTCGGCGCACAGCCGGGAAGAATGAGCAAGGTTAAGGCGATAATTACGAGGATGCGAAATTTCATTGATTCTCCTCCAATGGAGTTAATTTGATGGAAAGAGTACGCTGAGGGGAGCGATATGTTAAGTCCTTTTGTCCTGAAAAGAGACACCCCGCGCTGAGTTGCCGAACAATCTTGAAAAGCAGAGTCGTATACCCCCTTGCCGCTCTGAGAAAAAAGGGGTAATCCCCACTCCCATGCATGAAATGTCTATTGTACAATCCATCCTCGGCATCTTGCGTGAAGAGATGGTTAAACACGACGGCAAGCGGCTCAAAAAAGTCACCATCAAAAACGGCGCACTGGCCGGCATAGTGACCGAAGCTCTGACATTCGCCTGGGATGCACTGACTCCCGGTGGAGAATTTGACGGAGCCAAATTGGAAATCATTGAAGTACCCATCAGGGTTGCATGCGGTGAATGTGGCGAAGAATTTTCACCGGAACACACCCGGTGTATGCCATGCCCCAAATGCGAAGCCCTGCTTGGCCACAATGTTCTGCAAGGAAAAGAGATGCTCATTGATTCCATTGAAGTGGATGACGGGCAGTAACATAGAAGGAGATACGCATGTCTCAGGAAGTCACCATAGTTCGTAATGTTCTGGAGGCGAATGACCGCCTTGCCGCAGAACTCAAAGAAAGATTTCGCGAAGGCAAGATTCTGTGCCTCAACCTCATGAGCTCCCCAGGCGCAGGTAAAACCACTCTGTTGGAACGTACCCTGACCGACCTTAAAAACGAGTTCAAGATGGCTGTCATCGAGGGCGACCTCCAGACTGATAACGATGCACAGCGTGTAGCCGCCACAGGCGCACAGGCCGTTCAGGTTAACACAGAGGGTGGCTGCCATCTGGATTCCGGCATGGTTCTGGATTCCCTCAAGGCGCTGGACCTCGAAGGTCTGGACATCCTGTTTGTCGAGAACGTTGGCAACCTCGTTTGCCCGGCAGAATTTGAAGTGGGCGAAGATTACAAAATCACCCTGCTTTCCGTAGCCGAAGGCGACGACAAGCCGGAGAAATACCCCCTCATGTTCCACATTTCGGCTGTCATGCTGTTGAACAAGATCGACCTCATGCCTTACGTTGATTTTGATCTGGACAAGGCCACCGGCCACGCCACCAAGCTCAACAAGGATATCGAAGTATTCCCCATCTCTGCCCGTTCCGGCGAGAACATGGAAGACTGGTACAAATGGCTGCGCGAGAAGCGTGCTGAAAAGCTGTAAGCAAATCGTCATGTAGATTCACGCCCTAGCGCACATTCGCGTTAGGGCGTTTTTTTTGTCCTTGGGAGAAATTCCCGTCCATAAATGAATTTCCCCCATTGGCATAATGTCACAGGCGGCGTAGTGTGGTTTTATGAGTTTCCCTAAAGGTCTTCCCCTAGAAGATGTGCTTGGTTCCATTGCCGATGGTGTTTTCACCGTCGATACCGACTGGAATATCACGTACTTCAACGACTCGGCCCAGCGCATTACCGGTATTTCCGAAGATGAAGCGCTTGGCCGCAAGTGTTGGGACGTATTCCGTTCCAGCATCTGTGACGGACAATGTGCTGTGGGACAATGTCTGAAAACGGGACAACGGATTACCAACAAATCCATTTTCATAGTGCGAGGCGACGGCTCCAAGCTGCCCGTGTCCATTTCAGCATCACCGCTGACCAACAGCAAAGGCCAGATTATCGGTGGCGTGGAGTCATTCCGCGACCTCACCGAAATTTACGCCATGCGCCGACACGCCAAAAGCCGTAACAGCTTTGAAGACATTATCGGACATAGCCCGTCACTGGAAAAGATTTTCCGAATACTGCCTCAGGTCAGCGCCAGCCCGGCCACCACACTCATTCTCGGCGAATCCGGCACCGGCAAGGAACTCTTTGCCCGCGCCATTCACAACCTGAGCCCGCGTAAAGATGGACCGTTTGTCGCTGTAAACTGTGGCGCGTTGCCAGACAATCTGCTGGAATCTGAACTTTTTGGCTACAAGGCGGGAGCCTTCACTGACGCCCGTACAGATAAGCCAGGCCGTCTGGAGTTGGCAGAAGGCGGGACACTGCTTCTTGATGAAGTCGGCGACCTACCCGGCAATCTTCAGGTAAAACTGCTGCGTTTTCTTCAAGAGCGTACCTTTGAACCATTGGGAAGCGTCGAGCCGGTCGAAGCCAACGTACGAATTGTTGCCGCAACCAACCGAGATCTGGAAGCGCGAGTCGCAGATGGCCGATTCCGTCAGGATCTCTATTACCGCCTCAATGTTGTCACCATGAACCTGCCGTCTCTCTCTGAACGGCGGGACGACATCCCCTTACTGGTCGACCATTTTGTAGATGAGTTCAATATCCTCTCAGGCAAAGCCGTCAAAGGAGTCAGTGAGGACGTAATGCAACTCCTCATCCGGCATGACTACCAAGGCAATGTGCGCGAGCTGGAGAACATTATTGAATACGCATTTATTCTCTGCCCAAGCGGATTTATCGGCGTTGACCATCTGCCCGAAAACGTCCAACCAGACAAAGGACGTAAGCACCGCGATGGCGGCCTCTACGGCACCATGGAAGAAATCAAGTGCCGGGCAGCCAAAGTCACGCTGGATCGCAATAATGGCAAGCGTATGGCCACCTGCCGCGAGTTGAAAATATCCAAGGACACACTCCGCCGAATGATCGCTCGCTGCAAAGACGACGAATAATTCGCCACTTCATTTATTTTTGGGCGAAAAATTAGCCTACTATTTTTATCCCCTTTCTCTAACACATCGCAGTTGCTGAATAATATATTTGGCACAATCTATGCTGTATGCATCCTAACCGGTACGGGTCCAGCCGGAATGGAGCGAGCAATGAACGACAATTCTCCCACGCTCATCTGTCTGGCGTGCTATCAAGACCGACTGGCTACCGTCTGCGAAAATGCGGACGAGTACAGGCTATTTGAAATACGTGATGGTAATATTTACCCCGCAGGCCACCTATCCCTTCCCTCAAAGGACCCTATGGACAGGACATCCGCCATATTGGCCTGCGGGGTATCGTTTTTGATTTGCGGAGCTATCTGTTCAGACATGCATGCCAAGCTGGAGCATGAAGGCGTGTCCGTCATTTCCTGGATCACTGGAGAAGCGCAATCCATACTTGACGCATTTTGCTGCGATTCACTCCAAGACCTCGCCATGCCGGGTTACCGAGAACGAGTCGGAGTCGAACTCATGTTGCGAAGGGCCATCAGGGATAAACAACACTAAGCACGACGCCCAAATCTCCACCTTTCCACTCTGTAATTTGACTTTTCCTCTGTCATGACTATTCATTTCTGACCGCCTTGAAACATCCGGGCGGTTGTTTTGTGATTTCAGCAAAAGGCGGGGCTGCCCCGTCATATATTTAGGAGTAATATTATGAGTGATTGTAGCGGTTGCGCTTCCTCAAATCCCGATGGTTCCTGTGCCAGCAGCTCCGGCTGCGATAACCCCGACGAGAAGCTTCAGAAGACACTCGGTCGCATCAAGCACAAGATCGTCGTCATGTCCGGTAAAGGCGGCGTAGGTAAATCCACCGTTGCCACCAACATTGCCGTAGCCCTCTCTCTGGCTGGCAAGAAAGTTGGCCTCCTTGATGTCGATGTCCACGGCCCCAGTGTCCCCCGTCTCCTTTCTCTCAAGGGCGAAAAACCGCACATGAGCGAGAAGCACATGGAACCGGTCCCCTGGAGCAAGAATTTATCCGCCATGTCCCTCGGCTTCCTGCTGGAAGACGAGCGTCAGGCTGTCATCTGGCGTGGCCCGGTGAAAATCGGCCTGATCAAGCAGTTCGTTGAAGACGTCATGTGGGGCGATCTTGATTACCTCATCGTAGACTGTCCTCCAGGTACCGGAGACGAACCGCTGACCACACTCCAGACCCTCGGACCCACCGCTATGGGCGTTATCGTCACCACCCCGCAGGGCGTGGCTATTGATGACGTACGCCGCTCTCTCTCCTTTGTTGGTGACGTTGGCAACCGCGTACTCGGCCTCGTCGAGAACATGTCCGGCTTTGCCTGCCCCGATTGTGGTTCCGTCCACAACATCTTCAACACCGGCGGCGGCGAAGAGCTTGCCAAGGAAGCTGGCGTACAGTTCCTCGGCCGAATCCCCCTCGACCCCGAAGTGGCTCACTCCGGCGACGAAGGCTTCCCGTTCATGAAGATCCACCGCGAGACTGCAACAGGTGAAGCCATGGCAACCATCATTGCCCCCATGCTGAACCTGCCTGATCCTGCGTAAATAAATAAACATGAAGCTTACGGGCTTCAGTCATGAGTGAGTCCGCCCCCCTCGGGGGTAGAGACAACAGATCGACCAAATAAAAGAGAGGGAGAACTTTGATAAAAGGTTCTCCCTCTCTTCGTCCTCGACCCTTTTTACAACTTTTACTATTCGCCCTATAGTTATTTAAAAAAGAAGCTTTGCATAATACGGCTTTTATTCTTTGCTCAACATCGCTTTGTATTTACTCTTCCTGCAAATCCCAGTATTGTTCCCGGCAAGAAATGATTACCTGGAGACATTCAATGCAATCCCTTCGATATATAGTTCTTCTGCTTCCGCTTCTGCTGGCGGCATGTGGATATTCTTTTGGCGAACAAGGCCAGTCCGTGCTGAAACAGGAATACCGTGTCCTCGCCATTGATGGCGTGGAAAACCCGACCTTGCAATCATGGTTGGAACCGCGCTTGCGCAAGTTGCTCAAAGACGAATTGACCAATCGCGGCACCATCCAATGGACCGACGACCGTAGCAAGGCAGATGCGCTTATTTTCATCAAAATTAACAAGTATTACCGCCCCACCGCAGTCTCTGGTGCCAGCGGGGAGACATTGCGTTCAAGCGCCATTTTTGATTTCGAGGCAAAAATCACCTCCACAACAGATGATTCCGTCATCTGGTCATCTGGAAAAATGAGCCAAACATGGCCGTTCTTTACAGGACAGGAGATCGAGGCTGATGAAGAAGTCACCCTGCTCGGCATTCGCCGATTGGCAGACAGAATGTCACAGAATTACTAGGACAATTCCATATGCCACGCCCCAAGTACCTCTTTCTCATCTGCCCTGACCCGCAGCTTATCAAGACTCATCTCAATGAGCGTTTGCGTACGTCCGGTCAGGACGATTGGACAGCAAAGACCTTCTGGGGCGACGATGATGATCCGCTACCTCAAACATTCTGGACCGATCTGACCATCAAATCGCTTTTCCCTGAGCCCAAAGCGCTGATTATCCGCCGTGCCCACTCGCTCAAAGCCGAGCATTGGGACAAGCTCGATGCTGGCGTAAAGGGACTCGGCACTGACATTTTCCCCATCTTCTGCCTTGAAGGGCAGTGGAAGACAAAAAAGGCCCCGGTCCCTGCCACGCTTTCCCGACGAAATATTTTCAAGAACGCCAAGAAAGATGGCTGGATTTGGGAATCACAAGGACTCGATCCTCGGGCCATGAGCGATTTCGTACGCGACTGGGCAGCGCAGAATCGAATGACCTTCGAGCCGGGAGCAGACCGCAATCTGGCCTACGCACTTCCTATAGATGGCGTTGCCGCACGCTTGGAGTTGGACAAGATCGAACTCGCTGCGGGCGATGAACGAGTTGTCCGCAAGGAACATATCGGCCTGATAGCCCAAACTGGAGAAATGGCATTCTTCGATCTCATGGATGCTCTGGCTCAACCCGGTGCTGAAGCCGCCGTCTGGAAACGGGTTGTGAATGATCACGCCAAAGCAGCCAAGGATCAGATGCTGTTCAACCTGATAGGCTTTCTGGCAAGTCAGGCGCGCATGTATTGGATGATCGCCAATGGCGGCAACGTGAAAGGCAATCCCTACATGATCAAGAAAAAGACTCCGGTCGCCAAGCGCCTTGGCAGAAAGGGCATCGCCAAAATGATCGACCTTGCCATGGAAGCGGAACTTTCCATCAAAACAGGCGCACGCAAATATGAAGAAGTCCTCGACATTCTCATCGCTGGCCTGATCGAACTGTTCCAGCCCAAGGGCCAGCCACAGGGACGGCGATACTAATTCGCCACGTTATAATTTTTCCTAAATAATACTCCATCACTTGACTCCCCGGATATGACGAAAGCAGAGAAGCCCCATTACCTCGGACACCGCAAACGCCTTCGCGAAAAACTCGTGAAGGACAGCCGCAATCTGGCAGACTATGAATTGCTGGAACTGGTTCTGGCGCAGGTCTTTACGCGCAAGGACACAAAGCCTTTGGCAAAAGCTGTCCTGGCTCGGTTTGGCTCTTTGAAAGATGCAATCATGGCCCGCCCGGAACAGTTGATGGAACTCGACGGCATCGGCCCCGGTGTCAGCGCGCAGTGGGCGCTCATGCAGGAGCTCTTTGCCCGTATGGGTGAGACGGTTACCAACTCCAGACAGGCATTATCCGATCCGGCTGAAGTGGCGAAAGCTGCCATGGCTCGAATTGGTAGCAAGGGAACCGAAGAATTCTGGGCTGCATTTCTGGATTCCAAGAACCGCGTCATCTCATGGGAGCGGATATCCAAAGGCACCGTTGACGCCACTCCGGTTTTCCCGCGTGAGATCATGGCAACCGCTCTGCGACTGGAAGCAGCCAGCCTCATTCTGGCCCACAACCATCCCGGCGGCGACCCGACTCCATCACGTGAGGACCATATGCTTACCGACAAGATTAAGGAATCGGCAGGCGGCTTGGACATCCGGGTGCTGGATCACCTCGTGGTCACGGACACTGAGTATTACAGCTTCAACGAACACGGGTATCTGTAATGAAAGAATGCACATTCACGGTCCACGGCAAGGTACAGGGAGTCTGGTTTCGAGCATGGACTCGCGACACTGCCCGCGAAATGGGTATCACCGGATGGGTGCGTAACAAATCAGACGGCAATGTTGAGGGAGCTGCTCATGGCAGTGATGAACTCATCGCCGAATTCATGGACCGCTTACATGATGGTCCACCCCTCGCACGCGTAACGCACGTTGATTCCCAGTGTACTACTGCCGAAACAACGTATTCCACCTTCGACATTCGCGCCTAAATCTTTCATTTTTACACGAAAACCAACCTTGCCAAGCCGATTTGACGACTTATTTGGGTTAAGATAGGCTTTTTTACACAAAATAATGGTCGCACACTGTGCTCTGTTGCATCATGCACAGAAGCTTTAAAGACCACCCCGCACCATAGGTGCAAAATAGGATACCAAAGGACACGTCCTTTGGCCGCCGAAGGCGCAGTCACCTGACAGCCCTGCCACAGGCGGCATCCTCCTCAAATAAAGGATGTCATTTTGAGCAAGAAAAAAAGTAAGTCACCAGTCAAGCCGGCGCGCATCAAGCGCAAAAGACCGAGCGCTCAACAAAAGCGCCCTGTTCGCAAGCCGGGAGAAGTGACCACCAATATTCCCGAACCCGTCGTCCCCAAACCGGGCGAAGACCTGCCTGATCTCATCGACGCCCTGACATCCGGTCCCGGTACCACTGGACTGTTTGGTGAAGGCGAAGACATGCCCGGCCCCAATCCGGCAGACATCCCTCAGGTGCTGCCCGTTCTGGCAGTGCGCGACATCGTAGTCTTCAACTACATGATCCTACCGCTCTTCGTGGGCCGCGAAAAGTCCGTACAAGCCGTTGATGCGGCGCTGGCCGGGGATCGCTATATCCTCATCCTCACCCAGAAGGATGAAAGCGTCGAAGATCCTGATCCGGACGATCTGTACATGACAGGCACCGTGGGCATGATCATGCGTATGCTGAAAATGCCCGATGGCCGTCTCAAAGTTCTGGTACAAGGACTGGCGCGCGCCAAGGTAAAGCGTTTCACCTCCAATGATCCTTACCATATTGCGGAACTCGAACCGCTGATGGAGCCGGAAGTTGGCAAGCTGACCAGCGAGCAGGAAGCTCTGGTACGCTCCTCTCGCGAACAGTCCGAGCGCATCCTTTCCCTGCGTGGCATTTCCTCGCAGGACATTATGAGCGTTCTTAATAATGTAAGTGAACCTGGCCGCTTGGCAGATCTCATCGCTTCCAACCTGCGCATGAAAGTCGGAGCAGCACAGAAGATTCTCGAATGCCATGATCCCCTTATCCGCCTTGAGCTAGTGAACAAACAGCTCATGAAGGAAGTGGAAGTGGCGAACATGCAGAACAAGATCCAGACCATGGCCAAAGAGGGCATGGACAAGGCGCAGAAAGACTTCTATCTGCGTGAACAGATCAAGGCCATCAAACGCGAACTCGGCGACGAAGGCGGCGAGGACGAGGAGATGGAAGAGCTGCGCAAAGGCCTCCTCAAAGCCGGCATGCCCAAGGACGTCCTCAAGGAAGCGAACAAACAGCTTCGGCGTCTGGAAGCCATGCACACTGAATCCAGCGAGGCCACTGTCATTCGGACCTACCTAGACTGGATGGTCGAACTGCCGTGGAAGAAAGTTTCCCGCGATCGTCTCGACATCAAGAAAGCCGAGACTATCCTCAACGAAGATCATTACGACCTTGAAAAGGTGAAAGAGCGTATCCTCGAATACTTGAGTGTACGCAAACTGAACCCGAAAATGAAAGGTCCCATCCTCTGCTTTGCAGGCCCTCCCGGCGTTGGTAAGACCTCGCTTGGTCGTTCCATTGCGCGCTCTCTGGGCCGCAAGTTCCACCGCATGTCCCTTGGCGGAATGCGTGACGAAGCAGAAATTCGCGGTCACCGTCGCACCTATATTGGTGCCATGCCGGGACGCATCATTCAGGCAATCAAGCAATGCGGAACCCGCAACCCAGTAATCATGCTCGATGAGATCGACAAGCTCGGAAGTGATTTCCGTGGCGACCCGTCCTCCGCACTGCTGGAAGTCCTTGACCCTGAACAGAACTACTCATTCACGGACTACTACCTGAACGTGCCGTTCGATCTGTCCAAGGTGATGTTTATCTGTACAGCCAACATGCTCGATTCCATTCCCGGCCCGCTCCGCGACCGCATGGAAATCATCCGCATTCCCGGCTACACGGAACAGGAAAAGACTGTCATCACCCGTCGCTACATCATCCCCCGCCAGATCACGGAAAATGGTCTCAAGGATGATGAATTGACGATCAGCGACAAGCTCGTCGGCAAGGTCGTTCGCGAATACACCCGCGAAGCTGGCCTGCGAAATATTGAGCGTGAAATCGGCACTCTCTGCCGCAAGATGGCACGCAAGAAGGCTGAAGGAGAAAAGGGACCGTTCAAGGTCACGGCCAAGAACCTGTACAAGCTCCTCGGCCCGCCCCACTTCCTTGATGATGAAAAAGAAACCACCCTTCCTCCGGGTGTAGCCATCGGCCTTGCATGGACTCCGGTTGGAGGCGAATTGCTCCACATCGAAGTGACCACCATGAAAGGCAAGGGTAAGCTCACCCTGACAGGTAAACTTGGTGACGTGATGAAAGAGTCAGCTCAGGCTGCCCTGTCCATCGCTCGCGCCCGCGCTGATATGTACAATATTGACCCCAAGTTCACCGAGAACATGGACATCCACGTTCACGTTCCAGCTGGCGCCACGCCCAAGGATGGTCCGTCCGCAGGTGTAACCTTGGTCACCGCGTTGATCTCTGCTTTGACCGACACCCCAATCAACCCGGAACTCGCCATGACTGGTGAGATCAGCCTCCGTGGCCGTGTCCTCCCGGTTGGTGGCGTGAAAGAAAAGATTCTGGCTGCGGTATCTCGCGGTATGAAGACCGTGCTTATTCCGGCCCAGAACAAAAAAGATCTCGCTGAAATTCCCGATGAACTTCTCAAAAAGATCACAATCAAACCCATCGAGAAGATCGACGAAGTATGGCCACTGGCTAAGTCCAAAACCAAGTAGTCCCTTCACAAAAGCAATAAGAAAAGCCTCACCATAAATGGTGAGGCTTTTCTCTTTTCGAAAAAGAAAGAACTAGCCGCCGACTTTGTAGAAGAGGCTGGCCTGTTTGCAACAACCTGCGAAGCCGAGAGATTTGTAGATTTTCTCCATACAGACCGCTTCGCGGACAACACCTGCGAGGTGGTCGATAGAATCTTCGAGATCGAAGCGGACTTGTACATGCTCTAGGGGGGAGAGGCCCTTGTCCATACGGAGTTGGTCGATGAACCAGCGGCGGAATTCATCGGCATCAAAAAGGCCGTGAAGGTACGTGCCCCAGACTCGGCCATCGGCTCGCATGTAGCCAAGGGGATTACCCTCGTTATCACGGAGGGCAACGCGAAGATTTTCGGCCAGCGGTTTGGTTTGACCGTGATGGATTTCGTAGCCGTGAACCTTGCGACCAGAGGTAGAATGGACTCCCCATGTGCGGGTGAGAGTTTTTTCCGGCACGAGCGTTGTCTGCACTGGCAGTAAGCCAAATCCATCTACGCGCGTGCTCTCGGATTCTAATCCGTAAGGATCATCTACTATATCACCAAGCATTTGGAAGCCGCCACAAATACCCACAATCTTGGTTTTGTGCCCGCCATTTGAAAGCTCGCGAATGACAGCAGCCATACCCATGCCTCGGAGCGTTTTCATATCCGGCACGGTAGATTTGGAACCGGGGAGAATAACAGCGTCAGGCGTGCCGATATCATGCACATCGGAAACCACACGAACCCGAACATCCGGCTCGGCGTAGAATGGATCGATGTCATTAAAATTCGAGATACGCGGAAGATCGATGACAACGATATCTACGCATTCATCCTCTGGCAGTTTGCCTTCATCTGGTCGAAAACCTTCCTTGAAAGATACAGAATCTTCTTCTGGTAGCCCGAGCGATTGGATGTAGGGAATGGTCCCCATGACAGGCTTACCAGTGTGCTCGAACATCTGCCCGAAGGCGGGATCGAGCAATGACGGGTCGCCACGAAAACGGTTAATGAGGAAGCCCTCTACCAGATTGCGCTCCATAGGCGTGAGCAGGCTCATGGTTCCAACCATGGATGCAAAGACGCCACCCCGATCGATATCGCCAGCCAAAAGCACGCGGGCATCCGCATATTTTGCCATGGCCATGTTCACGATATCATGGTGCTTGAGATTCACCTCGGCAGGACTGCCTGCGCCTTCAAGAACAATGATGTCATGCTCGTTGGCAAGAGAATCGTAGGCTGTTTTCACGGCCTCCCATGCGCGCGGTTTGTAGCGCACATATTCTTTTACTGACATATTGCCCACAGGCTGACCCATAACAATAACCTGAGAGCCTACATCTGACCCAGGCTTGAGCAGGACCGGATTCATGCGAACATCCGGTTTGAGGCGACACGCCATAGCCTGCGTCACTTGCGCGCGTCCCATCTCGCCGCCCTGATCAGTGACGTACGAGTTGAGCGACATATTCTGCGCCTTGAACGGTGCAACAGAGTACCCGTCTTGAAGGAAAATTCGACAGAACGCGGCGGCAAGCACAGACTTGCCCGCATTGGAACTGGTACCCTGAATCATGAGTGCGGGCGTTTGCCTGGTGCGCTTTACAATCGGAGCGCGGGCAGTACCACTCACCGCTTCCATGGCTCTTATAAGGCGCTCGTTGTCATCTTCATTGCGCACAGCCACGCGGAACCAGTTGTTGTCCAGCCCTTCATAGTTACCACATAAACGAATGGCAATCCGATGCTCACTCAGAAGACGCTCATACAATGGCACCGCATCCTGGCCGATGCGCTCCACACGGCAGAGGAGATAATTCGCTGCACCCGGCATAACCTTAATGCCAGGGACCTGACGCAAACCAGCAGCCAAGTTCTCGCGCAGGAGCGCTGTCTGTTCACGCGTGTAGGAGGCGTATTGTTTGTCGCGGAGGCAACGGGCACCAACTTTCTGGGCCAGCGTGTTTACAGACCATGCAGGCATGGCATGTTTAAGGCGCAGCATGACGTCAGGCTCACCAAAGGCGAGGCCGAGTCGCAGGCCGGGGATGGCAAAAAATTTCGTGAGCGACAGGACAGTAATAACATTCGGCGGACGGTTACGGATGAGGCGATCCGTATCTTCCGGCATGAACTCGGCAAAAGACTCATCCACGATGAAACGCGACTGCGGGAACATGGCGGCCACTTCACGAAGGTCCGCAGCGGAAAACGTCGTGCCTGTAGGATTGTTAGGGCTGCACAGAAAGACCAATGAGGGCTTGGATAACAGCGGCCCCAGCGCGGGGAAATTCACATGAAAATCTTTGGTCATGGGCGTTTCCACAACCTTGAGACGGTGAGCCTTGCAAGCGCGGGCGTAATCCACATACGCAGGCGAGGGGATGATTGCCTGCGCATATCCTCCAAGCCCTGCCGCGGTGAACAGCAATTCTGACGCGCCATTACCTGCAACTACCTGAGTAGGCCAAACCTTGTACGTCTCGGCGGCAGCCATGATCAAATCGTGGGAATCTGGATCAGGATAGGAGTCCACGGCCTGCAAAGCCTGGCCTACTACCTGCCCAAGCCATGGCGGTGGCCCAAGTGGATTCACGTTGGCGGAAAAATCAAGGATCTCATCTGGCGAACACTTAGCGATCTCGGCCATACGGCGCAAGTTACCACCGTGGGCGAACTTCTGTTCGTCCAACACATCGGGAAGGCCTGCGAATATGCTTTGTTTCACCATGATTTGTCGCGCTTCCTGCGGCTATCGGTTGATCAGACCGGGCAGAAATATAAAAGTCTAGATTTTCTTGAGACTCTTCATAGTTCTATGCTGAAAACGGGGTGGGATGCAAGGAAAAAGCGGTGACAAACAAGCAACATAAGAAAAGGCGTGGAAGCTGAGGGAGGAGATCCCTGCTTCCACGCCGAATGTTTTGTTTAGGTTGTGGCGTTATGCTGCCACGTTGCGCTGGATTATGCAGCCGCGCGTTCTGCTGCTTTTCGGTAGGCGACAATGTCGTCTACAGTACAGACGGGCATGTCATGCTTAAGGGCAAATTCCACCATTTCCGGCAGACGAGCCATGGTACCGTCAGGGTTGGTCAGCTCACAGAGAACACCACACGGCTCATAGCCAGCCAAGCGGCACATATCCACAGTAGCTTCAGTGTGACCACCACGTTCCAGCACACCACCAGCGCGAGCGCGAAGCGGGAAGACATGACCGGGGCTTGCCAGATCAGCAGGCTGAGCCTGAGGATTGGCAGCAGCTTTAACTGTGGTCACGCGATCGGCAGCGGAAACGCCAGTGGTGACGCCTTCAGCAGCTTCGATGGTGACAGTAAAAGCGGTCTGATACTGACTGTTGTTTTCTTCGACCATCATCGGCAGGCCAAGGCTCTGCACCTTTTCATCGGTCATGCATACGCAGACAATGCCGCTACATTCCCGAATGAGCATAGCCATCTGATCGTCAGTGAGGGTTTCAGCCGCAAAAATGAGGTCACCCTCGTTTTCACGATCTTCGTTGTCGGCCACGAGAATGCCTTTGCCGTCGCGTAGTGCGGCAAGCGCTTTCTCGACCCGCTGTGCGGAGTCGCCGAACTGAGTAAGGAGTGACTGATTCATCATGAATCTCCTAAGAGTATGAGTGAATCAGGGCGTAAGGATAGACAGTTGCCCACGCACAATGACGTAGACATAGACGCGTACCATGCGGAACGCACGGCAGCAGACGTAAGACTGCCCTATTCTCTTCCATCCGGACTTTAACCGTCGGCCCCGGAATCACACCGGGTCTGCTTGACCCTCCCAACAGAGGGAGGCGCTCGCGGGCTTTCTGGCTAACCAGATTACCGCCGGTGGGGAATTTCACCCCGCCCTGAGAACAAGTACGGAGACAGTACTGATGGTGGCGGATAAGTCAAGGTTTTTCAGCCTTTCTACGCAATATGCTTACCCCAAAAGCTGACAATTAAAGTCTGAAATTGCACCGTAAAAAGCGAAACAGAAATGAATATATCAGCGAAAATTTCAACTGCGCTCCCCCACTCAATTAACGAAGAATACAAAGAAGCATGCCTGGACTCACACCAAACCAGTTGACACCTCCCCCTCTTCCGGTGTGAACTACTTCTCCGAATTTCGTTCATCTATAAGGAGAGAGATTAGATGCGTAGCAAGAAAATGACTGGTGGTTTGGAAAAAGCGCCCCACCGTTCGCTGTTGTATGCGACCGGATTATCCAAAGAAGAAATGGACAGGCCGCTGATCGGCGTATGTAACGCTGCCAATGAGATTATTCCCGGTCATGTTCATCTAGATACCATTACCGAAGCCGTGAAAACCGGCATCCGTATTATGGGTGGAACTCCCATGGAATTCCCGGCCATCGGCGTTTGCGATGGTCTGGCCATGAACCATGAAGGCATGAAGATGTCGCTGCCCAGCCGTGAGATCATTGCAGACTCCGTTGAAATCATGGCAACGGCCCATCCTTTCGACGCCATCGTCTGTGTCCCCAACTGCGACAAAATCGTACCGGGTATGCTCATGGCGATTCTACGCCTCAACATCCCCGCCGTGGTTGTTTCCGGTGGCCCCATGCTGGCCGGACGCAAAAAAACCGCTGACCTCATCAACGTCTTCGAAGGCGTAGGCAAGGTTAAAGCGGGTACCATGACAGAAGAAGAACTTTCCCAGTTCGAAAAGTCAGCCTGTCCTACCTGTGGCTCCTGCGCAGGCATGTTCACAGCCAACTCCATGAACTGTCTGTCCGAGTCCATCGGCCTGGCCCTGCCCGGCAACGGCACCATCCCGGCGGTCATGTCCGCCCGCGTACGCCTCGCCAAGCAAGCAGGTATGCAGGTTATGGAAATGCTCGAACGCGACATCCGTCCGCGCGATATCGTCACCGAGAAATCCGTACACAACGCCGTTACCATGGATATGGCCCTCGGCTGCTCCACCAACACGACGTTACATCTTCCAGCACTATTCGCTGAAGCAGACCTCGATTTAAACCTTGAGATGTTCAACGAGATCAGCAGGAAGACCCCTAACCTGTGCAAGCTGTCCCCGGCAGGTCCCCATTTCATGGAAGACCTCGAAGAAGCTGGCGGTATCCCGGCTGTCATGTCCGAGCTGGTCAAAAAAGATCTGCTGAACACGGATGTCATGACCGTCACAGGTAAAACTCTGGGGGAAAATCTGGTCGACCTCGATGCTCACGTGAGCAACCCTGAAGTTGTTCGTCCCATCGACAATCCATATTCCGAAGAAGGCGGCATAGCCATTCTCTACGGAAATATCGCCCCCGAAGGTTGCTGCGTTAAGCAATCCGCAGTTGCACCCGAAATGATGCAGAACACTGGCGTCGCTCGAGTCTTCAATTCCGAAGAAGATTGTGTGGAGGCCATTCTCGGCAAACAGATCAAACCCGGTGATGTGGTCGTCGTTCTTTATGAAGGCCCCAAAGGCGGCCCCGGCATGCGCGAAATGCTCACCCCGACTTCATCCATTGCAGGCATGGGCCTCGGCGAGTCCGTAGCACTTATAACCGACGGCAGATTCTCCGGCGGAACGCGCGGTGCAGCCATCGGGCACATCTCACCCGAAGCAGCAGCAGGCGGCCCGGTAGGACTTATTCAGGAAGGCGATAAGATTGAAATCGACATCCCTGCACGAACCATCAATCTGTTGGTGGATGACGCAGAACTTGAAGCACGCAAAGCCAAATTCAAGCCGATCGTCAAGGAAGTCAAATCCCCACTCCTGCGCCGCTACGCCAAGCTCGTCACCTCTGCTTCACGCGGAGCCGTGTACGAAAAATAAGCACAAAACATGAACTTAAAAAAGCCGCCTTGAAGGCGGCTTTTTTGTGTTCAGGCCAATGACGTTACATCACTTTACCCACACTCGGCGGGTAGTGCGCAGAACCACTTTACCATTTCGAGTCACAGAGTATTCTCCACGGTATTCTCCCTCGGTCCACCGACGACCTTTCCCGAGCTTCCTTCCTGTGTACAACAAGCGTTGAGCCTGATGTTTCGTGCAGGCTTTATCTCCCTTGGCAAAGATGCCGCCAGAGGGGCCTATAATGCGAATCTTCAGTTTATCTCCCGGCTGAACACCAAACGCTGTTACAGCAAAGACGAGCAACGGGGAATCCGTACGCAAGGCGATTTCTGACTTAACACGAATAACATTGGGCAAAGATGGTTTGGTTTGAAAAAAACCAGCCTGCAGCAGCCCTGTCTCGATATAGCTCATTGCGGTAGAATCTTTCTTACTCCACAACGTTTTGGATCTATCGCCGCAAATAGCTGGAGAGGATACATCTATCCCTTTAAAGGGGCAGATAACATCACCTTTGTGCGTTACGCCAAAATGAAGATGGGAAAAGACTGTCAGCCCTGAAAGCCCCACGAGGCCAAGCACCTGTCCGCGCTTTACCCGCTGACCGGGAAGCACCTGAACTGAACCACGCTTTAGGTGTGCATACATGGTTTCGTAGCCGTCATCATGACGAATAATCACAGCGTTACCGGCTTCCCTACCGTGCACACTTTCCTTGCGCCCACGAGCGTCACGATCTTCCATTTCATCCCGAATCCGAGAAACTACACCGGGAGCTGCTGCAATCACTTCTACACCTGAAAGATAATCAGCCCAGGGGACGCGAAAATCCGTGCCTTTATGCCCATCATAAGTAAGCTGACCACAATTGTAATCCTCTCGTTTATCAGATGGATCGGTGTCCGCATAATTCTGGACAAAGCAATCTTTGCCATACTCACAGATCAAAGGGAGCGTCAGTTCCAGAGCAAAACACGGAGAAGCCGAGAGTGCGAACAGAAAGAGCACTACAGCAATTCGTCGGTATGAAAAAAGAATTGAGACCATGGCTTACTATGCCCTATCTGGAGAAGTATTGCACCATCAAAGAACAATACCAAGAATCACCCTATACCCCAGAAAACGAGAAAGCCTCCGTAAGGAGGCTTATTATTTTTCTCGTGTGCAAAGAAAAGGAAGATGCTTTCTTATTAGCATCTGCTGTGCCAAACTCGTCGCATAGTTCAAAATATATTTTAATTCATTAAATTACGACAACTTAAGAATACACCCTCTTTCAAGCTTGTGAGCAGAAAAGTACGAGAAAAGTACAAAATATTAAACTTTTCGCCATCAGCAATGATGAGAGACAAAATTTTTGTATGCGCTTCGTCCAATGGCATATGTATCTTGAAATGAACTCGATACCCCAGAAAACGAGAAAGCCTCCGTGAGGAGGCTTATTATGTTTCTCGTGTGCAAAGAAAAGGAAGATGCTTTCTTATTAGCATCTGCTGTGCCAAACTCGTCGCATAGTTCAAAATATATTTTAATTCATTAAATTACGACAACTTAAGAATACACCCTCTTTCAAGCTTGTGAGCAGAAAAGTACGAGAAAAGTACAAAATATTAAACTTTTCGCCATCAGCAATGATGAGAGACAAAATTTTTGTATGCGCTTCGTCCAATGGCATATGTATCTTGAAATGAACTCGATACCCCAGAAAACGAGAAAGCCTCCGTGAGGAGGCTTATTATGTTTCTCGTGTGCAAAGAAAAGGAAGATACTTTCTTATTAGCATCTGCTGTGCCAAACTCTTCGCATAATTCAAAATAAATTTTATTCTCAATAGTTACGATATCTTACAGCTTCAAAAGCCATACCAACACATCTATCAAACGCACTGCAAATAGTACAAAAAACTTAACTTTCCCCGACTCTAAAGAGTATGGGGCAAAATTTTTGTATGCATTATGTACGGCAAGGACAGACCGAAAGATCGCAACTCGACAAACTTTCGATGATCCCTTTTATGCTATCCGAGGAGCGCCGAAAGGCTTCCACCACGCGAGGATCAAACTGTGTGCCAGAACAACGGAGAATCTCCGCAGTGGCTGACTCAAAATCGCGCGCCTTGCGATACGGTCGATTTTGTAAAATTGCGGACAGAGAATCCGCCAAAGCAATAATGCGTGCACCAAGCGGAATCTGTGCACCCTTAAGCCCCTTTGGGTATCCCTTACCATCGTACCTCTCATGATGATGCAGAACCATGTCCACGACACCAAGCTTGTTGAGAGACGCGACAGGACGAAGAATATCTGCTCCTGCCTGCGGGTGCTTACGAATGGCCTGCCACTCTTTCGTCGTCAGCGGCCCTTGCTTGCCTAACACCGCATCAGGCACACCAATCTTTCCGATATCATGAAGATGTCCGGCAACGTGAATAATATCTGCTTCCCGTGGAAGCATTCCCATTGTCAGCGCCAAGGAGTGGGCCACCTGAGCCACTTCATCGGAGTGCATGGATGTGAAAGGATCCTTGGCATCAATCGCATTTCCCAAAGACTCTGCGAACTGATGAAGGACGGTGGTAACGAAATGGGTGGAGTCCGGACAAGATGCTCTACCGGTTCCCGACAGCGAATTTACCGCTGCCGGGGAATGGTGTGAACTGTACATGTTACGCAGCCCTGCCCTCGGTGACTTGTTCCAAACGAGTCAGGTTGCGCACGATAATTTTGTGGAGTTGAGTGCCTTCCCCCGCTCCTTTAACTGCGGAGTGGGCAGCAAGACGAAAGCAAGCCAGTGCTTCGTCTGTTTTACCTGTAACCTGATGAACCAGGCCAATATTGTTGCGAACTTTTGCTTCATGCAACGGGGACTTCAAGTCTCGCGCGATGCGATCTGCCTGGATAAGCTGAAACATAGCGTCATCGACTTTGCCAGCGTTAAATGCAGTCATTCCTTCTCGATTCAACAGTCCTAGCTTCTTTAAACGGCTCATGAGATGCTCCTTTAGATGATGTTTCCCGACCAGATACTGAGTCTGATCGGCTACTACACCGCTCCTGAAGCGACATTCCTTTTGCCTTACAAGCATTTTCAAACCATGTGCTCTCAAAAACCATTGTATCTCCTTGTAGACACAACGCCGTTTCTTCGCGTCGTGATCGAGATGGAATATATTGATGTTGAGAATCAATTTCAAGTAAAATCTTATCTTTTTTTCACACTACATTTTCATAACAAATTGTCGTTTCATAACAATGCATTACAAAGAAATCCGCAACTTGAGCATTCACAAGAAACTCACTTTTAGTAATACGATTCGCCCAACAAAAGGAATCGAGCCAACCTCAAATTGAAGTTACTACCCCCACCGAGACTTGACACGCATCATCTATTGGCTATATTGCCAAGTGTAATGAACGAAACAACGCACTCCATGCAGCACGATGTGCTGACGCCACAGCAATTCGAAGAGCGAGCCAAGGTGATGAAAGCCATGGCACACCCTTCCCGGCTGATGATGGTAGATGAACTCTCCAGAGGGGAGCGGTGTGTTTGCGACTTGCAAAAGCTGGTTGGACACGACATTTCTACTGTGTCTAAACACCTATCCGTATTGAAAAAGGCAGGAGTTGTAGAGGATGAACGACGTGGAAAGAACATCTATTATCGCCTCAAAGTGCCTTGCATACTCAATTTTTTCCAATGCATTGAATCCGTAATCGCCGCTAACAAATAATTTTTTCTTCAACACTTGGCCATTTAGCCAAATGAGGTAACCTATGTCAACACAGACGCAAAGTGACAACCCAGCCTTTGGGAAACATATTCTCATAGGTATAGCAGGTATTCTTGCATGGTATGCCATCTACAGCCAACTTCTACCCTTTGCAGATTGGTTCGCTTATTCCTTGCTTGGCCTTGAAGTTGAAAGCCATCTCGGTGCTGCTATCCAATTCTTTGTTTATGACACCCCAAAAGTATTAATGCTGTTGCTAATGGTAGTCTTCCTTGTCGGGATTCTTCGCTCTTTCGTCACAGTCGACTGGACGCGTAAAGTCCTGGCCGGGAAAAAAGAATCCGTGGGCAACGTGATGGCCGCTCTACTCGGTGTAGTAACGCCATTCTGTTCCTGTTCGGCAGTACCATTGTTTATCGGATTCATGACTGCAGGAGTACCGCTAGGCGTCACTTTCTCTTTTCTCATCGCTGCCCCCATGGTCAATGAGATTGCTCTGGTGCTCCTTTACGGCCTTCTCGGCTGGAAGATTGCAGCACTCTATTTCATCACAGGACTCAGCGTTGCCATCGCTTCCGGCTGGGTCATGGGGCGCATGAAACTCGAAGGCCATGTAGAGGAATGGGTTAAGGAAATCCGCGCAGGCGACAGTGGGCTGGATGACCAAAAGCTGACTTGGCCCCAGCGCTTTGAATACGCTATGGACTCCGTCAAAGACATCGTAGGCCGTGTCTGGAAATTCGTTGTCATTGGCATCGCAGTCGGCGCAGGGATTCACGGTTATGTCCCAGAAGGATATCTAGCAAACATCATGGGGGATTCCTCATGGTGGTCAGTACCCTTCTCCGTTATTATCGGCATTCCCATGTACACCAATGCAGCAGGCGTCATCCCGGTTGTAGAAGCACTGCTGGGCAAAGGTGCGGCTCTGGGGACCACACTTGCATTCATGATGAGTGTCATTGCCCTATCCTTCCCCGAAATGGTAATCCTGCGGAAAGTGCTCAAACCCCGTCTCATTGCCGTCTTCATCGGTGTGGTTGGCTCAGGCATCCTCTTTGTGGGGTACCTCTTCAACGCAATCATCTAATACAATAATAAAAGGAGAATCGTATGAAAATTCAGGTAATGGGCCCCGGATGCCCCAAATGTGAGCAAGCGGAAAAAACAGTTCGCGAAGCCGTTGCCGAAGCAGGCATCGAAGCAGAGATCATCAAGGTCAAAGATTTCCAAGAAATCGCCAAGTACGGCATCTTTTCCACCCCCGCAGTGGTCATCGACGACGAGGTCAAAGTGGTAGGCAAAGCTCCCAGTAAAAAAGACGTATTAAGCTGGTTAAAATAGAAAGCCCACACCTCAAGCTCATCCACAAATCAAGGAAAACACAAATGCTGCTTCGCCAATATACCTTACTCATCCTGACTCTGGTTCTTGCAGGATCATTCCTCACGGGATGCTCCTCGGAGCCAGAGAAACTCCAAACCTCACATTCGTCTCCCTCTGACCTCATCTCGGGTAAGCCACAAAGCCTACCCATACCCAACATGGTAACCATGGTTGATATCGGCGCACATGAATGTATTCCCTGCAAAATGATGACACCAATCATAGAGGAATTATCTCGCGAATACGACGGACGCGCCGCCATCGCATTTATCGACGTATGGGAACACAACGCCGAAGCAAAGAAGTACGGAGTGCAGGCCATACCTACCCAGATTTTTTATGATGCCAATGGCGTAGAGCAATACCGACATGTCGGATTCATGGACAAGGCGACCATCGTTGCCAAACTGTCTGAACTCGGTGTTCAATAGGCACCCCGCATGGATCAGTTATTTCTTACCATCAATCACTGGATTGTGAGTGGCACTGAATACGCTGCTCTCGGATGTTTCCTATGGGGGATTGTCAGTGTTGCTTTCTCACCGTGCCATATGGCGTCCATCCCGCTCATCATCGGCTATGTTGGGGGACAGGAGGCCATGGTCGATAGCAGAAAGGGAAGCGTCTATGCCGTGTTATTCACTCTGGGACTCTTTATAACCATCGCTATTATCGGCATCATCTGCGCTTGGCTGGGCATGATGATGGGAGATATTGGATCATGGTGGTCAATCCCGGTAGGCCTCATACTTATATGGGTATCCCTTGATATGCTTGGTGTTGCTCAATGCTCCATGACAGGCAGTTTGATGAGCAGATTTCGATTACAAGGTTTTATGGGAGCCTTCATCCTAGGATTGGCGTATGGCATTCTGTCTGGTTCATGTACATTCGGTTTCATCGCCCCTATTCTGGCTATCATCACCATGCAAGATCAGATGACAACTGGGATAATGCTCATCCTGCTATTCGGTTTGGGACATTGCCTCCCCATTGTAATTGCAGGGAGCTCGACCAGTTTAGTCAGGAAAATGCTTGAAAACGGACGCTGGCAAAACAGCGGCATACTATTTCGACGTTTTGCAGGATGCCTCATTGGTATTCTTGGGCTGTACTTTATCGCCCAACTATTCATTTAAGGAGACCAATCATGAAACTCATGTTCCTCTGCACAGGGAATTCCTGCCGAAGCCAAATGGCAGAAGGATGGACCCGACATCTCAAGGGAGATGTCATTGATGCTTATTCTGCAGGCATTGAAACGCATGGCCTCAACCCCAGAGCAGTCAAAGTCATGGCCGAAGCTGGCGTGGATATCTCCAAACACAGCTCCAAATTGGTAGCCGATTTCCCGACTGACCTCGTATTTGATTACGTCGTCACAGTCTGTGGCAACGCTAAGGAAACCTGCCCACTCTTCTCAGGGAAGAGCAAGGTGGTACATATAGGCTTTGACGATCCGCCGACCTTGACGCAAGGCATGACTGACGAGGAAGAAATCCTCGACATGTATCGCCGTGTTCGCGATGAAATTAAAGAATTTGTGAAGACGTTACCAGAGATCATGGAAACGCTTTAGACTACTTCAAGGGCGGTGTTTTCCCCGGAAACCACTCACCGTAGATACGCTGAAAAGTTCCGTCAGTTTTCATAGAATCCAGTGCATCCCGCCATAGCTCGACGATGGCGGCATCGGTCTTTTTGGAGAAGGCAATGTACGCATCGATTTGATAAAAAGATAAAGCAATTTCCAATTCACCTGCTTCCAAACCAGCTTCCTCACTAACCCAATCCATCCCCAAATCCGCAGCAGCAACTAGATCAAGACGGCCTCGGGCAAGCTTGCGATAGTTTATGACCATATCCGTACACCGTTCGAGATTGGTAAAGCCCAATTCCACAAGATACTTATCCCGGACATCGCTGATATATGTACCGATCTTTGAAACTCGCTTGGCATCTTCGAGAGAAGAAATAAGATGACCTTCGCCCTTTCGTGCGAGCAGCACCCAATCCGCACGAAGTATAGGACCTACCCACTGGAACAAATCCTGCCGTTCCTCTGTCAGAGCAGTAGAGAACAGCACCACGTCTGGATCATGTAACAGGGCGTCATAACTACGAGCCCACGGAATGACCTGAATATCCGATTCTAGCCCAATTCTCCGCATCACCTCACGCACTACCTCAACAGCACCACCAGTGAGCTTGCCATCCTGATAAATAGCTGAATCACCAGTGACCTCAGTGTAGACTCGCAACTCTCCGCCCCATGCAGGAGAAGCAAGCCAAAGCACGCAAGTTATTATGAAAAGAAACCGCATCATTAATATCCCATAGCAGTTCTTTACATGTTTGTTAATGTATAGCGGATAAAAAAAGCCCTGGCTGACAGTGTCAACCAGAGCGTACAAGCTTTTGTTCAACAAGGAACTAGGAAGTCATGATCTCATCTATCACCTTCTGAGTGATATCGCTGCTATCTACAGCTTTCGCAACAAGTGCCACTCTACAACGATCATAACGCATATCAGCAGCATCTTCATTAATGGCCGATGTGGAAGGCTGATCAGCAAAGGAGATAGTCTCAAGCATTGGCACAAAGCCAGCACTGAGCATCATTTCCTTCAGACATGGCATGGTGACCATCCATTGCGGATGCCCCCCATTGTACATGCGCCACCAATAAGGATGCTTATCCAAATCAAAATCAGCAGGCTTCACGCCGTTGAAAATGAGAGCGGAGGTCCCCAGACTTCTCTCTACAGCAGTCTCCATGACAAGAAGCCCGCCCTCACGAACCAAGGCACGGCATTTAAAAAGGCTGCTGAGGGGGTCCATCAAATGGTAAAGCAAACCAAGATGCTGCACTATATCAAAAGGACCATGATCACCAATACGCTCTTCAAGTCGCTCAATCGGAACATTGAAAAAAGGCTTTACAGCGCTTCCCAGTTGTCCCTTACAATAGAGCAACTTCTCTGAGCAACGAAGGTCTCGATCAACAGTAATGACCCTTGATGCTCCAGACTGCTCTGCCTCAAAAGCCCACAGCCCTTCCATGGCACCTAGATCCAGAACTTCCTTTTCAGTATAGTTCACGTTTTTCTTGGCATCTCTAATATTGTCCCACAAGTAGTCCCAATCATTGCCGGGTGTAACCACACCACCAGGGAGCTTAATTTTGTGATACCAATGCGCTTCCAAAATATTTGACTTCACAGACATGCGACCTTCCTTGAAATATTTCATCATTTGTTATCCTTGGAAATCCATATGGTCAAGACTGGTAGGTACATACAAAGAAGCCCCTCCGTACGTCTGTACCGAGGGGCTTACTATTATGAATGGCTTGAAAGTCTATCGAGCAATCATGGCGCGAAGATGGTCTGCGCAGTTCTCGGTGTTGTGGCACATATCGTCGAGACAATCGATGAAGTGCATGAGCTGATAGATATCCTTGAAATCAATGTCCATGGCGTAGAGCTTCTTGTGCAACTCGTTCTTGAGTTTGCGAACGCTGTCACGCTCGTTACGAACTGCGCGGTAACACGCCTTGGTGCCATCACGATCCAGGGATTCGCCGTGAACCAGTGCGATGGTGGCCTTGAGTGCAGGGCCGAGCAGAACAGTGGTCTTGGCCACACCATCCAGCAGGAAGATGAGGTCCCTCTGGATTACTTCCGGAATGGCGACTGGACGCATGGCGAGCCAGTGCAGAGCGTCCTGTGCTGCATCGAGAATATTGTCCTGGAACTTAGTGTAGTTCAAGAAGAGCGGCTTCTCCACAGCCATGAAGACGCCCTTAGGCAAGTGGTTGCGAATATTACGTTTAATAACGTCAGCGTGGTTTTCAATTGCGTCGATAGTACGGGTCAATTCCTCGAACTCGCGGCAAACGCCACCGGAAACGTAACATTCGAGGGAATCATCGATAGTGGCAACGCACTCGGCGATCTTGTCGTAGTGTTCGATCAAACCGTCCATAGGATTGCGTTTGGCGAGAAGGCCGAAAAATGGGATTCTGAGAGACATATTATTAACCTCTTTAGGGAGTTAGTTATCTAAATTATGGTCTAGCTATAACACAACCACTTGAGCAAGACAAAAAACACGATGCTGGTTAGTGCCGCGATAGGAACTGTAGCAATCCAGTAGGCGACAATTCTGAACAACACGCGGAAGTCGACAGCGTGGAAGCCGCGGGCCAGTCCAACGCCGACAACACCACCAACAGCGGCGTGAGTCGTGGAGACGGGCAGACCGAGGTTGGACGCGACCAGCACAGTGGAAGCAGCGCCGATATCAACAGCGAATCCACGTGTATTTGTCAGGGTTGTGATTTTTGTACCAACAGTAGCCATAACCTTGTGACCAAGCACGCTAATACCGATGGCAATACCAAGGCCACCCAGGGCGAGCATGGAAATAGGCACATCAGCCTTGGCAAGGAGCTGATGCTCTTTGGCAATAAGGTAGATGGCAGCAACAGGGCCGATGGCATTAGCAACATCGTTCGCACCCTGAGAAAGGGCTACGTAACAAGAAGTACCAACCTGCATTTTGCGGAAGATACGTTCCACACCTTCAGCGCCTTCTTCTTCGTTGATAACAATCTTGTTGGTAAAGAAGCGTGCACAAGCCCAAGCAACGGCAGCAATACCGCCACCAGAAAGCAAGGACATCGTCCAATGCAGGTGCAGGCTTTTACCCGCCGGAGTCTTGTAAAGAAACGACAGGGCAATCATGAACACGGCCAGAGAGACCCAAATAGGTGCCCATTTCTTGGCCTGTTCGATGAAATGTCGTTTAAATAGAATATGTTTTCGAATATGCGAAAAGATAAAAAACGCGATACCCGCAGCCAGAAATGGTGAAATAATCCACGACATAACAATGCCACCCATCTTGAGCCAGTTGACCACGGACGGACCGCCCGCAACCAAGCCAAATCCCAAGATGGCACCAACAATGGAGTGCGTTGATGACACTGGTAGTGATGTTAGTGTGGCTACTAGCACCCAGACCGCAGCAGCCAGCAATGCAGCGAACATGCCTATCATCATGAGCTTCGGATCGGTGATAGTCGATGGATCGATAATTCCCTTACTAATGGTTGAAGTCACATGGGACCCCAGGAATACCGCACCCACAAAGTTCAAAATACTAGCGATGAACACAGCCTGGCGTACGGTAATCGCACGCGCCCCCACAGCAGATGCCATGGAGTTGGCTACGTCATTAGCCCCGAGGTTGAAGGCCATAAGAAAGCCCGCACCCAGAGACATGAAAAAGAACAGATCGTAAATATCCATTATCGTTCCCCTCTTTCGAGGGAGTTCGCTAGAAGGTTACCATAGTCTGCAAGCCCTAGGCAGGCTTGTTCAGGCGGAAACAGAACCGGGCACCCACAGTGCCTTCGCCGTATCCATCATGCCAAATCTCGCCGCCGAGATTCTTGACTATGCGCCTACAAATGGCAAGTCCAAGCCCGGAACTTCCCGAGCCATCAATTGTATTTTCATCCACGCGGTAGAACCGCTCGAAAACTTTAGTCGAATGCTCACGGGAGATACCGGGACCCTGATCTTCCACGCTGAAAACAATGGATTCACCATCATCCTCGGCACTCAGTGAAATCTTGCCGCCTTCCGGGCTGTACTTCACTGCGTTGTTGAGCAAATTATGGAAAATATGCAGCAAGCCGTCGGACTCTGCCATGACAAGCATGTCATCGTCCGGTACCCGCATGTCGAAAGTGACATGCCGCTCGGTTGCCCAAGGGGTAACATCCGCCACAGTGCGCGACATAAACTCGCGTCCGGATACCGGAGTAAGTTCAAGCCGTTTGCCCATCTGCTCGGACTTGGCAAGAGCCAACATGGAGGAAATAACCTTATCCATGTGGTCTGCATTCTTGATTACTGTTTTGAGAAAGAACTGCCCATCTTCCATCTTGGCAGGAGGATTGTCCAGCAACGTCTCGGTATACCCCTTGATGGATGTCAGCGGAGTTCGCAACTGATGAGAAACATTGGCGACAAAATCCTTAAGTCCCTTCTCGCTCTGCTTCATCTCAGTGATATCGTAAAAGACCAACACCACTTTGCGGACACCATTATGATCGATAAAGGGCACCCCGGAGATCTCCACGGTGCGTTGATCCATCAGATCAATCTGATCGGAAATCTCATCCAGATCGGGATCGGCCATCAATGTATCTACCAGATCCTGAATCTCAAAACGGCGTGTCACTTCAATGGGAGTACGCCCCACCGTGCTCTCAGCAAGATTGAACATCTTGCGCAGCGCACTGTTATAAGACTGAATCCGCCCTCCAGAACCAATGGACATCACCCCTTCGTGCATCCCTTCAAAGACAGCTTGAAGCTGCCCTTTCTGGTCCTCAATAATGCGCACATTGCGTTCAATGGACTTAGCCATGGCGTTAACCGACTGAGCCAGTGGTTTGAACTCACCGCCAGGTAGAGCGCGCAGTTTTGTTCCGTAATCACCCTCACCTATGGAACGGGCTAATTCGGAAAAGGAGCGGATGTCACGACTCATGTTACGAGACATAATAGCGCTGACAATGGCAGCAAAAGCCAGAGCCACGAGAAAGATAAAAATAAAATTGGATCGCAGCGCACCAAGTCGAGCACTGACTTCGGAAAAAGGAATGGCAAGACGAAGCACACCGGCGGGCAAGCTGGATACGCCTTTCACTTTGGCAGCCATGTAAAGCATGTCTTTGCCGAGGGTATCTGAGTAACGGATGTTCGACCCCATCCCATCGATGGCGGCAGAAACGATTTCAGGGCGGCCACTGTGATCGTCCAGCTCGTCCAGATCAGAATACGGCACCTCGGAATCGGCGATAACGCGACCCTGCACTATATATGTAATACGTGTGCCGAGCTTGAAACCAAGGGCATCAACCCAGTGCGCAAAATCTTCTTCACTACCAAACGTGCCATGATCTTCGATAAGCCATTTGATCGTGCTGATTTCACTCTTGGAGCGACGCTCCGTCTCCGCCACAAGTTCGCTGCCAACGACGCTAGTGGAATAATAGAATACCACACCCAGAACCACGAGCAGCAATGCCCAGGTCCAGAGTAGGATTCGCATTTGAAAGGAGCCGAATTTCATTTCCATATCCTCGTTTACATGTTGCTGAATCCCGCTGTGATTAGCACAGAAGAACGGCAGCTTCATGGCGCGTGGGGCATGTAACACGAACGTCACGCGAATGTAACTTATATCAGTGTTACAGTTCTGTGACAATTATCAATGTTCAATTATTTCGGCACATTGTACCCACGCAAAGTCAAGAGATTTTACAGACAATAAAAACTATCCACAGATTTTCCACTATCCAACCCCTCACACAAAAGTCACCAACAACGCATGAACAATAAGACAATTAAAAAGGGAGACACACCGAGGTGCGTCTCCCTTGAAAAATCAAATCATGCTTTGGTACTAGAAACCGCGCATGCACTCCATCAGGTAGACGGAGACTTCAATGCGAACGATACCATTCTCTTCAATAGAGCGGACATTGTTCTCAGGAATCAGGGCCATGTCTTCAGCGACATTCAGCCATTTTCCTTCCAACCACTTAGGAGTTACACCCTGCTCTTCCATGTCTTTGATGGAGTAGCTCTCAGCAACGGTCCATTCATCATCTTCAACTATAGGCATCGTATATCTCCTTAAAATATAAGTTATATGTACTGCCGTTGGTTCATTCCCAACAAGCAGAATACTTCGTATGTAATGGTATTCCACCATCCGGCCAAGTCTTCCGGAGTAATCACACCAGGACCTTGACCGCCCAACAACCAAGCATCATCACCCGGTCGGACGTCCAATCCTTCACCCAAAATATCGGTTACGTCAACTGCGGTCATCTGCATACAGACCCGACCGAGGATAGGCGCGCGGTGTCCTTGAATGTTCACAAACCCGGTATTGGACAGAGAGCGAGAATAGTTATCTGCATACCCCACACCAAGGATGGCGACAGTACAATCCCGCTCAGCAGTATGCGTCCAGCCATAGCTGATGCCCTCCCCTTTCTTGAGAGGATGCACTTGCATCACCTTTGTCGAGACCTGCATGACCGGTTTGAGTTGCTCACCTAGTTCCGCCCACTCTGTGCCGTGAAACGGATTTCCGCCATACATGGCAATGCCCATTCGCAGCGAGTCCAGACGAGACAATTCGTGCGCCAGTGATCCGGCAGAATTCGCAAGGTTGGCTTCGACATTGAATCCAGCCTCGCGAAACACGTTAATAGCCAATTGAAACTTCTCAGCTTGCCCATCCACATTAATTTTGTGGTCCGGCATATCAGCCGAAGCAAGGTGCGAACTGATCATGGTCGGCGTGACATTAGGATGAGTTTTGAGAAAATCGACAATCTCAGAAGCCTCACTCGGCTGAAAACCAAGTCGTCTCATCCCTGTATCGAACTTGAGCCCAATGTTGATAGGGCCGCGGTCCTGCGACATTTGTGCAATTTTCCCCAACTGCTCACCGTGTGAAATGGCAGCCAAGATATCGTGATCCCATAATGCAGCGAAATCGGTGTCATCCACAGGGCCAAGCAAGGCGACAATCCGTTTCTTGCAACCAGACTGTCGCAGTTTCACCGCTTCATGCACAAACCCAACAGCGTAGGTTTCAACACCTTCGCCCTTAAGCGCATCCGCAACCTCGACCAGCCCGTGCCCGTAGGCATCAGACTTGATCACCGGGATCACATTGTCATGAATCTGGCGATAGAGACGATAATTATGGCGCACGTTGTCCAAGCAAACGGACACCTTCAACTTATTGTAATCAATCGACATGCTATTTTCTCTTGAAAAGTTTTTCGAGATCCAATGGATTCCACTTCACCACGATTGGCCGCCCGTGCGGGCAATATTCCTTCTCCGGTGTCTGGAGCCATGTATCGAGCAGAGAGAGAGCCTCATCCGTGGCCAAAGCCTGCCCTGCCTTGATGGCAGTTTTACACGCCATCATGGTCCACAAATCATCCAGGGTCTTGGCTTTCTCAGCCAGCGCATCAGTAAGATACGACTTGGCCTTAGCCGTATCCAAAGTCGGCGGAATGCCTCGCACCAAAACCTTGGCCTGCCCGTCCATTTCGAGCATGAACCCCATGCCACGCAGATCCTCCCACAGCCCTTGAAGCACATCGACTTCACTAGGATGCAGAGGGATTTCCAATGGCAGAGCCAGAGGCTGAGAATCACCCTTGGTACGAGCCTCACGCATGGCAGCCAAAAGGATACGCTCATGGGCTGCATGCTGATCGATAAGCACCAGAGAATCATTCTGGCGCAAGATCAGGTAGGTATCGGCAACCTGACCTAGGTAAGTGAAATTGGTCCCGGCCAACACAGCGCCTTCGGTAACATCGGGAGCAGGAGTCGAAGCGGCAAAAGTCGTTTCAGACTGATCCATGCCGCCCATATGCCCACCACTCATAGGCGGCGGCACGGGGAGCGGGATATCCTTGGGTGGATTGTAATCCTGCTGATATTCTCGATAGGAAGAGAATTTCGGCCCACCACCCATGGAAGAAGGCTGGTGAGAAGTCTTGGTCGGAGCAGCCATACCCCCACTCCCAACCATGGGAGATCCTGCTGGTCTGGAATAATCTGACGAGGTAGGTCCGGCTGGTTCTACATCACTCATGTCAGACAACGCCTGCATGACACCGCCGCGGATGATGGAAAAAACGCGGCTTTCTTCGATGAATCGCACTTCCAGCTTGGCCGGATGCACGTTCACATCCACGTCTTCGCTCGGCAATTCCAGAAACAGCACAATTTGTGGATATTCCCGGGAAATCAACATGCCGCGATACGCCTGACGGACAGCGGACAGCATCATTTTGTCCTGCACAGGACGACCGTTTACATATAGTAATATACGATCACCACGGCCTTGGGCTGTAGCAGGAGAACCTGCCACACCGTGGGCGCGATACCCTTCGCGTTCAAAGTCAAAGGGACGTAACCCACCGCAGACAGCGGGAGGCCAAAATGTCTGAAGCCGAGTGGCCAAGTCTTGATCCGGTGGAAGGCGAAACGCTTCACGCCCACCCATCGTCAGCGAGAATCCAGTATGCAGGTGCGCCAAGCTGACACGCATGAGCGTATCCTGGCACCGCTTATTTTCCGTGGGTTCGGTCTTGAGAAATTTGAGCCGCGCAGGTGTGTTGGAAAAGAGATCCCGCACTTCCACACGAGTGCCCGAAGCCAAGGCAGCAGGCCCTTCATCTACAACTTCGCCCGATCGCACTTTGATAAAAGCTGCTTCATCCGCGCCTTTAGCGCAGGAAGTCATGGTGAATCGGGATACGGATGCGATAGACGGCAAAGCCTCCCCGCGAAAACCGAATGATCCGATGGCGGAGAGATCTTCGTATGACTGAATCTTACTGGTGGCATGCCGAGTCACAGCAAGATTCAACTGATCTGGATTCACACCCAATCCGTTATCCTGCACAACCATGAGCGATCGTCCGCCCTTCTCAATGGTCACGTCCACGCGAGTAGCCTTAGCGTCCAGCGAGTTTTCTACCAGCTCCTTGATAACGCTGGCAGGACGCTCAACAACCTCACCGGCCGCGATCTGATTTTTCAATCCAGATGGAAGTACACGAATGACAGGGGAATCAGGCATATTCTTTCTACCTCAAGCCGAACGGGCCAGCTCTAGAAATTCAAGAGAGTGAAGCCGAAACCAAAGCGATTGTCGTTGGGCTTCTGAGTGAAGGTAAGATGCATGCCATAACAATCAGCGGCCCAGTTCAGACGCAGGGTGCGTTCCAAATCCTGGCTCTTGTTGAAATCGTGGCGGAATGCCGCTTCAATAGAGAAAGCTTGGTTAATCTCCCACGTGGCACCCAAATCAAGGATTGACAATGTAGAGCTTCGACTACGCCGATACTCATCAATCTTGACTAGATAGTCATACCCAACAGAGAATTCACCTAGCCCAGCCTTATGCAGACGAACAGAGTTCTCCGCCTGAGTCAAACTCGATTTATATGGAGAGAACCAAGTACGACTGATGAGGTCGATATAATTTTCAGGGCGAACTCTCAGCTCGGCCATAACATCAGAGAAAGGACGACGCTCATACCTATTCCGACTATCCTTACGATCCGCTTCATTTTGGTCATAACTCTGTTCCACACGAAACAGCAGGAAATCAAGATAATCAGTCACGACATCCGCTTTTGGACCTTCCTCGCTGCCAGGAGAAAGCACCACGGTGTCGCGCTTACGATCAAGGACATTGGTCAATGAGTAAGTCAACAGATTAGAACCCTCTACCCGATCTTCTTCATCAAAATAAGGCAACTCGTCCTGCCCAGTAATGGTAGGATTGTATTTCCATTTCACACGAGGAACGATTGAGTGTTTGAGGCTCGTCCATTCAGAGTTACCAGCCAGGCTAGGATCAGCTTTCATAGTATCATTCAGTGAAAAGACCCTCGTCATTTCGCTGAATGCAGTAAATCCAGTGGTCAGGAATGTGCGAGAACTGAACCCTTTCTTCGTGGCGTTGGAATTAAGCTGCTGCTCCCGACCGCCAGAATCAGTCATTGTCTGGTTGCCATAGCCCTGATGGGAGGAAAGATTGTAAGACGTATGATCCACTCCGACTGACGGAATAAATGTCACATAGTCTGTGGCCATAGGTATTTTCATGGTTGAGCCGACTTTGAATCGACTGCCGGAATGACCATAGCCACGAGAGAAGTAATCATATTTTGTGTCAGCGGAAATTTCGAGTGGGGTCCCCGGGATGTTTTGCTGAAAGGCAAAGGCCTCAAGCTCTGGCAAAGTCTGAACCGTGGTATTCTTATTCGAATCTTTATTACCATTCATGTATTCCAGATTCTGACGATACTGAATTTTACCTGACAACCCAAAGCGATCCCAACTACGGGACGCCATCAAGGTAGATGTACGAGTATTATCATCCACGTTCTCAATATCACGGCCAAAAGCATCGAGGAAATCAGTGCGGGTCTGATCAAACCCAGTAAGCCCGTCCTGAAAATCTCGCAGATAATTCTGATCGGATACGACGTCGATATCCAACTTCACTTTGAGCTTGGGACTACCAAGCCACCCATCATATTTACCGCGTGCCCACCAACGGCTGCGATTGGGACGCACAAGGCCATCGCCCTGATAATCTTTCCATTCATCGGCTTCGGTTACAGCCCGCTTATTATCTTTGAGCATATCCAACTGCCACATGCCTTTGGATGCGCCATCTTCGGCGTGACGAAATTCCAAGCCCTGCATGTAGCCACGTTTACTCATATAGTTCTGGTAGAACGTCATATCGGCTTCGTCATTGATCACCCAGTAGTACGGCTGGTTAATCTGAAAACCGAGTTTATTACTGGATGAGACACTAGGGAAAAGAAAGCCGCTTTCTCGCTTCTGACGACCGGGAAGGGACATATACGGCCAATAGAATACCGGGGTGTCTTTAATGCGGAAAGCAGAACGATAAAGGCGTACCCTACCGTCCAATTCCACGTCACCCTCTTCCGAAGTCACGGACCATGCTGGAACTTCGCCATCACACGCCGTCACCTTGGCATTCTTGAAAGTATAACTATCGCCCTTCTTCTTGCCTACACGCTCAGCCTCAACATAAACATGCGGTTTGGACATGAACAGTTTACCGTTCTTGAGCCAACCCGTCATATTATTGAGATCAAACTCTCCTTCGTCAGCCTGAAGGAAATCGCCGCCCCAATGAGCACGAATGTTGCCTTTGAGAAACACCCAACCAGTAGTCTGGTAGTAACGCGCAAAGTCAGCCCGCAACTGATCATCACCCAAAGCAAGGGTGCAGTTGCCGAATGCTTCAACGTATTCACTGGTATAATCGCCCACCACACGGTCTGCGGAAAATGTCCATTCATCTCCTTCCGGGGTCTCCACCGGAGCATCAGGCACATACTTCCTGACCTTGTTGAGCATCGGGGTCTTACCGATAAGCGTCAAGGGCAGGCAAAAGAGCAGGAGCAGGAAAAGCCCTGCTGTCAGTGATATGTACCGTTTGCGTTTCAAAGAGATTCCGTCCTAACGGGACCGCAGATACGGGTTATCTTGAGCGAGGTAATTCTGTACATAATCCTTGGCACCATCTTCCAGCGACGTCATTTTCACGTCACAACCTGCGGCCTGGAGTTTATCCATATTGGCCTCAGTGAAGTACTGGTACTTGTCGCGGATGGATTCCGGCATTTCAATATATTCGATATTGGGTTCCTTGCCCATGGCCGCAAACACGGAGTTCGCCAAATCATTCCAAGTACGCGGAGTGCTGGTACCGACATTGAAGATACCGTTTTTGTCCGGGTTCTCCAGCAACCACCACATGATATCCACACAATCCTTGATGTAGACGAAATCACGCTTCTGACCGCCATGGGGATATTCTTCGCGGTAGGATTTGAAGAGCTTGAGCTTGCCGGTCTCGTTGATCTGCTTGAAGGCTTTGCAGATAACAGAACGCATATCGTCCTTATGAAATTCATTGGGACCATAAACATTAAAAAACTTCAGGCAGACGATCTGGTCAAGAATGCCGTTTTGTTTGGCCCACAGGTCAAAGAGCTGCTTGGAATAGCCGTACATGTTCAGGGGGCGAAGACGATCAATCTCATCTTCGTTGTCATCAAAGCCATATTCTCCGTCACCATATGTGGCAGCAGAAGAAGCATTAATGAAACGAGCACCATGAGTCAGGCAGTGGCGGCAGGTGTAAAGAGTGTAGCGGTAATTATTTTCCATAAGGAAGTCTGCATCCAACTCAGTGGTAGCAGAACACGCGCCCATGTGGATCACGCCTTCGGTATCAAAGGGGTCATCACCTTCGAGAATCAGTTTATAAAACTGGTCACGATGCAGGTAATCGGAATACCGCAATCCAACGAGATTGTTCCACTTATCACTCGTGGAAAGATTGTCGACAATAAGAATATCGTCGATGCCCATCTGATTGAGTTTCCAGACCATGGCGCTGCCAATAAAGCCTGCGCCGCCAGTGACTATATACATGATCGCTCCTTATCTGCACAAAAATAGACCACTTCATCAAGCGGTAAACATCTCTTTATACTGTGTTCCTGCGTAGGACGCAACCAATCCGTCACCCTATTTTCTTATTGGAAACAATGCATTTCTTTCAACTTTCTAACACCTCCCCCCTTGCACCGTTCACCTCAGTTGGGTATATTAACAACTCGTGGGAACATAATGCCCACAAAAATTTCTATACAAACGTCTCTAAAGGAGTGAGATTATGAGAAATTCGAGAAAGCTGCTGATGCTGGTGCTGATTGCAGCACTGACACTGTCATTCGCATTCGCCACCACTGCCAGCGCCAAGAAGGTCAAGCAGATCGACAACTTCGTTCTGTTCCTCGACCAGTCCGGCTCCATGGCCCAGAAGTACCAGGGTGAAGGTGCCAAAAAGATCGACATGGCTGTAGAAACCATGCAGGCCATGAACAAGGCTATCCCGGCTCTGGACTACACTTCCGCAATGTTCACATTTGCGCAGTTCAAGGCAGGCTCCCAGCCTGGCATGTACAAGCAGGGCTCCATGGCTGATGCAATCGGCATGATTGAAACAGACTTCGACATTTACGGCCGCCGTACCACCATGGGCAACGGCCTCATGGACATGGATCCCGTCATTGCCGGTTTGTCTGGAACAACCGGTCTGATCATGTTCACCGATGGTAAGTCCAACTTCGGCGCAGATCCCATTGCTCAGGCAAAGGCTCTGTACGCCAAGTACGGCAACAAGCTTTGCATCCACGTGGTCAGCTTTGCAGACACCGCCAAGGGTCAGATGATCATTGACGAAATCCGCGCTCTGTCTTCCTGCTCCGTGCCTGCAGACTACGCTTCCCTGATGGCTCCTGGCGCCATGGACAAGTATGCTGAAGAAGTATTCTACGACGAAGCTGCCCCGGCTCCTGCCCCGGCACCTGCTCCGGTCCCCATGGCCAAGGAAACCATTACATTCAACCTGAACTTCGGCTTTGACAAGTTCCAGATCGTCGACGAAATGATCCCCGTTCTGGAACAGGCTCAGATGATCCTCGAAGAGAACTCCGGCGCCTCCTTCATGGTCGCAGGTCACACTGACTCCACTGGCCCCGAAGCTTACAACCAGGGTCTGTCCGAGCGTCGCGCTGCTTCCGTCAAGAATTGGCTCATCAAGAACGGCGTGCCCGCTTCCCGTCTGGAAGCCAAGGGTTACGGCGAACTCGACGCCAAGTACGACAACACCACCAAGGAAGGCCGCGCCCTCAATCGTAGGGTTGAAATCCTGACCAAGTAGTTATATAGAGAAAGGGCTGGGCAGCACTGCTGCCCAGCCTATTCTGATCCCTCCGGGATCGGGCTGCTTTGGCAAGAGGATTCAACGCCATGTTTAAACACATTTTTTTCATTATTCTGACCGTGTCGCTGACAGGGTCTTTCCTTGTTTCCGGCGTTCAAGCTGGAAAAACATCATCCGACAAAACTCCGATCAACGTCGCAGTTGCTGCACCGGGTAATGCAAAAACCCCCATATCGAGCAAAAATCTTCCCATTTATCTGGATGAAGATTTGGCCAGCAAACACGCTGATTTTTCCAATTTTGCCAAGTCCAAGGTGACAGCGCTCAATCGAAATCATCGTCTTTCTCGCAGCCGTATGCAGATCGTCAAACAACCAGATGGCTCCTACCGCGCCCGATTCCACACTATCGACAACGACTCTCTAGTTTGCAAAGTACGCCGCTCCAAATCCAAAAGCGTCCCCTTCGTGGGAGTACTTTCCTTCAAAGAGAAAATCTTCGAAGCAATCGCCATCAGCCCGGAAGCTTGTCGCAAGGCTGAATTCATTCCGGTAGCCGTCATCCCGAACCGACATATTTTCAGTTACAAAAAAGGACGTTGGCAATAAGCCAATGCGTATTACGCCACACATAGACCGGGCTTTGGCCCGGTCTTTTTTTTGATGGAGCAAAAGATGAGTGTACCCACACGAAAAGAATTGAAGCCCGGCTTGCGAGTTAATATCGTCCTGAAAAAGGACCAGCGTTCTGGCAACCTTACTGAGGGAGTCATAAAAAACCTGCTGACCAAATCCCCGTCTCATACCCACGGTATCAAAGTTCGTCTTGAGGATGGACAGGTTGGCAGGGTCAAGGAAATCCTGAGCTAGGAGATGAGTATGCATATATGGGTCGACGCCGATGCGTGTCCGAACATAGTCAAGGAAGTTCTCTACAAGGCAGCTACACGCCGAGGAATCAAGCTCACACTGGTAGCGAATATCCCTCTTTCAGTACCAGCTTCACCGCTTATCAACACCATTACTGTGTCAGCCGGATTCGACGAAGCTGACAAAGAAATCGCTCGACTGGTCAATACTGGCGATCTCGTAATCACAGCAGACATCCCTCTCGCTGACGCCATTGTGGACAAAGGTGCGACCGGGCTAAACCCTCGTGGAGAATTATATACGGAAGAGAATGTGAAAGGTCTTTTGCGTATGCGCAATCTTATGGAAGAGCTGCGAAGCGGAGGTATGGTATCTGGTGGTCCCGCTCCCATTGGTGCCAAGGATAAACAGGAATTCACGAATCAATTGGATCGTTTTCTAACGCGAAACACCAAATAAAGATGGGATAAACAAAGCCACCACAAGAAGTGCATCATCCACACCTCGCACTCAAATTAGGCTGGACAAGAATACGGTTTAGTCTCCACCCAACTCATGGAGAGCTTGCGCAACGATAGCATCCAGGCGACCTTCTAAACGCATTTCTTCAAAAGCCTTATCTATCACAGGCACCAATGCAGCGTGCTTCTTATGTAAGTAATGGTACATCGGAAACTCTCCAAGCGGCGGTTCCAACTGATTAATATCTGGCAGCGCCATGGCACGAATAACAGGTAGTGCATCAAAAAGGGAAAGGATGACAATATCCAGTCGTCCGGCTTCGAGCATCTCGAACAGCTTGTCGTGCGTAGGAACCAACACACGATTCATATCAAATGTCTTTGACTCCACGTACTTGTAGCCCTGAAGGGTTCCGAGCTTGTACTTCTTGAGAGCATCCCACCCTCCGCTGATATCCAGATCATCTTGCTTGGCCCAAACCATGGTCTTCGTATGAAAAAAGGGAGTTGGCACCCGTATCAGATTATGAAAACTATTCTCTATAATGGAAAGACGCCCCGCCTCACCGTCCACTTGCCCGCTATCAGAAATGACAAGCGCCCTTTCCGCTGGCATGCGTTCGATAATCACATCATAGCCGATCCGATCGTAGGCTTCCGTAAGCAAACGACGAAATATCTCACTGTATCCTGCTGAAGGGAATGTGGTGAACACCAAGACAGGCCTGGCATTCACAACGGCACGCTCAGATATGCCTCTATCACTCTGAGCAAACGCCACCCCAAAGGATAAAAAGATGCAAAGAATGAATGATACTATGATTCGCCGACAGGTGGTCACATACTCCTCCTTTTATCTGGCTATGACTTAAGTATAGCACGAACAGACAATCAGTGTCAGCAATACAATATCGAGAACGCTCAAACCCACATCTCAGATACCCATTCATCAGCTACAAAAATGAGGATTAGTAGCATGAATTACCAATGCGGGATTAAAAGAACAACACCCCTATCGAAATCAATCGATAGGGGTGTTGTGTTTCTAATTTCTTCGTCAGGACGAAGCGGGAAGTTGGACTAGCCGAGCTTCTCCTTGATGGCAGCAGCAATAGTCTTGCCCTGCTCGTGGCACTGCTTCATGGTATCGTGAGTCGGAACATGCTTGACCTTCACCGGGTCGACAAGGTCCATACCCATGCCTTCAAGAGCCTGATTGAGTACCTTTACGCACTCGCCAGACCAACCGAAGGAACCGATGGTTGCGCCAATCTTATTCTGCGGACGCAAGCCCTTCATGTAACAGATCATGTCAGCCATGAGCGGCAGAATGCCGTTGTTATGCGTGGGAGAACCCATGATAACAGCTGCTGCATCGAAGACCTCAGTCATGACTTCGGAGTGGTGGTTGTTCTTCATGCACATAACGCGCACAGACACACCCTCTTCAGCCAGCCCGCTGGCAACAGCCAGAGCCATCTTCTCAGTGGAATGCCACATGGTATCGTATATGATGACAGCCTTGTTCTTTGGCTTCTGCTCGGCAAACTCGACGTACTTGTCGAAAACCCACTTGCAGTCTTCTTCACCACGGAACATGAGACCATGATCCGGGCAGATCATATCGATCTCCAGGTTCATCTCTTTCAAGGCCTTGATGGTCTTGAGGACAACCGGGGAGTACGGCAATACGATGTTTGCATAATAAGCAGCCATAAGCTCTTCCAGACGAGTGCGGTCCACTTCATCTGCAAAGCGCTCGCTGGTTGCCCAGTTCTGACCGAAAGCATCGTTAGTGAATGCGATCTTGTCTTCCGGGCAGTAGGTCAGCATAGCGTCAGGCCAGTGCAGCATACGAGTCTCGACAAACTGCAATGTGCGCTTGCCAAGGGAAACTTCGCTACCGGTAGGCACGACTTCAACAGGCCAATCCTTGTAGTGAAAGTGAGCCTGCATAGCCTTTTGGCCCATGGGTGAGGTGTAAATTTTCTCAGGCTGGTACTTCTCAACAGCCAAGGCCAAACAACCTGCGTGATCGGGCTCAAGATGGTTGATGACGAAGTAATCGATCTTCTGACCTTCATCCAAAGCGTGGGCCAAGTTGCACTGCAAAGTGCCCCAGAATTCTTCGGCAACAGTATCGATCAGAGCGACTTTCTCGTCCTTGATCAGGAAGTTGTTGTACGTGGTTCCGTTGTGGGACACGGAGTAACCATGGAAGTTGCGACGGTTCCAGTCAACAGAACCAATCCAGAAAATTCCATCTTTAATTTCAACAGGTTTCATTCTAATTCTCCAATTGGACGATCAATCAATCGTCTATTCAAAAAGAAGCGCGGGCCGTGGCTCGCGCTTCCCTGCCCAGAGCATTGGGCGGAAATGTTTAGTCTTCGGGGACGAAGTTATCTTTGGGTGCACCGCAGATGGGGCATGTCCAATCTTCCGGCAGATCTTCAAACTTGGTGCCTTCGGCAATATCAGCGTCAGCATCACCAACAGCGGGATCGTACACATAGCCGCAAATCTCACAAACGTATTTCTGCATGGGGTCAGTCTCCTTTTGATCAGTACGGGTCGCTACTTTTGCAGCAGAGGCCGCGGCTGTCAACTTCGCAGGATCATTTTCTACAGGAAGTTCGCAATCGGCTTTAGTGGACCCTTCTCCCATCAGTGGCCTGAAACATTTTTTCGTACCACCACAAATAGGACAACGCCATTCGTCCGAGATGTCCTGAAACAGCGTGCCCTTCTTGACTTTACCGCGTCGGTCACCCTTGTCAGGATTATAGATATATCCGCAATTAACGGTCTGGCACTGCCACATATCTTCTGGTCGAGCCATGGGATCTCCTTCTGTTTCAGGGAAAGAAAGGGCGGGCCACACAGGCCCACCCTCATACGATTCTCAATTTATCAACACCTATCGAGTCCTACCTCTCCCACACCCCAGTAAGGTTTGTGAGAGTGGTGCAGCCGCTAGGCAGAGGGTGCGATTTAACCACAGACGTAGTCTTCCTATGTCGAGGTTTAAATCATACCCGACAACGACGCGGATGCGCCGCTATCGCAAGCCGAACCTACTCAGCAGCCCAGAGGCCGTGGAGGTTGCAGTAAGAACGCACGGTGATGTCGCCAGACAGACCTTTCGCGCAGAAAACTGCTTCCGGAGCTTCGCCAGGTTTCAGCATCTTGGTCAGGCAAGTGTCGCCAACCATGACTTCAATCCATTCGATGTAATGCTTGTCTTCCATGGGATGAGCGACATCGCCGACTTTAACGGTGATGGTGTCGCCATCTTTAGTCATAACAGGCACGTGCTTTTCAACCGCAGCGTCTACGGTATTCTCTTTCATCTGCACCATTTCGTCGCCACAGCAAACCAAGTCTCCGCCACCTTCGTGGATAGCGATTACCATATTGCCACAAGCCTCACATTTGTAAACTTCACCAAGTTTGATAGCCATGATGCATTCTCCTTGTAAATTGTATTAACTTTTTTTTACCAGTTACAGTCTTTCTTCTCAAAATGCGCCTGAGGATGATCACAGGCCGGGCATTTCACAGGAGCTGTGGTGCCCTTATGATTGTAACCACAGTTCTGGCAACGCCATGTGATCTCTTCTGGCTTTACGAAAACCTTATCGTTCTCAATATTGTCGATAAGAGATTTGTAGCGTTCTTCATGGTATGCTTCGGCAACAGCAATATTTTCCATTACAGCTGCAATCTCATTAAATCCTTCCTCTCGAGCAACTTTAGCAAAGTCCGGGTACATCTCGGTGTACTCTTCATTCTCACCAGCGGCTGCGGCCTTGAGGTTCTCCAAAGTGGAACCGATCACACCAGCAGGGAATGTCGCTACGATTTCTGCATCGCCACCTTCCAAGAATTTGAACAAGCGCTTGGCATGCTCTTTTTCATGGTTGGCTGTTTCCAGAAAAATATTGGAAATCTGAACGTAACCCTCTTTCTTCGCGACGCTGGCAAAGTAAGTGTATTTGTTACGGGCCTGAGACTCGCCGATGAAAGCGGTCAAAATATTTTTTTCAGTCTGCGTACCTTTCAGGGACATGTCCTTCTCCTATTCAACAGTGAGTTCAAATTATTCTTACGGATTAATCAATTATCATATCTAGACGGAATGTACACCCTCTAGGCGCTAGCACCCATTATTTTTAGATTCTCATATTCTGGATAATGGCGCTTTATTCCGGTCAATCAAGATGCTTAGCCTCAACTTGATAATTATTCCTATTTACAAATTCTACTCAAGTCAAGCACTGTCACAACAATTCACATCGATACAAACAAAAAAAAGCCAGACAGCTTTCACTGTCTGGCTTTGCATGCAAATAATAGTAAGTACTACTGCTGTTCCTGCTGGCACTTTGGACAGACGCCCACGAACTCCACATTGGTGCTCATGATTTTGTAGCCACAGTTATACTCTGCAGGAATCTCTGGGACATCAATATCACACTCTACATCAGCTACGGCAGTACATACTGCACAACGGATGTGAGGATGAGGCTCAGGGGTACCGTCAAAGCGTTTCTGCGCACCAGGAGCGCCGAGCTTCAGGACAAGGCCTTTATTACTCAGAAATTCCAAATTACGATAAACCGTACCCAAGCTAATGCGTGGAATGATCTTGCGGACCATATCGTACACTTCATCAGCGGTGGGATGCGACGTTACCTTACGCAACTCTTCCAATATCACTTTCCTCTGCTTGGAAAGCCTGAAACCCATGTCTGTAGTCATTATAATACTCCTCCAGGGACTTTGTAACAATAATTACTATTTCCCTGAACTGATTTAGTCAAGTAAATGTTTAATGAGGTAGTTCCCCTTCCGTAACGCAGAATTAAGAATGCTGCAAATAAATCAACACAAACGGGGGAATAGTAACTAGAAAACAAAAACAGACAGTTACAGCGTGCACAAAAAAAGCGACCCGGTAAAACCGGGCCGCTTTGTATTAAAATAACACTCCTGACTAATTGCGGAACTTGGCAACCAATCCTGTGAGGTTCGAGGCCATCTCTGCAACATCCTGAATACCCTGGTTGGACTCCTTAATACCGTGGAGCACTTCCTGAGAGAGGTCGTTGATATGTGTGACCGAGTTGTTAATCTCATCCGAAGTAGCAGACTGCTGTTCAGCTGCGGTAGCAATGCCACGAACCATGTCCGCGATATTGTCTGAATGGTCGACGATTTGGTCGAGTACACCACCAGCTTCCTGCGCCATGCCCGAAGTTTTAACTACACGCTCCCGAGCGGTGTCCATTTCCTGAACAACATCCGTGGTGGACTGCTGAATAAGCGAGATAGCGCCTTCAACTTCCTTGGTAGCGTCCATAGTCTTCTCAGCCAGCTTGCGGACTTCGTCTGCAACGACTGCGAAACCTCGTCCAGCTTCACCGGCACGAGCAGCCTCAATGGCTGCGTTCAATGCGAGCAAGTTGGTCTGATCGGCAATATCATTAATCACAGCCATAACCTTACCAATGTTCTCGGCGCGACTAGACAGAGACTCCAAGGCCTCGGCGAGGTTCTCGGTAATATCAGCGACAGCATTGATTTCAGTAACCGTCTTGCCGACCACGGAGCCACCATCGGCAGCAACCTGATTAGCAGCATTCGATGCGTCGGCAGTCTCAGAAGCATTTTTTGCAACTTCCAGAACCGTGGCATTCATCTCTTCCATGGCCGTAGCGACCTGACTGGTCTGGTCGGCTGTGGTGTCCACACCGCGAGCCAGATTTCCCATCTGGTCAGAGAGAATCTCAGAAGCGTCGTTGAGACGATTCGCCACATTGGTGACGTCATTAGCAACGACCAGTAAGCTCTGGCGTTGAGCCTCGATGTCCTTTTTATCCTGCTCCTCACGGGTCAGGTCGATAAGCACACAGATAGCACCAACGGTATCACCATCAGCATCATCAAGCGGAGATGCTTCAAAATGCAGCGGGAAGGTTATCCCGTCCGCGCGATGATAGTTGAAGTTACCAGAGATAGCGATTCCTTTGGCAATAACTTCAGCAGCATCACAAGTATCTTCACCCGGATCACAGGAAAAGAGGTCAGGTACACGTTTGCCCATGACTTCTTCGGAAGAAAGTCCAAGAATCTTCTCCAGCGGTGGGTTAACGAACTGCAAGCGCTCATCCTTATCCGTTACGAACAGGGGAACAACGATGCCTTCGAGAACGCTCTTATTGTACTGAAGCTGATCTTTAATCTGATCAACCATGTCGGTCAGGTAGTCGGACAACTTACCGAGTTCGTCAGAGCCCTTGACCTGGAACTGTTCGTCCAGATCGCCCTTAGCAACGATTTCGGCAGTCTTAGCGATGCTTGTAATGCGACTAACCACATTAGTACGCATGAACAGGATCAGAGCGGTAAGCAGCGCGATAACACCAACAACCGAAATACCAGCAGATTTAATCTGGTTATCCTTAAGCGCATTGAACTGCGGGCTGACATCTACAGCCAAAACCATGGCACCCAGGATTTTTCTGGACTTACCATGACAGTGGTAGCAGGCAGGCGTATTCGGGATGGACTTGACCTCGGCAAACTGGAGCTTGCCATCAATTTCCATCAACTCACCTTCCGTAATTTTCTCGGAAAGGCCCTGTTTGATCAGAGCAGGCAGGCCGTTTTCGCTGCGGACATCAAATATCTGCTTACGAACAGTATCGGCCTGAGTGGAGTAAGTGATCTCGCCCTTATAATCGGTGAGGTAGGCCATGCTGTCAGTATAGCGCTCGGCCATCTGACGGAATTTAACTTCCGTGCCCTCATTATCACCAGTACCCATGGGATCTTCAATGGCCATGTATAGCATGTCGGCCTGACGCGCTGCATGAACCTTCACCTCATGAAGGGTATGATTGTAAGTGGAGTAAGAATTGTAGACGAAGAGCCCTGTGAACGCGATGATGGTCAACAGCGAAGACAGGAGAATGACTTTAACACCAAGAGACTGTCGGATAAACTTCATAGCAGCCTCCTAGTGTGCCCCGCCGAAGAGCAGCGGCTTAAAGTCAAAAGCGTCAACCCTTTCCGGGTTATGGCAAAATTCGCAATCCTCAACGGAGAGCTTCCCTTTAATCAGATCGGTATCACCATCGTTTTCAATATGGTCGAAGCCTGGGCCATGGCAGGTTTCGCAACCAGCATCAGCCATTTCAGGAGTTTCTTCAAAACTGACAAAACCACCGGGCTTACCGAAGCCGGTAACATGGCAGAGGTAACACTCTTCCAGCTCTTGTTTAGTAAGATCGCCAGCCATGAGTTTGACTGAATCTCCCGCGTGAGCCTTCTTGGAGGATTTCTTGTAATTGTCGTATTCCTGTTCGTGACAGTCGGCGCATGCCTCACTGCCAACATATTGACCGGAATTCGTTTTACCGACGTTTGTCATCCCCACAGCAACAAAAAAAGCTACTGCAAAGAATATGAAACATCCTTTGGACCAGACAGAGTGAAATAGCATGTACCAACCCCCATATTCATACGATTCGCAACCGCCAAACGGAAAAAAGCCCCCTCAATTCCGCTGGAAAGTGAATGATCTTCCTTTGAGCTATAGATGGTTTTACCTGTTAGGTAAAGTACCTAGGGCACCTTGAAGACGTTGAAAAAACAACCTTACCAATCAAGAGTGGCCTTGAAAGCCCCAGTCAGCCCATTAATATCGGCATCCAGAACTACATCATCGGCGAGTTTCCCAATAAGTTTAGAGGAATCAGCGACTTCTCCGATGCATTCACACCACTGCCCTGCAAACAAAGCTTCAAAAGCAGCTTCCTTACCCGCAGGCACGGTTACCACAAGACGGCTGGCAGACTCAGCGTAGAGCAATCCGGTGAGATTCAGATCACCGTGAGTCGCTACTTTGGAAAGATCAACATCAGCACCCATACGGCCACCGATACACATCTCAGCCAGGCTCACTCCCAAGCCACCATCCGAGCAATCATGCGCTGCATTCACGAGTCCCTGCTGAGTTGCCTCAAACATAGTCTCATAGCGTTTCTTAGCAGACAGCAGGTCAACCTGCGGCACGCTAGAATTGGAGAATTCGAGCTGCTGAGCAACTTCACTGCCACCAAATTCAGGCTTAGTCAGACCGAGCACGTAAATCTTGTCGCCCGCCTTCTTGAAATCGGAAGTCAGGCACTTGTTCACGTCCGGGATCACGCCAATGGCAGAGAATAATACAGTCGGCGGAATGGAAATCTTCTGACCGCCGCCTTTATAGTCGTTTTTCATGGAGTCCTTACCGGACACGCAGGGAACGCCGAAGCCGAGGCAGTAGTGAGCCAGCGCCTGATTGGCACGAACCAACTGGGCCAGCTTATATTGACCATCCGGGGTGGATTCGGACTCAACCGGATCACACCAGCAGAAGTTATCGCAACCAGCCATGTAGTTGACGTTACCGCCAACAGCCACCGCGTTACGGATAGCTTCATCAATGGCATTTGCCATCATCCAGTAGGTATCAATGTCAGAGTACTGCGGGCAGATTCCGTGAGATACAACCAGACCCTGATCGGAATCGAGTTCCGGGCGAATAACACCCGCATCAGAAGGACCATCAGCTTTTACACCAACCATAGGTTTAATGGCGCTACGGCCCTGAACCTCATGGTCATACTGGCGAACAACGTATTCCTTGGAGCAGATATTCAGGCGGCCCAGCATATCCTGAAGCAGACTTTCCTGATTATCGACAACCGGGATGGCGTCGTCCTTGATGACCGGCCGTTCCCAGACAGCTTCAAGTTCCATCTGCGGAACACCGTTGTGCAGGAATTCCATATCCAGACAGGTAACGATCTTGTCGTTGTATTTAACAAAGTATTTGCCGGAATCAGTATAGGTACCGAGCACGGAAGACTCGACGTCCATTTCGGCAGACAGAGCCATGAACTCATCCAGCTTCTCAGCCGGAACAGCCATGGTCATACGCTCCTGCGCTTCGGAAATCAGGATTTCCCAAGGACGAAGGCCGTCATACTTCAGAGGAGCCTTGGCGAGATCCATCTCGAATCCACCGGAGTCCTCAGCCATTTCACCAACGGAGGAGGACAGGCCGCCCGCGCCGTTATCAGTGATGGCATTGTAGAGGCCGCGATCACGCGCCCGCATCAAAAAGTCGTACATCTTACGCTGAGTGATCGGGTCACCAATCTGAACAGCAGTAGCCGGGGAACCTTCATGCAGCTCCTCAGAGGAGAATGTCGCGCCGTGGATGCCGTCAGCACCGATACGACCGCCGGACATGACAATGAAGTCACCGGGCAATGCGCATTTCTCATGAGACGGTTTACCCGCCACAGTCACAGGCATGGTGCCGATGGTGCCGCAGTAAACCAGCGGTTTACCAAGGTAGCGCTCATCAAACACGATGGAGCCGTTGACGGTGGGAATACCAGACTTGTTACCGCCGTGCTCAACGCCCTCACGTACGCCTTCGAAAACGCGACGCGGGTGGAGCAGACGAGGAGGCAGTTCGCCTTCGTGGAACGGAGAAGCGAAACAGAATACATCGGTATTACAAAGCAGGTTTGCGCCGATACCAGTACCCATGGGGTCACGGTTAACACCAACGATACCGGTGAGCGCTCCGCCGTACGGGTCCAGTGCGGAGGGAGAGTTATGCGTCTCCATCTTCACGCAGATATTAATCTTGTCAGAGAAAGAGATAACGCCTGCGTTGTCCTTGAACACGGACAGGCAGTAATCGCCGCCCTCGCGGGTCGCTGCGTTACGCTCGCGAATCTGCTTGGTAGAACCCTGAATGAAGGTTTTATACAAGCTGGACAACTCAGTGGTCTTGCCTGTTTCCTTATTCAGATAATTGATCTTGGCAGAGAAAATTTTGTGTTTGCAGTGCTCGGACCATGTCTGAGCCAAAACTTCGATTTCCGCGTCTGTGGGATCAGCGGGCAATCCGATTTCCTTGCGCTCAGCCTGAACAGCAGCATCAGTGTAGTAATCACGGATGATGTGCATTTCGTGAAGAGACAAAGCCAATGTGTTAGCGCGGGAGAAGTCCATCATTTCTTCATCTGTCATGGTGGACAGCGGAATGATCGCCACTTCGTCGGAAGCCTTACCTGTGACCTGAGCAGCCTTGGGCTCGAAACCGGGATCACTGCCCCATGTATCGGCGGACTTGTACTCGTAGCGCTGGATCAGCTCGTTGGCGAGAAGATCCTTGGCAACATGCTGAATGCCAGCTTCGTCCATATCTGCAGTAATAAGGTACTGCTTGGATGTGTAGACTTTGACCGTTTCCAGCTCGCCCTTGGACAAACCAAGAACTACGCCGAGAGTTTCCTTGGCAGTACGGCCTTCGTTATCGGTAACGCCGGGACGGAAACCGACTTCGAGAATCCAGTTGAAATCACGAGCCAGCGGTTTGAGTGCGGCCTCGTGCAGAACAGGATCATGCAAAGCAGCACGTTCCAGAGCGAGGTCTACCTGCTCCTGATTCAATCCTTCCAAGGTAAAGACATTAACGATGCGAACATCGCTGACATCTATATCAAGTTCACTCTTGATCTTGCGGGCAAACTTTTCACCAACAACATCACGAACACCTTCTTTCAACCCAACAATAACACGGCAAAGCATGTCAGTTCTCCTCTCTCTATCTCTCAATATAAAATGCAGAAGGCCGACCTCATGCGCGAGGTCGGCCCGAAATTACTTGGTTCTGGTCAGAACAAAATCCGCGGCCTGTTTGAGCACGGTGACTTCCTCTCCTGGAGGAAATCCTTCCAAGCACGCCTTGGCCTTTTCGACATATGCGGCAGCTTCATCCCGTGTCTTTTCAGAGTATCGCCCTTCCTTGATCTGACAGAGAATTGCCTCGCACTGATCGCCAGAGAGCGAACAAGTCTTCAAAGACTCCAACAATTCCTCAGTGCCAGCTTCATCGCCCTCTTCCATAAGGAGAATGAGCGGCAGGGTGACCTTACCTTCCTTGAGATCGCCGCCCTCAGGCTTGCCAGTCTCACTGGTCGGAGAGGCGTAATCCAGCGCATCGTCAACCAACTGGAAAGCGATACCGAGATTCAGACCGTACTCACCAGCAGCGTCTTCCTGCTCCGGAGTACCGCCCGCAAGAGCTACACCACAGCGACAGGCACACTCGATGAGGCGGGCCGTCTTGCCGATAATGATCTCCATGTACTTCTGGCGATCCAATGTCGGGCTCTTGGAAAATTCGATTTCTTCGATCTCACCCGTGGCAGTTTCCATGATGCCCTTGGCAAGCAGCCAGGAAAGACGAGCCTTGTCGTAACGGGCCCCCATCTCGTTGGCCAGCGCCAGCAGCGCGTCACCTGCGAGAATGGTTTCGGTCCGCCCATACACCAAGTGCGATGCAGCCTTGCCGCGACGCAACTCAGCATCATCCAGATAGTCGTCATGCAGCAGAGTTGCCGAATGCAGCAACTCCAACGAACAGGCGATGGCATGGAAGTCATCCTTCTCGTACCCCATGGAACGGGCAAAGAGCAGGGTGAGCATAGGCCGGATGCGTTTACCACCGGACCCGATAATATGCTTGGCGACGTCTTTGACCAGCCCATTGAGCTGATCAGCTTCGGCGTCGAGAAAATCATTGATACCGGGGAGTTCCCGTTGGAAATAGCGGAGTAAATCGTTCATATCTGATTATTATTACAGTTTGCGCTCTGAGAGTAAAGGCTCTACAGCGCTGTAAAAAGTTGTTTTGTGGCTTCGCCCAACGCGCTCAGCGCCCCTTTCAAATCCCAATCTTCTTCATATCGGGACCCGACCAGATTGGAGATGGTGCGCACTTCCAAGAATGGCAACCCCTTCTGCATGGCGGCAAATGCAATGGCAAAGCCTTCCATGTTTTCAATGTCGCCATTATACGCCGTCTTGAGCCAGCCAGCCCGATCCGCAGCTCCGGTCACACCTGAAACGGAAACAGATGACGCTCTGCCGCACTTTTCTGGCAAAGTCAGTCCCATAGCCTCAGCATCATTCACCGGGTTGAGTTTGACTCGGTTCCAGACCGCCATGCCGTTCACTTCACCCTGAGGGAAGCCAATCGCCTTGGGGTCTACGCGGCCGTCTTCATCGAGCAGACCGTACTCCGGCCATGTCTCCTGCCACGCATAAGCCGAAGTTCCCACCGGGAATTCCTCAACGTCATACGCCCCGGCAATGCCGAAATTCAGCACGCCAGCCAGATCAGGATTATCGATCAGTCGTCCCGCAGCCATGGCTGTATTAACCAGCCCCACACCTGTGACGGCCAAAAGCAATTGGCGGCCCTTAAACTCAAATTCGACGGTTTCGCCCTGCTCCACTTTGGGAGCGCCAGCGTAACCGAACGCCGCTTTCATTTCTTTGGCCGTAGCCGTGGTGACGAGAAACATGCAATATCCTAGAGGCGCCAGTAGTCTATGTCAGCGGCTTCCATCTCGGCGCGATCGAAGAAGCATTTCACGTCAATGATCAACGCGGTGTCAGGGTCGCTGAACCAACCCTTCATTTCTGCCAGAGAAATATTCTTGTATTCATCATGGGACACGGCCAGAATCAGCGCGTCCAAATCCTTGAAATCATCAAAGCTGCACAGCTCCACACCGAGTTCCTCGCGGGCCTCGACAGGATCGGCCATGGCATCATGCACCAAAGGCACCGCACCATAGTCTTTCAGCTCTTCCAGAACATCCACAACCTTGGTGTTACGCAAGTCAGGCACATTCTCTTTAAAGGTCACACCCAATACGCCCACGCGAGCGCCGCGAATTTTGCGGTCATTGCGGATCATCTTCTTGACGGTGGATTCAGCAATAAACTTGCCCATGCCATCGTTGATCTCGCGACCCGCCAGAATAACATGCGGATGGAACCCTTCAGCTTCAGCCTTGAAAGTCAGGTAGTACGGGTCCACGCCGATGCAGTGACCACCCACCAAGCCAGGACGGAATGGCAGGAAGTTCCACTTGGTGCCCGCAGCTTCCAGAACGTCCAGGGTGTCGATGCCCATGCGGTCAAAAATCATGGAAAGTTCATTCATCAAGGCGATATTCAAATCGCGCTGTGTATTCTCAATAACTTTGGCAGCCTCAGCTGTGCGGATATTGGCAGCCAGATGCGTTCCCGCTTCAATGACCGTACCGTACACATCCTGAAGCAGTTTACCAGAAGCTTCATCCTGACCCGCAACCACTTTCACAATGGTCTCAAGGCGGTGCACTTTGTCACCGGGATTGATGCGTTCCGGCGAATAGCCGACCCAGAAGTCCTCGCCGCATTTCAGGCCGGATTTCTCTTCCAGAATTGGCACACAAATTTCTTCGGTCAGACCGGGAAAGACCGTGGACTCATAAACAACGACCGTACCGGGCTGGAGATTCGCCCCCACTGAGCCACTGGCACCGGTCACTGGACGCAAATCTGGAGAGCGGTACTCATCAATAGGCGTCGGCACAGCCACCATAATAAGGCGGGCTTTGGCCAGATCAGCCAGATCAGCAGTGAAAGTCAGGTCGACATCATCACCCACGGTATCGAAATCAACTTCGCCCGTACGGTCATAACGATCATTCAGTTCGTCCACACGCTTCTGAGAAACATCTACGCCAATCACTTTAAAATGACGGCCCAGAGCCACCGCCAGAGGCAGGCCAACATAGCCCAATCCTACAATCGCGATAGCGTCTTCTTTGCTCTTCAACTGATCAAAAGTGATCATATTCATGTATACTCTCCGTTTATCCTGGTGGACACAGATCTCTATCCCCGCTATTAATACGGAATGAATATCGACTGGTCCCTACTTATCGTTGCCGTGGGTCTTGCCCTCATATTTGAAGGTCTGCCCTATTTTCTTTTCGCCGAAAAAATGCCGCTCGTGCTCGTCACTTTGGCTGAGCAGAAGCCGAAATTCCTCAGATTCATTGGTTTGGCTGCCATGATCCTTGGTCTGCTCGTTATCTCGCTTGGGCGATCTTTTTAGAGAGCCTTCGGCGACCGTACTAGGAGAGCCTCCGGCGGCATAAGAACCTTTTGTAAAAGGTTCTTATGCATCTCCCAAACTTCTTGAGTGCGCTTCGCGCAAGTTATTTCTTTGCCGCTTTTTGAGCGGCTTTCTTTTTTGTTGTCGCTTTCGTCGTCGCCTTTTTAAGGGCGGCTTTCTTTTTGGGTGCCGCTTTCTTGGGAGCAGATTTTTTAGGGGCAGTTTTTTTCGGTTCTGCCTTCTTTGCTCCAGACTTCTTGGGTGCAGCCTTTTCTGTCACAACCTTCTTTTCAACCGTCTTCTTAGCCACAGCCTTCTTCGCAGGAGCAGACTTCGCTGCTGCGGGGCGCGCTTTTGCCTTGGGCTTCTCGCCCACGTGCAGGTAAACGATGCCAGACATCATCGGCACGCAATAGACGCGTTCGAATCCAGCATTGAGCATTTCCTGAGCAAGAGCTCTTTCGTCTGGGAAAGTTTTGATGGTCTCGGCAAGGTAGCGATATGCACCGGGGTCGCCGGAAATACGATCGCCAATAAAGGGCAGAAGCTTGTCGAGATAGAAATTATAGAACCCTTTCCAGACTCGCTTGGAGCCTGTGCCGAACTCAAGGATGCACAAGCGTGCGCCCGGCTTGAGTACGCGGAAGAATTCTTTGTATGCATCTTCGCGGGGCAGAATGTTACGGATGCCGAAGGCAATGGTAGCTGCGCCCATGGAGTTGGCACGAAGCGGCAATGCTCGCCCGTCTGCCTGAACGGGGAAGATGACGTCTTCGCGGCCATCCTTAAGTTTCTTGGCTTTACCATTTTCCAGCATGGGGAGCGCAAAATCCAATGCAGCAACTTCACATTCCGGATACTGGCGGCGCAGTTCCACGGATACGTCCATGGTGCCAGCAGCCAGATCAAGAACGGTTTCTCCCGGCTTGGGACGCGCAGCCTTGGCTAGGCGATAGCGCCAGTAAATATCCTGACAGCCGGAGAGTGCGTGATTGAGAAAATCATACCAGCCAGCGATGCGCCCAAACATGGCAGCTACGCGCTTGCCGTGCTCGGCGTGGGTGGTGGCTCCGGTAGCGGATTGCACTTCTGGTTTACTCATGCAGTTGCCCTACTTCTCTTCCTGCTCTGATTCGCGAGAGCCGTCACCAGCGGTTTCGCCGGAAATGGTGCGAACAACGTCCTTGTAAATGACGTCAAAATGCTGCCCGAAATTATTAGGTGAAATGCGGCCTACCTCGATGAACTTGATCACGACTTCTTTCGCGACCTGCATGGCGGCCTTTTGGTACTTATCGCTCATATAACCTCCCATTTAAAAAATAGAAAAAACCGCCCGGTGGGAAATGGCCTTGACCAACATAGTCAGGGTAGCCGGGCGGGAAAAAAGAAAGAAACTGAGAAGCCCCCCTCTTTTTTGTGGGTTCAGTAGCACGGAGGGGGTTGGTAAGTCGAGGGATTTAGCAGTCCCGAAGCGACCTGCACACCACAAAAGAACAACTTCAATCTGCTATTTTGAAAAAGAGAAAAAGGCAGTACCCAAACACATTGCTTTAAGCGTCAGAGTTGTTCCCTTCCAAGCAGGGAACAACTGGCATCCGAAGTTGATACAAGAATGTTCCGACCAGCCTTCTTGGCCGCATAAAGTGCGATATCGGCATTTTCAATCAAACGCTGGGGAGTGGAGATGCCTCCATCATATGTCTCAAGCCCAACGCTGGTTGTCATAACGACCCGCTGGGATTCAAAAAGATATGGAGTTCCAACGACATTACGGCGAATACGTTCGCCGACAGAACGCGCCATAGCAAGATCAGCGCCGGGGAGAAGCACGGCAAATTCATCACCACCCATCCGAGCAATAACATCCGTATTGCGCATGGCTTGGAGACATATTTTGGTAAAATTGCGTAATGCCTGATCCCCTACAGCATGGCCGAAGCGATCATTCAGCCCTTTGAAGCAATCGACATCAAGAAGTAACAAGCCAAATGTACCATTCTCATCCATCGCTGTATCTATCTGTTCTTTCAGCACACGCTCGAACATTCTACGATTCATGACCCCGGTGAGCGGATCGGTTGTCGCCTCTTCCAGCAACCGCTCCTCTTCCTGCTTACGCGCCCTGATATCTACGGCAATCCCTGCGAACTGTTCAGGCTTCCCCTGCTTACTCCGTCGCACATTGCCGATCAGCTCAACCCAACGTAATCCACCACAATCAGTGAACAGCCTGACGTCCTGTCGAAAGACATCTCTCCCATCCCCTACATGCTTTCGAAAAGAAGCAAGGAGCTTTTTCCGATCTTCGGGATGAACCCATCGCAAGGCATTTCGCAATGAAAGCCGGAAACCATCCGTAGGCATAGGAACAGTGTGGACCAACTCGGATGCACACCAAACCTGCCCAGTCTTGAAGTCAAAAGCCCAGGCTGAACTGTCTGTAATCTGCTTGAGGATGTCGAACTGTTCCTGCTTGGCACTCAGCCTGTCACGCAGAACAGCGTTAGAAATAAGATACCCAGCTGTTTTCAGCAAAGCGATCTCCGCATCAGTCCAATCGTATGAACGCTCACAGTCATCAAAACCAAGCGTGCCCCACCACTCGTCATCAACCATGACGGGAATAGTCAGCATAGACTTGATTTTTTGCACTTCCAGGTTACCGCGCAACCAACCGGGCTCAATCTCTGAAGTGACAACCTTCTGCCATCCTCCACGCTTTCTACTTTCAAGCAAATCCCTGTACTCGGGACACTCAATAGCATTCGTCGACATGTTGAACATAGACATGCCGATCTGTTTGTATTTCGGAGCTGCAGCCCATTCAAACGTGTAATTTTGAGTGATATGGCTTTCTGTCAAAGAAATTGTTTGAAAAATCCACACACGACTGACACCCGTCACACGGCCCAATGATTCAAGCAGATCATTGACGCCATCCGGCCAGCCCTTTCCAGAGGTCAGCTCTTCCGCGCTTCGAGCAATAGCAGAGAGCAACCCGGCATTGGTTCCAGCTTCGTATGAGACACCTAAGTTGTCATAATTTCCTGTTTTCATCACCATACATGAATGAGTCGCAAGATGTTATAGCATTGTCAAGACAGATGATTTCCTCCTCCCTCAATTCCCACAGCGAAAGAGAAGAAAGACTTTGGAATTTACCCCCCTTGCAATCACCGCCAAGCCTTGCTAAATATGGGTCTATGAATTCTCTAGACTTTATCTCGAAAAAACGACATAGCTCTGTCAGGCGACTTTCTCGTGCACTCCTGCTCGCACTCTTCTTCTGCACTCTCGTTCCATCTCCTGTCGCCTCAGAAACTATTGGCACCGTGGACACTGTGTTCCACATGTTCTCCCGCGATGATGACATCATTGTGGAGGCTTTTGATGATCCGGATATCTCTGGTGTGACCTGCTATTTGAGCCGGGCGCGCAAGGGCGGAGTCAAAGGCATGATCGGCGTTGCGGAAGATCCGTCTGACGCTTCCATCATGTGCGTGCGCACAGGACCGATCTCAGTTCCAGCCAAGGTCAAAAAGGGCAACAAATCAGGCGAGCGCGTGTTCAAGAAAGGCACGTCTCTCATCTTCAAGTCCATGCAGGTCATCCGGTTTTATGACAAGAAGCGCGATGTGCTCGTCTACATGGTCTATAGCGACAAGGTTGTCGAAGGCTCGCCAAAGAACAGCGTAACTTGTGTGAAGGTAGAATAGATAATCCCGTTATCTTTACTGGAGGAGTGAGCGATGAGCAGAGATGAGCTTTCCCGATTAGTGGGCGATGTAATGAGCAACCCCACCATGGTCTCCGAAGCCATGTCCATCAAGGATCAAGCTGCCATGGAAGAGTACATCAGTAGCAAAGGGTATGAGCTGACCAAGGACGAGATGATCGAGGTGTGGTCCATGACCGCCAAAGTCATAGCAGGACACGCTCAACCAATGAAAGAAGCCGAAGCACGCATCGCACACGCTCGCGGCACAGCATAAAATTTTCAATTTTTCTCGGGAATGTCCCGGGATAGTGGACAAAAGCGGCAACTTCACCCTCCCGAAGTAGCCGCTTTTTTCGTGGGAAAATCAGAATATCCACTCAAAGTCTGCATACCCGACTCAAGCGTTACCAAACATATAGGTGTTGTGGTTTTGTTCTGGTGCAAGTCTGAAGCGTCAATTCATGCAGATGTTTCCATGGATCTCTATCCCCATCGAGCACACCAAGCAAACCATCTCCATTCCAGTTGAAAGTGGACAATTCGTATTTGAGATTGAAAGAAAGGATAAGAGATCTAGTTTGCAGACAGCTTGAAATCCATCATTTCAATAACGGCTTTCTGCTTGTTCTTCATGAAAGCAAAGAATTCTTCATTAGAGGGAGTGCCTGTATATCCACGCCTTCCATACTGATAACTGTAGAGAGTTCCAGTTTCCCCTTGAATGTACTTCCAAGAGTTGAACTCACCCATGGATTCATCGTCCGGCCAAACCAGAAAGTCTATACCAGCATCATCAGCTTTCTTATTTTTCAAAATCTGAGATTTAAAGTTGGGATTAACCTTCTTCAGGTAAGCCGCAATACCTTTGACCCGATCGAGAGGAGACAGAGGGGAAGCTTCTTTGCGAATAGCGAAGAGTTCCGTCCACTGCTCCAATGTCTGATCTTTCGGGAGGTATTCTATAATGAATGCATCGTCTTTCACATCTTCAAAGGCTTTATGAAACTCAACTCCGTGAAAAACGATAGTTTCCGGGAGTTTTGATGGCGTATGCAATTCTGCATTGAAAGCGAACGCCACAGAGGAAGTGAGAACGAGAACAAACAGAGCGAGTGAAAGCTTACGCATGAAGATATCCTAGAGGAGAATGTTAATCTGATTGAGCCTTGAATCTGAGAGCATCACCGTTCTGCCAATTCTCGACATCCTTCCAAAATTCACGACTGGGGAACACCTGCCAGCCGTTGCCGAGCTTGAGGTTGACCACGGATTCCTTGGTGATCAGGCCGAGATTCACAGCGGTGTTGCCCGGATACGCTTTGATAATCGCCTTGAGGCCATTGAGATGTTCATCAGTGGCATTACTTTCGCCGATCCACAGCGACACAGGCTGGTCTGAGCCTTTGACTGCGTCCGCAAGGAAAACGACTTTCTCGGCCAGAATCTTGGCGACCTTAGGAGCCTCTTCCTGCCCCGGTTCTTCACGAAGATCAATCTTGCCTTCGATGAGCAACGGACGGTCTGCATCGACCTTTTCCTGCGCTTCTTCCCATACATTAGGAAGCATGGTGATTTCACCGGATGTGGTCAGGTCCTCACCCGTACAGAACGCCATGGGGTCACCACGCTTGGTGATAATCTGTTTATAATCCGGCACAATGACAGCTACTTTGACGGCACTACCATTGGGAATCGTCTTGCATTCATGAAGAGTCGACGTGCGCAGGCGCGTCAGTTCCGGGCGATAGGCGAGCAGCGGATGGCCGGACAAGAAGAATCCGATGACTTCCTTTTCCTGCCGAAGCTTTTCGCGATCATCAAATTCCTCGCACATAGAACACGTGGGAGTGACGGCCTCGGTTTTATCATCTCCACCGCCACCGAGCATATCCAGCATGTTGATCATGCCGGAATCTTTCTCTTTGGCCTTTTTCTGGCCTATAGCGACCGCTTTTTCGAGGTCTTCAAGAAGTGCCTGACGCGAACAATTGAAGCAATCGAGTGCGCCTGCCTTAATGAGCGACTCAAGCACACGCTTGGTGACACGACGCAGGTTTACGCGCTCGCAAAAATCAAAGATGTCCTTGAACAGGCCGTTCTCTTTGCGCTCGGCAACAATCTCGTTAACAGCTTCTTCACCAACGTTCTTGATGGCCGCCATAGCGAAATAGATAATGCCTTCCTGTACCGCAAATCGAGCCATTCCGCGGTTAATATCAGGCTGCTTAACCTCGATCTCCATGTCACGACATGCGTTGATGTACATGATGATCTTTTCAGTATTGTTCATTTCCGTGGACATGAGCGCGGCCATGAACTCCACCGGGAAATGCGCCTTCAGATACGCGGTATGGTAGGAGATAAGAGCATAGGCAGCCGAGTGCGATTTATTGAAACCGTACGCTGCGAACTTCTCCATGGTATCGAAAATTTCGTTGGCGATTTTGTCGGGAATCTCGTTCTCACGAGAACCTTCGAGAAAACGAGAACGCTGCTTCGCCATCTCTTCGGCGATCTTCTTACCCATGGCACGGCGAAGCAAATCACCTTCACCAAGCGAGTAGTTGGCAACCGTCATTGCGGTAGCCATAACCTGTTCCTGATACACCATAACACCGTAGGTCGGCTTAAGTGTATCAGTCAGCGATTCGTGGGGATACGTAACTTCAATTTCACCGTGCTTACGCATAATGAATTCATCAACCATGCTGACGCCATGTCCACCAATCATACCCAGCGGACCGGGGCGGTAGAGAGCGAGCATAGCAACGATGTCTTCAAAGCAGTCAGGACGCAGCATGCGGAGATACTTACGCATACCCGAAGACTCAACCTGGAAAATACCGTCGGTGTCACCTTTGGCAAAAATCTCGTAGGTCGCCTTGTCGTCCATACCGAGGGTGTCGAGATCGGGTGCTTCCTTGCCCTGTTCCCGGATGATATCGAGGCAATCCTCAATAACGGTCATGGTACGCAAGCCCAGGAAGTCGAACTTGATCAAGCCCGCTTTTTCGACCTTTTTCATGTCGAACTGAGTTACGATTTCACCCTTCTTCCCTTTGTAGAGCGGAAGGTATTCGGTCATGGGCTTGTCGGAAATAACAACACCCGCCGCATGAGTGGATGCGTGTCGACACAACCCCTCAAGGCGAGTTGAAATATCAATGAGCTTTTCGACTTTACGGTCAGTGGCGACCATGTCTTCCAACTCAATAACGCCCTTCACTGCGTTGGGCACGCTGATCTTGCACTTCTCCACGCCCATCATCTTGGCGAGAACTGCGGGATCGTCAGGAACGAGCTTGGCAATACGATCGGTTTCACCAAACGTCATACCCAGCGCACGCCCAACGTCCTTGATGACCGCCTTGGTCTTCATGGTTCCAAAGGTGGTAATCTGCGCCACGCGATCGTGGCCGTACTTGTCAGCACAATACTTGACGACCTCAAGGCGGCGGCGCTCACAGAAGTCGACGTCAATATCAGGCATAGATACACGTTCGACGTTCAGGAAACGCTCGAACAGCAAGTCATACGGGAGCGGATCGATATTGGTGATCTTTTGCGCCCAGGCAACGATGGAGCCTGCCGCAGAACCACGACCGGGACCAACGGGAATACGATTATCCTTGGCCCAGTTAATGAAGTCCTGAACGATCAGGAAGTAAGCCGGGAATCCCATCTCGATAATAATACCGAGTTCGTAGTCGAGGCGATCCCAATAGACCTGCTCATCAACTTCGTAGGTGATTTGATCCAACCGCTTTTGCAGACCTTCCTTGCACAACTTGATGAATTCCTCATCAAGGTTGGCCACACCTTCGGACAACTCATACTCAGGGAAATAATAGTTACCCAGCTCGATCTCGACGTTGCATTGCTCGGCGATTTTCTGGGTATTGGAAATGGCTTCAGGCACATGAGCGAATGCCTGCTCCATTTCTTCGGGAGTCTTGAAATACAGCTCCTGCGTGTCCATCTTGAACCGCTTCTCAGCATCAACGGTGGTCTGCGTCTGAATGCAGAGCAGCGTATCGTGAGCCTCGTAATCCTCGGCGGTCAGATAGTGACAGTCATTGGTAGCGACCAGCGGGAGGTTGGTCTTTTCAGCGCACTGAATGAGCAGTTCGTTAAGGCGAACCTGCTTGCCAATGCCGTTATCCTGCAATTCGAGATAGAAATTTCCGGGAAAGATGGACTCATACGTCTTTGCCATCTCCACACCAGCGTCCAGCCCCTCGTTCATGAGCATGCGAGGCACTTCACCCGCGAGGCAGGCAGACAAGGCAATCAGTCCGTCAGAATATTTATTCAGAAGGTGCTTGCAAACACGCGGCTTGTAGTAAAAGCCGTTGAGATAGCCGTCCGAAACAATCTTGATGAGATTTTTGTAACCGCGCTGATTCTTGGCAAGGAGTACCAAGTGATACCCGCCGCCACGCTCTCTTTTATGATGCGCGTTTTCTTCATCCACATCACCGGGCGCAACATACACCTCACAACCAATGATCGGCTTAATGCCCATTTCCATGGCAGCCATATAAAACGTGACCGCTCCATACATGGAACCATGATCAGTAATGGCGACCGCAGGCATACCCAAGTCTTTTGCTCGGGAAAGCAGGTCTTTGATTCGGATAGCACCGTCAAGAAGACTGTACTCAGTATGTACGTGAAGATGAACAAATTCAGCCACAGGAAATCCTCATGAGTCTGTTACAGGGAACCTGTACTCATACTGAATATTCCTTGCCTTTGGAAGAAGTAAGCAACAATTAGATGAAAATCCTTACTCGGTTGATATAATTCAATTTACGGGTTTTCAGCTAAAGCCGTATGCGAGTTTAGATCTTACAAAAAAAGAAAGATTTGGATCATGAAGTAGCCTTATACTCTCTCACACCGAAAATATATCGATACAGCGGCTTAATAATAAGGACGCCAAGTATAAGGATGTTCATTGTCAAAGGAGGGTAATTTACAGGAGAAAAGTCGGAGACAGTATACCCGTCGGGATCACGAAGAATATCGAAAAGGCAAATTACAATAAGAATGTAAGCTGCGCTCAAAACTCGTCCTCGTCGATGGACCCATTCCATTCGTTTTAACAATCCCTTGAGGACTACATAACTTGATGCAAAGGCCAGCCCGCAGCAAGCAACAAACACCCAGTTCGAAAATGAAGAGCTCTCACCAGGGCTACCAAATTCGAGAGCCGCAAAGAAAACCGCCCAAAGCGTAAAATAGAGGGAGAGTCCAAGCTGAAGCAGTAAATAGGCATAGAGAAAGAGCCTTATCAGACAAGAAATGAGGCTATGCAGTAACGACAATGTTGGCACGAAAAACCTTTCGAGGAACGTAATAGTTTAAGCTAGGAAGTCATCCGACTCGTGACGGCAACTCTACTTTAGTGATTCGGAAAACATAATCACGTAGCCGTTTCATACTGACCAGGCACAAAATGAATACATTAGGTGCAAAAACACAGCCATAGATCAAATGAGATCCAAGTAGAAAATGCCTTTCAATTAACATGCAAAAGCTAGGTAACCTGTAATCACTACATTTATGGAGGCCCAAACCACCATCATTATTTGAGTTCTAACCCAGCCAGTTTACTCGCCTGACAATCCATTAAGCAACGACTTGCTGCTCAACACCAGCACCCCAAACACAATAATCAAGTACCAAGGCACGGTAGCCAGGACATGCTCAATTTCGTCTGTTTTGACGACCAACATCCCCAACATCAACACCATTACAGCAAGAGCGCACATGGCTTGACATCCAAGATAGAATTTCAAGATGAACCGAAGGAATTGGGGAGGAACAAATTTCACTAGTAACTTGTGCATGATGATTAGACTCGCCTGGAGCAATTACTTAAACATCTCACCCAAAGGTGACAAAAGTTTACTCTCTTTGCAGAACGGCTCTATATTACTTTGTCGACTGGTGACCTAACACCCTCTTGGGTATCTATAAAACGGGCAAAAAGAAATATTTCCGTTGTGCCCACACCAAGCACTTGTCTTTCTTCACAGTCTTATTCTCCAGCACAGTTGGCATATATTCTCACACCTAACATCTGCGCTCTTCCCGTATTCGTAACACGTACCTTAATACAACCTAATCCTGCAAACACCTGCGTTGCACTATCTCCAACCCCTTCGATAAATCCCGCAATCTGATACTTACCCGACCTGTATTCATTTTTTCTAATCACGCATTTGCAGTTGGGATGCGGCCTTTCCGGTTTCTTCTTAAACTTAATCCCTTCGATAGCCTGACATTTATCACACGCTTGGATCTCAGGATGCACAGTCCAGAAAGCAACTGTATTCGGCTTCACAGACGGTTGGTTGCAAGGCGGATCTCCCGGGATGGTGTCAAATCGACTTTTCACCGATTCCGTTGGAGACTCTCCCCTCATCTGTTTAGGCATACCGCCTACCAGTTGCTCGTCTCCGATATGTTGACTCCAATCCTTTTTTATCTGTCATTTCCCATATAAATAGTTGTGCCGGAAACAGCTTGATATGATTTTGAAATCGACAAGAAAGGGATGGATTGAGAGTCTCCTTTGTAATTAGCTCCACTCATTCCAATAATACCATTCTATCATTGACCCACCAAATAAGTCGGGTACTATTCCTATTCGATAACAACTATTTTGAGGGATTCATGAGCGACGCGCCTGACGAACAAGCCATACGACAAATTATTGCAGACAAGAACGTGACCACGCTCTTCCAGCCGATTGTGTCTATTCCTGCCAAATCTGTAGTGGGGCTGGAGGCTTACTCGCGGGGCGGTGATGGTAACAGCTGTGATCTCGACCCGACTCTTTTATTTAATGACGCATTGCCTTCCGACATTCAGTTAGAAGTCGATCAAGTCTGCCGTGAAAAGGCATTCAAGCAATTCAAGCCGATTCATGACGTCCATGAGGCCATGCTATTGTTCGTCAATACTGACCCAAGAACGCTTGACGCCATACGCCCGGATGCGCTTGCCATTCCGAAACAGGCACAGCAGATAGGAATTAATCCCGGTACGGTAGTTATTGAAGGAGTGCTGAGGGACTCTATCAAAGGGAAAGCGCTTATGCTTGGCAAGCTCGCCAAGGAAGCCGGCTTTCGACTCTGCTTGGACAATTGCGCAACAGACGACGCGTTCAGCCATGCAATTTCTCTTACTCAGCCGCATTTCGTAAAGATCAATCGATCATTTTTTGCCGAAGATCAGCGAAAAGAAGATACGGCCCAACTTTTGGATATTCTGGTCAAAGTCGCTTATCGAGAAGGGACCGCCGTCATAGCCATAGGTGTTGAAAGTGAGGAAGAATCCATCCGCCTGCTCGCAGCCGGAGTCTATTTGCAACAAGGATACTATTACACTCGTGGCGATGGCACATCAGACAATAAAACCGCAGCCTTCTATGAAAAAATCAGCAACGCCTATGACAATTTCAAGCGTATAAAACGCGAGATCATCCGAAAAAAGAAAGATCGCATGGATCGGGCCCTTAAAGCGCTCTCCTCCGTATCGCACAAGTTGTCCAATCTCAGCGAAGTCATGTTCGAAGGTACATGTCGCACCTTTGTAGGCGAAGGAGGCAAGGTCGGCGATATTTTCTCCATCTTTGTGCTCAACAAGAATGGGGAACAGCTCACCCGGCGCTGCCACATCAAGCCCAACCACGGCTGTCTCGGATCTACTTCTATCCTCGGATCTGCCAAAGGCGCGGACCATTCCATGAATGACTATGTGCTCTCACTCGACATGGGTTACACTCATTTCGTCACCCAGCCATTCCGCTCCACGTTTAACGGCGAGGAAGCGTGCCTCTTCACCAAACGCTTTTTTAACTATGAAGGTGGTACGTACACGGTCTGTATAGAAGTTCCTTATCCGGGTTAACTCCGTCCGTATGACAGTATGCACGCCGTGCTCCCCAACTGACATTCCAAAGAGCTGTTTGCAATTTCACCCACTCTGTGCATGAATACGTCATGCCGCGCACATCTCCCAAAGAAACATCAACCATGACCACACTGCCCTTCCAGGGCGGCGTTGATCTACTGCGTGCGCGATTCGTTACACAGTCCTTCTCACGACATTTCCATGAAGGGTTTGCTGTCGGCTGCATTGAGCATGGGGCCATGCAATTCCGGTACAAGGGAGAAACGGTAGTTGCTCCCAAAGGGCAGATTAATCTGGTCGTACCGGGAGAAGCACACGATGGGCACGGAGCGACAGATGAGGGGTGGGCCTATCGCATGTTGTATCTCCGGCCTGAAGCGTTGATGGAAGCAGCGGGCATGTTGATGAAGCGACCTAACCTCCCGAACTTCCGGCCCGGGGTAATCGACGACCCCGCACTTGCGACCTGCATATCTCGAACGCATCGTATTCTCGAATCCCCGCACACGTCTGCCATTGAAAAGGAGACGCGGCTCATCTGGTTGCTGACTGATTGGATTTCCCGACATGCCGATGAGCGCGGAAGTCTGCCCCGAACCGGAGAAGAGCATGTTGCTGTTTCGCGGGCCAAGGATCTCATCCAAGCGCGGTATGGCGATGACATTTCCCTGACAAAGCTTGCCAGAACGGCAGGTCTCTCTCCATTCCATCTGGTGCGTGTTTTTGAGAAAAAGCTCGGAGTGACCCCGCATGCGTATCTGACGCAAGTGCGCATAGAACGAACCCGCGACCAATTGTCGGGAACAAGGCGTATGGTTGATATCGCTGCAGACTGTGGCTTCTCGGATCAAGCCCACATGACACGCCAATTCAAAAAACAACTGGGCATTACTCCCGGCAAATACCGCAAGATTATTCAAAACAACTGACCTCATTTTGGGCATGCTCACCGACATGTCCAAACAAACCACTGCCTATCTTAATCTCACTCTCGCCATGATTCTGGTGGGAAGTTCTGTTGTCGCCGGAAAAATCATGGTCAACGAATTGCCCGTGTTTCTGGCATCGGCCTTGCGCTTCATCCTTGCACTGCTCGTACTCATCCCTCTCCTGCGAATAAGGGAAGGCGGTCTGCCACGCATCTCCCTACGATCATGGGGAATGCTAGCAATTCAATCTCTTTGCGGCTCATTCCTTTTCACCGTTTTCCTGCTGTACGGCTTGACCTACACAGGACCAGCGAACGCAGGAATCATCACCTCCACAACACCCGCCTGCATGGGAATCATTGCCTGGCTGTTCCTGAAAGAAAAGCCGTCGCTCAAAACAAGCGGCGGTATCGTACTATCCGTCTTTGGAGTACTCATCATCAACGGGATGGACACCAGCGGAGGGATATCCGGCAGTAATCCATTCTTTGGTAATCTGCTGATTCTAGCAGCCGTCATCTTCGAAGCCCTGTTCCTTCTTCTCCGCAAGACCGTACCAGAGCCACTTTCTCCCCTTGCTGTTTCCACCATCATCTCATTATTGGGATTGGTATGGTTTCTCCCCATGGGCGTGTATGAAGCAACCTCTGCTTCCTTCTCTGCCATCTCACTGACTGGCTGGCTGACCGTCGCATATTATGGACTCTTCGTGACCGTACTTGCTTACCTCTTTTGGTTCGCAGGCATTACCGCCGTACCAGCTTCAACTGCGGGAGTTTTCACGGCTGTCATGCCCCTCTCTGCGCTGGCATTATCAGCCCTCGTATTGGGTGAACCTCTGGGATGGGTACAGATCATCGGCTGCGGCAGCGTCTTGATCGGCATTATTCTGATTTCCAAGCGATAGCCTGCACGGACAAAAACGAGCCACCAGTTGACATCCACTCGCTAAAAAGCTCCATTACAAGACATGGATTCATTAGGTGATATCTCTACATATTTATGGCAGCGACTGCCGCTCATCCTGCTCTTCAGCGGAGGGTATCTCGTATATCAGCTCATGACAGCCACTCGGCTGACAGATGCTTTTGTAGCGTGGGCGCTGAACAAGAGTGGGGGCAAGGCTTCCGCCATCCTGTTGTACATCATCGGCGCGGCAGCAGTATTGTCTTCATTTATTCCAAACACCATCACCGTACTGGCGCTCCTCCCTGTTCTCAAACGTCTGGATCAGGGGTTTCGGGATCAGGGCATCGACACCATGACAACCGTGCTGATGTGTTCCGCTATTTACGGCGCAGCAATCGGTGGCATGGGGTCCATGATAGGTTCCCCGGCCAACGCGGTTCTCTTTGGGGCCCTCGACTTATTCCAGATTCCGGGACGAGAGCAGATCACTTTTTTCAACTGGTTCCTCTGGTCCATCCCGCTTGTAACCATGTTTGTGGCTGTAGCGTGGGCAGTGGCGGCAGGACTCGGTATCCCCCGACAGGCGCGGCACGTACATGTATCCATGGAGTGCTTGGGAGAAGTCTGTGAAACCAATGATCGGCAACGATTCGGAGGAAGATTATTCTGGCTGTACATGTCCTTCTGGATTCTAGAAGCGATTTCCAGACAAGCCTTGCCCGACTTTGAAACAATCTCTCCGATTGCATGCATCTTGTTCTCTGCAACCTTCTGCTTTCTAGTCTTCATCAAGCAGGCCCCAGAGTCCCCTTTCGCCAAAGGGCCACTCCTCAGAGTGTCAGATCTTGTCACAAGTATTCCTCGCCGCGGCCTAATGTTTCTGCTGGTCCTCGGCGTGGTATTCGGCATTGTCCACTGGCTCAAATGGGATGAAATGATAGTCAATCTGGCGGGCCAACTCCTTCAAGGTGACATGCCCCCGCTACTGCTCTTTTTCCTGACTATGCTGGCAGTAATATTCTTGACTGAAGCTCTGTCCAACACCGCCGTAGTGGCCGCGTTTTTCACCATCGCATACTACGCGGCCCAAGGGCACGGCATGAACCCCATGTACTTGATGATGGGTGTGGGAGTTGCTTCCACCTGTGCATTCATGACCCCCATCGCCACCCCGACCAATGCCCTTGCCTTCGGCGAAATGCGGGGAGCCTCACTCAAATCAATGCTCGCCTTGGGATTGGTGCTGAATATTGCCGGAGCAATTTTACTGACCCTGTGGTTAAGCTGGGTACTACCTTTGGTGTATTAACCACCCTTTCATTTCTTAGAAAAAAGTCTGCAACAACCAAAGTGCGGCCATCCCGCTTGCAATGGTGGCGATGATACTCTTGGTCTTCCAAGCTACCCCCACAGCAATGAGCCCGGCGACGCTCCGCTCCCATCCCGCAAATGAGGTGACGCCATTCTTATGCAAAAGCACAGCTGGAACGGCCAACGCAGTGAGAACTGAGGCGGGGATGAAGCGCAGCATCTTATGAAACGCGTCGGGCAAAGTGAGGCGGTCCATGATAAGAATAAATGAATAGCGAATGAGAAAAGTGCCGAGGCCAAGCCCGAGAACCATGGGCCAATACATTGATGAATCAAGCATTGTCCTGCCTCTTTTCAAGAGTGTATCCAGCAAAAATGCCTGCCATGGCTGCAAGCAGAAGTCCGAGGTTGTAAGGAAGCGGATTGGCTGCCAAGGAAATAATTCCGGCAACCACAGCAGCAAGAAGTGCTGGTTTATCTTTTATTGCCGGGACGACCAGTGCAATGAATGTCAGCGGAATAGCGAAATCTAGATTCCAGCCAGCAGGAATAACCGTGCCGAGATACGCCCCAATGGCAGTGCTGGAAGTGAACCCAAACCACATAAGCGCAGCTGCACCGAGATAATACAGTGGTTTGTTGATTTCATCAGCATCACTCTTATCGAACCGATTGATGGAAACGGCATATGCTTGGTCCGTGAGAGCGTAGGCGAGTAGAGCCTTCTTGAGTGGATGCATCCCCTTGAAATGAGGAGCAAGGGAAGCAGAGTACATGAACATCCGAGCATTAATGACCATACCAGTGAGTATTATTACGGCCAAAGAAGCATGCTCCGCCATCAACTGCATGGCAACAAGCTGAGATGCCCCGGCAAAAATAATCAGGGACGTGCCCATGGTCTTCAGCTCGGACAGCCCCACGCTGACACCTACCACACCTGTGATAAGGCCAAACGGAACAACTCCCAGTAAAATGGGGCTTACATCTCTCACTCCTGCAAGCAATGCAGATCGATTTCGTGCCATACTCTTCTCCTTGAGCACACCGCTATATTGACACAATCCAAAGGGTCAATGTAATAATTGTCACCATGACAATGTGGCAACCAAAGATAGAAGCAGGGGCTGGGCCTCGGTATGTAGCCATCGCCGATGCCATTGAAACAGATATAAAGCTGGGCACATTACACCCCGGAAGCAGGCTCCCCACGCACCGCGATCTGGCAGAACTGCTAGGTGTAACAGTAGGGACTGTAACTCGCGGATATGCCGAAGCTGCGCGGCGGGGATTGCTGCGCGGCGAAACCGGGCGTGGAACTTTCGTTGGCGGAGAGCAACAGCAGCAACTCCTCTGCCATCACGAAAATCTGGCTCCCGGTGTTATAGACATGAACATCTCACTGCCCTTCGAATCGCTTACTCCAAATCTGGGTGATGCGCTCAAAGAAGTTGCGGCCGATCCCAATGTGCAGCAGCTGCTACAATATTTCCCTTCGGCAGGACGAAAAGTCGATCGCGAAGCCGGCACCCAGTGGATACAGCGGTACAATCTCACAGTGTCCCCAGATCAGGTCGCACTGACCGTTGGCGGTCAAAACTCATTAGCCATAGTGCTATCCTCTATGTTTCGCCCCGGAGACGCCATTGCCGTGGAAGGTATCACATACCCTCTCCTCAAAACACTGGCCCGCCGATTCCACCTCAAACTCATCCCCATAGAACAAGATACCGACGGCATGATCCCGGAGTCGCTGGAGCAGGCGTGCAGAAGTCAATCTGTACGGGGGGTGTATGTCATGCCAACCTGCCAAAATCCTACCAATGCTCGATTGCCTGAGTATCGTCGTCAAGAAATTGCAGCCATCGCACAGCGCCATGATCTCTACATATTGGAAGATGATGCCTATGCTCTGGTATCTGGAAATCTGGGCATTCCTCTTGCGGCGCTGGCTCCAGAGCGTACTTTCTTTATCGCCTCCACTTCCAAGTCCATGGCAGGAGGTTTGCGGGTGGCTTACCTCGCCTCTCCTCCGCTTCATGCCAAGACTGTAGAACGCGCGTTATCGGACATGGTCTGGATGACACCACCACTTCTGGCAGAAATTACACGTCGATGGATTGCGGATGGCACCGCAGACAGAACTCTGGCTGCAAAGAGGCAAGAAGCCGCAAACCGTGTAGAAATCGCAAAAGAAATCTTTTCCGGGCTGGACTTTTCAGTGCAAAAGACCGGATACTACATCTGGCTCAAGTTACCGGAACCATGGACGTCTGCCGATTTTGCGAATATTGCGAAAGAGAACGATGTCCTAGTGGCTCAGGATGACAAGTTCGCAGTGGGCCGAACCCCGCTTCCCCATGCTGTTCGCATTGCCCTAAGCAATGCCGAAAATGAAACAACCTTGCGAAATGGCCTTGAGATACTCCGTAATATTGTAACCAACAATTAGGAACGTGTGATGAAAACCCGTGCCTTTAGCTTCCTTGTGTTATTGACCGTGATCTCTATTCTGACTGCATCCGCCGTCTCTTATGCTGGGAATAATGAGCTAACAGGCAAATACATGGTGCAAGGATGGGACCCCGGCCACACGGATGCACCTAGTCCGGACTATGCAGGAGAAGCGACTCTCAAATCATGGGGTGAAGTCATGAGCTACCGTGGATTCATGGATGGCATGACATACGCTGGCGCTGCTCTCTATGACCCTCAGACCAAGACTATAAGCCTCTCCTTCACCAATGTGGACGGAACCGAGCGGGGAGTAACACTCCTCAAACACACTGGAAAGAGTTTCGAAGGGAAATGGGTCTTGGATAACGGTGGCTCCGGCAAAACTGGCAAAGAAATCTGGACAAAGAAATAATATGAAAACCAAAGAAGCATATCGTTGCGCATCCTGCGGCGCACAATCTCCACGCTGGCAGGGACAATGCACTTCCTGCAAGGAATGGAACACCCTCGAAGTCGTGACCGTTACCAAAACGACATCCAAACCCGTGGGCGCTGCGGCCGCACAGGACAAGCCCATTGCACTGGAGAAGCTTGCCTCGGAAGATTTATCAGCACGCACCTCAGGCATGGCTTCCCTCGACGACCTCCTCGGTTCCGGCCTCGTACCGGGAGCAGCCATTCTACTTGGTGGCGAGCCAGGTATCGGCAAATCCACCCTTCTGCTGCAATTAGCTGGTGGTCAGGCCAAACTAGGCCATACTGGCGTATATCTTTCTGGCGAAGAATCATTACCCCAACTCAAATCCCGCGCGGAACGACTTGGCTTACTCGGCCCCGGCCTACTCGCCATTTCTACCAATAAAGTGGAAGACGCCCTCGCAATTCTCGATAGTCCCAACCCACCTGAACTTCTCATTGTGGACTCAGTGCAAACACTTGCGTCTCCGCTGGCAGACGGAATTCCCGGCTCTGTGAGTCAGGTACGAGCCGTCTCTGGTGAATTGGTTGAAAAGACCAAGAAAGTCGGCACCACCCTCATTCTGGTGGGCCATGTAACCAAAGACGGCCAGATTGCCGGACCTAAATTGCTGGAACACATGGTGGACACAGTCCTCTATCTGGAAGGTGACCGCAAACATTTCTCCCGTATATTACGAGTGCTCAAAAACCGCTTTGGCCCCAGTGACGAATTGGTGGTCTTCACCATGAAAGAACAGGGACTGGAAGTCGTGGATGATCCGGCAACCTTCTTTCTGGGGACTCGCGATCCATCTCTATCCGGTACCGCCATGGCCATGGCGGTTGACGGCCAGCGTCCTTTTGCCGTCGAGGTACAAGCTCTGGTGTCCAAATCATTCCTGACGATCCCACGCCGCACAGCTCTGGGCTTTGACACCAACCGGCTCAACCTGATTTTGGCTGTTCTGGAAAAACGACTTCGTTTGAATCTGAGCGGACACGACATCTATGCAAAGATCACCGGAGGCCTTGCCACCAAAGATCCGGGATTAGACTTGGCAGTGGTGTCGGCCATTTTATCGTCTTTCTACGATCAACCGCTGCCGGAATCATCTGTATTCTGGGGAGAAATCGACCTCAATGGACAGATTCGCCCGGTGGCAGCTCAGGACATACGAGAGAAACAGGCAGGCCGTTTGGGGCATACCCCAGTCTGCCATTCCGGGACGTGCGCGACGCTGGCAGATCTCCAGCGGGTGCTGTTTGGTAAGCAGTAATTGTTTCGCACCTTTCATTTTTTAAAAATAATGGTATCGTTGGCTCCGCTGTGCATTATAGATGTAGAGTGATTTGCACTCCGAGAACCAAGCGCCCAGAGCGCACCCACTGATTCCAAAATATTTGGAGGATACCATGGCGGACATGCTGGATTGGACAAGCGCGGATTTAGAAAAACTGGACCTGGGAACCTATGAAGCAAAAGCAGGCGAGATGGCCGCAAAGCTTGTAGAGGAAACCGGAGCAGGGCGATTGCCTTTTCTTACCATGCCCTACGCCGCTGCTCTCAAGCAGGATCTGGCAGAGCTTCGTGACTATCTCAAGGGCTTCGACCACATGCTCCTTCTTGGTATCGGCGGTTCTGCCCTTGGAGCACGAGCACTACAAAAAGCATTTTACCCGCAACAGGATCAACCGGGACACACCGGGCCAAGCCTATGGATCGGCGACAATGTAGATGCATACGCTCTGGAAGCCTATCTGGCCAAACTCCCCCCGGAAAAGACAGTCATCGTCACGGTCTCCAAGTCGGGCGGCACCATTGAAACCGTGGGACAATATTTCATTCTGAAAGAATGGGCGCAAAAGCATCTCGGCGACGCATGGTCAGATCATATGCTCTTGGTGACCGACGAGGAGCAAGGATTTCTGCGCGGCGAAGTGGAAGCTTACGGCATCAAGGCGCTCCCCGTGCCTGACAATCTCGGCGGGCGGTATTCCGTCCTTTCCGCAGTAGGCCTCATTCCGGCGCTCTTTCTCGGCATGGACATCGACGCGCTCTTTGCCGGAGCACAAGAAGCCACGGCCCTGCTCGCCAACCCCGATCTCACGGGCGAGCAACTGTCACAGCACAGTTCTTTCCAATTGGCTGTCTGGGCCACCGCATTAATGGACAAGGGGTTTGATGAGATGATCTTTTTCGCCTATATCCCCTTGTGGGCGAGCTTCGGAGACTGGTTTGCCCAATTGTGGGCCGAGTCTCTCGGCAAGGAAGGCAAGGGAAGTCAGCCGGTGCCTGCCATTGGCGTAACAGACCAGCATTCCGTAAACCAGATGTTCATGGATGGCATTCGCAACAAGGCATGTCTGTTCCTTACCTGCCCGAACATGCCAGCCGGGCCGAAGTTTCCATCCGATCTACCGGACCAGTTCGATTATGTCCGGGGTAAGGATTTTGGCGAACTGATTCAAGCGGAAGGCTTGGGTACCCGCATGGCGTTGTCGCAAAACGGCGTACCTCTAGTTGAATTACGCATGGGCGCGGATGGTCCAAAAGAAGCGGGCAAGCTCATTGGAATGCTTGGAGCTGCCACCATCCTCACCGGATGGCTCATGGGTATTAATCCACTTGACCAACCTGCCGTGGAACTTGCCAAGCGACTTGCCAAAGCACGCATGAATGCGGACGGCCTCGATAGCGAAAAAGCAGATTTAAACGATTTCCTTACTGCAGACAGGGATTTACGGGAGTTTTAAGTAATTGATTCAATCTAATGACAGCGGCGGAAAACCGCTACAGTTTGTCAGATTCATTTCGTGGAGCCTGTTCGCCATCATTCTCGGCTTCAGTCTGCTGCTGTCAGTTTTTATCTCCAAGTATGCCGAGCGCACCCTGCTGGAAAAGCAAGAAGAGTTCGGCCTGCTCTTGGCTGAGAACGTCAGCCATCAGGTCTTTACCCGTTTCGTCATGCCTACAGCCATGCGTTACGGCGGCATTAGTTTGCGCCAGCCGGAGCAGGCTAAGACATTAGATGAGGTCGTTCGTTCAACCATCCACAGCTTTCATGTCACTTCTTTGCGCATCTATGATCAGAGCGGCATCATCACCTATTCTTTGAATAAAGAAGAAATCGGTGAGAAAGGTGGATCGCTTTTCATGGTCACCCAGACATGGGAAACCGCCGATTTCTCATCGCAGATCCTTGCAAAAGTCTCAAAGATGGTGTCCCTGTTCCGACCTACGCTCAAGGCGGGGAGCCTCATGCTTCGCGGCTACTATCCCTTACGAGCAGAGCGCAGCCTCACCAATATCAGCGAAAACCCAATCATGGGTATTTTGGAATTTGAGCAGGATATTACGCCAGACTTTTTGGCAATGCTCAATTTTGAGAGATTGGTCATCACTTTCTCACTAGTAACATCACTGATTTTGTTTTTCCTGGTTCTGGTTGTCCTGCGCCGCGCAGAGCGATTGAGCAACAGGCAGATGAAGGAAAAAGAACAACTCATTTTCGAACTGCAGCAACAGGAAAAATTAGCAGGAATGGGTCGGATGGTTGCTGGTGTTGCACATGAAATTCGCAATCCACTGGGCATCATCAGCTCCAGCGCCGAACTCGTCCTCAAGAAAGCCGAGAAGGAAGGCAGCTCATACACAAGACTCGTTCAGGCCATCCATGAAGAAGCCAAGCGACTCTCTCGCACTGTGGCAGAGTTTCTCGACTACGCTCGCCCCAAAAAGCCTGCCATGATGGAAGTGAACGTTGCCAAGCTTTTGGATCAGGTTGCTGTGTTCATGGAGCCGGAATGCGACAAGCTCGGAATAACCATTGAACGAGACTATTCCGACGAACTCCTTGTGCTCGGCGACAAGGATCTGCTGTATCGAGCTTTCTACAATCTGGTAGCCAACGCGCTTCAGGCTATGGACAAAGGCGGACAGGTCTTTATCCGTGCTGTTGAAGACGAAAACGGACTTCATGTGACCGTGCAGGACACAGGTTCTGGATTCTCGCCCGAACACATTGAGCAAGTGCGAGACCCCTTCTTCACAACCAAGGATCAAGGCACTGGCCTAGGGCTGGCGCTTGTCTCCACCATATTCGAATCGCATGGTGTGGAAATGCACCTGAGCAATGCCGAGGACGGCGGCGCACGGGTGGACATCATCTTCTCCGGGCAGTAAGGATACGCTATGTCAAAAGCATGGATACAAGCCAAACACCCTGAGTTCGTTCGAGATCTCTTCAAGTTTTTTTGTCAGAGCTGCGAGCAGCTCGATGCGCAATTCGCGTCTTTCGACGATTCAAAAGATGTGGAATTCGACGTTCTGAAAGATCTTGTGGGTAACGAAATGGATAAAGGGCTGTTGTGGCGCATGAAAGACACAGCCCACCATGTCTTCCGCAATGACCCTCATTCCCAGTTGGGTGGTCAGTTCTTGGACTGGGCCATCGGTTACATCTTTCATGAAACAATCAAGTTCAAGGAAGACGCCTACCAAAAACAAAATTATGCTCCATGGTTCCATGAACTCTCTGAAGGTTCGCTGGATGGCTCCGAAAAAGATATTACCGGACAGTTTTTCCAGATCCTGAACCAGACAGAAGAATCCATGCGTCGCGAAATTGATCGCATACGATTCATCATGTCCAAGTGTCGACAGTTATTGCCTTTTTATTTGCGACGTTACAGCGACAACGTTCTGCTTGCTCGCTATATTTTTTCACAAAATGAGCTAGTTAGAAAGATTTTCAAGGATGAATACGCCGAGCTTGTCTTTGCCATCTATGGATCTGAACCTGAACGCATGTTCATTCTTGCCAGCCAATCCCTTCGAGCTGGAGGATGGATGGATGAAGCTTCCGTGGCCATCGAAAAGGCGATTGAGCAGAATCCCGTGAGCAAAATTGTGTTGCAAGAAAAGAAAATAATTGATAATTGGGCGAATAGGATGAAATCTTGACCTAGCTGAATGCAGGTTTTTTGAGACAGAAGACAAATTTGAGGAGGCCGCCAATGAAGAAGCTGATTTTACTCGCAATCGCCATGTGCTTTGTATTCGCATGGGGTTGCTCCAAGAAAGTGAAGACTCAACCCGAAGTGGTTGTAGTCGAAGAAACTGAAGTGATCGTCGAAGAAGTCGTTGTTGACCCTATGCAGGTCTACAAGGCTGAATACGATGCACTGCCTGTTTCCCACACCGTTACCAAGGGCGAATGCCTCTGGTGGATCTCTGAATACAAGCATGTATACAATGATCCTTTCATGTGGCCCCTGATTTTCAAGGCCAACCGTGACCAGATCAAGAACCCTGATCTGATCTACCCCGGCCAGCAGTTTGACGTACCGCGTTACGGCTACGACCTGGAAGAAGTTAAGGCTGCCCGTAAGGACGCCGGCGCTCCTTGGAAGATGCTTGAGCCTGGCCAGGATGCCCTGGTGCCCGCAGAGATGCGTGCAGCTCTTGGTTACAGCTTCTAAGACTGTCTCGTTATAGGCTATTAAAGCCGCCTGTCCTGATGGACAGGCGGCTTTTTTGTGTTTGGAAGATGGAGAGAGGAAGAAAGCAAAGAGAGAAATGAGAATCGGCTTTCAGCCTTTATGAAGAATCCTAGGAACCGCGGTTGGCCGCCCTGCGCGGGCGGGGCGGTCCATTTCTTTTGCTGGCCCAAAAGAAATAGACGAAAGAAAAGGGCCTTTGGGTTAGCTTGGCCGCACAGAGCTATCGGCGTAAGAATCTGATCCAAGCGGATCGACTCCAGCCTTCGTGGAATGAAACGATGGCAGTGTCCTCTTAAAATGTAAGCCGACCCAATTCACCTGTGCTCTACCTCGAAAGTCGCCTTACCGATTGGTCAGTTTCTAAACCTCTGGCTCTGAGTGCTGGTGTTGGTCGTTGATTGGATTGATGGAAATGTAGCTGGTGCGAGAATGCTGGTGCTTTCTCTGAATTATAAAGGCCCTCGGCCTTGGGGCCCCGCTGGCAAGCGACCGCCGGTAGGCTTCTTGGATTATCTCAGCAGCAAGCGTTGGGCGGCGGAAAAACATTTCTTTCGAACCAAGCCAGTGACAGCGAATGAGCCGAGTGCGGTGGCGGCTACGATCATGAGCATGACAACGATCTGGTAGCGGATTGCTATCAGTGGATCGGTACCGGAAAGGATCTGACCAGTCATCATGCCTGGCAAGGAAACGAGGCCAACTGCCATGAGTGAGTTGATGGACGGAATCATGGCGGCTTTGACGGCATCACGAAGGATATCCTGTGAAGCCTCGCGGTAGTCCGCGCCGAGGGCGAGCTTCATTTCAACTTCGGATCGACGGGCTTTGAGATCAGAGAAAAGACGATCTAGAGCGATAGAAATAGCGGTCATGGAATTACCCACGATCATCCCGGCCAATGGGATGAAATATTGCGGAGTCCACCAAGGATCAGCCCCTACGATCACGCCAGTTACCACGTATGCAATGGCTGTGTAGGTGATGAGCATGGTGAAGAATGTAGGTATCGCGAATGGAACTGTCTTATCGGAGACACGCCCACGGATAATGTGAACAGCCGCGCCTACCATGAAGGTGAACATAAGCAAGACCATCCAGCTTACGTGAACGTTAAAGATAAATTTGAGCACATAGCCCATGAGCGAAAGTTGAGCAAAGGTGCGGATGGTGCCGACGAGCAAATCGCGCCCCAACCCGAGCTTGTGGTAAAGCGATGTCCCGCCTGCCAGCAGGACAAATCCAAGACAGAGCAACAACTGCCAATATGAAATTTCTATAACATTGGGTGTCATATGTACTCCAACTTACGCTCGCTGATGCTAACTGTGTGCGTAACCCCGGATGGCACATCCTGAGAGTGAGAGATCATAATTACAGTCGTGCCGTTGGCACTCAATTCAGCAGCCTTGTCCAAAACAACCATGGCACTGTCGATGTCGAGCGATGCAGTAGGCTCATCCATCAAGACCACTGCGGGATTGAGCAACAGGCTACGAATGAGACAAATGCGTTGCGATTGACCTACAGAGAGGCAATCGCCCTTGGTGTCGAGTGATATTCCCTTAAGAAGAAAAGATGAAAGATAGTCATTGAGCACGATTTCATCTGGCGGATCGAGTTCAAAATTTGCCTTGAAGCGGAAGGGGAGGATCAGATTCTCACCCACACTCCCGGGAAGCATTGTAGGCATCTGTTGGACATATGCCACCTGACGGCGTAGGTCGGCCGGAACCATCTCTTCAATGGATTGTCCACGAAACAGAATACGGCCGGATTGTGCTTCTTCTAACCGACAGAGCAAGCGGAGCAGCGTAGATTTCCCTGAACCGGACGCACCGCGTACCAAAACATAGGAGCCAGCCTCGATGGTTAGAGAAGCCTCTTCCAACACGGTTGGCCCATCCGGGTAAGCAAACGTCACTCCATCGAGAATGAGCGGCATACGCTATGCTCTCTGCTTTTCGAGATAGGCCAGAAACTTCTTGGCCTCAGGAAAGTTCGGGTTGATCTCCATGGCTTTTGCCAGATGATCTTCTGCCTGCTCACGGTCGCCACGATCAAAATAAGCTCGTGCGACGTTGTAATGAAGATGCTCATCGGGAAAGGTAGCCATTTCCAAAGCGCGGACATAATAGTCCACAGCCTGATCCAACAGCTTTGATCTGCGTAAGTTCATACCGAATTCATTGAACAGATGTTTGTGCTCAGGAGCAAAGGCAGCATCAAGCCCAACCAATCGTTCGAAAAGATCGCGCGACTTGCTGGGTTCGCCTCGTTCCATGTAGGTCAGCCCCAGCCCGAAGTTAGCTCGTACGTTCTCCTCGTCGATCTGGAGCGCCGCACCAAATTCATGTTCTGCAGAATAGTAGGCCCCTAAATCACGCTGACTCTCAGCACGCTTGAGCGTCTTGTTGAGATCCCGCATCTTGGGATAAACATCCTTTTGATAGTACTCAACCTCAGGTTCATAACTATTGAGGAAATCTTCCAAGACAACGGATTCTTTGGGGCCGGACGGAATATTATTACTGTTAAGCGCCTGAACCATGACAACGGGTTCACCTTCTCCAGAGATCTCTTCGGCAAACCAATAAGACTTGGATATATTCTTCCGCACCGTGGTACCGGTTCCGACTTTGGATTCCTTGATGCAGGAGAACACGCCTTTGATCTTCGCTCGTTTAATCTTTGCTGGAATAAAGTCAGCCTCGGACTCCTCCACTTCCTTGGGAATGGAGTCCGCTTTGACTTTCTCTGGTTCTTTCTCAGGTGTTTTGTTTTCAAAAGCCCCAGAAGGCTTTGGGGCTGATTTTTCGATTGTTATATCAAATTCGCTTGGAGTCACACTATCCTCGATGTTTCTTGACTAGAAAGAATAAAAGTACACCGCACTGCCAGGTAAGGCAACTCTGTTCAACGCTCCACAGACCCTATCCTCTTACTCAATAAACATCCTTGTACCAAACATGAAGCTCAGCGTGGCAAACACACCCATAATGATTGAGCACACCACACGCCCACCTTCCTTTATATAGATAAAGACACTCTTCAGATATTGGAGCGCCAAGTATTCGACCCAAAGCGCCAATATCCCGTCAAAAGCCTGCTACTGATCATATTTGCCTACCCCTACCCCCGGCAAAAACAGCCAGTCTAGACTTTATTTAGAAAGTTATGGCTTTATAATTCTTAACAATTTTATATTTGGCATGGTTGCTGCTGAGAACTCCGCAAAATGGATTTACGGATTGAACAAGGAGGGTTCAGATGTCTTTAGTTATTAACCACAACATGATGGCGATGAACGCCCAGAGAAACCTGACGGACCATTATGGCCGTTTGGGTACCTCTACCAGGCGTTTGTCCTCCGGTCTTCGTGTCGGCACAGCAGCCGATGACGCAGCCGGACTGGCGATTCGCGAACTTATGCGCTCGGAAATTAGCTCCCTGCATCAGGGTATCCGAAATGCGAACGACGCGATCTCTCTCATCCAGACCGCGGACGGCGCGCTGCAGGTAATCGATGAAAAGCTCATTCGCATGAAGGAACTTGCGATGCAGGCTTCCACCGGTACCTACAACTCCGACCAGCGTCTGATTATTGACTCCGAGTACCAAGCTATGTCTTCGGAAATCAATCGTATCGCCAACGCCACGGACTTTAACGGAATTTATCTCCTGAACGGAAACCTGTCTGGCGATCTGGGGTCTTCCACAAACCCGCACGACGGCACAGGACTGCACCCCACTGGTCCACTGAAGATTCACTTCGGTACTGGTAACGATAGCTCTGAAGATTACTACTATGTTGCTATTCAGGGATCGACTTCATCAGCTTTCGGACTTGGAATGGCTGCTGCCACCAAGAATGGAACTGGCGTAGAAGTCAATGCAGGCAAGGCTATTTCCACTCAGGCTTTGGCACAGGCTGCCATGGGCGCAATCAACAATGCGATCATTTCCAAGGATAAGATCCGCGCCAACCTCGGTTCCATGCAGAACCGTCTGGAAAACACCATCACCAACCTGGAAATCCAGGCTGAGAACCTGCAGTCTGCAGAATCCCGCATCTCTGACGTCGACGTGGCGCAGGAAATGACGGAATTCGTCCGCAACCAGATTCTCACTCAGGCCGCAGTAGCAATGCTGTCACAGGCCAACTCTCTGCCGAGAATGGCTATGCAGCTTATCGGCGGCTAGTAGTCGTCAGTTTTACATACGACTGAAGACAATCGGAATCCAGCCCGGTGGCCCTTGCGGCCACCGGGTACGATTCCGGTTGTTTGCGATATGGTTTGGAATGAGGCTGACCAGATCGGGCAACCGCAAGAAGAAAAGCTTACTCAGCTTTTAAATATACCAATGCCTGCTGCGCAGCTCTCTGCTCTGCGCGCTTCACACTAGAATCCTTTCCTTCAAAAATCTCGCCTGTAGGAAGAGTCGCTTCCACCTCAAAGATTTTTTCATGCTCGGGACCACTGGTGCCGGAAAGCACATAAACAGGACGATCTTTAAACCGCTCCTGAGCGACTTCCTGCAACCTGCTCTTGTAATCTTTTGTCTCCGGCAGCATTGCCCGCTCGGGCCATTTCGTCTCAAAGATTGTCAAGACTACTTGCTTGGCAGCCTCGAAGCCACCATCCAAAAAGACTGCGCCAAGAATCGCTTCAAATGCATCGGCAAGCAAGGCATCTCGGTCTCGACCACCCTGTAATTCTTCACCTTTACCCAAACGGATATAACGGTGTAGCTCCAGAACCCGAGCCAATTCAGCCAGGCTTGCTTCCTTTACCAGCTGCGAACGAATACGCGTAAGCTGCCCTTCCGGTGCGCACGGAAATCGTTTATATCCTTCTTCGGAGATACACAGCTCCAGTACGGCATCGCCCAGGAACTCAAGACGCTCATTGTCGCCGTCGCCCTCCTGTTCGTTGGCGTAAGAACTGTGCGTCAGCGCCGTTTCCAGAAGCTTGACTTGGTCAAACCTATGGTGGATACATTGCTGAAGTTCATCGGTATCCATTCAACCCCCTTGGTGTATGCTTTCAAACACGAAACTCAGATCTCTGCTCAATCCCGGCTCCATCGCCATAGTAGGCGCTTCAAGGAATCCAGGGAAACTCGGCCATGTCCTTGTTTCCAACCTGATCGCCGCAGGGTACAAGGGGAAATTGTTTCCCGTCAATCCCGCAGGTGGTGAAATTCTCGATCTGCCTGTTTTTGCGTCCTGTGCAGAACTCCCTCAGGAGCCAGACCTCGGCATCATCGCCCTGCCTCGCAAGCAGGTCCTCGACGCTATGCGAGAGCTGGCTGATGCCCGAGTAGAAGCTATCTGCGTGATCACTGCCGGATTCCGCGAAACTGGCCGCGACGGTTTTGAACTCGAAATGGAGATGGCCGAACTCGCACGCCGCAAAGGGATCACTCTGCTTGGCCCCAACTCCCTTGGCCTCATCAATACGGAATGTGGTCTCGACGCCACCATCGCTCAGGCACGTCCTGCCAAGGGTTCCATATCTTTCTTCTCCCAATCCGGCGCGCTCTGTTCCGCCATTCTTGATTGGGCAGACGGCGAAAACATTGGATTCGCCAAATTCCTGAGTCTCGGCAACAAAGCTGGGATATCCGAAGCTGACGTTCTCGAAGCCCTTGGCGACGACCCGGACACCAAGGTCATCATCGGCTATCTCGAAAGCGTTGATGACGGCGAAAAATTTCTGCGCAAGGCACGCATCGTTACGGAAAAGAAACCTGTTATCATGATTAAGGCAGGAACAACCCAGTCCGGTGCACGGGCTACATCAAGCCACACAGGTTCCATGGCTGGCTCTGTTGTCGCATCCACTGCGGCATTCCGTCAGGCTGGCATCATTCAAGTGCAAGACCTCGAATCGCTATTCGATCTCGCCAGAGCCTTTTCCGAGCAGCCACTGCCCGAAGGCCCAAATCTCACTGTTGTCACCAACTCCGGTGGCCCCGGCATTCTTGCTGCGGATGCCTGTGAAGGTGCAGGCCTCCACCTGGCGCGCCCATCCAACAAGACGCTCGAGACGCTTTCCGAAGCGCTGCCACCTTTTGCGGCCATATACAATCCCATCGACATCATCGGTGATGCCAAGGCTGACCGCTACCGCACAACGCTGGAAGCCGTGGCCAAAGACGAATTTACCAATGCTATAATGACGCTGCTCACTCCCACGGCATCAGCCGAGATCGAGGAGACAGCGCAGGCCATCATCGACGTAGCTGAGACCTGCGACAAGCCGATGTTCGCCTGTTTCATGGGCGATCAACGCATCGGTCCCGGCCGTGATATGCTCTTGAAGGCAGGGATTCCCTGCTATGGATATCCCGAGCCTGCCATCCGCGCTATTGAGGCCATGCACGCCCATTACCGCTGGCAGAATCGCCCCTATCCAGTAGAAGTATGCTTCCGCCGTGACATGGGCAAAGGCCGCCGTATCATCAACAAGGCGAAGAAACTGCGCTTGCAGGAACTTCCCTTTGCCGATGCTATGGATGTGGCAATGGCTTACGAACTTCCGGTACCAGAAACCCGTCTGGTCCGTACCAGTGATCAAGCAGTGCGTGCTGCCAAGAAACTCGGTTATCCGGTGGCGCTCAAAATTGTAAGCCCACATATTTCCAACCGAAGTGACGTGGACGGTGTTGCTATTGATCTGCACACGCCTCGCGAAGTGCGTGAAGCATGGCTGACCATCACCACCCGCACTCAGCGCAAACGGCCTGACGCGTATCTGGCTGGTTGTCTTGTCCAGACCATGGGGCCGGTCAAAGCAAAAGAGCTGGTCGTCAAATTTACTCAGGACCCGCAGTTCGGTCCGTTGCTCTCATTCTCTCTGGCAGGGCCGTCAGCTGATATCCTCGATGACATCAGCTATCGACTGGCTCCACTGACTTTACAGGACGCGCAGGATATCGTGCGCGAGATAAAGAGCTTCCCGCTTTTACGCGGTGCACGAGGTGAAGAACCCGTCAATCTGGCGAGTATTGAAGACATTTTATTGTCCATGTCGCAGATGGCGACAGACTTCCCGGAAATTCAGGAAGCAGAGTTAAATCCGATTTTGGTTGATGCCGAAGGTGCGTTAGTTACAGACCTACGCTTGACCATCGGTTAAATATTTCGCAATGTGAATAGATGGCGGTGAGTCGGATGACTCCCAGCCACGACATACTTAGGAGGAACATAGGCATGGCAGGACTCTACATAGGTTCGACTACCGGATACTCTGGCAAAAACATGATTGTCATGGGTCTGGGTCTGCGGTTGCAGAAAGAGGGATTCAACGTCGGCTACATGAAGCCGGTTGGTGCCATGCCCATGGAAGTCGACGGCAAGCTCGGCGACGAAGACGCTGCGTTTGTGCAGGACGTCCTCGGCATCAAGGAAGACCCGGAAATGGTTACCCCCGTTGTTGTCACGCAGGACTTCAAGGTCAAAGCGTTCAACGGAAAGATGGAAGGTCTTCTCGACAAGATCGTGGATGGCTACGCTTCTGTATCCGAATCCAAAGATATCACCTTGGTCGCAGGCTCCGGTTCCATGTACTCCGGCAAGTACTGTGACACAGACGCCGTGTCTGTTATCAAAAAGCTCGGCACCAAGACCATCATCATCGATCGCTTCCAGAAGGAGTTGAAATACGACTACCTCATGATGATGAAGGAACACCTCGGCGACCTGCTGGCTGGTGTTATTCTCAACGATGTACCTCCTCATTTCATGGACGAGATCAAACAGCTTCTCGGTCCCGCTCTGGAGAATAAGGGCGTCAAGATCCTTGGCGTCATCCCTCGCGACCCGCTCATGGGCGCAATCAAAGTGGGCGATTTGGCCGACCGTCTCGGCGGCAAGATCATCTCTGCTCACAATAAGTCGGAACGCGTCGTAGAATCTTTCCTCATCGGCACCATGCAGGTGGAAAACTTCATGACCCACTTCCGCAAAAAGAAAAATTCCGCCATCATCGTCGGTGGTGACCGCTCGGACGTCCAGCTTGTGGCACTCGAAGGCGACTGCCCCTGTCTCGTCCTGACTGGTAATCTTTACCCCAACGACATTATCCTGACCCGCTCCGAGGTTCTGGAGACCCCCATCATCATGGTCCGTGAAGACACTTTCACCGTAGCCAAGAAGATGGATGATATCCTTTCCCGCCACAAACTGCGCGATGCCATCAAGATCAAGCAGGGCGCAGAACTGGTTGCCGACAACATCGACTTCCAGCATCTGAAGAAGGAGCTGGGACTTAAGTAGTTTTGAGTTAACACAAATTGAAAGAAGGGGCTCCGAAAGGTGGCCCCTTTTTTTGTGTGAAGTAGGGGAGGAGGAAAGAAAGGCAGAAGAGATAGAAGCAGACTGTGCGACAGGTAATGACTTTGTCTCACTAGTCTAATTGACCCACAAACCCCAACCTGATATTGAATAGCCCATTACAAGGAGCTATTATGAGAAAGGCAATATTGTTGATTGTTATATTGGTTTTGTTGGGCGGGTGCGTCCGTTCAACCTCAAGCCTGGATTATGATAGTAGCGTTGTGACAATCTCTGTTGAAGGGATTTCTAAGGACATAAAATTTGAGCCGAGACTTCGATTAAAAAAAACAACGAAAGGAATACCTAAAGGCTTTGAACAGCTTTATCTTGGGCACGACAAATATCAGACAAGTGTTGCCTTGCTCAAAGACAACGGGAATTGGTCGACCAATTGGTATGAAAACTACATTCGTCGTGGCGGTGTTGTTATCATAGATTCCAACAACTACTCTGGACCATTAGATGGCGTTCTTGGAGCGTATACATATTACGAACAATGCGTACTACGGAGATGGGTATTCCTACCGTTTTCCAAAAACTATATATTGTTGATAGTCGGAAGCCAGAAAATGTTTGATACTGATTTTTCATGCAAGAAATGGCAGAATAAGAACGAATATACAATCGGGCAAAAGAACATATACGATCGATTTACAAAATATGTAGATCAGCCAATCCTCCGTGTCACAGACTCCGGTGATTCACGATAGGTACGAAAGAAGTCTTATATAAAAGGGAAAGCCCCCTCAGGGCGGCCATCCCTATCTCTTCTTAAAAAGAGCTAAAACGCATACCTCATCCTCAACATACCACCCCAAGCAGCATCAATATCATCATCCGTAAGTTCATCACCGCTATGGTTATACGTCTTAATGGACCGGCCAAAGGTGTATTCAGGGCCAACGGACAATCGGAACGCCTTGGTGGGGTTCCAATCATAGTACAAGCCAGTCTTCCAACCAGACATGCTTACATAACCGCGCTCAGCAACAACGCTGTCATCGGCCAGACGAGCGGTTCGCCCCGTCCCCTGAAAGCTAAAACGAAAAGCCGAAACCGTATCGAGATGATAGCTGAGCTCTGAGGCTGGCAGCCCGATCCGACCGGACCACCCTGCACCGGATTCATCGAGCCCATCATAGGAAACTGCCAAACTGGGCATGACTTTCGTATCCAGAGAGTTATGCATAACAGCCAAGCCTGCCATGAGTGTGACTTCCGAGTTGAGTTTATACCCAACTCCACCACGAAGCGCACCACCGTACGAGCCAGCCATTTCCTTTTCAAAAGAAGAAGTAAGTGTCAGCCCTGAATGGTAGAACCAGTCATCATTGATTTTGCCGCGGTAATTAGCACCCAGTGCGATACGATGCAGTCGTTCCCAAGGGTCGTCTGAACCATTTCCAAAGGAGAGAGCTCCCTCATTATCCCACTGAAATTGAGTTTGTGAGTAAGACAGCGAAAGCATACGCCAGCCAAGCCGAAGCTCTTCTGTAGTCATGGAGACAGAACCGTCGCCATCACCGACGTCGGCACTGGTCACGAACTCTCCTGAGCCTCGAACCGTCAGAGCTGGCGCATTTTTGCCCTCCGCTCCCATACACGGCACAGCCGTAGTCGCTATAATAAGGCATAATGCCATCCAAAATATGCTTGGTTTCTTTATCATGAAGTCCTCTTTTGATGTTCTTTCTGAATATGGACTACGCAATGCGATGAAGGAGGAGTAGTTAATAAGTGTAAAAAACTGTAACGACATTCTTTACATTCCACTCTCTGCACAGTCACATCAACAATTCAGCTTGAAATTTTATGAACAAACGTGTTTACTCGCCGCCCGGAGCAGCATGTCCATTTCGCGATAAAGAATCCAATCAAGAGAGAATATATTATGAAGCCAAGACTCATCGTACACGGAGGCGCCTGGGACATCCCGGATGAACACGTTGATGCTCACGTTGCTGGTGTGCGCAAAGCCATCGAAGACATTTACCCTCTGCTCGAACAGGGATGCACGGCCCTTGAAGCTGTTGAAAAAGCAGTGAACATCTTGGAGCTGGACCCGACATTTGATGCCGGACGAGGTGCGTTCCTCAATGCTCAGGGAAAAATCGAGCTGGACGCCTTCATCATGGACGGCAAGGAATTGGACTTTGGTGCAGTCTGCGCCGTGGCCGATCTGATGCATCCCGTCACCCTCGCCCGCAAGGTCATGGGTGCTAAAGATTTCCGTATTCTGGTTGGCGAAGGCGCCTCTCAGTTCGCCGAAGAGTGCGGCATGGAGAAAATCGATCCGCGTGAGCTGCTCACAGAACGTGAACTAAAATTTTTCAACAACATCAAGGACGACGATTCCTTCTCCACGGTTGGCGCATTCAGTGGCGCGCACCCCTCTGACACTGTCGGCGCGGTCGCCATGGACAAGAATGGCAACCTTGCCTGCGCAACTTCTACGGGCGGCACCCCGCGCAAGCACCCCGGTCGTGTAGGAGATTCCCCGGTCATCGGTTCCGGCGGCTATGCCGACAATGAACTTGGAGCGGCTTCCTCCACGGGCTACGGCGAATCCCTGCTGCGTGTCATGCTCTGCAAGACCGCATGTGACTTCCTGCCGACTTCTGCACCGATGGATGCTGCCAGCAAATCCATGGACGTTCTCTACAGGCGCGTCAAAGGGTTTGGCGGTGTAATCATGATCTCCCCCGAAGGAGATTATGGCTTTGCCCACAACACACCGCGTATGGCATTTGCCTACGCAGACGGCGAAGGCCAGACTCAAGCGCAGATCAGCAAGCCATAAGATTTTCCCTGAAGGGATAATGCTTCTCACTTTGTTGTGGATACTATCCCGACAATTAGTGTATTGATTAGCAGTGATGAAGTACTTTTTTATTGCCATGGCACTTTGTCTGTGCCTTTCAACTCCAGCCTTTGGTGTGGAGACTCTTATCTTTACTACGGCGGATAATCAGAATCACCGCCGAGCAAAGGCAATGAATGCGGTATTAAGGGAGTGTTTCAACCGACTCACTAGAGATATTGAAATACAGCCAATCCCTTCCAAACGCTCTTTGTATGACGCCAATCGTGGTGCTGCCGATGGCAACTTTGTACGAACCAAAGGGATATCAGAAGCATACCCGAACCTCATATTGGTCCCGGAACCTATTTCCACCAATGTCATTGTTGCTTTTTCCCGAAACAAGAATATCAAGGTTGATGGCTGGGAAAGTCTTTTAGATTACAGAGTATGTTGGGTGCGTGGCTGGAGGAACTGTGAACGCGAACTCTCCGAGGCAAAAAGCGTTTCCCAAGTGAACAACGAAAAGCTCATGTTCGGTTTTCTGAGCAAAGGCCGTGCTGAAGTTGGTATATTCGGTTTGGAGACAGGACTTGAAATGCTCAAGAAGCAAGGAATTACCAATGTCCACCCGCTCTTTCCTCCAGTAGTCGAGAGCGACCTGTTCCTTTACATGAACAAAAAGCACAAAGAGATGATTCCAACTGTAGCAAAGACGATCAAAGAGATGAAAGAAGATGGCACTTATCAAGCCATCCTTGATCGTTTTTCCAACTAACCATCCCCCTGTCTTCCCAGCCACACGCCAAGGCCCACCACACCGCAGGCGGCCAACTGCATGGCTGACAAAGTTTCTCCCAAAAACAACCAGCCCGCCACCAGCGCCACTGGCGACACCATATTGATAGACATGGCAGCCCGTCCGGCTGGCATCATGGTCATTGCCATATTATATAAGCCAAATGCTCCCAGCGTTACAAAGAGTCCCAGGTAACCCACGGCAATCCATGCTGAGACTGGGATGGAAGCCATTGATACAGGTATATTGAACAATGCCCCCGGTAGAAAGAAGATCGCTCCTCCCAGACACTGCATTCCTGTGAGCCACCATGTGGAATACCGGGTAGAAAGACGCTTCATCACCACCATATACATGGCAGCACAAACCATGGCCGTAACCTCAAGCAGGTTACCAAGCACTGGATTAGGTGCGGTGGCGTCAACCGTTCCGCCCATGGAGAGCCAGGCAACTCCGCCTATGGACACGACCAAGCCAAGTACAGCCATCCGACTCATGGTTTCCTTGAGTACAATCCACGCCCCCAATGCCACCAGTAGCGGTACCAGTGCGGAGATCATCCCGGCCTGGGAAGATGTCGTCAGGCTAATGGCATAGCTCTCCAACAAAAAGTACAAGCACGGCTGCATCAGACAAAGAAAGCCAAGCACTTTCCAATCCCCTTTGCGATAGTCCGGCGCAGGAATCCGTTTGCCGATAGCAAAGACGACCAATGAAGCAAGCGCCATCCGTAACCAGACGACCACCATGGGCGAAAAACCATCAAGCGCGGCTTTCGTTGCCACAAAAGACGTTCCCCATAAAAATACAGCACCTGCTAAACAGAGTGGTGCGAGAAAGCGTGAATCGGATTGGGTGATAACTGCTTCTGCCGAGCCGTCCACTATTGTAGGCACGGCAATTTCTTCTGAACTCATAGGACTCTCCTGAATCATTTTCCGAAAGCACTATGGATGAAGGACTGCAAAAGATATTGTACGATATTGCGGAAAGTAATCAGGGCTTGCGTATCAGACCAGCTTGATATTGCTTTGGCGTCGCCCCGGTGAACTGCTTGAATACCCGTGAAAAATGACTTTGATCGACAAAGCCGGATTCAACTGCCGCTTCACTGATCGGCATTTCGCCAGCAAGCAAGGACTTGCCCAAATTTACTCTCAATTGGTTCTGGTACGCATGCGGCGGCAGCCCCACGGCCTCCTGAAATACACGCAGTAAATGATATCGGCTCAAATGGGCGACCTCTGACAAAGTATCCAAAGTAACCTTCTCTGTCAGATTGGCGGAGAGAAATGCTTTGACCTTTTGCACCGCTCCATCATCTATTTCCGGTGATGGCACTTCACCCAGTTTTGCGTGATTAGCAATCAACCCGACGACAGCCTGCACAAGCAAGGATTGCTTTTCCAATACCCCGGCCCCTTCAACGGTAGCCTCGTACAATGCTTTCCACATTGCGAACAGTTCCGGGTCATCCAGCACAGGCTCTGGAAAGAGAGGGAGGATGGATTCACACCCAAACATTTCAGCAGCAACGACTTCCAGCCAAGAGCAATCCACATAAAACAAGCGATAGGACAAGCCGGAATTCAGATCGGGGTTACATGCGTGAACCGTCTCAGGCGGAACCAATGCGATTTGCCCCGCCACTGCGTCATGAGTGTCATCTCCAAGTGAGAAAACCGTGCGCCCTGTTTCTATCAACGCGACAGAATATTCCGCATGCGTATGCTTGCAAAAGGCCTTCGCACTATAACTGGAGTAGCGCACTTCAACGCCGGGTAAATCCGGGTCTCGCCAAAACTGGACTTCTTTATTAATTGGATTCTTGCCCACCCGATCCTCCAGCCACAGGCGTACACTCGAGCGCTTGCTCTACAAAACTTGGCAGTTCCATTATGCGGATTGCCATCCCCGTTACCTCGGGAAAAGAACACACATCCGAGACCACGCCAAAGGGGAGAAGCGCTTCATCAGGATGACTTCCGCCATGAGATTTCCCATATCCGCCATGATCACTGGTGATAATCAGAAGGTAGTTTCCAGTCTGTTCTATCGCCCGATAGAACTTCTCAAGATACTGATCAATATATGTCAGTTCCTCTAGATATTCCGAGGACATCCACCCATGCTCCGGGCCAACAATGTCCAATCCGTTTACGTGAAGAAAAACAAAGCGCGGGCCGTCTCCTTCCACAAAGTGTGTAGCCGGTCCAATAGAGTCTTCCAGCGACAAAGCGGTCTCATCGATCGCCTCATTCATCAGATAACCAAGCTTGTCTTTGGAATAAAAAAATCCTGTACGATAGCCACGCTCTTTCATTGTATGAAACAACGTCTGCCCCGGTACGGTTGGTTCGCCTTTGGACCACGTATTAATGTCCATTCCACCCAGCTGTGGGGGAAGTCCCGTGAGCATGGCACTGTGGGCGATCAGAGTCTTGGGAGGCATCGTGCTCCATCCCCGTCCGGTAAGGTTCCCCTTTTTCAACAGAGCCAAAGTCAGCGGAGCATATTTTGCTGTCAGGGCATCAGGATGAAGAGCATCAATGGAAACCACCGCAACGGTCTTGAAATCAGCGGCTGAGGCGGACCACGGTAGGCTGATAATTATAGCGGCAAATACGAGGGTCAGGAATTTTTTGGTAATTTTGGACTGCATAAAAAATCTGTATCACGAGCGTCGAAAGGTATACAGTTGCTTTTGTGAGTAATACAAATATCGACACTACCGACCTCACCAAGCGTCCCGTTCCCGAAGTAATTCGCCAAGTTGCCGTACCCGCATCCGTTGGCTTCTTTTTCCATACCATGTTCAATGTGGTGGACACATGGTGGGCAGGACGTATTGATACCCAAGCCGTGGCAGCCCTCGCTCTGTCGCTGCCTGTCTATTTCATCATCACATCACTTGCCAGCGGTATCGGCACCGGCTCCACCGCCCTCATGGGCTCAGCTCTTGGCAGTGGAGACCGCAAGCAAGTATCGTTCATCGCTGTTCAGATGCTCAGTTTCGGCGTATTCATTTCTGCCATTCTCGCGTGGTTTGGCCTGAATTTCACGCCCGCCATCTTTGGCTGGCTTGGCGCAGAAGGTGAATATCTCGAAACCTGTCTGACGTATATAAACCCCATATTCGCTTACAATTTCGTGGTCGTATTTCTCTATCTATTCAACGCAGTATTACAATCCCAAGGCGACACCAAAAGTTTCCGCAACGTGCTCATCTTCACCGCACTCCTGAACGTTGCGCTCGACCCATGGTTTATTCTCGGCGGATTCGGATTACCCGCCATGGGACTAGAGGGCGTTGCATGGGCCACAGTCATCCTTCAAGGGCTGGGTTGCATATACCTTGGCTACAAGGCTCGCCAGACAGGTCTTCTGAAAACAAATAACGGTAAGAATCTTATCCCGCGTCCCAGAATGTATGCCGAAATAGCACGTCAGGGTTTTCCAGCTGCACTCAATTTCATGACCATCGCTCTCGGATTTTTCGTCATCTTCAAGTTCGTCTCTCAATTCGGCCCAGAGGCCAGCGCAGCATATGGCATAGCCACCCGTATCGATCAGATAGTACTACTGCCCACAATCGGATTGAATGTCGCATCGCTGACTATTACCGCACAAAATTACGGCGCGGATCGCATTGATCGAATTCGCGAAGCATTTCGACTCAACCTTCGCTACGGCGCAATGATCCTGCTCCCGCTTTCCATTCCCATCCTGTTCTTTGCCGAACCGCTCATGGGTTTCTTCACAGACGACCCGGCAGTTATTTCCATTGGCGCAGAATACCTTCGAATCGACGCCTTCACCCTCTATGGCTATGTCATCATTTTTGTTTCTACATCCGTACTACAAGGGATGAAGCGACCCATGTTTGCCATCTGGATGGGGCTGTTCCGGCAAGTTGCCGCACCGTATGCGTTATTTACACTTTTCACTGTCGTGATGGGATATGGAACGGTTTCGTTGTGGTTCGCTATTGCCGGGATTGTTTGGTCTTCGGCGATGGTGGCATTTTGGTATGCAAGAAAGGTTGTTAAGCGAGTTGAGATAGAGTCTTCTTTGTAGACCTTTGAGGAAGAGGGAAGAAAAGAGAGAGAAGAAGAAGTCGGGCTGGGCCCTCCTATTTAAGAATTGATGAAACTGCCGTTGGCCGCCCTGCGCGGGCGGGGCGGTTCATTTTTTGGAGGGCTCCAAAAATGGAACCCCAAAAGTGCCTGTTGGTTTGAGTTTGGCCGCACGGAGCTATCGGCGTAAGAATCTGATCCAAGTGGATCGGCTCCAGTCTTCGAAGTGTGGAACGACATCTGCGTCCTATTGAAATGTAAGCCGACCCCATTTAGCTGTGTTCTATTTAGAAAGCCGCCTCTCCGGTTGGTCAGCTTCTAAGCCTCTGGCTCTGAGTGCTGGAGGTAGTCGTTGATTGGTTGAAAAGATGGAGACTTATTGGAGCTTGATTATTTTTTTAGTGAATCTCTGCGATTAAAGCCAAAATGAAATCCCTGAATTACGAGCGCCTCGCTACGTGATTCAGAGATTTCATTTTGGCTTTAATCGCCTATGGGATCCTTAAGGCCCTCGGCCTTGAGACCCCGCTGGTAAGCGACCGCCGGTAGGCTCGTCGAAGACTAGCTTACGTCCCAGGTTGCACCTTGGGGTGTATCTTTTACTTCGACGTTCATGGCGGTCAGTTCGTCACGGATGGCATCGGACTTTTCGAAATCCTTGTTCTTGCGGGCGTCCTTGCGGGCGTCAAGCAAACCCTGGACTTTCTCAGGATCGATTCCGGCACGGGCGGCGCGGTTGTCGCGAAGCTCTGTGAGGAATTCGGCAGGATCGCGCTCGAAGATGCCAAGGACGGTGCCCCAAACATTCATGTTCTCTTTGATACGAGTGAAGAGATCGCGTCCACCTTCGGACTTACGGAGATTTTTGTCTTCGGCGATGCGTCCAGCCAGACGGACGGCGGAGAACACGTGGCCAAGTGCGCCAGCGGTGTTCATGTCATCTTCCATGGCTTCTTTCCAATGCTTCTCGATCTCGTCCAACTCAGTGACCAGCTCTTCCGGGAACGGAGACTTCTTCCACTTGGCCTTGGAGAGTTCCACATCGACCTGTGCAAGGGCGGTGTAGATACGCTTGATGCCCTTCTCTGCTTCTTCGAGTGCTTCGAAAGAGAAGTCGAGGGGGCTGCGGTAATGCATGGTCAGCAAGAAATAACGAAGTGTCTCGGGCAAAAACTTTTCGAGAATATCTCGGATAGTGAAGAAGTTGCCGAGAGATTTGGACATCTTTTCGGAATTGATCTGTACGAAACCGTTATGCACCCAGTAATTTGCAAACGGCTTGTCCAGTGCGGCCTCGGACTGGGCAATCTCATTCTCGTGATGAGGGAAGGAAAGGTCCTGTCCGCCACCATGAATATCGAGAGGCAGTTCAACATACTTTTCGCTCATGGCAGAGCATTCGAGATGCCAACCGGGACGGCCTTGGCCCCATGGGGATTCCCAAGACGGTTCGCCGGGCTTTGCCCCCTTCCAGAGAGCGAAATCGAGCGGATCCTGCTTCTCGTCGCCAGGAGCAATACGAGCGCCGGACTCAAGCTCATCGATATTGCGACCGGAAAGCTTGCCGTAATCCTTAAAGGAGCGGACCTTGAAATAAACATCGCCAGACGGAGTTGCGTAAGCGTGGTCCTTCTTGATGAGGTGCTCAGTCAGCGCGATCATCTCGGGGATATGCTCGGTACATTTCGGTTCTACATCCGGGCGTTTCACAGCGAGGTTGTCCATATCCACGTAAAATTCGTCGATGAACTTCTCGGCGATGTCGCTGGCATCCTGACCAACTTCATTGGCGCGCTTGATGATCTTGTCATCAATGTCCGTAAAGTTGCGAATGAAGGTGACATCATACCCGGTGTATTTCAGGTAACGATAGAGTACGTCGAACACCACGGAAGAACGGGCGTGACCAATGTGACAGTAGTCATAGGCGGTAATACCGCACACGTACATGTTGACTTTGTTGTCGTTGACCGGTTTGAAGTCCTGCTTCTTTCGTTCCAGAGTGTTGTAGAGTCTCATTGAAATGCTCCGTCTGTATTTACTTAAATTTACTATCTATTGATTAAATATCTTCAGCTGAATCTGTCTTAACTTCGAGATTCAGAAGACGCATATTTTCATAAAAATCACGGCCCATGAAAAAGTAGAGCCACGGTATTGGTTCAGTCGGCCGTGCCGTAATAGTGATCGTGCCGGGCTGATCCACGAAACGCTTCAAACCGCGAAGGGCATTCTCTGCCACATCGTTGTTTTCCTCGCTCGCATATTTAGCCATGGCCGCCAGCTCGGTACAGACCAGAGCACGAACCTTGTCGCCTGTTGCGTTTTCGCCAGTGGCACATCCCAACATGGAATCCATGAGAGAGTTGTCCTTGAATGTCAGATCCGCCTCGGAGACACGCAGGCCCACCAGCTTTTCCACACGAAGGTCAATCAGGTCAAGGCGATCAATGACACCAGAAATATTTAAATCACCCAACTCGCTGTTGGTGATATCCAACTCATTAAGAGTCAAAGCTTGGCTAGTGGGATTGTAGTCGTAGCTGACAACCACATCACCCTTCATTTCCGTCATTCCCATGGCAGCCAGAGCATCAGCCCAGCCACCAAAGTTGGAGAAAGAACTATCAACAACGACACCCTGTGCGCTCAATGTCGCGTAATGCGGGACAGGATTCAAATTGTCGAACCGAAGGATGTTGAGCACATCAGCATGGAAATTCTGGCCGCCGGGCAGTGTCATGGTCACATCTTTCAGCACGACTGCGTGCTCGAAGATATCAACCTTGAGATCGCTATATGCCAGCGACATGCCGGGCGTATCAGCCACAGACTGATTGATCTCCTTGCTCACTTCACTGTTCACGAATGCAGTCAGGCCCACATAGCAGACCACAGCGAAGATGAAGAGTGAGAGCAGAAATTTCAACACGCGAGACATACGTTACATCTCCCGCAATGCCGTAACAGTTGCCACAGCCTTGATGCCTTTCTTCGCACCAGTGAAGCCGAGTTTTTCCTCGGTCGTAGCCTTGAAATTCACCTGATGTGCTTCCAATCCCAATACGCGACACAGGTTCTTAGAGATCTGCACAGCGTGAGGAGCCAATCTTGGCACCTGTGTAATGACGGTCAGGTCGGCGTGCACGATACGTGTTCCGGCCTCCGCCGCCATGGCGAGGACTTCCTTCAACAACATAGAGCTGTCCGCGCCAGAAAATTGTTCATCAGTATCCGGGAAATGCGTTCCGATATCCCCGCCACCAAAGGTGCCGAGTACGGCGTCAGTCAATGCGTGAAGTAGAACATCGCCATCAGAATGAGCAATGATGGTCTGTTTACCCTGAATGGGAACACCACCGAGAACCAGAGGACGATCATTTTCACCACCAAAGCGGTGAACATCATAGCCCCAGCCTACGCATGGGACAGTGACTTTTGCCTCTTCCAACCGTTTCAGGTCTTCAGGTGTGGTGATCTTCACATTGGCCTGCTCGCCAGGAATAACCGCCACTTTCTCCATGTGTTCGACCATGGAGGCATCATCTGTGACTTCCCACTCTTCGGCCACAGCACGTTCGTGCGCTTCCATGAGGAGCTTGGTCTCAAATGCCTGTGGTGTCTGGACTGCGCGGAGTTCGGAACGAGTCAGTGTCTCGGCAACGGCATCGCCATCCACACGTTTGATAGTATCAGCCACCTCAATGGCGGGAATGACACCACGTGCTCCATCGTTTAGCGCACCGATCAAGCCGGTTACCATACGAGCGGACACGAAAGGACGAGCTGAGTCGTGAACCAGCACGCCTTCGCATGATTTGGGGAGTTCCTTGAGACCGTTGAACACGGAATCCTGACGGCGTTCACCGCCAGCACAGACTGCCCACTTCAATCCGAGATCTTCGGACTTGAAAAACTGGCGCACCTGCTTTTCCATGGTCGGGGCATCATCGGGCGGGAATACGAAAAGCACGCCTTTCATATCCGCCACGCGCGAAAAGGTACGGGCCGAATGCCAGAACAGTGGTGCACTCTTGTACTCAAGATACTGTTTGCGCACACCATCGGAAGCATCAGCCAGACGGGTTCCTGACCCTGCTGCCAGGATGATTCCCCAGATATTTTTCAACGGTCTATTCATAAGAACCCAATATGGCGGTGGGGTGAGGAGTCAAGTCCTCACCCACACCATAGTAAAAGGAGTCAGCCGATAAGCCGGGTCTTGTTCCCCCGAAGGGGCGACTATCATTCATCTAGGACGACTGTTACCAGCCGCCTCAAGCAACCTACCCGGTAGCTACGGTCGGGCCGACCTACAACGCTACCCTATTTGGTTTTGCACCTGACGGAGTTCACCTGGCCTGCCGCGTCACCACGACAGCCGGTGGGCTCTTACCCCACCGTTTCACCCTTACCGCCGGACCGAAATCCGGAGGCGGTCTACTCTCTGTTGCACTTGACGGGGATCACTCCCCCTGGGCGTTACCCAGCGTCCTGCCCTGCGGTGCCCGGACTTTCCTCCCCGAGAATCTCGCGGCGATAGTCTGTCCGACTCCTAATTATTCTTCTTACGGCGGCTTGCGATAGCGGCCCATCCGCTTCGTTGATAGCCATGAGCAAATCCTCGACGTAGAAGACTACGCCTGTGGTTTCTTCAGGGCTACCGCCTTGCGGCTGCACCACTCTCCCAAGCCTCAATATGTCAAATTAGATCAAGCTCGTGGCCGAGGACTTAATCTCTGTACGCAACAGTGCTCAAATAAAACACTATCTCGCATCTTCTAGCTTTCCCACCCCGTGCTCCTACATAAGAGGCTTTCGAGAGTGGTGCAGCTGCTAGGCGGATGGGTTTGAGTTTCCCACAGTCGTAGCCTTAGCTACGGCGAGGACAGACTCAATCCATCCAACGACGCAGATGCGCCGCTATCGGAAGCCGAGTCTAATCAGACTCTTCCAAGCGCTTCCAGTGGATGAGGCGCTGGCAGTTGGGGCAGCTGAGAATCTGCTGACCTTTCTGCAAGTCATTGTAAATCTGCGGCGGAATCATGATGTGGCAACCATGGCAAACAGCTTCGGTAACCGGGACGATAACCGGGTTTTCCATGCGCTCACGAATGAATTCATAACGACCAAGGATCGGCGGCGGAACAACCTTGCAGGCCTTCTTGCGCTTACGTCCCAAGGAGTCGAGCTTCTTCTGCGCTGCTGCCAGACGCTCGTCCAAGGTGGTCTTGAGGGCATCGTACTGCTCTTTGACGCCGCTCATCTCTTCGTTGAGATTTTCGGTGGCATCGTCCTGACGGATCTGCTCTTCTTTGACAGCTTCGTGCTCTTCTTCACGCATACGGTTGAGCTTTTCCAGAGAATCCATTTCGCGCATCATTGCGTGGTATTCCTTGGTATTGCCAACGAGCATCAGCTTGTTTTTGGACTTTTTGATCTTGCCTGCATCTTCTTCGATTTCCAGGTTGAGACGCTTCTGCTGATCTTTGAGCATTTCCATGCGCTCTCCGATCTGTGTGCGGCGTTCGTCAAACTCGGTCATCTGGCCTTCGAGATCTGCCAATTCCAGAGGAGCCTTTTCAATCTCTTCCCTAAGGACGAGAATGTCATCATCCACCTGCTGCAGAATAATGAGCTGTTCAATCTGTTTTTCGTACATCTGATTACCTCTCTTGATCTATTTTGAAATGCGAAACTACGCAGTTTCTTCGTTATTTAGCGACGTGGAACCGAAACGGGTCCTCGCCTTCGAAAAATTGTACATCAACACCTTCCAGCTGTTCATCCAGCTCCAAGGCGAATCGACGCATCATTTCCTCTTCCAATGAAAAATGTCCCACATCTGCCACACAGATGGGAGTCTCTACTGCCGGATGATACTTCATGTCTCCAGTGATGAAGACATCAGCCCCGGCACGAGCAGCATTACCGATAAGCGTTGAGCCAGAACCGCCACAATAGGCAACGGTGGACACGGTCTCCGGCTGCGGGCCAGATACAGTGAATGCTTCACGCTTAATCAGACCAGCCAACTTGTCTGCAAAATCATTCCAAGCCATAGGCTCGGGCAAAGTGCCGATTTCGCCGAAACCGACTTCCTTGCGCGGAGCAGTGAGCGAACGCATGTAAAACAGCGGTCGCTTGCCCAGTGAAAATTCGATGGCCGAGGCCACGCTGTCCCATTGGTCTTCATCGCAAACCAGACGAACTTCGCCCGTACGATTCTGAGCTACAGAATGGATACCATCATGATTGGCCCAGATATCAGCAGTCTCACGCTCGATAGCCTGCTCAGTGTAGAAAGAGACTTCAACGGGAGTACGCCCGTGCTCAATCTCCAGGAACCGAGTCTTCTCCAATCCCAATTCATCAGTAAGCCAGAAGGCTGGCCCACCCGGACGCGTGTCCAGAGAAGTATGGGCGGAGTACAACCACGCACCGGACATGACGACCTGACGAACCACATCAAGGTACATCCCTTCGCGATCCAATCCCTTGGGCTTCATGTACAACGGGTGGTGCGTCAGCACAGCTCCGGCACCCCAGTCAAGGCACTTGGCCAGCATGGAAGGAGTCGGCTCCAGACACACTGCAACGCGATAAGTCTCGGTCACCGTGCCAGCAATCTGAACACCACAATTGTCCCAAGAAGATTGATTCTCCTCAGGGGCCAATTTGCGAAAAAACGACAAAATCTCTTGTATTTTCATACACTTACACCACTTTACCTATAAAAGAATGCTCCCGTGCGGTGAACCCGGCGGGAGCATTAAATTTCTCTTCTATAACCCGGCCATTGGCCTTTGTGGGAAACTTCAGAATATATGCGAAAAACTGTTGTCCAGTGTCGTATAATATCAATCAACCCTCCGCATCGCGGGAGAATGGTGGGCCAGCCAGGATTCGAACCTGGGACCGACCGGTTATGAGCCGGTGGCTCTGCCAACTGAGCTACTGGCCCTTTGTGTACGAGCAGGGGAATATATCTACCACGCTCCACGGTGTCAAGGGCATGCTTGAACATGATAAAATATTCCTGCTCTTAACAAATAATAACATGATGAAGCTTGCCCTGCCATGCGATTGAAGCGATACTCTGCCTCTGGACAATCCAAACAAACGAGGGCACCAGTGCGAACCACATTTGTCGGGGTGGGCGAAGCTTTTGACGAGAATTTGGCAAACACCAGCATTCTGGTTGAGTCCAACGAGACTTCCATTCTACTTGATTGCGGATTCACCGCAGCTTCGGCCTTTTGGCAGACAGCCACTCGCCCTTTGGCCCTCGACGCTATTTACCTGTCCCATTTTCACGGCGACCACTACTTCGGCATCCCAGCGCTCCTAACCCGTTCTGTTCAAGAACGTCGTTCGCGCCCCCTCGTCATTCTTGGTCAGCCCGGTGTGGCAAAACAGGTCCGCGATCTCGTAGATATGGCATACCCTAACGTCCTTTCAAAAGCGCAATTCGATATATCTTTCAAAGTTTGTGAACCAGACACCACGGTGCAGATCAAGGACATGACGTTGACCTTTGCCATGAACGACCACCCCATGCCGACCCAATCCGTGCGAATCGAATCCCACGACACATCCATTTTTTATTCTGGCGACGGTAGGCCCACGCTGGAAACCCGTGTGCTGGCCCAAGGTTGTGACCTGATTGTACACGAATCCTTTTCTCTGGAACCAGACACCCCGGGACACGGCACAGTAGATTCATCTATCCAGTTCGCGCAGGAGACAGGAGCCTCTGCACTGGCATTGGTGCATGTTCGTCGAGAAGTACGAAAGAACAATGAACTCGAAATCCTGGCAAGAATCCAACAGGCAGATGGGGTAAATGTTTTTTTACCAAAGCCAGGAGAAGTTTATACACTCTAACTATGCGACAATTCAGAAACGATTCAATTTTCAAGATTTATTCTTAATTATAACAGGCTATGCTTAGCTCATGATTCGTGCCAAGGAACGTTCTGTCACCCCGCAAAAGCGGGCGGCATTAATCGCCGCGTCAGGGGAAGGCGCGCTAAAAGGAATAGAAGGAAACCATGGCGGATAAACGTTACGATAGAATACTTTACGACTACTTTGAGAAGAGAAATGGCGGCATTGTTCTTCTCAGTGAAGATCCCGTTTTCAAAAAAATGCTGGCCTCCACTGTCTTCAAGACCATCGGAACCAAGCGCGATTGCCTATGGACTTTTGACGAAGTTCAAGGAGGCCTGCGCAAAGTTCAACAATGCCAAAAAGACAAGATCGATTGTACTGTCTTTATTGAGCGCTCCCTGCAAGGGCACCACAGTACAGATACCATTATAGCCCTTAAAAGGCTCATTCCCGAGCTTAAGGTCATCGTCCTAGTTGGCGAAACCAAGAGCGAAAATATCGCGTATTTCTATGAGATCGGCGTGAACAATGTCATCTCCAAGCCAGCGTCAGTAAACAACATCATCGAAAAGATGGCATTCACCATCAAGCCGCAAGGCAAGCTGAGTGAATACATGACTATCGGGAAGAAATTCCTGATGGCAGGAAAATTTGAACAGGCCCTTGAAGTCAGTGACAAAATCCTGAACATCAAGCCGGACAGTGCTGCCGGACTCATGCTGCGCGGTGACACCTACATGGAAACCGATCGCCGTGAAGATGCGATTAGCTGTTTCCTTGATGCACACAAAAGTTCCCGTCTCTACTTGGAGCCACTCAAGCGTCTGGCAAATGCCTATAAAGGCTTTGATGACGACAAGCAGCTAAAATACATGAAAATGCTGGACAAACTCAGCCCCCTTAACACCGAGCGAAAGACAGGCATCGGCGCCATCCACGTCAAGCGGAAGGAGATGGATCTGGCTGAGGAATATTTTGACAGTGCCATCGAAACAGCTACCAAAGAAGCGATGAGTCTCGTTTCCAGTGTTGCCGAGCAGATCAATGCAGCTGTGTCCAAAGTGGCGCCTGAAATGTCAGAGAAGTATTTGGTCAAGGTCCTCAAGGCTAAAGGGCAACATCTGGGCAAGGAAGATATTAGCATATTTAATAAGCTCGGCATTGCGTTGCGCGGGCAGGGCAAATGGCAGGAAGCCATCAAGAACTACGAGCGTGCGCTCATCATTTCGCCTCAGGACGAAGGCCTGCTCTACAACATGGGCATGGCCTACTATGACGGTAAGGACAAACGAAAAGCCGCCTCCTGCTTTGACAGAGCTTTGAAAGCCAATCCGGATTTCTACATGCAAAGCGAAGTAGTCTCCATGAACATGGGCGCCATCTACGCCGATATCAGAGAATATGATAAGGCGCTCTCCTTCTACAAGGTCGCCCTCAAGCTCAACCCCCAAAACAAAACGGCCACCCGCAAGATGGAAATACTCGAAAAGGCTATCAATAAATAACTATCCAAGCGGCGCTGACATTCTCAGCGCCGCTTTTTTTCACACTTCTTGCCGTAAATCCCCACATGACGTAATATCCAAGTCAGGAGTTCCTTCTTTGGCACTCCACAGTCAACGAGGGATGGTATGGCTGGCCAATACGATCATATAATACGACAGTATCTTGAAGATGGTGGCGTCGTTGTTCATTTGTCGGGCGACACAACCTTCACTCGCGTCCTGCGCAGTATCATTTCTCGTGACATGGGATTCAAGGGCGAGGCTCTGTTTCATTTCACTTCACCCAATCAGGCCATGGAGAAGTGTCAGCAACTGCGAGACGATGTCATCCCCGCAATTATCTTTGTGGCGCGAATGATCGAAGACCGCCCTACCACCGATTTCATCATCGCTCTGAAGAGAGAATTTCCGGCCATCAAAATCATTGTACCCACTTGGGAAGCCACGCAGGAAACCGTAGCCTACCTCTTTGAAATGGGCGTCAGCCGAGTTCTTATCAAGCCCGCCTCAGCAGATAAAGTCATCGAAGAGCTTGCCCACACCATCAATCCGCCCAGCGAACTCAGACGGCAGATGAACCGCTGCAGAGTACTGCTAGAGCGAGAAGATTTCGATGAAGCGTTAGAAGTAACCGACCGCATCCTTCTGCTGAAGCCGAACAGTGCACGGGGGCTGACCATGCGAGGAGATGCTCTCATGGGCATCGGCGAAACAGACAAAGCGGTACAATCTTACATGACCGCCCACGAATCCAAGCCCATTTTCATGGCCCCCCTCATCAAGCTGGCAGCGTCTTTCAAAGACATGGAGGACGAGCGAGCTCTTGAGTACATGAAGACACTGGACAACATCAGCCCGCTGAACCCGGAACGCAAAATAGATATTGCGGAGCAACACCTCAGACGCAATGAGACCGAGGTGGCCGAAGAATATCTCGATAAGGGTATGGAGGCTGCAGAGCGCGAGACCCTGAGCATGGTGGGAGATCTCACCGAACGCATCGTGGACGCGGTCTCCCCACAAGCCCCAGCGCTCGCCATCAAATACCTGAATCGTGTCATCGACGCCAAGCGCGTCCTTGGCAGAGACGATCTTGTTCACTTCAACCGCCTCGGCATCATTTTGCGCGGCGAAGGAAAGTGGAACGAAGCCGTCGAAGTATACGACAAGGCGCTCCTCATTGTGCAGGACGACCCTGTAGTTCATTACAACAAGGGGTTGGCTTATTGGGAAGGCAACGAGCGAACGCGCGCCATCCAGTGCTTTGAAAAGGCCATGGACCTCGACCCACAATTCTATGCAGGCAGCGTGGGGGCGGCCCTGAACATCGGCTCTCTCTATCTGGACCTGCGCCAGTTCATCGATGCCGAGCCATTTTTCGAGCACGTGCTGGACATTGACCCGGATAACAAAACAGCCAAGAAGCGACTGCGTGATGCTCGCAAGCGCGTCCCGCCCAAGCACTCCCGGGAACGGGAAGCAAGCAGCCAAAGTACGGACTCCCATTACAATATGGATGCACTTGCTGGCGGCTCTTCATCCAGTGCCAAACCCAAGGCTTCGCAGGGACGTTCCTCTAAGTCTGAATCAACCTTCAACGTTGATAAAATATTTGGTGATTATGGTTCGGATAAGTCCAAGAAAAAGAAGAAGACCAAGAAATCAGTGAATCTGGATTTTTAAGATTTACCGAAACCAGTCAGGCACGTATTGCCCACCACGACTCAGTTCATGCTCCAATCGCTCGAACTCCGGCTCGTGTTGTTTTACCAACGCCCAATAGCTCGGAGAGTGATTCATGTGTGCCGTATGACACAACTCATGAAGAATGAGGTGATCCACCAACTCAATGGGGAGAAACAGCAGCTTGGAATTGACGCTGATAGTGCCGCGTGACGAGCAGCTTCCCCATCGCGTTTTCTGGCGACGAACACGCAGGGCTTCATAATTCATGTGGAGATGACGACTCATGCGATCCAGACGAGGCAAAACGAATTCTCTCGTTTTTCGTGCAGTAAACTTGCGCAGAGCATCAAAGGCAACCGACTTATCATCAAGCGGACCGCGCACCATGAGTCTGGGGCCGTTTTCAACAACAGTCATGCGACCCGCGCGATCCAGATAGAGAACATCGTACTCTCGGTTGAGAGCAAGATAATGGATATGGTCAGGCAAATCTGGTTCTCGGCCACTCAGGTCAAGCCCCCGTGCCTCAAGCTTCACTCTAGTCCGTTCAATCCAGCCCCGTTTCTCTTCGAGGATAGGCGGCACATGGCGCTTACCAAAGCCCTTGGGCGTGACGACTTCCAACCCTTTGCCGGGAACAAGTTTGACCAGTACGCGCTTGGCACGAGGGTGTGTCTTGATGGTCAGCGGCAACCCGCAGAATTCGGTCATGAGTCGAAGTCTTCCTCACTACGAACGGTAATACCGTGCTTGAGAAGCAAGTCTGCGAAGAACCCGTTGCCCGAAACTCTGGTACTAGAGAAAGTGCCATCATAGATGGTCCCGCAACCACAAGAGGGAGAGTAGGCCTTGAGGATGACTTCCGTACCTCCCGTCAATTGAACGAGACGTAATCCTTCCTCTGCGCCACGAATGAATTCTTCAGTTTGATCCACGCCATCTTTGTTGATGACACGACCATCCTTGATTTCACACGGCGGACGAGGAGTCGGCAGGCCGCCATAAGCTTCTGGACAAAAAGGGATAGCCTCACCTTTACGCACAAGATCGACGACAGGCTCAAAAGGAACGACCTCGCCGTTGTAACGACAAAACACGCCCGCAAGACAGGCGCTAACAATAATAGGTGGCTTTTTCATGGCGCGATTCTACGCTTGATCTTTCCAGTGTCAAAGCCCTATTGTGCGCCTGGATATCATATGAAAGATAGAAATAAGAAAATCATACGCATTGCAGGCTTGATCCTATACGCTATCTCTTGGATTTTGTTAGCGTTCCCCGTAGCTTTCCTCATTCCCGATTTCTCAAGGGGACTTGATCGACACCTAAAGAGCTGGAGCCCAGCCCTCCCTTGGGAATGGATGTATGCATACGCTTTGCCCTTTCTACTCGTGGCGATTTATTTTTCAATCAAGCGAAAAGGTGTCCCAGCCCTGCTCTGGTTAATAACCAGTATTGGGATTGTATTTTCTGTCTTTATTCTAACCGAAGTAATAATCTACGCAACATAGCCTCTTCATAAGGCAGACCAATATGACCGACGCATTTAAAAAACGCAGGATGTACCTTTTCCTGCTCGTACTCGTAGTGGGCGCGCACATAGGCTTCCAAGGCTGGCGCACCCTGCTCAATAACTTTGCCGTAGACGTAGGCGGATTATCAGGCCTCGATATCGGCATCGTCCAATCCGTACGCGAAATCCCCGGTTTTCTGGCGCTGCTCGCCCTGTACGTCATCCTCATCATTCGAGAACACAAACTGGCTGCTGTATCCGTAGCTATCCTCGGATTGGGTGTGGCTCTTACCGGACTCATGCCCTCAACGGCTGGCATCGTATTCACCACACTCATCATGAGCTTTGGATTTCATTACTTTGAAACAATGAACCAGTCGCTCACCCTGCAATATTTCTCTCACACCGAAGCCCCGTTGGTTATGGGACGTCTGCGTAGCGTTTCCGCTTTGACCAACATCACGGTTGGCGGACTGATTTACGTAATGGCGCGTTCATTGGGATACACGCAGATGTTCGCCATCCTCGGCGCGGCCGCCATTGTCTGTGGCCTCTGGGCACTCACTCGCGACCCGTCTCGTGAGGACCTCCCCGTACAGCACAAAAAAATGAAGCTGGATCGGCGATACTGGCTTTATTATGCACTGACATTCATGTCCGGCGCACGACGCCAGATCTTTGTAGCCTTTGCCGTATTTCTGTTAGTGGAGAAATTTGACTACTCCGTACAGCAGATCACCATCCTCTTTATTATCAACAATGTACTGAACTATTTCGCCAACCCGCTCATAGGCAAGGCTGTGAATAAATATGGGGAGCGAGCTGTACTCTCCACGGAATACATCACGCTAGCCTTCGTTTTTCTTGGATATGCGTTGACCGAGAATGCGCTACTGGCCGGGGCGCTCTATGTAGTGGATAATATCTTTTTCAACTTCGCCATCGGCATCAAGACTTTCTATCAGAAAATTGCCGACCCAAAAGACATCGCATCCGGCATGGCAGTGGGATTCACCATCAACCATATCGCTGCGGTTTTCATCCCCGTCATGGGCGGGCTGGTCTGGCTTACCAATTACAAAGCCGTCTTCTTTGGTGCGGTAGGCATGTGTCTCATATCTCTTGTTTTAGCCCAGCTCATCACAAGTCAGTTAAAAAAAGCAAAATACAATAGTTGACTTGGTTTGTAGGCAGGGTAACATTGATTCTCACTTAATAATTATACATAGCTTTGATTGGATAGACGAATGAAAGGATTGGGACACGGACTCCCCAAAGTGTTTTTACAAACAGGTGACTGTTTTTTCGGTGTGCAACCCACACTGGTGACAACAGTGCTTGGCTCTTGCCTTGGAGTAACAGTGCATGCCCCCAAAATGGGTATCGGCGCAATCTGTCACGCCTTCCTTCCGGACAGCGACGACGGTAAACGCAAAGGTAAACACGAACCACAGGTCTGCCGCTACGTGGACACAGCCCTTCAGAACATGCTTGAGACAATGGACAAAGTTGGCGTTCCCCGTCGAGAATTGGTCCTTAAAATGTTCGGCGGTTCATCCGGCATAGCCGTTCAAGGCATGAAGCACAGCTCTTACGACATTGGTCGGCGCAACATTGAGATGGCGCGAAAGCTACTCAAATTTGCCCGCCTCCCCATTCAAGTGGAAGACGTTGGTGGTTCTCAAGGACGCAAGCTGATGTTCAACACCCAGTCAGGTGAAGTGTGGGTCAAGAAGCTCAACAAGATGGATAAAAATTCACTCAACGGCTCCGTTGGTGTCAAACTCTAGGAGAACCGCATGCAAACGAAGCCACTCAGCCGCACATTCTTTTCTTTCCTACTCTTCCTCTTTATTGCCATGCCCGTTCACGCGGGAAACACTATTTTTCAATATTCCACTATCGATGCACTCCTTGCAGGATTGTACGATGGAGACATGACGCTGAAAGATCTCAAGTTCCAAGGCGACTTCGGACTCGGGACACTCAACGGCATAGATGGAGAGCTCATCGTTCTAGAAGGGCAGGCGTATCACGCCGAGGCCGGCGGCAAGGCCGTTATCCCAGCAGACACATCGAAAATCCCGTTCGCTGCCGTGACTTTCTTTCAGGAAGACACCATCCTCAAACTTGGGAAGATCGCTTCTCTTGAGGAGCTGAACAAGGCCGTGCTCAAGGGCCTCCCATCCAAAAATCTTTTCTACGCCATCCGTATCGACACCCGTGTGAACCACATCAAGACCCGCGCCATTCCGAAACAGAATACGCCCTACGAGCCACTTGCTCAGGTGGTCAAACATCAGGTTGTGGTACAACAGACTGGCGAAGGTACGCTGGTAGGGATTTATTCCCCGGCCTTTGTCAAAGGGGTAGGCGTCCCCGGCTTCCATTGGCATTTTATTTCCAAGGACCGTACCAGCGGCGGTCACGTTCTTGCTTTGAATATGCCTGCCGCAGTAGCCCGTATCGACACTCTGCATGACTTCACCGTAAGTCTGCCAGACAACCCGAAGTACGATGCCCTTGACCTGACCAAAGACAAGGCCAAGGAACTTCATGCTGTGGAGAAAGACCCGCAGAAGCAATAAGCGAGAAGGAATGCGCATGGGAAAATTTCAAGTACTGGTCGACCCCGACCTTGAGCCGATCATGGGACGCTATATGGAACTCCAGTTTCGCGATCTCAATCTCATGAAGAACGCCATCGCCTCTGGTGATGGAGAATCAGTGCGAATGCTCGGGCATAAGCTCAAAGGCTCAGGCGCATCCTATGGATTTAATGACCTAACGGAAATCGGAGCATCCATGGAAATCGCCGGAAGAACGGGTGACCTGAAAAGCGCAGGAGATCTAGCTGAACAGATTCATGCCTATCTGGAAAATGTAGAAGTCATCTACGGCACGGGAGAATAATCTTGCTTATCCTCATGTTCGCCATCAACGACCCTGCGGGGACGGCCATCCAGTTCTGCAAGGCAATCAATCGTCATAGCAATCACAATGCTCGTCTCATTACTCTGGAAACTCGCTACACGCACTCTTGGGAAAAAGATATTCACGTCCCCGACCTCGGCCCGGACGGCATTGAGGAAATCCGTATTCTAATGGAAGAGGCGGATATATTCCATTTTCACATGACCTGCGACGAACACCAGCCATTCGGCCCATGGCTTCCCGCTGACTTCATGGATGGTAAGACCATCGTTCACCACCATCACGGTCACCACGATTTTCGATCAAATCCAGAATCATTCCGCGCAAAATACAAGAAGCTTGGCCGCACCAATCTGCTTGTCTCCACGCCAGATCTCATGAAGAAGCTACCCGAAGCATTGTGGCAACCCAATCTCGTTCCCATCAACGACCCTCTTTTCATGCCACAAGCCGGACGCTATGACGACGAAGCCAAGCTCCAGGTTTGCCATTCTCCCACCCGTAAGGATCTCAAGAACACGGATGAATTCACTGCGGCTATCAAGCGGCTCACCAATCGAGGAATCCGCCTTAAAGTGGATATGATTGATGACGTGCCCAATGAAGTCTGCCTCGCCCGCAAACGCCGTTGCCATGTGCTCTTTGATCATATGCAGGGATATTACGGAGTCTCCAGCCTGGAAGGCTTATCCCAAGGCGTAGCGGTCATTGCAGGGCTTGATGACTGGAATCAGGAGCAGGTCAGAGGCTTTGCCAGAACCAGCGAACTCCCGTGGGTCATGGCATATGATCAAAACTCTTTGGAACAAAAGCTGACCGAACTGAACAACGACCGGGCCATGTGTAAAGCCAAGGGAAAGGAAGGCCGTGCATTCATGGAGAATCATTGGTCTGACCGACACGTGGCACAACGGCTGATCGACTTTTATGAAGGCTTCTAGGAACCATCACCCGCCTTTGCCTTTCCGCACCATTTCCAGTATACCCCAGCAGAGTCAAACTGAGGGGAATGTTGCATGAAATTGTTTGGACATAGCATAAAATTTACCGCACTGCTCATCGCTATGGGAGTGCTCTCTTTTGTGCTGTACGCCAAGACCGGCATAACCGCACCAAACCAGAGCAACCATGAAATCCGCATGGCAGTGGACCCCACAGTCCTGCCTCCCATCCCCCTTCCCGCAGAGGATGATTTACCTATAGATTCCATGCTCACTCCAGCTCCCGCAGAGCCGGAAATTGAGCTTCCTGAAACAGAAAAGCAGACTCCACTTCCCAAGCCGCCAGCAAAGGCGAACAAAGAAGAGACTCCGCCCGCAACGCCTATGGCAGAGATGAAGCCTGAGCCAAAAGTGGAAACACCAGCTCAACCAAAGCCGAAAACCACGCCGAAGCCCACACCACAGGCCGAGCAGAAACCGACAGTCACCTCCTCACCAGCACCTGTTCATACTGGTCAGCCCGCTGTGACTAAAGTCACTATAGATTCGACAAATAAGAAATTCGTGATGACAGTGTATTGCAATCGTCCGGTAGGCGACACCACGTACATGAACCTCTCCAATCCCAAACGGCTGGTCGTAGATTTACGTGAACCATGGGAATTGAAAGCCAGAAATGTTCTTCGCGTGAATAAGGGTGCCATCAAGCACGTAGTAGCTGGAGCGCACCCGGATCGACTACGCCTCGTCATCCATTTCCGCACCCCGTTCAAAGGCAATCTATCGCCAAAGTTCGTGCGCACTGGAAACAAGCTGATCGTCTCGGCAGTCCTTCCCTAGCCTCTATCGATTCCTGCAATACTCCACAAAAGCTGGCAGCAGTCCTGCTGAAATCGGCGTATCTTCCACACCTTGTTGAATGGCGGGAACATTGCGTCTCTGCATTGTCAGCTTATCCGAAAGCATTTCTACATAGTAACTGATAGCGTCAGCATCGAACTCTGGGTGAAACTGCACCCCCCAGGCTCCTTCTGCAAAACGAACAGCATGATGTGCATCATGCCCGCTAGACGCAAGGATAGTCGCATCACACGGTACCTTTAAAGCGGTCTGTGCATGTGTTGCATGGGCAGAAAAAATTGGTGGAAATTGAGAAAAGAGCGGATCTTCAGCAGCATGTTCATTCATGATAATAGGCACGGTACCAACTTCCAATCCCTTAGGATGGTCGCCAGCTTCGCCACCAAAACAGTGAGCCATAAGCTGGTGCCCAAAGCAGATGCCGAGAACAGGCAGCCCTGCCTTAACTGCGTTGACCACCCACTTACCGGTTTCGTGAATCCACGCATCACCGTCCGTTACCATTTCATGAGATCCGGTAATGACGCATCCGGCATATTGGTCAGGTGAAGCTGGAAGTTCGCCTTCCTGCGTAGTAACGTATTCCCACTCGGTAGCCCCAAGTCCCATCCCGTCAGCGGTCCATTGTTCAAAATCCCCATTGCCCTCGGCATATTCGGGGAAGGTTCCACCTGTCTTAATAATGAGAAATGGCTTCATACTACCTTCAAAAATGTATGTAAAAGGATGTGTTACAGCGTAAGAAAAGATGCTCTCATCCTCAGACGATGTCAACTATCCCCTGCTTGAACACTCCCCCCGGTTTGCGCTATCATGTCGCAAATACGGAGCAGCAATGAGCAACATCAATATAGTACGAACCTGGACCCGCCGCGAATTTATGAAAGCCGGAGGCATGACCGCTCTCGGCGTCACCCTCGGTGGTTGTGCCAAGAATCCGGTCACAGGACGCAGTCAGTTCATGCTCGTTAATGAGCAACAAGAGATCGCCATGGACAAACAGGCATCTCCACACCAACTGTCCGCCGACTACGGCAAATCTCAGGACATGGAACTCAACACCTACATCACTGATGTAGGCAAGTCGCTTTCCGACACCAGCCATCGCCCTGAAATGCCATACACCTATCAGGTTGTGAACGCCAACTATGTCAACGCATACGCATTCCCTGGCGGCACCATTGCTGCCACCCGTGGTATCATGCTCGAAATCGACAACGAAGCCGAACTCTCAGCCCTTCTCGGCCACGAGGTAGGCCACGTCAATGCGCGCCATACCGCCTCCCGGATGTCCAATCAGATGATTGTAGGCACCCTTGCAGGCATCGGTGGCGCAGTAGCAGGAGCCAAATACGGCGGAGAATGGGGCGCATTAGCAGGTGGCCTCGGCGGATTGGCTGCAGGAGCACTCCTCGCCTCATATAGCCGCGACGACGAACGTCAGGCAGACAGCCTCGGACTGGAATACATGACCAACGCCGAGTACAATCCAGACGGCATGATAGGTCTCATGGAGATGCTCAACGAGCAGCATGACCGCGAACCAAGCGCTCTCGAAGTAATGTTCTCCACTCACCCCATGAGCAGCGAACGTCTTGCCACTGCCCGTGCAGAAGCAAACCAGAAATATCTCAGCGCCAAAGAATACAAAATCTACCGCGAACGATACATGGACAACACTGCGTCCATTCGCAAGATAGGCCCGGCCATCAAGAACCTCCAGGAAGCGGAAAAGCTCATGGCACAAAAGAAGTTCTCCGAAGCAGAAGAAAAATGCCAATCAGCTCTCAAAGCCGCACCCAACGACTACGCAGGCCTCATGCTCATGTCCAAATGCCAAATTGCCCAGAACAAGCATGACAAAGGAGCCACCTACGCATCTCGAGCCAAAGACGCCTATCCCACCGAAGGACAAGCCCTCCAGCTCAACGCATTGCTCATGGTCAAAGCCCAGAATTTCGACGAAGCCTACAGCAATTTCGCAGCCTATGACAAATCGCTCCCCGGCAACCCTTACACATCATTCTACAAAGGATACTCACTCGAAAACATGGGCAACGCCACCGAAGCCGCCAAAGAATACATCAAGTTCCTCAAGCAGGTAAACCAAGGCGACCAAGCCAAGCACGCTTACTACCGCCTCGTCGAATGGGGCTATATCCAAGGCCAAGCCACCCCTGTAACCGACCCATTACGAGGCATAGTCTAAGAATGCCTACCGGCGGTCGCTTGCCAGCGGGGCCCTAAGGCCGAGGGCCTTAGGAATCCCATAGGCTATAAAAGCCAAAATTAAATCCCTGAATCACGAGCGCTTCGCTACGTGATTCAGGGATTTAATTTTGGCTTTTATAGCAGAGGTTCATTAAAGAAACACAAACGCACATTACTCTTTAATCCCCCCAACCAAAGACCAACACCAGCACTCAGAGCCAGAGGCTTAGAAGCTGACCAAGTTGAGAGGCGGCTCTTTAAATAGGATAAAGATGAATCTATCCGGCTTACTATTCAATAGAAGAATGCCTTAGCCACACACCCCGAAGACTGGAGCCGATCCATTTGGATCAGATTCTTACGCCGATAGCTCCGTGCGGCCAAACTCCAACCAACAGGCACTTTTTTGGTTCCATTTTTGGTGCCCTCCAAAAAATGAACCGCCCCGCCCGCGCAGGGCGGCCAACGGCAGCTTCATCGATTCTTAGATAGGAGGGCCCAGCCCGACTTCTTCCTCTTCAATCCCACAAAAAAAGCTGCCCCTAGGCAGCCAACAAATCTCTTCCCTCAAAAAACCAACCAAGCCTATTTATAAGAAAAAGACCACCCACTACTGGAAGTAATAGAGTCAATCCCAAGCGCTCCGACAAACTCCTGCATCAGCGTCTTCTCTTCAACAGGGCCTTCCAACAAAACAGCCTTCCCTTCAATCTGGCAAAGCTCTTTCAGCTTATCAAACGCTTGCTGCTGGGATCCAAGCATATCAACCAAACCCAAAGCCAACGCCTGACGCCCTGTCACAGCACGACCATCAGCAATGGCTGCAATCCGATCCCGCTTCATACCGCGAGCCTTGGCAACGTCATCCACAAACTGCGCATGCAAGTCGTACATCATGCCGAGCAACTGCTCGCGCTGGGCAGATGAAAGCTCACGCATGGGAGTGCCTGCGGCCTTGTACTTTCCTGTGGTCAATACTTCCGGCTTGATACCAAGCTTTTGCAGCGCTTCAGTCACAGTGGCAAATTCCGCCATCACACCGATAGATGCCGTGATGGAACCAGGGTTCGCCATAATGATCTGCGCCGGGGCAGAAGCATAGTAACCGCCGCTGGCAGCTACAGTGCCATAGGATGCGACCACGGGCTTCTTCTGAGCCAACGCTGTCACAGCCTGATAAATTTCCTGAGATGGGGCGATGGAACCGCCCGGAGAGTTGACGCGCAACAGCACGCCCTTAACGCCATCATCTTCCTTGAGAGTACGAATCCATTTCACCACTTCCGTGGCATCCATGATCATTCCCTCAACGTGAACGACGCCGATCTTGTCCTTGCCCATGGAGAACCCGCCGTTAAGCCAGCCCATGGAGCGAACAAAGGCCGTGATCCCCAAAAAGAGGACCACGGCCAATATAATCATCAATACCCCAAACATAAGGGGGTGGCGCTGGGAGAACCGAGAATGGGTGTCTTCCATGCGCATGATGTAACCTTACTTTTCTTCTTCAGTAGCTTCGGTCTCAGCAGGTGCCTCGACAACTTCTTCAACTACTTCTTCGACAGCAGGCTCATCGGTAGGGATTTCACCAGCGGCTTCTTCCAGCTTCTCGCGAAGCAGGTCGCCAAGGGTGGAACCAGCAATGTCGCCACCGGAGGTGCCGCCACCGCCGAAGGACTTGGACTTGCGTGCACCAGCAACAGCTTCCTCGGAAGTCTGCTTGATGGACAGGCCCAAACGACGTTCGTCTGCGGACACGTGGATGACTTTAGCTTCGATGGTGTCGCCTTCCTTGAACATCTCGGAGGGGGACTTGACCTTCTTGCGGCTGATCTCGGAAACGTGAACCAGACCTTCAATACCTTCTTCGACCTCAACAAACAGACCGAAGTCAGTGATGTTGGTGACGGTACCGTTGATCTTCTGACCTACGGGGTACTTAGCGGGAACGGTAGTCCAAGGATCTTCGGTGAGCTGTTTCACACCGAGAGTGAACTTTTCGTTCTCTTTATCTACGGTCAGGACTTTAGCCTGAACGGAATCGCCGGACTTGTAGACTTCCGAAGGATGACGGATTTTCTTGGTCCAGGAGATGTCGGAAACGTGAATCAGACCATCGATGCCTTCTTCGATGCCGATGAAGACGCCGAATTCGGTGATGTTCTTGATAGCGCCTTCGAGGACGGTGCCCTCGGGGTACTTCTCAGCCACAACGTCCCACGGATTCGGGGAGATCTGCTTCATACCGAGAGAGATGCGCTTCTTGTCCTGATCGACGCCCAGAACGATGACTTCAACTTCGTCACCGACCTTGACCATCTGAGAGGGGTGACGGAGCTTACGAGTCCAGGACATCTCGGAGATGTGAACCAGACCTTCAACGCCGTTCTCCAGCTCAACAAATGCGCCGTAGTCGGCGAGATTGGTGATGGTACCGTTGAAACGGGAGTCTGCGGGGTACTTGTCAGCAATGTTTTCCCAAGGATCGGGAACAAGCTGCTTGAGACCCAGGGAGACTTTCTGTGCTTCGCGATCGAAGGACAGGATCTTCAATTCGAGATCGTCGCCCAGGTTGACCATTTCCTTGGGATGCTTGATGCGCTTCCAGGACATGTCAGTGATATGCAGGAGACCGTCCAGACCACCGAGGTCGATGAACACACCGTATTCGGTGATGTTCTTGACTTTACCGGTGACGACCTGGCCGTCTTCCAAAGTGCCGAGGAGCTTATCACGCTGCTCGCTGCGCATTTCTTCGAGAAGAACGCGGCGGGAAACGATGACGTTGCTGCGACGGCGATTGATTTTCAGAATCTTGAAATCGAATTCCTGGTTGACCAGAGCGTCCATGTCGGGGACAGGGCGAAGGTCTACGTGAGAACCGGGCAGGAATGCTTCCACGCCGCCGAGATCGACGGTGTAACCGCCCTTGATGCGACGGATGATGCGGCCGACAACTTCGGCGTCTTTTTCCTGTACTTCTTCCAGCTTGTCGAAAAGCTGCATCCGCTTAGCTTTATCGCGGGAAAGGTAGATGGTGCCTTCAGCTTCGTTCTTGCGAGCGACGAAGACATCAACTTTCTCACCGACCTTGATGGTTACGGTGCCGTCGACTTCAGTGAATTCCGCAACGGGAATCTGGCCTTCGGATTTGAAATTCACATCAACGAGGACGTAGTCCTTGTCAACTTTGACGACTTCACCAGCTACGATGGTGCCTTCGTCGAGATCGCCGAAATCGGAATTGAGATACTCGTCAAGAGCATCTGCAAAGTTCATTTCCATGTCCATTTCGGGCATTTCGTTAGTTTCTTCCATTGGTTACCTCCACAACAGAACCTCGGACAAATAGATTTTTGCGTTTATATATTAAAACGATGGTACCAGCACAATCAGAGGTTGATCGTTCCGAGGCAGTCGAGCCTCTAATGCGCGGTCGGCCTAAGCCACTTCCACCGTCTTGACGCCTTAATTAGGATTCCCAACCATTAAAGTTGGTTAGAGCGTATGACTCCTCTCCTATTAAAGAAGAGTTCTGTTCGTATCCGAAAACGAGACTAGTGTAAACATCTTTCTCGCTGAAAAGTAAGACATCACGCGGCCTCGCGCACTTGTCTATGCCATGAAAAAAAGACGCCCTGCCGAGAGCGTCTTCCCCTTTACAGAACAGATTCAGACCGCGCTATTCTTTACAGCTATGCTTCATGCTGGTGCCTTCCACAATAAAGACTACAGATTCCGCTACGTTGGTGGAGAGATCCGCGATACGCTCCATGTGGCGGGCACCGATGATAGCGTGCACACCGCGCTCGACAATACGGGATTCAGTGACCATTTCGCTAACGAACTGACGTAAAATAGCGATATTCAAGTCGTCAGCTTTATCGTCCATGCGACAGACTTGAGCGGCCAGCGCAACATCTTCGTCCGTGTACGCTTTAAGCGCATCCGAGAGCATATGCTTGGCCGTGGTTGCCAGCCCTTCCATCTTCGGGTTGTGCGGCAGCGGCGGACGAGTGGAAAGAAACATGCCGCGATGAGCCAGATTAACTGCTTCGTCACCAAGACGTTCCAGGTTCACAGTTATGCGTTGCGCGCCGACGATGGTACGCAAATCAACTGCCATGGGCTGATCAAGGGCGAGCAACTCCAAACTGAAATTATCGATATCATCTTCCATCTTATTAATGATGTCATCGCCAACAATAACCTCTTCGGCCAAGTCAGCATCGCCTTCCAGATACGCCCTAATCGCCTTGTGAACGGCGGACTCGGACATTGCTGCCATACGCAGAACCATGACTTTCAGATCTTCAAGCTTCTTCGAAAAATGTGCGCGTTGTTCCATGTATTCCTCCAGGCTCTACTGCTGCCTGCTTTATCCTTAATATACCTATATATTCTTGCCAAACGACAGTCGACTTAACCGAAACGCCCCGTAATATAGTCTTCGGTCTGCTTGTTGGCTGGGTTGGTAAACATTGTTTTTGTATCACCGAACTCAACAAGCTTGCCCATGTAGAAAAAGGCTGTCCGATCAGACACGCGAGCCGCCTGCTGCATGGAGTGGGTGACGATGATGATGGTAAAGTTCTTTTTGAGTTCGTGGATCAAGTCCTCGATCTTCTGGGTAGCGATGGGGTCAAGGGCCGAGGCTGGCTCGTCCATAAGCAACACTTCCGGCTCGATAGCCAAGGCGCGGGCTATGCACAAACGCTGCTGCTGGCCGCCGGACAAGCCGAGTGCCGAAGTATGCATGCGATCTTTGACTTCATCCCACAGCGCTGCGTTCTTTAAGGACTCTTCTACGCGTTGCTCAATGTACTGCTTGTCCTTGATACCGTTGACGCGCATACCATATGCTACATTCTCAAAGATGGTTTTCGGAAACGGGTTCGGCTTCTGGAAGACCATTCCGATACGGCGGCGCAGAGAAACAACGTCCAGACCAGGGGCGTAAATATCTTGGCTGTCCAGAGTGAGTTGGCCCACCACACGGGTGCCTGTAATGAGGTCATTCATCCGGTTGATGCAGCGAATATAAGTGGATTTACCACAACCGGAAGGTCCGATCAGCGCGGTAACCCGATTCTCTTCAAATTCTATATTGATGTCTTCCAACGCCTTGAAATCGCCATAATAGAAATCAAGATTGGTGGAGGCCACCTTAACGGTATTGCTCATGCAGTATACACTCCATAAAAGGATTGCCTGCCCCGCATCAGCGGGGTGGGTTCAGTGTGTCTACCGCCAAACAGTTACGAGAAAATGTCCTGCTTGTTACGATTGCGTTACGGCTGCCCGATCACCCCATTTCCACCCATCGGGTGTCCGCCTTGGAGCTATCTAAACACGCTTCTATAAACCGCACGCCACGCAATCCATCTTCTCCTGTAGGGAAATCCGGTGCAGCGCCCGATTCTATCGTCGCGCAAAATCGCTTATAAATATTTGCAAAGGCAAGCAGCCACCCTTCCGGATGTCCCGGTGGTGTGTGAGAATATCCCATGGCGCCGGGCATCATGTCCGGTGCGCCGCGCACGATCTTCCGTGCAGACTCGCCCAGAGGCATGAAATGCAAGTGGTCCGGGTCTTCCTGAAACCATTCCAAGCCGCCCTTCTCGCCAAACACACGAAGCCGCAACCCATTGACCATCCCGGTCGCAGCCTGAGAATACCAGTACATCCCCCGCGCACCGTTATCATACTCAGTAAGAATAGTACCGTTGTCATCCAGCTCTCGCCCTTCGACCAACGTATCAAGCCGAGCAGCCAGACGGGTCACCTTCAACCCGGTAACGTGCGGCACAAGATACTCCACATGCGTGCCCACATCGCCCAGCGAGAGAACACCACCGCTCCGGGCAGGGTCGGCTCGCCATGACGCCTGAGTATGCCCAGTGGTTTCCAGCATCTCAGCCAGCCATCCCTGTGGATATTCGCAATTGATGAAACGGATTTCACCGAGATCACCACGCTCAATCATCTCCTGTGCCTGCCGCACCATAGGATAGCCCGCATACGTATAGGTTACGCCCAGAACGAGTTCATTCTCCCGCGCCAACTGCACCAGCTCCGCCGCCTGCTCGGACGTATGGGTAAACGGTTTGTCGCACATGACATGGATGCCATTTTCAAGGCACGCTTTCACATTAGGATAATGAGCCTCATTGGATGTTACCACCACGGCAAAGTCGACATCACCCGCTTCCAGCCGAGCCATCTCTTCCGGCGTGGCATAAACTCGATCCGAATCAAGGCCGAGTTCAGCCCCAGTCTCACGTGATTTCTCCAGATCACGAGAAAAACAACCAGCCACGAGTTTGGCATCACCATTAAGCAAAAGCGCGCGCCGGTGCACCTGTCCAACAAAAGCACCCGGGCCGCCGCCGATCATTGCGTACTTGAGCATAAGGAAATCCTCCGTATTCAACACGTATCATCAAATAAAGAAAGAAAGGAAGCACGTAGTACAAGAGCTACCAACAGCCCCAACAGAGCACCCTACTTATCTCGGCCAACTTGACTTGCCATTATGCATCTACTAGTTTTCGCGCGCTGGATATACGCTTGAATTGCAAAAGGAGAACTGGGTGAAAAAAATCAAATATAGACGCGAAATTGATGGGTTACGAGCCCTTTCGGTTTTGGCTGTCGTCTTATTTCATTTTGACATGTTCTCAATTACCGGTGGATTTTACGGAGTCGACGTTTTTTTTGTAATCTCTGGATATCTGATATCTTCACTGCTCTTCGCTGAAATAGATAAAACGGGAACTCTTTCCATTTCCAGGTTTTACCTGCGCCGCACACGCCGCATCCTCCCGGCGCTTCTCGTAGTATGCTTACTCACCTACTTCATCTTCGCTTTGTTCGTTCACGATTGGCAAAGCCCGTTCCCACACTTTGGCGATTCTCTTTTAGCGACTCTCTTTTCTGTATCCAATATCTTTTTCTGGCAAAATGCAGGCTACTTTGCCATCGATGCATGGGCAGAACCCCTACTTCATACGTGGTCACTCGGCGTAGAAGAGCAATTCTATCTTGTCATTCCGCTGTTACTTTACTGGCTGTCTCGCGCAACAGGAGAAGTTGGCCGAAGGAAGCGTTACATCATCGGCTTTTTCATCATGGCCGTTTTGTCATTTTCTTTATGTCGATATGGGCGAGACCTCGTAGGAGGGGACTTCATTTTTTATATGCTCCCATCCCGTATGTGGGAGTTGCTCATCGGCGTACTGGTGGCATTATTGTTAAGACGCCATGATTTGACTCAGACGCGATGGCCACTGCTTAACAACACCCTCGCTTTTTTAGGCCTAGGCGTAATGGTCTATGGATTCTTTTCATTTCACGAATCCACCCGAATCGCTGAAAAAGCTCTACTCATAACATCCGGGGCCGCTCTTTTCCTCTTATTTACCAATGAGAACACCATCGTGGGCAAGATATTTACATCCCGCCCCATGAGATTCACAGGTAATATTTCATACTCTTGGTACTTATGGCACTGGCCGTTGACTTCGCTCGCAGTGATGGCCCCGGTCAGATTCCCAAGCCTCGACCCCATGGGCATTCGTATAGCTCTTCTGGTCGCGTCCTACGGCCTTGCCTATTTGTCATGGAAATATGTGGAGACCCCTTTCAGACACATCAACTCATGGAAGCAATGCATCAAACCTTTAGCTCCGCTCTTTGTCCTCTTGGTGTGTATTGGAGTTGCAAATACATTTCATGTTTTCGGCACAAAGACATTTGCATTTGAGCACCGTACTACTGGGGGATTTCACCTAAGAGAAAAGAATGATTCTGGAGCCTTGGGAGTCCTTGAAAAAACAAAATCATTCGTCCTCATTGGAAACAGTCACGCTGACGCAGTTGCCCCTGCAATAGATAATCTGGCCAAGCAATATAGGCTAGCAGGACTGTTCAACTACGATGGCCTTATTACATTTATGAATATGCGAACCGAAAACCAAAAAGAATACGACATCAGCACATCACAACTGCTGAAAGAATATTTAGAAGAGAACAAGAACTATAAGAACATTATTCTTGTCGCTAGGCTCGATCATATATGGGTACATTCAGCCAATGGCAATCTGTACTACAAGGGCGCCAAGCTCCCACTTGAAAAGGTAGAAGAGGTTTATACAAAAGAACTCACGTCCTTCCTCTCTCTTCTTGCGTCAAAGGGCCGCTCTGTATGGGTGATGGAACAAGTCCCCAGAGCAAAAGTTGATCCTACCATCGCAACACGCGTAAAGTATGACTATACAGAGCCTATCGGAAGAGAGACTCACAATAAAATACTAAGTTCTGTTGTTAAGAATCTCGACTTACCAAATCTAAAAGCATTCAGTGTAACTGACTACTTTGTACGAGATGACCTAATCCGCTTCACAGCGGGCAATAAACTTTTGTACTACGACGCCGACCACCTTTCCGTGGAAGGAGCTTTCCATATCCAGAAAGCTTTTCTCCCCATATTTGATGCTATCAGCGAGAATCAATAACTCAGCACAAAGAGCGGGCTGTACTGCGTGTCAGAATACAGCCAATGGGATAGCCTCCCGCTCAACCCTATGCTATCAATTTCGCCCATGAGCCTGCTTTCAAAAATCATCCCCACCAAGAGGCGCGGCGACCTCGGCGAGGACGCGGCAGCTCGCTATTTGGGGAGTCGCGGTTTTCAGGTGCTAGAACGCAATTGGCGTTATCGGCAATGGGAGCTGGATCTCATTTGCAGGGATGGTGATACCATTGTATTTGTTGAAGTGAAGACTCGCTCGGCCAATACCATGGGGACTCCGGCTGATGCGTTGACTCGCAAAAAGCAGCAGCGACTGGTCAAAGCGGCCAGTCAGTATTTGACGAAAAACGATCTGTGGGACGAGCCATGTCGGTTCGATCTGGCTTCGGTGATCGATACCGGGCAGTCCATGGATGTGGAATATATTGAGGACGCCTTCGACCTCACGGGAATGAATATATGAGCGCAAATGGAAAACTCTGGGTGGTAGCCACCCCGCTGGGCAATGTGGGAGATTTCTCTCCACGCGCCCGTGGAATCCTTATGGATGCGGACGTAATTCTGGCAGAAGACACACGCCGGGCTGGATTGCTGTTCAAGCGTTTGGAACTAGAACGGCATGGCCGACTGGTGAGCTTTTTTGAGCACAATGAAGACAAACGATTGCCCAAGGTGTTGGAACTGCTGGAAGAGGGCAAAAGCATCGCGTTGATTTCCGATGCAGGCACCCCCCTTCTGTCCGATCCCGGATTCACTCTGGTACGCGCTTGTCGAGAAGAAGGATTTTCCGTTTCACCAGTCCCCGGTCCGTCGGCTCCTGTCGTGGCACTTTCTGCTTCTGGCCTGCCGCCACTGCCGTATACTTTTCTCGGATTCTCTCCGCGTAAGAAATCCCATACCCAAAAACTTTTTGCTGCGCACCGCGACACTGGCGCGACTTTGGTATTCTTTGAGCGCAAATCCCGTCTCAAAGGAACGCTCGGCATCGCTTTTGACGCCCTTGGCGATCGAGAGTTCTGTGTGGCTCGCGAATTGACCAAGGAATACGAAGAGTTCATTCGCGGCAATCTCGCAGACCTCGACTCATTCGACTTTGAATTGCGCGGCGAGCTGACCGTCATCATTGGTCCGGCAGGCGAGGCTGGCGACACTTCCGAAGAGGCGATGGCCTACATCATTGATGAAGAAAATGAAATCGGTGGCAAGCCCAAGGAAATAGCACGGCGAGTGGCAGAGCGCGCCGTCGGCTGGACAGCCAAGGAAGTGTATGCTCTGATACGCTCCTCATGAGCCTGAAAGTCGCATATAGAGCCGTTCTCAATGGGAACCGGCTTACAAATTCCCAAATTCGATACATCCTCGATTTGCCCACCGAACGGTTGGGTGAATTGCTCTCGTACGCCCACAACATCCGTGCTGCCCGATTCGGCAACAAGGTTGGACTGTGCGCCATCATCAACGCCAAGTCTGGTACCTGTTCCGAGGACTGCGCCTTTTGCGCACAGAGCGGCCACCACGGCGCGGACAGCCCGGAATACCCACTCCTCTCCACAGATGAAATCACCGCAGCCGGCGCTGCTGCCCAGCAACATGGCGTCACCCGATTCGGAGTCGTTGCCAGCGGAAAACTTGTCGGCGAGGACGATCTGCTGGGATTCACTGAAGCGGTCCGTGCCCTGGCAGCGCAAGGACTCGCCCCGGATTTATCCCCCGGCATTCTGGACGTAGCCCAATTAAAGGCATTGAAAGAGGCGGGGCTTGCGGGCTATCATCATAATCTGGAAACATCGGCCAGCTTTTTCCCGAAGATGTGTACCACGCATACCTATGACGACGATGTCCGAGCAGTACGAGCCGGATTAAAAGCAGGACTCTACGTCTGCTCCGGCGGTATCTTCGGCATCGGCGAATCATGGGATGACCGAGTGGAGCTGGCCCTCCTGTTGAGTGAATTGGGTGTGCAATCCGTACCCATGAATTTTCTGCACCCCATTCCGGGAACACCGCTTGAGAATCAGGATGTCCTCACGCCGGAAGAAGCGCTCAAGACCGTTGCACTCTACCGTTTCCTGCTGCCGGATCGTGCCCTGCGCATGTGTGGCGGACGGCTGACCGTATTTGGTCGTGAGCGGAAAAATGAACTTCTCCAATCTGGAGCCAACGGACTCATGGTGGGTGATTATTTGACCACCAAGGGCGGAGACACGGATTCGGACCTAGAAGAAATAGCTAACGCCGACCTCGTCCCTGAAACGGACGAATCCGGCAAATAAGGGAGCCTATGTCAAACAACTCTCTGACTGATCTGCACCAACTCGTATGGACCGCGCTCATGGCGGCTACCATCAGTGCTGGCGCATATCTGATCGTACCCATTGGCCCAGTCCCTGTTTCCATGCAGCCCTTTTTCGTTTTTTTGGCGGGATACATTCTCGGCCCCAAACGCGGCGCCATGGCTGTTGGCCTCTATGTACTGGCAGGCACCATCGGCCTTCCCGTCTTCTCCGGCGGTAAATCCGGTCTCGGACATCTTATCGGCCCCACAGGTGGCTATCTATTTGGATTTATTGTGTCCGCATTTCTTTGCGGTCTAGCCCGCAGTGGTGTTACGGTCATTTCGTGGCGCAAGGGAATCGCCTTTGGTGCGGCAGCTTTGGCAGCCGTCTACTTGATCGGCGCGGTATGGCTCAAGTTTGCCCTCAGTCTTGGCTGGCACAAAGTCTGGCTGATTGGCGTAGCACCATTCGTCCCTTGGGATGCTGTCAAAATCGTCCTTGCCTTGGCATGTTGCCGATATCTCGCAAAACACGCACTCTTACCCGGACAACGCTAGTACTCGACTGAAACTTCGGATATGGAACAGAGCATGTCGGATACACATACTGAATCAAAAGCCATGGCATACCTGCGCACTTACATGCGCTGTTATATGTCTGGCGTGGGGTTCAACACTCGCGGGATGCAGAACATCGGCCTGATGTACGCAATGCAGCCCGGTCTCCGTGCTATCCACACTGATCCGAAAGAGCTCAAAGCCGCGCAGAAGCGGTATGTGCGTCATTATCAGTCGCACCCGTTCTGGCTGCCCTGCCTGGTAGGCATCTACCTCAACATGGAATCATCCATTGCTGCAGGTCGATTCCCGCCCAAGATGCTTTCCAAAGTTAAGGACACAACAGCGTACACGTTGTCCGCCATTGGTGATTCCGTATTCGCAGGTAGTCTGCTCATCTTCTGGGCACTACTCACCATCTGCCTTTTGCTTTCCGAGCAGCAAGGAGTCGCTCTTTTACTCGGCGTATCATTCTTCATCGGATTACAGGCATTCCGTGGTTTTGCCTTTGTTGGCGGAGTTCGACATGGATTCAAATTTCTACAGCACTTGAAACAATGGGACCTCATTAACTGGGGCCGACGAATCAAATACCTCAATGCTGTACTTTTGGTCTGGCTCTGGGCGCTCATCTGGCCACGCCCTTATGATGTTCTGGAATGGGCTGTAGGCGTATGTGCGCTCATGCTCTTCGGCAGATTTGTACGCACCGGGTTGATTTCACGCGTGTTCGCCGTGGCTTTTTTCCTGGCACTCATTGACTTCTTCCCGGAGATGGAGCACTGGGTGCGGGCTGCTTTGAACTTGTGATTTTTCACATGATCAGACATAAGAACAATTGAATTAAACAGGTATATATATGACAGACAATAACCAAGCCGCTGATGCCGTGTGCGGGGAGATCGAATCCCGACAGGTAATTGTGGTTAACGAACACGGGCTGCACGCCAGACCCGCCGGAAAAGTGGCGCAGACCGCCATGAACTTTTCGGCAGAAATCATCCTTGCCCACGAAGGGCAGGAAGTGGATGCCAAGTCCATTCTGGATGTGTTGACGCTGGCCGCAGGACCGGGTGAAAAACTGGAAATCCGCGCTTCCGGCGATGATGCCGCACAAGCCGCAGACACACTGGTTGAACTGTTCAGGAACAAATTCGAAGAGTAAAATATGGCAGATAAGATCATCTCAGGCATCGCGGTTGCCACGGGCATTGCCATTGGCAAAGCATTTTTCGTCAACCGAAATCACAAGGCTCACCTGCCCCGGCAGACTGTGGCCTCTGACCTCATGCCTTTGGAGATCACCACTCTGCACGAAGCGTTCACCGCTGTAGAAAACGAGCTCTCCAACACTCGCGAACAGGTCCCCGAAGAACTCAAAGAATACGGGCTGCTCATCGACACCCACATCCTCATGCTCAAAGACCCCAAGCTGCGGGGAACAGCAGAGGAATATATCAAGAGCCTCGGCCTCAACGCAGCATGGGCGCTGGAAAAGGCTGTTTCCGACCAGGAAGCCGCCTTTGGTGCCATTGATGATCCATACATCCGCGAGCGCATGCAGGACGTGCGCGTGGTCGCAGACAAGGTTCAAGCCAAACTCATAGGGCATGAAACCGATCTCGCAGCCATGGAAGGTCGTGCCATCATCATGGCCCACGACCTGACCCCGGCAGATACCGTAGAGCTTCAGGTCGATAAGATCATGGGTTTTGCCACGGTTCGCGGTGGCAAGACATCTCACACCGGCATCATGGCCCGGTCTCTGAACATCCCAGCCCTCGTTGGTGTGGATAAGCTCGAAGACTACGTCAATGACGGTGATCTCGTAGTAATCGACGGTCTGGCCGGAAAGATTGTGGTCAACCCAACTGAGACCGAACTCGAAGACTACAATGAGCGCGCCGCTTTCTTCGAAGAATATACGCGCAAGATCAAGCGCCACTGCCAGTTGCCCGCTGAGACATTCGACGGCTCCCGCGTCGCAGTGCACGCCAACATCGAGTTGGTGGAGGAAGTCGCCTCTGTCATCGACAACGGTGGCGAAGGTATCGGTCTCTACCGCACCGAGTACGCCTATCTCAACCGGACCGATCTTCCCTCCGAAGAAGAACTCACCGACAAATACGTCGACCTGGCAGCCATCATGTCGCCGCGAAAGGTCGTCTTCCGAACTCTCGACCTCGGTGCCGACAAATTTATCTCTGCATACGGAGAGCTCAACGAGACCAACCCGGCTCTCGGCCTTCGTGCCATCCGGTTCTGTCTCAAAAATCCGCAGCTCTTCAAGCTCCAGCTTCGCGCCATCCTACGCGCCTCTGCCTACGGCAACGTCTCACTGATGTTCCCCATGATTTCCGGTGTGCGTGAGGTTCGTCAGGCCAAGGCATGGCTTGCCCAAGCCAAGGCCGAATTACGTCGCGAAGGTGTAGCCTACGATCCCGACATGCCAGTTGGTATCATGATCGAGCTACCCGCCGCCGTAATGATCGCCGAATATCTCGCCGAGGAGGTGGACTTCTTCTCCATCGGCACCAACGATCTCATTCAGTATTCCATCGGCGTAGACCGGACCAACCATCACGTGTCCTATCTCTACCAGCCGCTGCATCCCGCTACATTGCGGACTATCAAGCTCGTGGTTGACGCTGCACACCAAGCAGGCATAGAAGTCTCGCTGTGCGGTGAAGTCGCGTCCGACCCGTTCTGCGTACCAATCCTGCTCGGCATGGGCATAGACTCGCTCTCACTTACGCCACAAGCTATCCCTGGCATCAAGCGCATTATCCGACAGACCAACATGCACGATTGCCGTAAGCTGCTGAAAGACGTACTCGAATGCCGTACCGTCAGTCGCATCAACAACTTGGTGATGGATAATATTTTCAAGCACTTTCCTGATGAAGTCACCTTCTTCTCATCTCTGTTAGAAAATGAGGAAGCGCCTTCGTAGTGGCTGACTCGCGCGATTTCTTAAGACGGAGCCCACGCCGCCCGCCCGATGTGTAATAATATTTTCTTCGTGTTGCGGCATTCGGAAAAATGATTATTTGATATTTTGAGACTACCTAACCCCAAGTGCGGGGCTTAACATAAAACGCACGGCCAACCACCATCCACCACCTTCGCGAAGCGCTACAAAAAGTTTAGGAAGGGAGAGAGGAGATGGGGGTCTGGGGGAAGAGGAGA